>ENA-OYXT01000928-OYXT01000928.1-human-gut-metagenome-genome-assembly--contig:-NODE-928-length-10449-cov-19.149317_pt1 | contig 10449 bp, 9 predicted proteins | sample MGYA00244218_ERZ653423 | MGnify/ENA primary metagenome ERZ653423 (study PRJEB26926, sample SAMN06165035) | human gut metagenome | biome: ENVO:00009003; feature: ENVO:2100002; material: ENVO:00002003... | reverse complement strand
GCTTGAGAGAAGAAACGACGGCTTGCTTTTTCTCGCAAGCCGCCGCAATCTTCTTTGCTTCCTCTTCGGTTTTGACCTTTTCCAGATCGGCGGTCAGATCGCCCTTGCCGACGTGGACGTTGAAATACTTCTCCTTCTGGAACGTGGAGATTTTCCCGTCACGCTCCACCAGCATTGCAAGGGTCGGCGTCTGGACGCGCCCGACCACCAGCTTCTTGTGATAGAGCGTGGTGAAAAGGCGGGTGCCGTTGATGCCGACAATCCAGTCCGCCTTCGAGCGGCTGAGTGCCGCTTCATAGAGACGGTCATATTCCTTACCGTCCCGGAGATGCTGGAAGCCTTCGCGGATGGCGGAGTCCTCCAACGAGCTGATCCACAGACGCTTGAAGGGCTTGGTGCATCCGGCTTTGTTGTAGACCAGCCGGAAGATCAGCTCACCCTCGCGTCCTGCATCGGTTGCGCAGACAAGCTCGGTGACGCGCTTGTCCTTCATGAGAGCGGACAGCACCTTGAACTGCTGTGCTTTGTCCTTCGTGACCTCAAACATCCAGCTTTCCGGAACAATGGGCAGATCGTCATACCGCCACTTGGCATACCGCTCATCGTAGGAGCTGGCGTCTGCCAGCTCCACCAGATGACCGAAGCACCACGAAACGATGTAATTGCCACCCTCCATGTAGCCGTCCTTGTGGGACGTTGCGCCCAGAACCTTTGCGATGGACTGGGCAACGCTGGGCTTTTCAGCAATGACTAAGATCAATCTTCATCACCATCCGTTTCAGCATCCTCCGCAATCTGCGGCTCTTCATCCTCGTTGATGTACGGCTCTTCCTCGTAGCCTTCATCGTCGAAGAAGTCCATGTCCTCATCCTTGGGCTTTCTGCCCTTGACGAACTTGATGTAGTAATAGGCTGCACCCGCAGCACCGGCAAGGGCAAAGATGACGAGGATCATGCCAACGTTGGACTTCTTTTCAGGCTTAGGGGCGGGGACATCGGTTTCCGCATCTTTATCCGGCTCAGGTGTAGCGGGGGCTGTGCCGGTGCATTCGCTCATATTGGTCTTGCAGACCGGGCAGTCGGTGTTGACCTGACCGGCAGCGCATTTCTCTTTGCAGTTACAAGTGGTCAGCGCAGCCGCAGTATCTTCATCCAGCAGCGCAAGCAGATCGCTCTCATCGACCATGTTCAGGAAGTAGGTCTGATACTGTTCCTCATCCTCGTTGATGGGCGCATCGTAGTCGATGACAATGAAGAAGGTGTTGCCGTTCTTCGTCTGGACAGTGATGAACTGCTTGTTGGTTGCCTTGTCATAGAGCAAGTCGCGGGTGTAGGCGTTGCCCTCATCGTCAATCGGCTCACCCTTCGGCTTTTCCGGCGTGGGAGTGACTGCGGGCTGCTGTTCGGGCTGAGTTGCCTCAGTGACCGGAAGGTTCTGCTCGGTATCATCGGCGTAGGCAAACGCCGTCACCGAGAAGCAGGACAGAACCATGACGCAGACCGCAAGGACGGTCAGAAAACGAAACTTCTTACGCATTGTCGATTACCTCCGTATTTTCAGCGGGCTTGGTGCCGCCCTTCATGGAAGACAGGAACGCCATGATCTGATCCTTGTCCATCACCATAGAGCGCACGGTATTGATGATTTCAAGGTTTTCCAGCTCTGTCTTCTTGTCGTACAGCTCCTTGAGCTGACCTTCGATTTCGGACTTCTTCTTTTCAGCCTTCTCAATGTCGGAGAGGACTTTCTGATACTTGGGATTCATGCAAAACTCCTTTCTTTTAATAGGCGGGTCTTCCGAAGGCGTAGAAATGCTGCTGCCAGTAGGAAGAATTGATGGATGTGTACTGAATGGGGTCGCCGCAGTGGATCATGACCCCATCACCGACGTAAATGCCGACGTGGGACACTCCGGGGGTGTCATACGTTCCAACGAAAAAGATGAGATCACCGGGCTGTGCGTTCGCCTTTGAAACCGGCGTACAGACGTTGTAAAGCCCCTGTGCGCCCAGCCGCCCGGTATTTACAAGACCGCTGTTCGTGAGAACATAGCTGACAAAGCCGGAGCAGTCAAAGGACGTGTCGGGATTGGAGCCGCCCCACACATACGGATAACCGAGATACTTTTCCGCCTCGGTAATCAGCGTCGCAAACTTCTCGTCGTTCAGGTATTCCGGGTTGACATCGTAGTCGGCGGGAGGATTGGTGATGTACTTGTCCACATAGGGAGAGTCACCGAACAGATCCTCACGGTTGCCAAGCACCGACATATACGTTGCGTACATGGAAAGCTGTTCCTGAGACATGATGTAGACCGGGACATGGGAGAGATTGAAGTTTTCGAGCTTCACGTTGCAGATGTAGTAGTCATACGGGACGCGGTAGGTTTCCGTGTGCGTGTTGCCGTCTGCGTCCGTCCATGTGTCGGTCTCCGTGCGGTATCTGGTTTCGACGATGACCTCTTCGGTGAGGATGTACTGCTTTTCAAACAGCATTTGGAGCGTACCCTGCACCTCGTCCAGCGTGAACTCGCCCTCATGGAGAGCCGAGAGAATGGAGATCAGCACATAGGGGTCATGCTCAATATCGTCCAGATCGAAGTGATACTCGTCGTAGTCATGGGTGCTTTCGTAGGTGTCGAGATAGCGTTGCAGCTCTTGCTCCATCCGGCAATACTGCGCCTCCGCGCCCAGCATCGCGTCATCCTCGCTGAGATAAGAGGAAGCGATAACCGACGAACCGGTAGAGGTGAGCATCGAACACGAGCTGATACCGGCACCGAGCAAAACGAGAAGGGCAATTCCGACGCCGATCCAGATGAAGACCTTCTTGTTCTTCTCAAAGAACTCCTTGATCTTTTCGGACGCCTTCTCACCGAGCTTCTTGCCGGTGCTTTTTGTGGCAGTCCCGGCAGTCTGAGAACCGGCATTTCGAGCGGCGGCATATTCCTTCTTGATGTTCTGCTTCTGGTAGTGCTTGTTCATGTTCTGCTTCTTCATCTCAGGATGCTCCTGCTGATTTCTCTCATATTGGAGCTTCGCATCAGCGACATCCGCCTTATGTTCCAGCTTGGAAACCTTCTCATAGGGCTTGTTGACGCTGCTTTCCCGATGATGACTGAAATGCCGAGCGGCAGTCTCGGCGGCGATCTCCGTTTTATGCGCCGCCTCAACCGCCGAGTTTTCCTGTTCGACCTCATGGATTTTGCCGTGAATGCCGGAAGCGAGGGTGTCACCGACCTTGCGGACGGTTTTATCTGCCTCAAATTGCAGCTTGCCTTTGCCCTTGGGCTTTTTCAGCTCATCCTCAAAATGAAGGCGGGTTTTGCCCTTGCCGGTTTCTTCATCGAAGACACGCTCTTTCTTGAGAACCTTGTGCGTGGGCAGCTTTTCACGGGCGGCATCCAGACGCTCGTGCGCCTTCTCAGTCTTCCTTTCGAGCTTCTGCATCCGCTGCGTGGGCGGGACGTCATCGTCCGAGACCGGCTTTGCGGAGGCAGTCTCCGCCGCTTGGGAGAGAACGGCATCTGCATCCACTGCTTCAACCGCAGAGGTCTTGCGCAGCTTGTGTGTGACAACCGTTTCGGCAATCACTGTGCCGGTATGAGAAGAAACGCCGTGCTGTTCCAAAACAGGAGGCTTGAACGGCGTTTCCGACGAGGGCAGCGGTTCAGGTGCATTCTGGGGTGGATTATCCGGATTTTTCTCTTCTGTGACGGACGTTTCCGAGGGCGGCTGAGTGTCATTATCCTCGGCGTGTTCCGCCTGAAACTGACGCTGTTGACGGCGCATCTGCACCTTTTTCTGTTCCTCCGCAGAAAGAGCTTCGGAAGGCGCGGCTGTCTCAACCGGCTTGACCAGCTCTGCATCTTCCAGCCGCTTTGAAACACGTTGTTCTGTGCCAGCCGTCAGGTTTTCTTCAACCGCGCCCTCCCGTGTCATCCGCACGACTACCTTGTCGCGGGCTTTAAGTTCCGGTTCCTTCGCCATTAGATTTCACCTCCGATCCGCTTGTAGGCAAGCTCGGTGTATTCAGGGTTCAGCTCTACACCCACGAAATGCCGCCCCATCTGTGAGGCAACCATGCCGGTTGTACCGCTCCCCATGAACGGGTCAAGCACAATGCCTCCTTCGGGACAACCGGCGAGAAGACAGGTTTCAACCAGCTTCGGAGGGTAGGCGGCATAGTGACCGCCCTTGAAGGGAACCGTGTTGATCTTCCAGACATCGCGCTTATTGCGAAGCGGATTGATGTCTGCGTCCTTGATCTCGCCATGCTCACGGGGGCGGTTGATGGACTGCGGCTGAGGCTGACCGGGAACGGGCTTGCCGTATTTGTTGCCGCCCTTCATGCCGCGCTTGAGGCGTTCCGCCGTTGCGGGAGCAATCGGCTCGGAGATTGCCTTGTAGTCAAAGAAGTACTTCTTGGACTTGGAGAACAAGAAGATATGCTCATAGCAGCGGGCGCAGCGGTCTTTGACGCTCTCCGGCATGGGGTTATCCTTCATCCAGATGATGTCGTTGCGCAGATACCAGCCGGTATCGCGGAGGGCAAAAGCCAGCATCCACGGAATGCCGATCATGTCCTTCGGCTTGCAGCCCTCAACCTTGTTGTTGAGAGCCACAGCCTGACCGTTTCTGCCGTTGGGGTTCTTCGGGTCAATGAAATCGCCCTGATTGCCCTTTCCGGCGTAGGTGTCCGAGATGTTCAGCCAGAGCGTTCCATCCGGACGCAAAACGCGCCTGACTTCGGTAAACACTTCCGTCAGGCGCGAGATATATTCCTTCGGCGTTGTCTCTCTGCCGATCTGAGCCTCCATGCCGTAATCGCGGAGCGCGTAATACGGAGGGGACGTCACACAGCAATGAACGCTGTCATCGGGCAGAGTTTTCAGGATTTCAAGGCAATCGCCGGTATGAATGATGTCAAGTTGTATGGTGGTGTACCTCCTGTTCTGTTGGATTTGCGTTTCTGTTGAAATGTTGGCTGTAAAACCCGACAACATTTCAATGGGCATCAGTCGGAGTAATACTCGTCCGGTTCGTAATCCTCATCTTCCGTGAAGTCCTCGTCGAGATCGTCAATCTCGTCCGCCCAACGGTCGAAGATTTCCTCGGCTTCCTTCGCCGCCTCACGATAGAGGCTCAGGCGGTTCTTCTCAAAGGCAGCGAAGGCGGGGACGAACTTGCCGAACTCGCGGATTGCCCTCATATCCTGCGTGCGCATATCTGCGACGCACTGGATGATTTCGGACATCGTGAGCAGATCGTCGATCATGGTCTCGTAGTCTTCCTTGGCGATGGTGACGGTATCGGCATCGTCCTCCGCCGCTTCCTGCTTGCGGACACGGAAGGTCTCGTGAACATCCTTCATCAGTCCGATCACGCAGTCGGTGGTCTCGTCGAAAATCTCCTGCATACGCGCTGCCATCTCGTCGGCGCAGTCCTCCAGTTCCTCATGAACGTGGAGGTAGGCGCGATGGTGCTTTTTCAGTTCGGTTTCCTCGTGGATGAGGGCAATGAGATCGGCGCTCATGTCGATGACCTCAAGCAGAAGGTCAATCGGCTTGGTGATGCTGCCGAACGTGGTATTCACGGGAACACCGCTGACTTCTGCGATGGTGTTCTTGGCGTTCTCAAGGTTGAAGTTCTTATCCATATTCAAAATCCTCCTATCAGTTCTGTGTGGTTTCTTCTAAGCGGGTGGTCATGATGCGGTAGAGCTGAGTGTCCTTCGGGAAATCGTCCTTGAAGGGAACGATGGTCGAGCCGTAGAAGATCAGCCCCTCACCGGCGTTGGAATTGGTGATGTAGTTCTGCTGGCTGGGCGAGATGTTCAGCGCCTTCGAGAGAATCTGCCGGTCGCCGGATGCCTGATTCAGAAGGTAGACAAAATCCGAGTTTTCAAAGATGTTCTCTACCTCGCGGGACGCAAGCAGATCCTTGACGTTCTGGGTGATGCCGGTCGGGATGCCGCCCCATTTTCTGAAACGCTTCCAGATTTCCACGCTGTATGCGGCGGTCTGTTCCTCCTTCAAGAGCAGATGGAACTCGTCCATGTAGTAGCGCGTTGCCTTGTGCTGGGCGCGGTTGATGGTAACTCTGTTCCACACCTGATCCTGCACAATCAGCATACCGAGCTTCTTGAGCTGCTTGCCGAGTTCGCGGATGTCATAGCAGACGAAGCGGTTGTTGACATCCACATTCGTTCTGTGATTGAAGACGTTCAGAGAGCCGTGAACATAGATTTCAAGGGCAGTTGCGATGCGCTGTGCCTCCGGCTCCTTCTGATTTCTCAGAATGTTGTAGAGGTCTTCGAGGATCGGCATTTTCTCCGGCTTGGGGTCTGCAAGAAACTCCTGATAGACCATGCGGACACTGCGGTCAATGATGGTCTTCTCAACCGGCTGCAAGCCGTCCTTGCCGCCGACAATCAGCTCACACATGGAGAGGATGAAGTCGGATTTCAGCGTCAGCGGGTTTTCCTCTTCGGAGTAGTTCGTGTTGATGTCCAGCGGATTGATGTAATCCGTGCTGACCGGCGAGATGCGGATGACCTGACCGCCGAGCTTCTGAACAAGGGGGAAATACTCGGCTTCGGGGTCGCAGACGATGATGTCATCCTCCGTGATGAGGAAGGCGTTCGTCATTTCGCGCTTGGCGGAGAAGGACTTACCGGAACCGGGTGTACCCAAGATCAGCCCGTTGGGGTTCTTGAGCTGCTTGCGGTCAACCATGATCATGTTGTTGGACAGTGCGTTCAGCCCGTAGTAGAGAGCTTCGCCGCCCTGAAAAAGCTCCTGCGTGGTGAACGGCACGAAAACCGCCGTGCTGGAAGTGGTCAGTCCGCGTTCGATCTCCACCTGATTGACGCCGATAGGCAGAGAGGACATCAGCCCTTCCTCCTGCTGGAAGTCGAGACGCTTGAGCGCACAGTTATACTTTTGGGCAATGGCGGCGGTCTGGAACACCGCATTTTCGAGCTTCTGGCGGTTGGTTGCTGTGTTCATGATGAGGATGGTCACAAGGAACAGCCTCTCGTTGCGGGTCTGGAGATCCTGCAACAGACGCTTTGCCTCACCGCCGAAGGTGGCGAGATCGGACGGGATGATGTCCATATCGTAGCCGGAGCGGACAGCCTTTTTCTGCTCTTCAATCTTCATCTTGTCGAGGTCGGTGATCTTCGACTTGATGCTCTTGATTGCCTTCGCCTGGTCAATCGTCCGGATATGAAAATTGACCGTGATGTTGCTGTCCATCTCAAGGAAGTCGGCAAGCATACGGTCATTGAGTTCCGGCGCGAGGATTTGCAGGAAGCTCACCGCGCCGATGGTTCTGCCCATCTTGAAGCACTTGCCTTCACGGAAGTCAAAGGAAGTGGGCGCGATGAAGTCCTTCGTACTGAGTCCCGTCCGGGCAACCATGTCAAAGGAAAAGCGGAACGGCTCATTGGTGTCCATGTTAAACACATCATGAAGCACTTTCAGCCGCTCGTAGCCGGACAGCGGTTCCGTCCTCACACCGAGGGTTTTGAAGTTGTTGAGAATGTCGGTTTCAATGCGTTCGAGCTTCGGCTTTGCCGTGCGGAGGGAGTCCGCCTCAATGCCGAAGGTGATGTACTTCTTCTTGACCAGTCCGTTGTTGCCCTTGGTGAGCTGGCTTTGCAGCATACCGGAATACTCGGAGCGGATGTCGTTGAAGGCGTCCTCCTGTGCCGGAATGTTGATGCGCTTGCGGAACTCATTGAGGCTTGCCTTCTGATTGATGAAGGAGAGCTGGACGAAGATCGAGCTGTCGAAGTAGTTCAGAAAGTCGCACCAGTTCTCAAAGATGGCAGTTTTGTCCTCGTTCTGCGCAAGCTGGTAGTTGATGTCCTCAAAGGCGATGGACTTCGTGTAGAGGCGGCTGTTTACCTTGCAGATACCGTCGCGGCACATCTCCACATAGGGAATGGTCTGCTGGGCGGACTTGCGGACTTTCTTTGCCTTCCTGTCCTTTTTCTTCTGCATGACGATCCGCTTCTTTTCCTGAGCGGAAAGGGCATCGCCGTAAACGACGCCGTTTTTGACCGTCATCTTAGGCTTTGCCTTTGCTGTGCTGTTGTTCAAGCTGCAATTCCTCCTGTTCTTTGATTTTCTGCTGAATCTCAGCGTAGAGATTGTTTGTGCGATAGGGACGCACCTTGTCCCGGATGAACATGGACTGTACGATGTGGTACAGATACTTTTCGGCGGGCTGACCGTCCTTCTCGTAAAGCGCGAAGAAGATGAACGGGAGCATGATGACCACCATCAGCATTGCCGCCGTAGACAAGTCGAGATGCGCCTTCGCCAGAAAGAAGATCGGAACGCCGACTGCCGCAGCGATGGAAAAGCAAATTAGCTGCCGCTTGGTCAGGTTGAACATGACCTTCGTTTTGACGCGGTTAAGATCCTTCGGGACCGGAACAAATGCCATTGACTGTTTCCTCCTTTCCAAGCTGCTTTTCGTAGCGCAGCTTCATTTGTGCGGGATATTGATCCTCCTTCGGTTGACGCTTGCCCGTCCAGCGAAGCCCACCCGCTTTGCCTTGACAGATCCAGCCGGAAGCCCGAAGGCTTGCACCGTTTTCGCTTTCCAGCGTGTATGTGATGATGCGCTTATAGCCCATAGCCGCAGCAGCTCTTGCCGCCGCACCGTAGAGAAAGCTGCAAGCGTTCTTCGCCCCGTTGGTGCATAGCCTTGTGACCTCCAATGTGAAGCCGTCATCCAGATACCGGCTGACGGGACGCCCGGCGATGATTACACCGACCAGCTCACCGTCTGCTTCACAGCCGATGGAAAACTTGTGACCGGCAACCGGCTTGTGATGCCGGTGATGCTGCCGGACATACTCGTTGGCGTCACGAAGAGAGATGGGTTTTAGTCGCAGCATGGTGTTTCCTCCATAGGAAGATGAGCCGTGCATTCGACCTCGTTGCCCCAAACGTCCCAGCCTTCGGGAGACTGACGGGCAAAAAGCTCTACGCGGGGAAGGTCTCCCATGAGCCGAACAATGCGTTCCCGCGCCTCATCCGGCTTTTTGGAATGCTCTTCGATGTGGCTGAGGATGACCTGACGCACACCGGCGTCAACTCGCTTCGGGTGTCCCTTCGTGGCAAGGATGCAGATTTCGGCATTCGCCCTTGTCCAATACCCCATGCCGGTGAAGAGGTCATCGTTCTTGCGGTTTTGCTTCACCCATACAAAAGCCACGGTCTTATAAGAAAAGCCCCATGCCGTCAGCACTTCGAGTGCTTCACAGAGGCACGGGAACGTGATCCAGAGGAACAGAGCGCAGTCCTTGGCGGCAAGCTCACCGACCGGAAGTGCCTTGATGTCTTCAATGCACATTGTCGGGTAGTGGCTTTCCGCCGACCGTCCCTGTCCCTTCTTGGAGTAAGTCCGATACGCCCAAGGGGGATCGGCGTAGATGATGCTGTACTTCTTCATGCTGCCGACCTCCTTAGTGCGCATGGAAAATGGATTTTGCGAGGCTTCCAGTCTTGAACAGCGAGAAGCACAGAATAACCGTGTACGCTGCCACAGAGAACAGAGCCGAATGAATGTTGTCTGCGATGATCATGCCGTTGATCAGCACCGCATAGATGCCGACGCAGACCATGATGAGAAAGCCCTGAAATGCCAGAGCGAACAAGCCTTTCAGATAGTTCGTGCCGATGCTGCCCCATTCGCGGTTGCTCATGGTTGCGATGGGAATAGGCGCAATGCTCACGGTGCAGTAAATCTCAATCATGCGCCCGTAGAGAATGACCGTAATGAGGATCGCCATGATTTTGAGGCACAGGCTGATCAGAAGCGTTTCTATCGACAGTCCGAGCAGTTCTCCGACGCCCATGTTCTCCATGCCGGTACGCATCTGCGCAATCGTCGAATCAATATCAATACTGGTGTTGCCGTGGATGACTCCGGCTGCACCGGAAACCACGTTCTGCCCGATGTCGAATACTGCCATCACGATGTCAAACGTATGCGTCACGAGGTAGATCGCCACAGCCGCCTTGAAAAACCACTTGAAGAACATCCAAGTGTCCATGTCGTGAAGGTTGTTTTTCTCGGTGATCATGGAAATCAGCTCGTAGCACAAAACGAAGGTGATGATGATACCAGCGATGGGGACTATCACGTTTTCGGATAGTCCCCGGATCATCTGGTACACGCCGCCGTTCCAGCCGGACGGTGTTTGCCCAACTTCGGCGGCAATCGTTCCTACCTTCTCGTTGACATCGGTGAACATATTGGTCAGGTTGCTCTCGATCCATCCGATCAGCATATCCTTGAGAGCCTGTTCGATCTTTTCTAAAATGCTGCCCAATATTTCACCACCCTTCGGTTAAGCTGGGCTTGCCGTGGATTAGCCGAACAAACCGGAGAGCAGGGGGATGAGGGTCGTGCCGATCAGCACCACACC
>ENA-OYXT01000926-OYXT01000926.1-human-gut-metagenome-genome-assembly--contig:-NODE-926-length-10460-cov-6.529745_pt1 | contig 10460 bp, 9 predicted proteins | sample MGYA00244218_ERZ653423 | MGnify/ENA primary metagenome ERZ653423 (study PRJEB26926, sample SAMN06165035) | human gut metagenome | biome: ENVO:00009003; feature: ENVO:2100002; material: ENVO:00002003... | reverse complement strand
TCTACACTCGACTAGTCGTCGGCAGCGTCAGATGTGTATAAGAGACAGAGTATGTCCCTGTGCGGTTGTGATGATGTTTACAGGAACCAGTACTACTTTATTCCAGTTTTCTCCCTTGCCCTTGTTCTTATACATGACAGAAACCAGGTTGGCGATATTCTGGAATGTATAGGCATTCTTATAAGTACCTGTACTGCTGTAGCTTGTGGTATAAGAAGTACGGCTATCTGCCAACTTGCTCTTTTCGAAGAACGACTGCAAACTGTCTTTCTGAACCATCAGGATGGTGCTTGGTGTAGCAAAGTTGTATGGGTTGTCTTCGTTGTCATTGTTGAGTCGTGGGAAAGAGATGGTAGCTGTGTTGAGCGTATCCTTCTCATGTCCCTTCATGATATCTTCGATAGGGAGGGTAACCTCGGTGAAGATACCTGCTGGCGACTTGAGGTAAGTACAGTTCTGCTGACTTGCCAACTCCTCCAAGTTCGTGGTATCGTTCTCAATCTTGTTGAGCTGCAATACCTCTTCTGTACCATCGAAACGGTTGTATCCGATGCCTACAGCTATACTGTCTGTAACGCCGTCCTTTGCCTTGATGGTCTTGTGGCGGGTCCAGTAGAAGATAAGCTCTGTATTCCAGATCTTAGCCATGTTACCCGTACCGCCTACATTCTTGATGAAGAAGCCAGGGCAGACGTTGTGCAGGAACTTGTAGTTGGTCTTGAAGTACTCAGGATGTTCTGCGTATGTTTGCATGATGTAAGAACCATAGTTCTTGTATGTCTTACCATCTTTCTCATACTTCTTATTCAAGTAAATCTTGAAGTTCTTGACATCTGATGTATTGCTCAAGTTGTAATTACTGCTCCAATGCTGGTTGTTTTCGCTTACCCAGCCTTCCTTGAAGACATCATAATCAGAGTAATACTCCTTATCTTCTGCCATCGGCTTTGTCATCTCATAGGCTGTCACCTTCATTGGGGCGATAGTATCGCCGTAGCTGGCATTGTATGAAACCAGGAGGTAGCATGAGTCTGCTTCGATAGAACCTTTGTTTGCCTGCTTGATGTAATCGAGTGTATCTATAGAGAAAGTAGGCAATACGCTCAACTGGGTCATGTAGTCACCCTTTACATAGTTGCCGGTTTCCGGGTCTTTCATCTTACCGATGAGACCGCTGTTGTTGCGGCTCAATACGGCACCTGAAACCATAGACTTTGTAGCTACAGGAAATACTGCGCTAGTGATGTTGATGTTGTCAATATCGTTAGTGATGCTACCACCGATTCCCTCGGTGGTGTCATCACATGCAGCGAAAGTAAGCGCTGCTATTACTAATACTGTTAAGAGTCTTAAAATTTTCATTATCCTTGTATGTATGTGTCTCTGTTGTCGGAATTTTATTCTGCGTCAGGACAAACCTTGTTGATGAAGTCTGCGTATGGCTCCTGGATATCTTCTCCCGGATAAGCCAGTACAGGCTTGTTCTTCTCCTTCGCATAATCAAAGAGAATCTGGTTAGCTTCTTCTTCACCTTCTACCACACCGTCGCTATAGTCGATGGCAAGTTTGCCGAGCTCAATGAAGTTGAAGTCGTCCTGATAGCCGTCGAGCAGTTCAGACTTGGCATCGCGGAAGGCAACGCAACGTTTGAAGTTGGTACCCAGTTCACCCTTGAGTTCGTTGGTATAGAGAGCGGTAATCACCTTTGATTCTGCAAATGAAGGCTCTTCGCTGTAGGCTGTCTTTACATAGAATGGCACTACTGCGCTAGCCCAACCCTGGCAGACAATCACATCAGGCTGCCAGCGGAGCTTCTTCACGGTTTCCAATACGCCACGTGCGAAGAAGATAGCTCTTTCTCCGTTGTCGGCATATTCCTTTCCGTTTTCATCGGTGCCCATCTGGCGGCTCTTGAAATAGTCGTCATTATCGATGAAATAAATCTGCTGTCGTGTTGTTGGTATAGATGCAACCTTGATGATCAGCGGATGGTCTGTATCATCTATGATAAGGTTCATACCAGACAGGCGAATGACCTCGTGCAATTGTCCGCGACGCTCGTTGATGGTGCCCCACTTAGGCATGAAGGTGCGGATCTCAAAACCTGCTTCCTGCATCTTCTGAGGCAGTTCGCGTCCCATGATTGACATGTGAGACTCGGCTACGTATGGGTCGATCTCCTGATTGATAAATAATACTTTTTTTGCCATAAAAATTAAATTTTATTCTTACGAATTACGTGCAAAGGTACAAAAAAAACTTCAAATAGGGGCATTTTTTTCTCCGAAATTCATTATTTTCGGCATTAATTCGCATATTTTTAGGTTTTTTCTTTCTCATTTGAGAAAAAAGTTGTTATTTTGCACCCGAAAACAGATTATGACGATGAAAGTATTCAATAAGATTGTTGACCTCCAGAACGAACTCTTCATGTGTCGTAAGGAGGGAAAGGAAATCGGCCTTGTGCCAACTATGGGTGCGCTGCATGAGGGTCACGCCTCTCTTGTTAAGCGCAGTGTAAAGGAAAATGGCGTGACTGTAGTTTCTGTGTTCCTGAATCCTACACAGTTCAATGATCAGGGTGACTTGGATCGCTATCCTCGTACCCTCGATGCTGACTGCAAGCTCTTGGAGGCTTGTGGTGCTGACTATGTGTTTGCACCATCGGTGAAGGAGATGTATCCTACACCAGATACACGCCACTTTGAGTTTCCACCTGTTTCTACCGTGATGGAGGGTGCCAAGCGCCCGGGTCATTTCAATGGTGTATGTCAGGTAGTGAGCCGTCTTTTCTATATCGTTCGACCAACTCGTGCTTATTTCGGTGAGAAGGATTGGCAGCAGATTGCTGTCATCAAGCAGCTCGTGAAGTACATCAACAGCGATGTGCAGATTGTGGAGTGCCCTATTGTCCGTGATGAGGACGGTTTGGCTAAGAGCAGCCGTAATACTTTGCTGGCTCCTGATGAGCGTGCCATTGCGCCAAACATCTATAAGGCCCTGAAGGAGAGTGTGGAGTATGCCAAGACTCATACCGTACAGGAAACTCACGATAAGGTGGTTGCCGACATCAATGCTGTAGAGGGTCTGGAGGTAGAATATTTCCAGATTGTGGATGGCGACAGCCTGCAGGATGTTTCTTCATGGGAGGATAGTGCCTATGTGGTAGGTTGCATCACCGTTTATTGCGGTAAGACTCCTATCCGTCTCATCGACCATATCAAGTATAAGGGATAATTCCTCGATAGATATTCTTTATTAAGTTTAATCCGTAACAGATCAAGTAATAACAGAACAATGCAGATAGAAGTATTGAAGAGTAAGCTCCATTGTGTGACCGTAACTGAGGCTAACCTGAATTATATGGGTAGCATCACCATCGATGAGGACTTGATGGACGCTGCTAATCTGATAGCAGGCGAGAAGGTTCAGATTGTAGACAACAACAATGGTGAGCGCTTGGAGACCTATATTATCAAGGGTGAGCGTGGCAGCGGTTGTATCTGCCTGAACGGTGCTGCAGCCCGCAAGGTGCAGGTGGGCGATACCGTCATCATCATCGCTTATGCCCTGATGGACTTTGAGGAGGCTAAGACCTTCAAGCCAACCGTAGTATTCCCAAAAGAGGGAAACAGGGTTTAATATTCAATGGAAACAAAAGAAAGGGTGTGTCATGGACTTATGGCACACCCTTTCTTTTGTTATGGTGAGGACGAATCACATCGCTCTTGTTCACCACGTTGTCGCCATCCTTGGCGCTGATAGGGATAAATAAGGTGTAATTACTATATAATTTAAGGTGTAATTGCGATGGGTTAAGGATAGATCTCGATATGGCTGCTGCCGGAGTTGCCATTCTTGATAATCCTTATCTGGGTGGTGATGCGCTCGCTCATCGTGTCGGTATGACTGATGACGCCCACCTTCTTGCCTTGCGAACTTTGCAGCATGGCGAGGGAGTCGATGACGGTGGCTAGGGTATCAGGGTCGAGGGTTCCGAAGCCTTCGTCGATGAACAGGTTCTCGAAGGAGATGTTGCGGGAGGATAACGCCGACAGACCCAGGGCGAGACCGAGACTCACGATGAAGGTTTCGCCACCTGATAGGGAGGTGGTGTCTCGGATATCGTCGGCACGGTCGTGGTCGATGACTCGAATGCCCAGCGAATGCTTTACCTGCTGCAGTTCGTAACGGCTGTTGAACTTTCTGATTTCCTGGTTGGCGTGCGCTATCAGGAAACTGAGCGTATAGCATTGGGCTATCTTGCGCAGCGTCTTTCCGTCTGCTCCGATGGCATCCGTAATGGCTGTCCAGTCATCCTTTTCCTGTGTTACGAGATTCAGAGCCTCAGCCTTGTCGCCCAACTGCTTCACGGCTTCCTGATGGTTCTGCATCCTGGCGTTGGCAGCAATCAGTTCGTTGCGCTGGCTTCTTTCCTGATACTCCTGCAGAATGGCTAGGAGAGCATCACGGGTTTGGGCAGGCTGATGTTCCAAGTGCTGCTGATGCGCCTTTTCTGCACTCTGGTAAAGAGCAGTTGTTGAGGCCACAGCCTTCTCTTTTTCGTCCTTTTCCCGTCGGATGGCGTTCCAGTCTTCGGCAGAGTGAAGCATCTCCCGGATGGTATTTCGGTCGATGAATCTTGATTCGAAGCTTCTTTCCTCGATGCCTTCCTCCTCGGAGTCTTTTCCTTCGATGCTCTTTTCTTCAAGCTGCTTGTTGTATTCCTCAATCCAAAGGTCGAGTTCCTTTTCCTTCGCTTGCAGATTCTCTTTCATCGTCTTGTTCTGAGACAGCATGGTTTGATGCGAACCTTTACTGTTGGCGAGTTCAGCCTTCAGTTTGTTGATATTCTCGTTCTGGTTATCTGCTGCTTTCGTAGCCTCATCCTTTGCTTCTGTCAGTCTTTGTTCTGCCGCATCAGGTTCTTCGCCATTCAGAATCTGCTTGTATTTCTCCTGCCATTCCTCCATTTCCTTCTTGGTACTATTCCATGCCTGAAGGGCTTTCCCGTAAGCCTCCTCCTTGCTCTTCTGCTGCGAGATGAGGTTGGTGGTAAGTGCTTTCTGCTCAGCCAGTTTTGTGGCGCAGATTGAAGTGTTTTCTTGGGCTTTGTTCTGTATAGTTGAAGCCTTGCTTTCATACGCAGCTTCATCCTTTACAGCCTTATCCTTGAGTTGGGTCAGCCGTTCTATCTCTTTCTGAATCTTGTTAAAGAGGCTCAGTTTGCTGCTCGCATCTTTCGCCTTGTTTTCATAGATAGGCAAGAGCGATTTCAGTTCTGCCTCTGCCTTTGGAATCTTTGGATACTGGGCGATGAGCGCCTTCCATTCCTCTTCGTAAGTTGCTATTTCTCCCAAGAGCTTTTCCTGTTGTTTCTGGAGCGTCTGTACTTCGCCGTCGTTCTGTTTTCTCTCGCCGGAAAGGTTCTTCTCCTCTTTCTGCTGCAGTTTCAGCAGATTCTCCTTGACTTTCAGAAGTTGAGAGAGTTCCGTGGTGGCTTCCTCAAACTGTCTGTTGTCGGTATGATAAGGATGGGTCGTGCTGCCGCAGAGCGGACAAGGTTTGCCTTCGGTCAGGTTGGCACGATGAATCTCCCATTTCTCACTCACCATGAGGGTATAGGCATTTCTCAGCGTCAGGGTCTCTTGTGTCAGCGCCTCGATGGTCAACTTGCCCAGGGCTGCATCTATCTCCGCGTTTCTCTTTCCCAAGACCTGGATTCGCTCCTCATTCTTCTGCTTTTCTGTTGTGGCAGCATCGAGATGAGCCACAACCTTGATGGCTTGCTGGACATCCTGTAGTTTCCTGTCAGCTACAGTCTTGCTGTTCTGCAGTTCCTCTATATTCTGTCCGGCAGTCTTGTTTCTTTCCGTCTCCCAAGCCTGTTCTGCGGCTTGCGTCGCTTCGTGCAGAACCTGTTTCTGCTTGGCAATCTCTTCCTTTGTCGTTTTGAGGGCAAGGTTTGCTTTCTCCGTTTCTGCTTCCCATTTTTGGATGTTTCGGGTGTTTTCCTCCACGTCTTTCTGGGCAGTTAGATTCTCTTTCTGCGCCAACTCCAAAGCCTCTTTCTTTTCTTTCAGATTCGGCATTGCCGCTTCCATTTTGGTTTTCAGCGCTCTTGCTTCAGCGATGACCGGCAGGGCCTTTTCCAGCTGTTCCTGTGCCTTGCTTACTGCTTCCTTCAGACTGGCGAGAGTTTTCTCGCTTTCGCTGATGGCAGACTCTTGACTTTTGATGTTTCCTTCCGCTTTCAGGATGTTTTCTTCCTGTTCGTGGATGCTTTGCGTCTGTCGCTCTACTTCCTGCAGCAGGTTGACAGCTGGCTGTACTTCATCGTGCAACTGCAGACGGAGAATCTGGGCTTGCATCGCTTTAATGGCATCTGCCGCTTGCTCCATATCAGTCTGGTAGATAGTAATTTGCTTGATTTGCTTATCGTTTTCCTCAAACCATTGCAGGTCTTTTGAGATGGCTTGCAACTGGCTGTCGAGTTCCTTCTCAGCCTTTTCCAAGCGGTCGATTTCCTCCTTCAGTTGGGCGAGTTCTTCATCGTTCAGCAGGTTCTGTTTTACGGCTTCCACCGATGCTGCCATCTGGTTGTAGGCATCCGTCGCCTGGTCTTTCGCCTTCTTGATTTCAGTAGCGATGTTCGTATAAGTTTCCTCGCATCCGATGAGTTTTTCCAGGAGTTCGTACCGTTCGTTTTCCTTTGCTGTCAGGAAGTTGGCAAACGAGCCTTGGGCGATGAGTACGGTACGGAGAAACTGGTCGTAGTCGAGTCCGATGATGTTCGGCAGCTCGTTCCAGTCGGCAGCTTCCTCTGTTATCTCTTCGCCGTTTCTCGTGATTTTATAGAGCGCAGTCTTGGCGTTCTCGTAGCGCACTCTCTGGAATCTGACGTGCCATTCTGCGCGGTAGATGCTGCCGTTGTTGGCAAGGAAGGTGAGTTTGCTGTAGCCCTCTTTCTTGCCACGTGTCAGGATGTTTCTACTGTCGGTAGGTGCCAGACGGTTACTTTCGCTGGCATCGGCAGCTCCGAAAATCTCGATGTTCTGGTTCTTGTCGCCTTTCTTCCTGGGATAGCGAGGGGCGCGGTTGTAGAGGGCAAGGCAGATAGCATCGAGTAGGGTAGACTTGCCACTTCCCGTCGGACCTACGATGCTGAAGATGGTGCTCTCGCCTAAGGCACCTTCTTCAAAGTTGATGACCTCGCCACCCTGTTTGTCAAGCGAAGCGAGGTTGAGTATTTCGAGTTGTAGGAATTTCATAATGATGATGTCGTTAATAAATCGGATAACATTTTCTCCTGTCTTTCGTTCATCGGAGCGTTGTGTCTGATGGCGAAGGCTTCCTTCAGCGTGTCGAGCGGAGGACGGTTGATGATGTCTTCTATGCTGGTGATGTGCTGGGAACCCTGGATGGTGGAGAGGTCCAGTTGCGGGATGATGCGCTGGATTTTGCAGAGCACGGCATCCTTTTCGTTGACGAGTTTCTCCAGTTCCTTGATGTCATCGCTGGTCAGTTTCTCCTGTTTCACCTTCAGCATCACGTAGTCGAAATGGTCGCTCAGTTCGCCGTCGGTTCTCTCCGAGAGTTCAGAATTGATGACCTTCTGCCATTTCTTGAAGGTCAGTTCTTCCTCATTTTCGGGCAGGATGCGGAGGGCGTGCTGAGGCTTGTATTCCAGGAAATCTACTTTCCATTCCTTGCTCTTGCCGGTTTCCTTTCCTTCCTCCTCTTCTCCGTGTTTTATGGTGATGAGGTCGATGCCGTGGGTGTAGTCTTTCTCGGCAAACGACATCGGGAGGATACTTCCCGTATATCTTGCCCAGTCGGTATTCCAGATATGTTGCCGTTTGTGGATGTGTCCGCAAGTCATATAGTCGGGATGTTCGTTCCATCCTTCCAGGTCCACTTCCTCCTGTCCGCCGATGATGATTTTCTCGCTCGCATCCTTTTTGGCGATATCCGAACCCTTGGCGTACATGTGTGTCATCATGATGTACTTCCTGCCCGGGTATTTCTTTCGAGCCTCAGCCGTCAGTTCTCTCAGAAAGTCGTTGACTCCCTGCGAGTAGCTGGCGTTCTGCACCACATCGCTTCTAAGGAAAGGTACGGCGAGGATGATAACTTCTTCTCCTGCCTCGTTGGTTACGGGGATGATGAGGTCATCGAAGGAATAGATCCAATGTCCGCCGGTTTTATCATCGTCCTCGCTTTCTCCCTGCTTCCAGATTTTCCTTACGTTTCCTCTTATTTCCACATGGTATCGGGTGAGCAGCGGACGGGGAGCCTCCAGTCGGCTGGCGGAATCGTGGTTGCCGGCGGTAATGATGACCTGCATGTTAGGGCACAGTTGGGTAGCATCGGCAAGAAACTCGTAATAAACGGTCTGTGCCGCTGCCGATGGATTTCCGTTATCGAAGATGTCTCCTGCGATGAGGAGAGCATCGGGCTTTTGGTCAGCGATTTGTTCCAGGAGCCATTTTAGGAAATGCTTGTGTTCCGGCAGACGGTCGTTGCCGTGAAACAGGTTGCCCAGATGCCAGTCGCTGGTTGCTAATATCTTCATACTCATAAGAATGTCTAATCTTAGTCTTTTTCTTTGTCTTTGGTTTGCAATCCTTTGACCTTTGGTTTGCAATCTGACTACAAAGTTAACACAATTATTTGGGATACGCAAAGAAATAAGCTCAAAAAACGAAGAATTATGGCCGGAAAAGTAAAGATATTCAGGAAAAGTCTTGTTTTATATCTGATAAAGTTGTATCTTTGCAAGGTAGAAATCTTCGTTCACCGACGTTGAACCGCCATTCACCGACGTTGAACCGCCGTTCATCGACGCTGAACGGACATTCGGCGTCGGTGAACGGAGATTTCTCCTAGGATAAAATACTTTTCTTCCTAGGTTTGTGGTCTTTTCTTCTTAGGTATGATCATAAATACTGTAGGATGCAAAGGCTGCTGCAATAAGGAGTGATAACAATCTTAATAAGAAAGGAAACTGATATGGCTAAGTACAAGTTGCAAGAGTTGAATGATTTGCGTGATGAAGGCAAGCGCAGAGTTTATCCCAAGATGGTGACCAACCGGACACTATCCCGAAAAGAGTTCGTCAAGATGATGCAGAACTACCATCGCGGTATTTCGGAAAGTACCACGGAGGCTGTATTGACCGATGTGGTTGATATGCTGACAGATATGCTCTCCATGGGGTACAATGTGAATCTGGAAGGTTTCGGCACCTTCTCCCTCTCCCTCGCTTTCGAGGATGAGAAGCCTAGGGAAATTCTGAATCCAGATGATAAGATGACGTATCGCAAGGTGGGAGTGAAGGACATCAACTTCAAGGCGTCTCCTGAGTTTATCAAGGATGTGAAGCGTGAAACTGATCGTGACCTGGAGCGTGATATGGGTGGTGTAAAGGTTATCCGTAAGCAGCTGTATTCCAGGGAAGAGCGCATCGCCCGTGCCCTGGAGGTGATAGAGAAGAACGGAGTTCTCACCCTAGGCGATTATGCCTCCATCAACAACCTGAGCCGTACTGCTGCCTCTATGGAACTGAAGGAGCTGACAAATGACAAGACTTCGCCGATAGATTCACTAGGCCGCGGCAGCCATAAGGTTTGGGTAAAGAGAAAAGAATAAATGCAAATATCTCTCAGAATATTTGTTAGTTTCAATTCTTTTTCGTATTTTTGCGGTGTAATTTAAATGGTAGTGTTATGACAACAGTAACAAGGGAACATCTTGAAGATGAGGTACTCAAGTCGATTCAGAAGAAAGCGGAGTCGATTATGCCGAAAGATGCCAAGGTTATTCTTTTCGGGTCAAGGGCCAGAAGGGATGCCAAGGCAGATTCCGACTGGGACATCCTTGTGCTTCTGAATAAGGATAAGATAGACGAGCAGGATCATGATAATTATACCTATCCTCTTTGGGAATTGGGTTGGCAAATTAATCAGATGATTCATCCGATAGTGTATTCGATGAAGGATTGGAACAGCAAAAAAGGCAGTCCTTTTTATAATAACGTGGAAGAGGAAGGGGTGATGCTATGCTAGAGAGTCAACAACGTAGAGATCTTGTACGCTACAGGATAGAAAAAGCTTATAAGAGTTTTGAAGAGGCTAAAGGTGTGGCAAAATTGAAGTTTTGGAATTTGACGGGAAATCGTTTGTATTATACTGTATTCCATATGGCTTCTGCATTGTTACTTGACAAGGGCTTTACTGCAAAGACTCATGCCGGTGTAATACATTTAGTTGGAGAGAAATTTATTGCAACAGGTTTGTTGGATCGAACTTATGGAAAGTTGTTCTCTCGTCTTTATGAGCTTCGGCAGTCTGGTGATTATGATGATACCTTTGATGCTACAGAAGAAGAGGTCTTGCCGTATTTTCCTCAAATCCGCAACCTATAGGGTTTAGTGGGATTTTGCTTGCAAAGCGACAAAA
>ENA-OYXT01000922-OYXT01000922.1-human-gut-metagenome-genome-assembly--contig:-NODE-922-length-10468-cov-3.742341_pt1 | contig 10468 bp, 7 predicted proteins | sample MGYA00244218_ERZ653423 | MGnify/ENA primary metagenome ERZ653423 (study PRJEB26926, sample SAMN06165035) | human gut metagenome | biome: ENVO:00009003; feature: ENVO:2100002; material: ENVO:00002003... | reverse complement strand
GGCTCTGCGCCCCGGCTTCCACGCAGAAACAGCCGCAGAGCGGCAGCAGGGCGATCCAAAAATTCTTATGCCGGACGGCCAGATAAACCGTGATCGTCCATAGCGTCACGGCCGCGAGGGTCTGGTTGACCCAGGCGAAGTATTGCCAGATGACGCCGAAATTCATCAGCGTAATCGCGAACCCCACGACGAACAGCGGAATGCTGATGTAAAGCCGCCGCCGGATCGCACGTTGCTCGAGGTGCAGGAAATCTGCGGCGATCAGCCGGGCGCTTCGGAAGGCCGAATCCCCGCTGGTGATCGGTGCGACGACCACGCCCAGCAGAGCCAGTACCGCCCCGAAACTTCCCAGTGTCGTATTCGTGATCTCGTTTACCGCCCAGCCCGCATCGTTGCCGTGCGCCGCCATGACCTCGTTCAACTGCGGCGCGCCTCCCCAGAAAGCCATTCCCGCAGCCGCCCATATCAGCGCTATTATACCTTCCGAAATCATAGCCCCGAAAAATACCGGGCGTCCTTCCTTTTCATTGCGTATGCACCTCGCCATCATAGGCGACTGCGTCGCATGAAAACCGGATACCGCCCCGCATGCTATCGTTATGAAAAGGGTGGGGAATATCATCCGGACAAAGCCGGAACTTACATTGCCTCTTACATGGTTGTACCAAAGGATCAGAGTGACAGCTATACCATCACCCGGAAAGTGACTCTGACGGATACCGAAGGACAGGCACATTCCGAAGAAAATGGTGGAGAGAAACAGAAGTCAGATACAGAATCTGAAGATGATTCGGATTCGCCTGTGCAGAACTACACAGATGTAGAAATTGAAACATCCGAAGAAGATGCATCTGCACAGGCAATCAAAGAACTGAAAGAGGACATCGAAGAGGGAAATGTGATGGTATTGTCTGCGGCTGAAAGAGCTACAAGCAGCGGTTCCACAGTTACATTGACAAAGGGGAGAACTATTTATTATCCAAGTTATATTGGAAATTATCTTACTTGCCTGTTTACAGTCAATGGAAAAATTGCATACTGCCTTCAGTCCCAGAAAGCATCCCCACCGAGTGGAAGTTATGTAGCACAGGTACTGGACAGCAATAAAAATCTGCAGAAAGTCCTTTATTATGGTTATGGCGGGGCAGGAGATCTGACAGGAAGTTATCTGTCTGGAAAAACGGAAGATGAAAAGTATGTGTATACACACATTGCAGCCAGCTACGCTTATGCAGGAGAAGCCGGATTTACAGGGTGTAATTATAATGACCTTGTAAATGCAGGGGTTATCGCATATATCAATTATCTGTTTGGACAGGAAGAACCGCCAAAAGGTGAACTGAGCCTTTCAAGCACAAAGCTGAATGCAGTACGGGATGGAAACATCCAGAAAACACCAAATATCACACTGTCTGGAGATCACAGAAACTATGTGACACTGAGTGTACCAGAAAATGTGACAGCACATAATCTTTCCAAAGGAACAAGTGTTACAAATGGAAAAATCCAGATTTATGGTGGAGATACATTCTATCTGTCCGCAGATTTATTACTGACAGGCAGTTATGCTTCCGGCAACTTATATGGTTCTGTCGGAAAGACATGGAGAACACTGGTGTTGACAACCGGAGATTCCAAGCAGGATATCGGTGTATTTGAAAGCGAAACAGCAGCGCCGGTAAGCTTCAGTGTACAGTGGCTGAATATGACACGCATTGAACTTATGAAGAAAGATGTCAATACACAGAATCTACTGTCAGGAGCAGTTTATGGTATTTATACTGATAAGAAGTGTGAAAACCTGCTGATGACAATGTCAGCAACCGGAAGAGATGGAAAAGCAGTCAGCGATTATTTTGATTCTGCACTGAAAACTGTGTATGTAAAAGAGATCACTGCTCCGACAGGATATAAACTGAATACAGAAGTATATAAAGTAGATGTTGCAGCCGGAAAGACATTGAATGTAACAGCAACAGATGAGAGAGTCACCGGAAAAGTAAAAATCGCAAAGATCGATAAAGAAACACTTGCATTTAAAGCGCAGGGGGACAGTGCTCTTCGTGGTGCGGTGTATGGTCTTTATGCCAAAGAGGACATCGTGCATCCGGATGGCACAACAGGAGTTCTGTATAAACAGGACAGCCTGATTGCACAGGGAGTCATCGGAGATGACGGAACACTGGAATTTTCAGAATTATACCTTGGAGAAATGTATCTAAAAGAAATCACTCCACCGGAAGGATATACACTGGATACTACCAAATACGAGGTATCAGTAACTTATGAAGGTCAGGATGTTGCCGAAGTGACAAGAGACCTTACGGTAAAAGAGCAGGTAAAGAAACAGGCATTCCAGTTAATCAAAATCAGTGAAGATGGAGAGCAGACAGAAACGGACCTGGTTGCAGGAGCAAGATTTAAGGTATATCTGATCAGCGACCTGACACAGGTGAAAAATGGGAAACTGAAACCGTCCAATGGAGAAAGCTATACAGCAAGTGATTTCAAGAATTATGACTTCAGCAAAGAGCAGGTTGCAGTTACTTACGAGAATGGAACAGCCGTACCAGTACCAGAACTGATCACTGATACAAAAGGATATGCAGTCAGCCCGGAACTGCCGTATGGAAGTTATGTTGTAGTGGAAAGTACTACCCCTGAGAATTTGAAAACCATTGATCCATTTGTTGTAAATGTGGAAAATGACAGCAGAGAACCAATGCAGTGGAGAGTATTTGATGACCGCCCGTTTGAATTTTTGCTGAAAATTGTAAAGAAGGATGCACAGACTGGAAATACTGTTTTAAAGGCTGGTGCTTCTTATAAGATTTACGATGTGACAAATAAGAAATATGTGGAACAGGTTGTTCAGTATCCGAAGAAAGAAAAGATCAGTGTATTCAAAACAAATGAGGAAGGATATCTGATCACACCGCAGGAACTGAAGTGCGCTACCTATCGAATCGAAGAAGTAAAAGCACCGGAAGGATTTGTAAGACAGGGAAGCGAAGAGTCCCTGTATGATGGAACAACGATTATTTCACCATTAGAGCAGACTACAAAAGGAACATATAAAGAAAATCCACAGAATGGTATTGTAATTACAGTATCCTCAAACACTGCACATCAGATTGATCCGGATACAGGAGCTGCGATTGTAGAAGTAGAACAGAAAAATGACGAACAGGTAGGAAGCCTGCTCCTGACGAAAAAGGGAGAACAGCTTACCGAAGTAACCGGAGATTCTGTTCTGGCAAAAGTAAAAGCACTGGTCTCTAAAGTAAGAAATACCGTATCTGGTAAAGAAGAAACAGGTATTTATAAAGGCTTTAAATATGAAGAAACCGGAGTAGAAGGTGCTGAATTCGAAGTATATGCCAAAGATACCATCTATTCACCGGACGGAGCAAAGGACGAAGCAGGAAATCCAGTTGTCCGATATGAGAAAGATGACCTGGTAGCCAAACTGACTACAGATGAAAATGGAACAGCAGTTATCAACAATCTGCCACTGGGAACGTATTATCTGAAAGAAGTTGTAGCAGGAGAGAATTTTGTCTTGAATACAGAACAGAAAGAATTTACCCTGACAGCAGAGGATGATACACAGGCAGTTGTTTATGAAGGCGTTACCTATAAAAATGAAAGACAGAAAGTTTCCGTATCGGTAGAAAAGAAGGATTCTGTCACAGGAGAAAAGCTGGAAGGTGTTATTTTTGGACTGTATGCTGCGGAAGATATTCTTTCTAATCAGGGAGAGGTTCTCGTAGAGAAAGATACCTTGCTGGAAAAGAAAGCAACGGATGCAAAGGGAACACTTACTTTCGACAGTGATCTTCCACATGGAAAATACTATGTCAAAGAGGAAGTCAGAAAAGCTGGATATCTTCCAAATGAGGAAGTATGGAATGTAGATGCAACTTACGAAAATCAGAATCTTGCAAAGATTGAACTGAACAAAGAAGTTGAGAATCAGCCGACAGAAACACGCATTACAAAAACAGATGCAACTACCGGAAATGAGCTGGAAGGAGCCAAACTGCAGGTCATTGATAAAGACGGAAATGTTGTGGAAGAATGGGTAAGCAGTAAGGAAGAACATGTCATTTACGGACTGCCGGAAGGAAGTTATACCTTACATGAGGAACTGGCTCCTTATGAAGATGGCTATGTGTCTGCCAGCGATGTGATGTTTGAAGTCAAAGAAGATGGCAGTGTGACAAAGGTTGAGATGAAAGATGAATATTCCAAAGTGGAAATTTCAAAAACAGACCTTACAACCGGAAAAGAACTGGAAGGGGCAAAGCTTCAGATTATCCGCAAAGACGGAACTGTTCTGGAAGAGTGGATTACAGATGGAAAACCACATTCCGTTGAAAAACTCCCAGTCAATGAAGAACTTACTCTGCGTGAGATCACAGCACCGGATGGTTACGAGATTGCGGAAGATGTCACATTTACATTGAAAGATACAATGGAAGTCCAGAAAGTAGAAATGAAAGATGCCAGAACACCGGAGAAAACAACAGAAAAAACAAATGCACCAAAAACAGGTGATAACCAGAAAATATGGGCGTTTGTTCTGCTTGCACTGGCATCTGCTGGAACAGCTACAGGAGTGACTGTATACCGCAGAAAGAAGTCAAAAATGACAGACAACAAAAAAGAAACAGAAGAAAAATAAAATAAGAATTACAGGATAAACCAATCTGACAGGGCAGGAGATGTGCATAAAGCAGCTTCTGCCCTGTCTGTATATAAGGAGAAGAATGATGAGACGTTTTTATACAGCAGAATCAGTAACAGAAGGACACCCAGACAAAGTATGCGATCAGATAGCAGATGCAATCTTAGATGAATGTCTGCGTTACGATCCATCTTCGAGAGTGGCGTGTGAAGTCCTTGCTACAAGAGGAAATGTGTTTGTAGCAGGAGAAATCACCAGCGGATATGAACCACCAGTGTTTGATGTGATCCGAAAAGTTTTAGAAGAGTGTGGATATTGTACAGATGGGATAGAAATGGATACGTTTGTACACCAGCAGAGTCCAGATATTGCGAAAGCAGTGAGTGTGTCGAAAGAATTTCGGGATAATATCGGCGCAAAATTAAGAGATAGAAGCAGGGGAGCTGGAGATCAGGGTGTTATGGTCGGATATGCGTGTGATGATACTCCGCAGCTTATGCCAATGCCGACTGTTCTGGCACACCGGATCACACGTGAACTTTCGGCTTGCAGAAGAAGCGGATATATCAAAGATATCTTTTCTGATGGAAAAGCACAGGTAACCGTAGAATATGAAGATGGAAAACCAGTGAGACTGGAAAGTGTTGTTGTTTCCTGCCAGCATGGTGCAGAAAAGAGCCTGAAGAAGTTAGATGCCGAGATTAGAGAGAAAGTGCTTCGCTCAGCACTCAGATTACTGCCGCCGGATGAGGATACGAAGATTCTGATTAATCCGTCAGGAAAATTTGTGTGTGGAGGGTTTGATGCAGATACCGGACTGACCGGAAGAAAGCTGATGGTGGATACTTATGGCAGTATGGTTCCGCATGGCGGCGGTGCATTTTCGGGAAAAGACTGTTCGAAAGTAGACCGTTCGGCAGCTTATATGGCAAGGTATATCGCCAAAAATATAGTAGCTGCTGAGTTTGCAAGCAAGTGTCAGGTGTCTTTGGCTTATGCAATCGGAGTAGCAGAGCCGGTTATGATTGAGGTAGACACCTTTGGTACAGGAAAAGTGTGTGCAGATGATTGTCTGGCGGCAGCAATCCCACTGGTGTTTGGAGTGACACCCGTTCAGATCATGGAATCCCTTCGATTGAATCGTCCGATTTTCCGGCAGACGGCAGTTTTTGGTCATTTTGGAAGAAAGGAGTTTCCTTGGGAGCGGACAGATAAGGTACTGGCTCTTCAGGATACGATTCTGTAATGCCTTGGGTAACAGAAGAAGAGATTCAGGCAGCAAAAAATATGACTGCGTATGAGTATTTGCGAACACATCAGGCACAGAGACTGCAAAAGACAAGAACCAGAAATGAATGGCAGTTGACGGACCATGACAGTTTTAAAATCAATGAATTGTCGAGTAAATGGCATTGGAAATCCAGAGATATCGGTGGCGTGTCCGCACTGCGGTTCCTGATTGAAGTAGATGGAATGAAATTTACAGATGCCGTAAAACTGTTGTGCGAAGAGAGTCCGTCTTTTATTCCGACACAGTCTGCCGAAAAGGAAAAACCACTATTTAAACTGCCGGAGAGATATTGTAATTGCAGACGAATCAGGGCTTATTTAAACCACAGAGGAATCAGCGATGAAGTGATCACATATTGTATTTCACATGAAATCCTTTATGAAAGTGTCCCGTACCATAACGCTGTTTTTGTTGGGAAAGATGAATCCAGAAAAGCAAGATATGCATTCCTGCGAGGAATCTATGAAAAAAACGGGAAGGGATTCAAGATGGAGCAGACCGGGAGTGAAAAAAAGTACAGCTTTTGCATTCCACCTGAAAGAGAAACAAAGCGAGTTGCCGTATATGAAGCGTGTATTGATGCACTGGCCCACATGACACTGGAAGAAGGAAAGAGGGATAAATATCGTCTTTCCCTTGGGGGAATCGCTGCTCCGAAAGAAAACGCACAGATACAGAGTGAACGTTTTAAAAAGCCGCCGGACGCACTGGAAGAGTTTCTGAAGAACCATCCGGAAATCAAAGAAATTGAAATATGCACCGATAATGACTTTGCCGGGAGATGGGCGAAAGAACAGATGAAAAAGCATTATGAGGGAACGTATCAGATTATCTGCAATCTGCCGGAAAAAGAAGGGGAAGATTATGCAGACCTTGCGAAAGAAAAAAAGCAGGCAAATAAATGCAGGGACAGACCATTGGAAAGAAGGTGATAGAGAATGGAAGAAAAAGGAACGATGCACGTACATCTGTTGACGGAGCTGACTGGAAATCTTTATTCAGAAGAATCCGAATGGGAAGAAGAGTGGTCGGAGAGTGATGAATATGGAATGCCATTAGATGGAACAGAACTTGCCGATTATGAAGAAGTCATCCGAGAAGAACTGGAACGCTATGGGGAAGATGATCTCATGCAGTATTTTGACGGAAGTGAGTCCATTCAGGAAAAGATACAAAGTGCAGTTGTTACGATAGAAAACAAAGACGGAATCCTGTACGGATGTACCAAACTGGAATTAAATGAACTTTTAAGTCAGGAAGAACTACAGGAATTCACCGAATACATTACAGGACAGTACAGTGACGGTTGGGGTGAAGGATTTGAGCAGAGGGATATAAAGGTGGATGGTGGAACGCTGAATGTGCATTTTTGGCATCCAGATATGGAACAGCCGAAAATGTATGAAAAGAAAACAGAGCAGATTCCGACAAAGCCTGAGAAACAACGTCCCAAGTTACAGCTCCTTGGACATGATGGGAATATTTTTTCCATTATGGGCGATGCCTCAACTCTTTTGAAAAAGAATAAACAGACAGCAGAAGCAAAAGAAATGTGTAAAAGGGTATTGGAAAGTGGGGACTATTACAAAGCACTTTTGATTATCAGCGAATATGTAGAAACTGAGTTGAGTCCGCCGCCCAAAGAAAATAAAAAGACAAAGAAGAAAAATCAGCCGGAACGCTGAGAAAAGAAAGGATGATGCCTATGACAAATGGCCTGAGTTTGGAAGAACTTATGAAAGAGGGAACATACCCAGAGGAATATGCTGAAGGGGAAAACTGGAAAATATTACATGGAGATACATTAAAACTGGTCAAAGCATTCCAGCCGGGAATCTTTGATGCAGTCATTACCGATCCACCGTATGCGTCCGGTGGAACAAAGCAGAATGAAAGAAATCGTACTACAAACCAGAAATACAGCAGTATGAGTGCTGCAAATGCACTTCCGGATTTTGATGGGGACAATAAAGATCAGAGATCATGGACACACTGGATGGCTGAGTGGCTTTACGATGTGCGGAAAGCCTGCAAGAAAGGAGCTCCGATCTGTCTGTTCATTGACTGGCGTCAGTATCCATCGATTACCGATGCATTGCAGTGGGCAGGATGGATCTGGCGAGGAACAGCGGTGTGGGATAAGGGAAACTCCCGTCCACAGAAAGGCCGTTTCCGCCAGCAGGCTGAATACATTGTGTGGGGCAGTAACGGACCGATGCCAATCAACCGACCAGTATCTTGTCTGCCGGGCGTCTTCCGATATGGCAATCCGCAGAACCGGATTCATGTGACAGAGAAACCGTTGCAGCTTATGAAAGATGTTATCCAGATTTGTGAACCGAGAGGGCTGATCCTGGACCCGTTTGTCGGAGCAGGAACAACTGTCCTTGCAGCGGTTATGACAGGTTATCGTGCAGTGGGAATTGAGGTAACAGATGCCTACTACAAACTGGGAAGTGACAGAGTGAAAATTGCATTAGAAGCAGAGCAGAAAGAGGATGAAAAGTAGCCGGGATGTCCAATTGGACATCTTGTTTTTTATAGAGAAAATGAGTGGCATCCAACTGGATGCAGGAAGGAGATGGAGCGTATGGAACAGGCGCTGGCTTATGTGTGCTGTTCAGCAGAAGAAAGCCGGGTAAAAGTGCAGAAATATTGCAGAAAAATCTATGAACTTGGGTATGTACCAATCTGTCCGAGATTTGTATTCTCACCATTCTTGGAAGAGTCTGATGCAGAAGATATGCAGGGATATGGAAGAATGTCCCATATCCTTTTACGGAGATGCCGGATGGTAGTCGTATGTGGGAAAGAAGTGACAGGAACAATGAATACCGAAATCAGTATGGCAGACAGACTCCATATCATTTGTACGACACTTGATGGACTGGTACAGATAAAAGAATCAAAATAAATCAGAATCGAGTCAATCCGGTGCTACAGAAACTGGCGGTACTCGTTTTGCAAGCATAGCGTTTGGATATCCAAACGCACTTTGGGGAGAACCCCAATCCCCCGGACACAGACGGAAATGGAAAGGAAGGATCAAGTCATGTTAAGAAATGGAGTAATGATTGTAATCGCATTGATGAGCGGAGGATTTATAGGAGTGATAGTGACCTGTTGCATGGTTGCAGCGAAAAAATCCGATGAGGATCTTGGCGGTATGATGAAAGAGGAAGAGAAAAAAGAAGGGACGGTGATGCAATGCGAAAACGAAACCATGTGATCCCGGTGCGGTTAAATGCAAGGGAACTCAGGGAATTGGAGGAACAGGTGGAAAAAAGCGGACTGAGTCGGGAAGAGTTTATGCGTTCGCTGATCTTAGGAGCACAGGTACACGCAAAACCCTGTGAGCATCACCCGGAACTGCTTAGGAAGATAGCGGGTCTGTGCAATAATGCGAACCAGCTTGCCCATGTTGCGAATGCTTCGGGAATGGCAAGTGAGCAGAGTGTGCAGGAAATGCTCCGGCTTACCAAAGAGACATGGCATCTGGTAAAGGAAGAGTGGTAATGACCGATGGCTTATACAAGTGTTATCCCCGTCCACCGCCTGGACCGTTCCATCGAATATGTGAAAGACAAAGAAAAAACCACACAGAAAGCAGACTCTCTGGAGGCTGCCATTGATTATGCCATGAACCGGACAAAGACGGAACAGGCGGTCTTCGAAGATACCATCGGATGTACCAATGAAAATGCGTATGCAGATATGGTGGCAACAAAAAAGAGATTCCATAAGATGGGCGGTGTGGAAGGATACCATCTGGTACAGAGTTTTGCAGAAGGTGAGGTGACACCGGAACTGGCACATCTCATCGGACAGGAACTGGCAGACCGGCTCTTAAAGGGACAGTATGAAGTCGTTATCACAACGCATCTGAATACCAGACATTATCATAACCACATTGTCTGGAACTCTGTGAGCATGGCAGACGGGCGTAAGTACCACAGCAATGCAAAGAGTTATTATACGGAGATCCGGAAGATCTCCGATGAGCTGTGCAGAAAATATGGTCTGTCTATCATTGAATCCGACCAGAAAAAATCAATCCCTTATGTACAGTGGAAAGCGGAACAGGAAGGGAAACCGACATGGAGAAGTGCGATCCGTCTGGATATCAGGGAGTCTGTACAGGAAAGCTACTCCTGGTCACAATTCTTAAAAGAAATGGAAAAGCGTGGATACACATGGAAACTGAACCGGAAATATGTCGCTTTAAAGGCTCCGGGGATGGAACGGTACATCCGGCTACGGTCTCTTGGAAAAAACTATTCCGAAGAGGAGATCCGTGGACAGATCTTACAGCCAAAAGTAAAACGCATCTATCAAAAGACGGTGCAGATTCCTCCAAAGAGGAAACTGACCGGGATACAGGCATTATATTATTCCTATCTATATCAGATGGGAGTACTGCCAAAAAGACCGAGAAGAAGTCCGTATGCCATCAGAGAGGATATCCGGAAACTGGATCAGAGGATTGA
>ENA-OYXT01000920-OYXT01000920.1-human-gut-metagenome-genome-assembly--contig:-NODE-920-length-10475-cov-5.033877_pt1 | contig 10475 bp, 6 predicted proteins | sample MGYA00244218_ERZ653423 | MGnify/ENA primary metagenome ERZ653423 (study PRJEB26926, sample SAMN06165035) | human gut metagenome | biome: ENVO:00009003; feature: ENVO:2100002; material: ENVO:00002003... | reverse complement strand
ACGAGATCATGCCTAGTCTCGTGGGCTCGGAGATGTGTATAAGAGACAGGTGGACGGTATTGGCGATGTCGATCTCGGTAAAGCTGACGGCCAGCTCGTCGCATAAGATCTCTGCATTGCTGCGGGTGCGGTGGGTGGTGCCGAAGCAGGGCATGGTCACGGCCAGCACATCGCTGGTGGGGCGGCCCAGCTGTTTCATGGCGCGGACGGCCACCAGCAGGGCGAGGCAGCTGTCCAGACCGCCCGAGATGCCGATGACCGCCGTCTTGGCGTGGGCGTGCTCGAGGCGCTTGGCGAGGCCGTCGGCCTGCATTTTCAAGATCAGCTCACAGCGCTCGGCCCGGCGGCGCTCGTCATGGGGGATGAAAGGCGTGGGGTCTACCCAGCGGGAGAGCTTCGTTTCGGTGAGGGCAAGGTCGAAATCGACGGTCAGATACCCCTCAGCGCTGGGCTCGAAGCTGGTGTTGCGCGCCCGCTCCGACTCCATCCGCTGGCAGTCCAGCTCCGTCTCAGCCCAGCCGCCCTCGAAGGGAGACGTCTCGGCGAGGAGGGCGCCGTTCTCGGCGATGAGGTCGTGGCCGGCGAAGACCATGTCCTGGGTGCTCTCGCCGTGGCCTGCCGAGGCGTACAGGTAGCCGCAGAGCAGGCGGGCAGACTGGTTTTCCACCAGTGCCCGGCGGTACTCGGCCTTGCCCACCGTTTCATCGCTGGCCGAAAGGTTGGCGATGACGGTAGCGCCTGCCAGTGCGTGGAAGGTGGAGGGCGGCAGGGCGCTCCACAGGTCCTCGCAGAGCTCCACGCCCAGCACAAAGCTGGGCATCTGGCGGCAGCGGAAGAGCAGGGAGGTGCCGAAGGGAACATCCTGCCCGCAGACATTCACCCACTCTACTTCGGTGGAACCGGGGGTGAACTGCCGCTTTTCATAGAACTCGCCGTAGTTGGGCAGGTACGTTTTGGGAACCAGACCCAGCAGCTGCCCGCGGCAGAACACGGCAGCGCAGTTGTACAGCTTGCCCCGCACCATCAGGGGCAGGCCCACAAGGACCACGGTGTCCAGCTCCCGGCTGGCATCCAGCAGCTCCTGCAGGCCGGTCAGGGCTCCCTGCTGCAGGGTGCGCTGCAAAAACAGGTCGCCGCAGGTATAGCCGGTCAGGCAGAACTCAGGGAACACGGCCAGCTTCACGCCGCGGGCGGCGGCGGCACGCAGCTCCGTGAGGATCTGCCGGGTGTTGTAGGCGCAGTCCGCCACCCGAAGCGCGGGCGAGAGGGCTGCTGCTTTCAAAAAACCATCTTTCATCGGAGGATTTCACATCCTGTCTCTCTTGTTTGCCCACGGCGAACAACTGTGCTCCCGTAGTGAGGATAGTATACCACACTCTGACCAAAACGAAAAGAGGGCTGTTATCAACCCTCTCTGCCTCTGCGCCTGACGGCGGGGCAAAGAAGGGTTCTAACAACCCCCTGTGGATACACCAAATGGAAAACGAGATGGACCGTAAGCCGGGTTCTGTATTAAACGACGATCTGTCTAGGCCTGCCATTGCTGACAGGCTCGTGCCGCCTTCGGGACACGCGAGCAGCGCTGTACGTCCCATATAGGCGTTGCTTCCGGTAGGGTTTACAAAGCCGCATAGTCACCCATGCGCTGGTGAGCTCTTACCTCGCCCTTTCATCCTTACCGCATTGCTGCGGCGGTTTCCTTTCTGTTGCACTTTCCCTGAGGTCACCCTCGGCTGCCGTTAGCAGTTACCGTGCTCTGTGAGGCCCGGACTTTCCTCAGAGCGGTCAAAGCCGCCCCGCCGCCGTATGTTCCACTCGTTTTCCGCTCCCCATGATACCATAAAAAAACAAGATTTGCAAGTGACGATAAAATTTGGTATAATAAATTTAAATATGGCGTGAAATTTTTGGGGAGGGACAACGGATGCAGCTGCTTTTCAATGTCCCACCCGAAGCCGATGGCGTGCTGCTGCGCGGCTTTCTGCGCCGGTGTGCCGTATCCACGGAGCTGGCCCGGGCGGTCAAATTCCATGGCAGCGGCTTTTTTGCGGACGATGCGCCCATTCTGGCCAACCGCCGCGTGCAGGTGGGGCAGACTATCCGCTTTGCGCTGCCCGCCGACGGCCCCGGCGTGGAGCCGCAGCCTGAGATCCCGGTCAGGGTCGTTTACGAGGATGCTTTTGCCGTGGTGCTGGAAAAACCGCCCCATCTGGCGGTCCACCCCACCCTGAACTACCCCCGGGATACCCTGGCCAACGGCTATGCCGCTTGGGCGGCTGCCCACGGCGAAAGCCCGGTGTTCCGCCCTGTGAACCGGATCGATAAAGACACCAGCGGGCTGGTGCTGGCCGCAAAGAACGGCTATGCCGCACCCCTGCTGGCCGAGGGCGTAGAGAAACTCTATTACGCCATCGTGGAGGGTGAACTGCCCCTTGGCCCCGGAGTCATCGATGCCCCCATTGGCCGGAGAGGGGACAGCATCATCGGGCGGTGCGTGACCCTCGAGGGCAAGCCCAGTCGCACCGAGTATACCATATTAAGGGCAGCGCAGGGCCTGAGCCTTGCCGCCTGTGTTCCCGTGACGGGCCGCACCCATCAGATCCGGGTGCACTTTGCATCCATCGGCCACCCGCTGGCCGGGGACGACCTTTACGGCGGGCACCGTGACCGCATTGCCCGGCAGGCGCTCCATTGCGCCCGGCAGAGTTTCCGGGTGCCGGCTTACACCGAGGTGCCCGGCGGCATCCGGTTGGAAACGCCGGTGGAGGAACACGCCCGCACCGTTGCAGTGGAGAGCCCCCTGCCCGAGGATATGAGGGCATTGCTGGATGCTGAAATATGAAAATACGGTGAAACCTCTGTGAAAGCTCTGCCCAAATTTTGTGACAAGCCTTGTATCGGCCCGGGCAGAGTGTATAATTGATATGAATTTGTAACTTTCGACCCAAAACGTCAGGAAGGAGCAACCCCTTTTGATCGAAGAAAAAACAAAGGAGCCGCAGAGCCAGGCTCCTGCAGCGCCGGTGAAGGGTAGAGAAAAACTGCGAAGCTTCTGGGCAAAGGTCCAGATCTCCGGCCTGCTGCGGCGGCACCGTTTCCGCCGCAAAACGCAGCGGCACATGAATGATGTGGCCAAAAAGCTGCGGGCCAGTGCCGTGGTGCTGGCAGTTGGCGAGGCACTTTATGCACTGGGCTTTGCGGCAGAGTACATGGTGGTGCGCACAGGGCGCGGCATTGCTGCCGTGGCCCGCAGACTGGCCCGCTGGTGCAGGAATGCCCTGCATACCATCATTGCAACAGCCTTTCCCGGTGCGGCGCAGATGTTCAAGGATCTGCTGGCACCGCTTTACCTGTTCTTCAAGGGCCTCGGCGCTGTGGCGGCCCACGCCAACGACGTGCGCCGGGAGCGGGGCTTTGGCGCTTCCGTAAAAGCGGCCGGGCGCTATTTTGTGGGCGGGCTCAAGCGCAACCTGAGCCTGCTGCCCCGGACAGCAATGTACATCCTGCCCCTGTGTATGCTGGCCGTGTTCGTCACGGTCTGGAATAGGACGATGGCCCAGCCCTATGCGCTGGCTGTGCAGGTAAACGGCCAGACCGTTGGCTATGTGGCCAATGAGGAAGTGTTCAACCTCGCAAAAGAGGATGTGATGCAGCGCATCAACTACGCCGGTTCGGACAAGACCGAGCTGACCATCGAGCCGACCTATACCATCTCCGTGACCCACAAGACCATGGACGAGAGCGAGACGGCAAACGCCATTCTGCAGAGCGCCAGTGACCAGATCAGTGAGGGCACCGCCCTGTATCTGGACGGGGAACTGACGGCAGTCTGCTCCGATGGTGACACCCTGCGCAGCTATCTGGAGAGCCTGCTGGCCCCCTACGAGGATCAGGCGGACGAGAATATCAGCGTGGGCTTTAACAAAAATGTGACGCTGGAAGATGGAGTCTATTTCAACGACAGCTTTGAGGATGACAATTCCATCGAGAATATGCTGACCGGTGTGCAGCAGCAGGAGAAGATCTATACGGTCAGGGCGGGCGATACCCTGTGGGACATTGCCCAGAAGAACGACCTGACCTTCCGGGAGCTGTGTGCCCTGAATCCGAATTTCAAGGGTGCTCCCCTGACCGAGAACTCCAATATCCAGGAGGGCGACCAGCTGATCGTGACCAAGCAGGAGGCTCTGCTGGAAGTCCGCATCACCAAGGTGGAGACGCGGGAGGAGGAGATCCCCTTCGGCACCGAGACCACCCAGTCCAACGAGTACACCAAGGGTACCACCAAGACCCTGCAGGAGGGCCAGAACGGCCTGCGCCGTGTCACCATGCAGAACGTCTACGATACCAATGGCGTGCTGCTGGAGCAGACCATCCTTTCCACCGAGACCATCCGTGAGCCGGTGAACAAAAAGGTGGTCGTTGGCACCAAGAAGGTCACAAAGAACGGTGCGGCGGCATACATCGGCGGCAGCGGTCAGTTTATCTGGCCTGTGCCGGGTTACCGCAACTGCTCGCGCTGGTATGGCAGCGGCCATAAGGGCGTGGATATCTGTGCCTCTGCCGGTACACCCATCTATGCATCGGCGGGCGGCACCGTGACCAAGGCGGGTTATAACAAGGCCGGTGCCGGTACGGGCTATGGTTATTCTGTGATCATCAGCCATTCCGGCGGTTATACCACGGTCTATGCCCACTGCCTGTCTCTGGCGGTCAGTGCGGGCCAGACCGTGCGGCAGGGCCAGCTCATCGGCTATGTGGGCAGCACGGGCCGCTCTTCCGGCAACCACTGCCACTTCGAGATCCGCCGCAATGGCTCGTACATCGCACCGCAGAGCGTGTTCTCCGGAAAGCGATAAATCAGAACAGAACCTCTCCGTCAATGCTTCGCATTGCCACCTCTCCTAATAGGAGAGGCAAGAGAGCGGAAGCATAAACTTGCCTCCCCTATCAGGCAACAACGACGACCGCCGCCAGTGGCGGATGAAGGGAGGCGTTGTTGGGGCAGCGGCCAGCAGGACACGAGTGCAATACTTTGCACGAAGTGGACGCTGGGAGCCGCAACTCGTATGCTGGCGTGAAGCGCCTGAGAGGTTTATTTTACAAACAAAAAGGAGAATGATTATGGCAACACCCCACATCAGCGCTGAAAAAGGCGATTTCGCAAAGACCGTCCTGATGCCCGGCGATCCGCTGCGGGCAAAGTTCATCGCGGATACCTTCCTCAAGGATGTCCGCCAGGTCACCGGTGTCCGTGGAATGCTGGGCTTCACCGGCACCTATGAGGGCCGCCCCATCAGTGTGATGGGCAGCGGCATGGGAATGCCCTCCATCGGCATCTACTCCTACGAGCTGTACAAGTTCTACGATGTGGACAACATCATCCGCATCGGCTCTGCCGGCAGCTACACCGACAAGGCCAAGCTGTTTGATGTGGTGCTGGCCGCCGGTGCTGTGAGCGAGAGCAATTATGCCCGGGTTCAGAGCGGCTTTGAGGGGGACCTCACCCTGCCCAGCCAGACCCTGAACGACAAGCTGCGTGCTTCTGCCGCAAAGCAGGGCATCCCCCTGATCGAGGGCAACATCCATTCCTCCGATGTGTTCTATCGCCAGCCCTCCGATGAAAAGCCCACCTACTGGGAAAAGCTGCGGGATGAGCGCGGCTGCCTGTGTGTGGAGATGGAGAGCTTTGCCCTCTTCGCCAACGCTCAGGTCCTGGGCAAGAATGCCGCCTGCCTGCTGACCATCTCCGACAGCTTCGTCTCCCCGGAGATCACCACCGCCGAGCAGCGTCAGACCAGCTTCACCAACATGATGAAGGTCGCACTGGGCGCGGAGTACTGATTTGCATTCACAAAAAGGGTTGTTGTCACACGACAACAACCCTTTTATGTTTTAAGTGTCACTATAATGACCGAAACAGGATGCGATAATGATATTGCCGTCCTGCTCTTTATAAACAATGCGGTGCGTATCGTCGATGCGGCGGCTCCACCATCCACTCAAATCACCTTTTAAGGGCTCGGGTTTTCCAATGCCCTCGTAGGTGTTCCGCTGGATGTCTTTCAGAAGTGTGTTGATACGCTTCAGCAGCTTTTTGTCTCGCGTCTGCCAAAGGCAGTAGTCCTCCCATGCTTCCTCTTCCCAAAGCAATCTCATTTAATCTACCTCGATCAAATCGTGCTCAGTGAGTTTGGCTTTTCCGGTATCGATGTCGTGGACGATCTGGCGGAGATGATTGATGTTGCTTTCCGAGTAGAACGGGTCGGCGGAAACCTCAAAGGGAATGCGGTGCTCCCGGGAAACTTTTTTGGCGAAAATCGTGAATGCCGTTGTCATAGAAAGTCCCATCTCGGCGCAAACCTCTTCCATGTTGCGTTTCAGGTCTGGGTCCATCCGGAAGTTCACATTGACTGCATTTGCCATTCTAATACACCTCCTTCTTGATTCTATTATATGCGTCTGTAATGAAAAATGCAAGAACTTTCGTTACATGATAAATGAATAACGAGAAATCTCTTGAAGAATTTGAGAACACGCCGTATAATTGAAGTGCAAAAGAGGGGATGAAAGATGAACGACTTTCAACCAAATCAGGATATCTGCCTTGTACCTTATTACCCAGCCTATGAAATTGCCCTTCCGTGGTATCAGGACGCAGAACTGTGCCATCATGTAGATAATCAGAATCGCATTTATGACCTGTCTATCCTGAAAAATATGTACCAGTATCTGGATAGTCATGGTGATTTGTTCTACATTGAATATAAGGGCATTCTGTGCGGAGATGTATGCTTGCAGACAAGCGGAGAAATTTCGATTGTGGTCTGCAAAGAGTATCAGAATCGGCACATTGGGAGAACAGTGATTGGGAAGATTCTTGCACTGGCAAAAGAGAAGAAGTATCCGCAATGCTATGCAGAAATTTATTCTTTCAACAAGCAGTCCCGCAAAATGTTTGAAAGTATAGGATTTGTTCAGAAAGACGCAGAAACGTTTGTTTATACTTTAGAATGAAAAGGAGGCCCCTATGACCAATCTGACTTTAGACGAAAAGAAAGCCCTGATCCGGATGGCACTGGAAGCCCGGGAGCAGGCCTATGTGCCTTACTCCGACTTTATGGTGGGTGCTGCCCTGCGGGCCGAGGATGGCCGTATCTTCACCGGCTGCAATGTGGAAAACGCCGCTTTCACCCCCACCAGCTGCGCCGAGCGTACGGCCCTGTTCAAGGCGGTGAGTGAGGGCGTGACCCGCTTCACCGATATTGCCGTGGTGGGTTCCCGCCGCGGCGAGGTGAACAAGCAGATCACCTCACCCTGCGGGGTCTGCCGTCAGGCGCTGTTTGAGTTCGGCGGACCGGAGCTGAACGTTATCATGGCAAAGACCCCCGATGATTTCATCGAGCGCAGCATGGACGAGCTGCTGCCCTTCGGCTTTGGCCCCTCCAACGTGGCGGGCAACAAAGCCGTGGAAGAGTGAGGCGGGAAGCGGATATTTTGCCAAAATTGGCGAAACAGTACGACTTTTACGCGAATTTTACAAAAAATCTGTAAAGATTTTGTAATCGGAAATGGCTTGCTTTCCTCACATGACCCGGCTATACTTGGGTCAGTAATGTGCAAATGTGCGCATTCCCTTTTTAAAGCGCAATTTTTAATGTATAAAAAGGAGAGTTTTCTTATGATGATTTCTCGTCGTAACTTCCTGGCTGTGGCTGGCGCTGCAGCTGCTGCCGCTGCTCTGACCGCCTGCGGTGGTTCTTCCGCTTCTTCTACCAGCACTGCTTCTTCCGCAGCTGCCAGCTCTGCCGCCGCTTCCGGCGCAGCAGACGGCGCTGAGAAGATCGCCAAGGTCGCTCTGACCTGCGATACCGGCACGATCGATGACGAGAGCTTCAACCAGGCTTGCTGGAGCGCTGTTTCCAGCTACATGGGCGATGACTGCCAGTACTACATCCCTGAGGCTGATGCTTCCGATGAAGACCGTGAGACCATGATCCGTCAGGCTGTCAACGATGGCGCTGAGGTCATTGTCTGCGTCGGCTACCTGTACGGCGCATCTCTGGCATGGGCTGCTGAGCAGTACCCCGATGTCAAGTTCGTCGCTATCGATGTCACCCAGGGTGATATCGGCACCGATGAGATCCCCTCCAACTGCTACTGCATCACCTTCAAGGAGGAGCAGGCAGGCTATCTGGCAGGTTACGCCATTGCCAAGGACGGCAAGACCAAGCTGGGCTTCCTGGGCGGCATGGCTGTTCCCGCTGTTGTCCGTTATGGCTACGGCTTCGTGCAGGGCGTTGACGCTGCTGCTGCCGATCTGGGCCTGACTGATGTGAGCCTGAACTATGTCTATGGCGGTCAGTTCTTCGGTGATGCCGATATCACCGCTGTGATGGATACCTGGTATGCCGGCGGCACTGAGGTCGTCTTCGCCTGCGGCGGCGGTATCTACACCTCCGCTGTGGACGCTGCCAAGAAGGCTAACGCCAAGGTCATCGGCGTGGACGTTGACCAGGCTGGCGTCATCGCTGGCTACGCCGGCGTGGAAGGCATGACCGTCACCTCCGCTATGAAGGGTCTGTATCCCACCACCTATGACACCCTGACTGACGTTATCGTCAACGGCAACTGGGATGCTTACAAGGGCAAGATCGCTACTCTGGGCCTGGTGTCCGGTGATGATCCCGAGCTGAACTATGTCCAGATCCCCATGGGTGAGGGCACTCAGTGGTCTGACAGCTTCACCCAGGATGACTACAAGGCCATGGTGAAGGATATGTTCGACGGCAAGATCACCGTTTCCAACGATGTGAGCAAGGCTCCCTCTGACTTCGCCACCGTGATCGCTGTGGAGGACCAGGGCGCTATCAAGGGCTAAGCGCAGAGCACAAATCTATATGCGAAAAGGAACGTCCTTTCGGACGTTCCTTTTTTATCCGTCAAAAGAAGGAGGTACGGAAAACCATTGGCACACTGGTGGAATGGGGCATTTCGGATGTTGGAGCGGCTGGCAGTTTTTTCGGGAACAGTTTGCGGAAAGCGGACGAGTCTCCCGATGGAAGCGCCCTGAGGAGACCACTCTTCAAAAAAATGATTCCGGCCGTCGATTTGCCTTTCTTTTTGAGCGGAGTTATAGTATACTGAACATAATACTGGATGTGAGGGCAATATGCCGCTGCCGGTAAATGAATATGGTTTCCGTCCCCGCGAGATCCACACGGCGGGCCATTAAAACGGAAGGAGGGCGGTTTGACTTGGAAACGAATTACGCCATCGAAATGCTCCACATTACGAAGCGGTTCCCAGGCATCATCGCCAATGATGACATTACCCTTCAGCTGAAAAAGGGTGAGATCCATGCCCTGCTGGGCGAAAACGGCGCGGGCAAGTCCACGCTGATGAGCGTGCTGTTCGGCCTGTATCAGCCGGAGGAGGGAACGATCAAGAAGGACGGCAAGGAGGTCTCTATCAAGGACCCCAATGACGCCAATGACTTGGGGATCGGCATGGTGCACCAGCACTTCAAGCTGGTGGACTGCTTTACGGTGCTGGACAACATCATCATGGGCGTGGAGCCTACGAAGCATGGCTTTCTCCAGAAAAAGGAGGCCCGGGAAAAGGTGCTGGCCCTCAGCGAGAAGTACGGTCTCCATGTGGACCCGGACGCTTTGATCGAGGACATCACCGTGGGTATGCAGCAGCGCACCGAGATCCTGAAAATGCTGTACCGGGACAATGAGATCCTGATCTTCGACGAGCCCACCGCCGTGCTGACGCCTCAGGAGATCGACGAGCTGATGCAGATCATGAAGAATCTGGCGGCGGAGGGGAAGTCCATCCTCTTTATTTCTCACAAGCTGGCGGAGATCATGGCGGTGGCGGACCGCTGCACCGTGCTCCGCAAGGGCAAGTACATCGGCACCGTCAATACGAAAGACACCACCCCGGCGGAGCTGTCCGCCATGATGGTGGGCCGCAACGTCAATTTCCATGTGGAAAAGAAGCCTGCGGAGCCGGGAGACGTGGTGCTGGAGGTTAAGAATATGACCATGGCCTCCAAGGTCCATAAGAACAACGCCGTGAAGAATGTGTCCTTCCAGGTACGGCGGGGCGAGATCGTCTGCATTGCGGGTATCGACGGCAACGGCCAGAGCGAACTGATCTACGGCATTACCGGTCTGGAAAAACCCACCTCCGGCACCATCAAGCTGGAAGGCAAGGACATCACCAGCGCCCCCATCCGCGAGCGCAGCAAGGCGGGTATGAGCCATATCCCGGAGGACCGCCACAAGCACGGTCTGGTGCTGGATTTCAGTCTGGAAAACAACATGGTGCTGCAGCGCTACTGGCAGCCGGAGTTCCAGAAGGGCGGCTTTATCCGTGCCGATAAGGTGCGCGAGTACTCCGACCGGCTGATCAAGCAGTACGATGCTGTCTCTTATACACATCTCCGAGCCCACGAGACTAGGCAT
>ENA-OYXT01000912-OYXT01000912.1-human-gut-metagenome-genome-assembly--contig:-NODE-912-length-10554-cov-8.967997_pt1 | contig 10554 bp, 9 predicted proteins | sample MGYA00244218_ERZ653423 | MGnify/ENA primary metagenome ERZ653423 (study PRJEB26926, sample SAMN06165035) | human gut metagenome | biome: ENVO:00009003; feature: ENVO:2100002; material: ENVO:00002003... | reverse complement strand
TATGTGAAGGTGTACCGCCCGCACTCGGAGATGCGCTTTTTATATGCCGGGGATTTTGGGGAGAATTATTGCTTCGGGTTGGAGCAGTTGCCTGCTAAGGGGGATTTACTCTTTATTACGGGTAGTGAGAAGGACGTGATGAGCCTGACGGTTCACGGGTTCCATGCTATCTGCTTCAATTCGGAAACGGTGACTATTCCCGTGGGAATTATTCATAGGCTCTCTTTCCGGTTCAAACATATTGTACTGCTCTATGATGTGGACAAAGCGGGGCTGGACAGTTCGGCAAAACAAGAACTGGCGTTGAAGAACTACGGGGTGAAACGATTGTTGCTGCCATTGGCGGGAACGAAGGTGGAAAAGGATATTTCGGACTTTTTCCGTTTGGGAAATAGCCGGGAGGATTTGATTAAACTATTTCTGGATTATCTGGATACAATATACAGCGAAACTATGTCTGCTCTAAAATCTTGTGAGGTGGATTTTAATAATCCGCCACCTGTGGCACAAATGGTTGTGTCGGTGAATGATGTGCCATTAGGCACGCAAGGGAATATCCTCTGTATTACCGGTGGTGAGGGAACCGGTAAAAGTAATTATGTGACGGCGTTAATAGCCGGTGCCATCGGACAATCCGAAAAGAACAAGGATAAGGCGATGGACACGTTGGGGGTGTCGGTCAGTGAAAACAGTAAGCGGAAGGCGATTCTGTTCTATGATACGGAACAGTCGGAGGTGCAGACGTACAAGAACATTACAAACCTTTTAAAGCGTTGCGGACGGGAAACAATGCCGGAATACCTGAAAGCGTATTGCCTGACGGGAATGAGCCGGAAAGAACGCTTGCAGGCGATTATCCAAAGCATGGATAAGTTTCATTATCAGTTCCGGGGGATTCACATGGTGGTGATCGACGGGATTGCGGACTTGATAAAGGGTGCGAATGATGAAACGGAAAGTATTGCCGTGGTGGAGGAATTGTATCGGCTGGCGGGGATTTACAATACTTGTATCGTTACTATCCTGCATTTTATTCCTTCGGGGCTGAAATTGCGGGGGCATTTGGGCAGTGAGTTGCAACGAAAGGCGGCGGCTATCCTCTCGATAGAGAAAGATACTGATCCGTCGGTGTCGGTGGTGAAGGCGCTGAAAGTGCGCGACGGCAGTCCGTTGGATGTGCCTATCATGCAGTTTGCATGGGATAAAGATGTCAGGATGCACGTGTATCTGGGGGAAAAGCCGAAAGAGGAAAAGGAGAAGCGGAAAGAGGATGAACTCGTGGCAGTGGCACGGGATATTTTCGGACGGCAGGACTTTATTACTTATGTGGATTTGGCAGAACAAATTCAAGCGATACTGGACGTAAAGGAACGTACAGCGAAAAGTTATATCAAGTTCATGCGGGAGAAGGAAATCATACTGAAAGACCCGTCAAACCAAAGTTATTATATCATCGGAAATTTAAAACAGGCGAGCTTATGATACCATTGGATAAAGAAACATTCGAGGCGTATATGGAACGGTTGCTCGAACAAGTGGAAAAGGTCGTAGGCGCACTGGACAAGAAGAATAAGAAGCCGCAAAATTACCTGAATGGTGAACGGCTGTACGATAATCAGGATGTTTGTCTGTTGCTGAACATCAGCAAACGAACACTACAACGGTACAGAGACAACGGGCTGAAGTATTACACGATCTTGCATAAAACGTACTATCGTGAAAAGGATTTGCACGAGTTTATACGGCGGTATTTCGACGGAGAGAATGTAGGGAAAGGTAAAACGAAGGAATGTAAAGAAGATGAATGTACAGAGGACGGTATGCTATCCGATGATAAGAATGAGCCTACGGAAGAAGTTTAGGTTGTTATAATTTCCATTTAAACAGATTTAGCCGATAACCTGACGTTGTGTGTGTATCCCGTACTGTCGCGATGATAGGACGGGATATTTTTCAAAATTTCGGCAGTATTATCTTGTTACTGCCGAAATTTTGATGTATATTTGTTCGTGAATTATAAAGAATATGTATGAATAGCAAGTTACAGGAAAGTAAGGTGAAACAATTGTTTACCCGGCAGGAAGTTATCACCAATACGGATATACTATATTTATATAGAAAAGAGGAACCTGAAATACCGGAGGCGACCGTAAACTGGCGGATATATCACTTGGTTCAGAAAGGGGTAATCCAGAGAATCGGCAGGGGAAAATATCGTGAGGGCAAAGCATTAACCTTTTTCCCCGAATTGTCGGCGAAGACTATAAAGGCAGGAAAATTTGTCGGGAAAGAATTTCCCTATATTAATTATTGTATTTGGGAACTGTCGGCAATCAATAGTTTCAGCCAACATCTGATTAATTATAACGTGATTTTTTTGGAAGTGGAACGTGAAGTTATTGATTCTGTTTACAGAGCTTTGAAAGATATAAGGTACAAGGTTATCCGCATCAAGGATATAAAAGAGGATTTGTCCGATTTTGCCGGATATGTTTGTGTGCGTGCATTGGTTACCGAGGCTCCCGTACTGAAAGAAAAAAGCGGTCAAGTAGCTTCGCTTGAAAAAATATTGGTCGATTTGTATTGTGACAAAGAATTTGCACCCTTTCAGGGGAACGAGATATACCATATATATAAGAATGCTTTCAATGACTATACCGTAAATGAAAGCACTATGTTAAGGTATGCAAGCCGCAAGGAGAAAAAGGTGGAGATAGAGGAAGTTATTAATTCTATAAAACGGCAGTAATTCACTTACACTGCCAAAATTTTGATATTATGATAGACATTAAAAGCATTGAAAAAGATTGGATTGAGAGTATTTCCAAGAAAAAGAAAGCCGATAAAATCCTTATAGAGAAAGTTATCAGGGCATTGATGCTACTGGAGGGATTAAGCAGCTCCGGCTTGGATTTCGTTTTTAAGGGTGGAACTGCCCTTATGCTGTTGTTAGGTACAACCAAACGTCTGTCTATAGACATTGACATTATTGTACCTAACAAGAGCGTTGACCTGACTGATTATTTGGATAAGTTCATAACAGAAAAGGGATTTACCCGATACGAGAAGCAGGAAAGAAAGGTACAAAGCGACATAGAGAAGGAGCACTATAAACTGTTCTTTATATCTGCACTTAACGGAAAGGAGTCGCATATCTTATTGGACGTGCTGAAAGAGGATATTCATTATAAAACTCTTGTAAAAACTCCAGTCAGCAGTAGTTTCCTTAAAGAAACGGGGACTCCCGTCATGGTTACCACTCCTGACTTTAATAATATATTGGGAGATAAACTGACTGCGTTTGCTCCTACTACAACCGGTATTCCTTATATCAAAAAGGATAAAGAGATGGGAATGGAGATTATTAAACAAATGTATGATGTGGGGTGCCTATTTGATGAGATTGATGATATAAGCATGGTTAAGGATGTATTCAATGCCTTTGCCGCCATTGAACTAAAGTACAGGGGAAACACACATACAATCTCTGACGTATTGGATGATACGTTTTATACTGCATTGGCTATCTGTTTCAGAAAGGATATTCAGAATACCAATTTTACTGTCTTGAATAATGGGATTACTTCAATCAAGTCTTATATATTCTCTGATTCCTTTCACTTGGATAAAGCTGTTATATACGCCGCCAAAGCGGCATATTTGGCTATATTGATAAAACACTCCAAAGAAGAAATAATCAGATTTGACCCTAAAGTAAACTTAAAGGATTTAGAAATAAAGCAGTTCAATCCGGAACATCCTTTAAATGAATTGAACAGATTGAATAAACTGAAAAAGTCCAATCCGGAGGCTTTCCATTACTGGTATCAGATTTATAAGATTATTCAAGAGAATGAAGAGAGTAAATAAATTCAAATAAGAAAAACAGCCGCTACAACTGCCAATCACAATGTAGCGGCTTTTCTTTTAGAGTTTAAAGCCTTTGGGCTTGTTGGTGTGGGCGGTGTCCGGGTTGTCCTTGTTGCCGGGCTTGGGGATGCCGCCGATGACGAGTTTGCTGCCTAACGAGTTCATGGCATCTTTGATGCTGAAGCTGACAGGAGGTTGGCTCAGGTGCGGGGGCTTCTTTTCCGGAGGGGTGGAAAGGAAGTCGGGCGGCTGGTGGACATAGGGCTTGCCGTCGGATGCAGGGGGCGTTGCCGATGATACCGAAGGTGTTCCCTGTGATGGGGCAATACCTTGGCTTTCGCTGTTGCTTTGGCTCTCGTCCTTGCTGTTGCTGTCTTCGTTCTGTTTGACGGGTTTGAGGGAGAGCTGGATCTTGCGGTCAAGGGCATCAAGATCGGATTTGAGCTGTTTGAGCTGGTCTTCCTTTTTCCACGTTTCTTTGACTACTTCCTGAAGGATGGGAATGTCCTTTGAAATCTTCTCAGATTCCTTTTGGTATTTCTCCAAAAGAGGGGGAATGGTTTCAAAGGTGCGGAGGAACATCTGGGCGGCAATGTTGGGGTCTTTTGCCAGTTTGCCGCCGTTGAAGTTGTACAGGATGTTGCCTTCGCCACGAACGAAGAAACGGTTTTCGATGAAGTCGAAGCCATCTTTCATGCTGGATTCGGTCTTTACCAAAAGGTCGAAGCCGTAGAGCTTGCCGATGGATTGGGATACGCCGTGAGTACGGGATTTGTCCTCTATCTCTACTAATTTACTTGCGATGAGTTTAGGATCATTGCCCTTTACGCCATCAAGTTGAAGAAGGTTGAGAGGATTGCCCTGGTCGTCACGCTGCACCCGCTGTTCAAAATGCTTCAAGTCCGTACCGATTCTCTCTATCAGGTCACCATTCTTAGTAACAGTTTGCATAATGTTTTCCAGTTTGGAATCAGCAGAAGATTTACCACGGTTAAAGGATTTGCGCTCACTTTCAAGAGAGGCTATCTGTTTTTCTAACTTGGCTTTATCCAACAGGTCTGTATTGCCGGAAAGAATGGCGACGTACTCGGAGAAATTCATGCCACCTTGCTCATCCATGCTGCCTTCGTCGATAGTACGTGCGCCCATCGATCCTTTCTTGAGCTGAGTGATAAATAGCTGCTTGTTGTGAAGCAGATTGAATTTATAACTGTCAAGCGATTTTTCTACAGCGTAGTTGATTATATCGACTTTGTTGTCGGCAAAAAGTTTGGCTATTTCATTGCCTTTTCTTACTCCACGTCCGTTACGCTGCTCCAAGTCTTTTGGTGTCCAGGGAATATCAAGCTGGTGAATAGCTACACATCTACGCTGGGCATTAACTCCCGTGCCCAACATTTCTGTGGAACCGAAAAGGACACGGATTTTGCCCTCGTTCATGTCCTTAATCATTGCTCTGCGAGACTTTTCGGTCTTAGCTTCCTGGATGAAACGTACCTGATCTGCGGGTATGCCATAATCTTCTACCAGTTTCCGCTTGATTTCGCTGTAAGCATTCCATTGACCGGGTTTATATGTGCCTAGGTCGCTGAAAACGAACTGTGTGCCTTTGTGCTCGTCATACTTCTTGTAGTATTGGCTTATCAGGGCGGCACAATGGCTAGCTTTGTTATCTATGTGATCTTCGTATTTATCCTCGTTGATAAGACGCATATCAAGGGACATTTTACGGGCATAGTTGGTGGCAATAAGCATCTTGGCTTTTTCTTCCCGTTTGCTTAGCGGAAGACGTCCGAGGACAGTGGCGTCACCGTTCTTGGCAAATGCCACCAGTTTCTGGATGAAGTCCTGCTGTTGGGGCGTTGGCGGGATATTGTGCAATATCTCGTTCTTCCTGGGGCGGTCGATGCCAATGTCTTCGGCTGTACGGAAATCGGTGATTTCGTTGTACATGGCGGCAAGCTCCGGGACTTTGATGAAGTAACGGAACCGCTCCTTCTGGATGATTTCGTTGGTGACGGAGAACTCGTAGTCGATGGACTTTTTGGCAAAGACCGCCGCCCATGCGTCGAAGGTGTTGATACCCTGACGTTCCAGTTCTTTAGGGCGAAGGTATTTGAAGAGCAGATATAACTCAGTCAGACTGTTGGAAATGGTTGTGCCGGACAGGAAGGTCGCTCCCAGGTCTTTGCCGGTGCGTTCCTGAATGGTACGCAAGGCAAAGAGCATATTCAAGGCACGCTGACTGCCTTCGCTGTTGCCAAGGCCGGCTACACGGTCGTGACGGGTGGTAAACATCAAGTTCTTAAATTTATGCGATTCGTCTACCAGCAGATGGTCAATGCCCATGAGCTTGAAGTCTACTACATCGTCTTTACGGTTCTCGATGTCGAAGGTAAGTTCCTTGATTTTGGCTTCGAGGTTCATCTTGCGCTTCTCTACGCCTTTAAGCATGCCTTTATCTTTATATTGCAAATTATGTTCTGTAAAATAAGTAAGTAGGCTGTGTTGCTTTTCCTCAATACCCAATACTTTATTGCGTAACTTCTCTGGTTCTACATATCCGTTATTGTTTAGTTGCTTGGTGTATTGTATGGAGATTTGGCCACGTAAATCATCCAGTTCCTTGTTCAACTTGGATATTTTAGCACTGGTGTTTTTCCCGCTTTTATTAACTGCACGACCTGATTTTATATCCCAATCTTCAGGAAGAATTGTTTTCTTCGTGCTGAATTGCTTGGTTTCTCCATCTACTGTGATACGTGCCATAATGGTCACTGTTCCATCTTTCTTCGGTTCGTTCTTCTTTAAATAGAAGAGGATTCTAAATGTACTTTTCATACCGTAACGTTTTTAATTTGCAAAATTAGTTTTCTATGTTCGGAATGAAGCTGACTAACGAGTGACAATATGCGACATATCAATGACTTAGCATTAAAATCGTTACGATTTTCTCCGTAACAAAATACCGTAACGATTTGGTAACGATTATTAGTCTGAAATGTAAGCATCCGATAAAGTACACATTGTATTTTCATAAAATAGAAAACTCGATATCAACTTTAGTCAAAAGCTAATATCGAGTTTTTTTTATTCTTCAACATAAATATTTAAACTCCAATTGGATTCGTGTTGGATTTCTCTAACTTCCAAACATCCGGAAGAAGTTCACGAACATTTTTCCCGGAGTCCTTTTCCAGATAGTATGGAAGTTTGGCTATGACATCATTCAGCCATTCCCTTGGGTTAATTTCCTGTGCTTTACAGGTAGCTAATAGTGAGCATATGATTGCTGTATTTTCAGCTGCCTCGTGGTTACCACAAAAGAGGAAGTTCTTTCTGGACAAAGTAAGTGGTCTAATCGCATTCTCCGCCAGATTATTATCGATTTTCAGATTTCCATCTTTCAGGTAATTCTTCATTCTTGGCCAAAGAGGATAAGTATAGGTAATAGCTTGTCCCATGCGACTTCTTGGTGGTACTTTTCCATAAGTCTGTTCCATCCATTTTTCAAAGGAGTCAAGTATGGGAGTTGCTAAACGCTGGCGGAGTGCACATCGTCCCTGCGCATCGAGCTTTCGGGCATCTGCTATCTGTTCAATATGATATAGTTCCTGTATTTGTTTAAGAGCATATTCAGCAAGTGATCTATTTTCATCCAGTGCCAACTCCATATGTCTTCTGATATGGGCCAGACAGGCAATAAGGCACACATCCTTAGTGCCCTCAAACGCATTGTAGGCACTGTAACCGTCACTTTGAAGATATCCCTTGAAGTCCTTTAATAAATTTCTGATTGTCTGTCCGGATCGGGAACCGTCATCATAATGGAAGATGACCAGTCTTTCCATAACTGCCCTGACCATCCATAAATACTCCTTATCGGTTTTTCCCTTTCCTTTGTTGATGACCCGTACTGTGGTTTCGTCGACCTGAACATATCCACTGCCCGTTACGAGCTTTACTAATTCCGAATAAAGAGGACTTAATAACTCACATACCGGCTTAAACCACCCGCTTAAAGTACTTTCCGGCAGTCGTACACCCAAATGTCTGTATTCCTTTACCTGACGGTAAAAGGGAACATGGTATTCATATTTCTGCAGAAGTATTTCGGCTAGCAAGGAAGGTCCTGCCAGACATTTGTATATAGGGGAAGGTGGAAGCGGTGCTATTATGACACCGCTTTCACCCTCTTTGGGAAGACTTAAATTATTTTTGAGTCCGTATTTGGGACGTACTGTCTCTTTGACATATAGCTTTCCCGGTTCAAATTCAAGCGTACGTGTGCGCTCTTCACCTATACGACGATACCGATTCAGATCCACATTATCAGGTTCGACAATGACTTCCACAACGGGCAGCCCCTCTAACAGTTCCCGATTACGGCGGGATTCTTTTTTCTTTCCGTCCGGTTTACATGTCCCGGTGCCTACGCCAGTCTCCACAAGATCCGTTTCCTCTTGCCTGGGATTAACCAAGGTATCAAACAAGGCAAGCTGGTTGGGATCCAAGGATGCCAGCTTTTCACTCTTTCTGCCGAAAAGCTGTCTGTTTAACCAGGCTACTTGCGACAGGAGTTCCTGTACTTTTTGCTGCAGTTCTCCCGTCTGTTCCATAAGTTTCTGATTTGATTCTACAAGGGTACGATTTGTCTCCAGAAGCCCTTTTATTTGCTCCTGTTGATTCTTGATTATTAGTTCCATCGTATCTGTATGAATCATTCTTTTTAGTATCTTATTATAATGTAAAGATACTGAAAATCGTACAGCTATACAAGTTTAGGAAGCTCTTTTTAATCAATAAAATCCTTCTTTTCGACCGGCTTTAAGACGTTTGAGTCTATCACTCGGATTATCGGTTATGCCTTCCACCATCAGTACTAAATCACGCCATTCCATGGGATAGGAACGGCTTTCACTATCATAGGAAGGAAGTCTGAAGGTACCTTCCTCAAGGCGTTTTATGTATAAAACCATACCTCCGTCTTCGGCATGCAGAAGTTTCATGGTTGTTCTGCTTCGGTTGACAAAGATAAACACATCGCCAAGTCGAACGTCATATCCCATTTTATCATGAACAAGCCCACAAAGAGAATTTATTCCTTTGCGCATATCTGTCTTCCCGGGACACAGGAAGTAGCGCATCGTATCATTCAGGCAGAACATGGCTACATAATTTACTGATCAGGCCATAAATAATCTCCGGATTACTTAGGATGTTGAGGTGGATCTTTATGCCGGATGGAAGTTCTATGGTTACACACCTGTCACCACGTGATGAAGTGGGAATGGCAGGAGTATGATTAATATTAAGAGGGATAAACGAATCACCTGCAGGTTCGGTGTGTTTGGTATATGGGTGACTCAATCCATATTTCTTCTTCCAATAATGAAAACAGGAAGCAGGATACGATTCATTATCACAGAAATCCTTTATGGTTAGTCCGCTGGACTGTTGGCGCTGATATAGCGCTAAAAACTCTTCTTTACTCATTGATCGTTTCATAACTACGTTTTTGATCGCAAAGTAATAGAAGAGTTTTTAGGTCTACAATGTGTACTTTATCGGATGCTTACGACCTTTGTGTGATAGGTAGTGTAAATTGTATAGAATCTTTTCGATACAACAGGATTTATAATCGAGTAGTCCGCCATAAATGAAGACTGTTTATGGCGAGCTACTTTTTAGATAAAGAAACGGTAATCGTATGTTACACCATTATATTGTCTTAACAAGTTTCCCACCTGCGCCAATGTATTAGAAGTGTCAATTGTAGCAGGTAACTTTGTATATAGATTAAACGAGTTCCAATTCATTTTTGTAAATCCTAGAATTTCTTTAGCAATAGTTTCCAAATCTCCATGTCCATAGTATTTGGTAATTTTTAAAGGAGCAGGAATACAACGTCCTCCTTGGTAGTATCTACGATTTGACTGTATTGAGGGAACTACTCCATGTGTCCATAACAAAGCATTTCTCGATGATAGTTTAATGCAAGTTCCTCTATCAACAGGATATCCATCTTCAAGAAATTGACCATACATAATCTTCTCTGCAATAAACTTTAAATCATATTCTTGAGTGATTGTGATCAAATCAATTTCTGATATTCCTGCTTGCTTTAATGCGTTTGTTATACCTTCAATCTCATCATTCTTAAAAGGGGTTCGTTTATGAACTACAACTCTTTGAGGTAACTTTTCCATAGCGTCTTGAAAAAGAGCCAGTATATCCATCCCAAATTTATAAGCTTCTTCAAAATTTAAATAAGGATTTTTCTTTTTGTCAAATTGCGGATGTTCAACTTTTGACAGTTTATATCTTAATCCCTGTCCTTGTGCATTGTATATATGACTACAGCCTAAAACAACTTCAGCTTTACCTGAATATTGCTTTTTTATGCTATATCCAATTCCTGCATATGCTGTATTTTGATCTAAGTCTGCAAGAGTCCAGGGAGTTCTTAAAGCTTTCACAAATAAAGCTAAAGAGAGCCACCATGAAATTTCACATACCATCTTGTCATATAAAGTCTTTTCTTCTATAAATTGGGTTGTGAATCTATGTTGGGCGGCAAACGCTTTAATATAGTTATGCAAATCAAATGTTTCTCCATGATAATTGAATTGTCTATAGTCTGTCTCTTATACACATCTGACGCTGCCGACGACTAGCCGAGTG
>ENA-OYXT01000902-OYXT01000902.1-human-gut-metagenome-genome-assembly--contig:-NODE-902-length-10594-cov-4.280577_pt1 | contig 10594 bp, 9 predicted proteins | sample MGYA00244218_ERZ653423 | MGnify/ENA primary metagenome ERZ653423 (study PRJEB26926, sample SAMN06165035) | human gut metagenome | biome: ENVO:00009003; feature: ENVO:2100002; material: ENVO:00002003... | reverse complement strand
CCACGACCTCTGGGCCGAACGGCGTGCGCCGCGCCCGCTGCAAATAGGACATGAGCGCATCGTCGCACGCGCGCTCAAATTCCGTCAGGCCCCCGCCGCTGTCAAGCAGTTTGGCCGCGAGCTCGCCCGCACTGTCAAGCGGCGTGCCGTGTGTGAGCGACGATAAATGATCGCCGCGCGCGCCTTTGAGCTGACCCGCCGGAATGTGTCCGCCCGGCAGCATCGCCGCAGCAAGCACATCGTCCTCGCAGCCCATGCGCCGTGCTCGCACGAGCGTACGCAGGTTGACCGCGTCGATCTGCAAGGCGACATAGTCCTTCAAAAACGTGCTGCCCGTCTCGCTTGCGAGCGCGCTCATCTCCTCGTAGCAGGCGCGATCGAGCAGCAGCTCCGCCATGCGGACATCGCCGCTGTGGCCCGCTTCGCTCTCCGCCTGCGCCATCGCGCGGCTCATCGCCGCGGAAACGGCGCTCGTTTCGCCGCGGAGCACTTCCTGCGCGTCGAAGCGGCCGCAGTCCATCGCAAGGCGCGAGACGTCCTCGCCGGTGCGCTTGCTCTTGAGTGCGAGCTTTGCGTTGTGATAGTCGTACTTGATCTGAAAGAGCTCGATGATGCGCTTGTCCGGTGCCAGCACGCTCACCTCGCGGTAGAGCTCTCTGCGCGCCTGCGAGAGCGCGTGTTCCACATTTTCGAGCGTGCATCGCTCAAGCGGCGCGTAGCCGCATTCCAAAAGCGTCTTGTAGCTCTCTTCCGGCGTGGCGGCGTCGATCATCCGCTCGGCCATCGCCTGCGTCAGGAGCTTCGCCTCGCGCGCATGTAGCGCCGCGGAGACCGCTGCGTAGTCCGTATCCCGATACTGCTGCATCCGATCCCCTCCTTATTCCACGAAGAGGAGCTTTGCCGCGCCGCGCTCGGTCTTCTCTCGCGAAAGGGCGAGAAGCGTTTCAAACGAGCAGTTCACGTCGCATTCTTCACTTATAAGCACGAGGCCCGCGCGGATATCTGCCGCTTCGCCCGCAAGCGTATAGTGCGCGTTCAGCTCCTTGTTCGCTCGCTCGACGAGCGTTTCGCCCATCTCATCGCGGTCCTTTGCGCTCAGGGCGATTTTCTCGTCGCCCTTGCCGCCCGCCGCTTTCAGCAGGTGAACCAGCAGCGAAAGATACTCCTCGCGCGGCATGGAGCAGAGGATCTCCAGCGCGCGGTCGTAGGTCTCGGCAAGCACTTCCTGCTTGGCGCTGAGCGTCAGCTTGCGTGTCTCCATCTCCGCCGCGGAGCAGAGGCGCTCATAGCGCTCCTGCGCGGCGAGATGCGCGTGCCCGCCCGCCGTCTCGCGCTCTTTTTCCGCGCGTGCGGCACTCTCCTCGCGGATGCGCCGGAGCTCCTGCTCGGTCTGCGCATTCAGCTCGCTCAGCGAGCGCGCCGCATCCTCTTTCATGCGCGCGGTGATCTTTTCCATTCCGTTCATTGCGTTTCCGCCTTTCCGTGGGCGCGTCAGCCGATGTTGAGCAGCATCATGATCGACGCCAGCAGCGAAAGGATCGCGTAGAACTCGACCACGATGCACAGCACCATGCCCTTCGACCAGTGTTCAGGCTGGCGCGCCAAGATGTTGATCGATCCCGCGGCGACGCGGCCCTGCGCAACTGCCGAAATGCCGCCGCCGATGGCGATGGGCATGCAGGCCGCGAAGTAACGAAGGCCCTCCTGAAGCGACATATCGACATACGTGCCGTTGAACACGCCCATGCGCATCAGGCACAGAAAGCCGATGACGAGGCCGTACAGTCCCTGCGTGCCGGGGATGACCTGCAGGATCATCACCTTACCGAATTTGCTCGGGTCCTCGCAGAGAAGACCCGTGCCGGCCTCGCCGGCAAGACCTGTGCCGCGTGCGCTGCCCGCGCCCGCGAGGCAAACAGCAAGACCCGCGCCCAGCATACCGATGGCGCCGCCCGTCGTCAGTTCAAAGATACCCATTTTTTATCCTCCTTACGGTTTTTCCGTTTTTTCTGCAATTTACTGTAGATCGACATATTCCGTGTCCAGCGTCATGGGGCGGAATGGCTTTCCGCCGTCGACGTAGAACTTGTTGAAAAATTCCAAGCACTGCAATCTCAGATCGTGCACGTAGCAGCCGAGGAGATTGAGCCCGAAGTTCATCGCGTTGCCGAGCATCGAGATGATGATGAACGCGATCACGTTCCCCGGCATCGCCGCGAGCATGTTGAACACCTGCGCGATCACGCTGCCCGCGAGCATCAGGGCCATCAGTCGCGTGTAGGACAAAATGTCGCCGAAGTAGCCCGTCACGTGGTTATAGAGTGAGCCGAACACGCCCGTGAGCTTGCCCCAGCCTTTGCCCTGCACGATGGGGCCGAGCAGCACCAGCGCGCATCCGACATACAGCACTGCCGCACCCTTGCCGAGCGCCAAAAGCGCGATGCCGATAAACACGGTCCACCACGTGATCTCCTCGAAAAAGGCGTCGAGGAACTTTTTCCGCTTGCACTTTTCGATCAAACTGATGGCCATGCCGGTGACGATCTGCACCATGCCCAGCGCCATCGAGCCGATCAGGATCATCGTCAGATCGTCGAGCGGGTCGAAGAGCTTCGGCAGCGCGAAGACCGTGCCGGGGCTGACGATGGCGACGAGCTGCGTGAGGAAATCGCCGAAAAATCCGCCTGTCAGCGCGCCCATGATGAACGTGCTGATGCCGCAGAGGCCGAGCAGGCTGAACAGCTCGCCGCTCGTGCCCTTGGGCCGGTATTTTTTGCTGATGATGACCGAGGCGATCATCATGAGTAAGCCGTAGCCCATATCCGCCATCATAATGCCGTAGAACAAAATGAAAAACGGCGCCATCAGCGGGTTCGGGTCAAGCGTGCCATAGGCCGGGAGCGAATACATCTCCGTGACCATATTGAGCGGCCGCGTCAGCTTGTTGTTTTTGAGCTGCACCGGCACCTGCGGGTACTCGTCCTCTGTCGGCTCGCGCGTTTCGATCGCGCAGGTAAACGGCTTGAGCGTTTTCTCGATCTCCGCGCAGCGGTCGGCGGGCAGCCAGCCCTCCAATAAAAAGGCCTTGTCAGTGCCGACGAGGCGGCTTTTCGCCTCCTCGCGCCGCAGCGCGATGGCCGCGCGGTCGCTCGCTTCCAAGAGCGCCTCCCGCTTGCCGCCAAGGCCCGCAATGCGCTGTTCGATCTCCTGCCGCTCTTTTTCGAGCGCAGCGAGATTTTCCGCAAGCGCCTTGTCGTTTTCCTTCGCCGTGCCGGTCATGCCGCGAAAGCTCACGGTCGAAAACCCGAGGTCGCGCAGCGCGCTCAGCGCCCGCTCCTTCACGCTCCCGTGACACATCACGAGAAGATATCGCAGCGACCTGTCGCTCGAGGCCTGCTGCCAGGTGAGAAGCCCGTCCAGCGAATCGGCCAGCGCTTTGAGCGCATCGTTCGTCACATTCAGGCCCACCGTGCCAAAGAACACCGAAAGCGCGCCGTCCGCGCCGCCGAGCGGCACATCGACCGTCAGCCACGGGGCAAGAGTCGCTCGCAGCGCCTCATTTTTCGTGCGCTCGCTCTCGATTTCGCCGAGGCGGCGTGTGTCCTTGTTGATCGTCTCCGCCGCGGTGCGGGCATTTTCCTCGCTCTCGGCGCTGAAAAACGCCGCGCGGGAAACGCCCTGCCGCTTGCGGAACATGCCTTTTTTCTCCGGCGCAAAGCGGTCGAGCGAGGCAAGCGCCGTGCGGTACGCACGCGACGCTTCCTGCGCGCTCATCAGCGCCTTGTCGTCGGGCTTGGCAAAGCCTGATTTCAGTGCCTCTTCGCTTCCGTCGATACTTGAGATCTCCACGCACTCCATTTCCTGCATGGCCTTGAGCAGCGCCTCGCGCTCGCTCTCCATGCCGAGGAGGCGGAGATGCTTCATTGCTACGATTGCCATTTGTCGTTCACAACCTCTTCCGCGATCCACTGCGCCGCACGCTCAAGGTTTGCGCGCGCCGCGCTCTGCATCTTTTCGCATTCCGTGCGCGCCTTGGCGAGGATCTTTTCCGTCTCCTCACCGGCGCGCTGCTCGGCCTCCGCCATCAGCTGCCGCACCTCCACGTCGGCGTTGCGGCGGCTGTCCTCGATCTCTCGGGCAGCGGCGCGCTGCTCAACGGCGATGCGGCGCTTGGCGTCCGCCTGTGCGGCGGCATACTGCGCTGCAAGCTCTTTTTCGAGCTCCTGCACCTGCTGTAATTCTTCCATTGCCATGTTGTCGTTCACCTCTTTTAGCACTGCGGCGGGAAAATGTTTCCCGCTCAGCTTTTTCATATTATAGATTGTTTCAATAAATAAATCAATATTTATTTTTCAAATACGTCATGCAATTTAGTGATCGTTTTGTGCATTTTTCTTTACAGCTTCTTTATAGCACACTTCGATACCCGAATCCATGGACACTCGCTACCTTTTGTATAGGAACGTACACCCTTTACAATTTGTTCACTTACTGGTATTCTGCCCGTTTTTGCCAAGGCAACGCGCGCCGCCGCACTTTTTTTCAGGTGAAAAAAAGAAGCGAGAGAGATGGCTCGTCCATCTCTCCCGCTCAGGGATCATTCTCAATTTCTGCCCGCTTACAGGTCGATCGCGCCATCCTCCGCGGCGGCGTCGCGCAAAAGCGGCGCGCACTCGTCGAGGAAGCGCAGCACTTGCTGCTCGCAGCGGCCGATGTAGAGCTTGGGCTCCATGACCTGATCGAGCTCCTCGCGCGTCATGCCGAACGCGGGGTCGCCCGCGAGGCGGTCTAAGAGATCGCACGGCTCGCCCTCTTTCATGCGGGCGGTCGCGGCCATGGAGTGCTGGCGGATCTTCTCGTGCAGTTCCTGACGGTCGCCGCCGCGCTTGACGGCCTCCATCATGATGTTCTCGGTCGCAAGGAACGGCAGATACTCGCGCAGCGTGCGCTCGACGATCTTTTCGTTCACATGCAGGCCGTTCGTCACGCTCTGGCACAGGCGCAGCACCGCGTCGGCGCAGAGGAAGCCCTCCGGCAGCGAGATGCGGCGGTTGGCCGAGTCGTCGAGCGTGCGCTCGAGCCACTGGGTCGAGGCCGTCATCGGCGCGTTGGCCGCATCGGCCATCAGGTAGCGGCTGAGCGAGCAGATGCGCTCACAGCGCATGGGGTTGCGCTTGTAGGCCATGGCAGACGAGCCGATCTGGTTTTTCTCGAACGGCTCCTCGACCTGCCGGTCGTGCTGAAGCAGACGGATGTCGTTCGCCATGCGGTAGGCGCTCTGCGCGATGGAAGAGAGCACATTCAGAATGCGGCTGTCGGCCTTTCTCGGATAGGTCTGGCCGCTGACAGAGAAGCACTTTTCAAAGCCGAACTCCGCGGCAATGCGGCGGTTCATCTCGTCGACCTTGTCACCGTCGCCCTCGAAGAGGTCGACAAAGCTCGCCTCCGTGCCCGTCGTGCCGCGGCAGCCGAGGAAGCGCATCGAGCCGATGACAAAATCAAGCTCTTCAAGGTCCGAGCGGAAGTCCTGCATCCACAGCGTCGCGCGCTTGCCGATCGTCACGGGCTGCGCGGGCTGATAGTGCGTATAGCCGAGCGTCGGCGTGGCGGCGTATTCGCGGGCAAATGCCGCAAGATTCACCATCACGCTGAGAAGCTGCCCTCTCAGGTATTTGAGGCCGTCGCGATAGAGCACCAAATCGGCGTTGTCCGTCACATAGCAGCTCGTCGCGCCGAGGTGGATGATACCGGCGGCGGAAGGCGCCGCCTTGCCGTACGCGTACACATGCGCCATCACGTCGTGGCGCACCTCGTGCTCGCGCTTTTCGGCGACCTCGTAGTCGATGTCGGTGATGTGCGCAGCGAGCTCGTCGACCTGCTCCTGCGTGATCGGCAGGCCCAGCTCGTGCTCGGCGCGGGCAAGCGCCACCCACAGTCTGCGCCACGTCTGGAAGCGCATGTCAGGGGAAAAGAGGTGCAGCATGTATTCGGACGCATAGCGGGACGAAAGCGGGGACTCGTAAATATCCTTGCGCATAGGGTTCTCCTTTTCTTTCTCAGCGGTCGCTGTTCGTATTTTATATAGAATGAAGCAAAGTTGCAATAGAAAAGTAAAGAGGGGGCCTTCGTCCCCTCTTTACTTTGGTGTGTCAGCGGATGATGAGGCTCTCGCGCTCCGCGCCGACGGAGACGAAGCCGATGTGGCAGCCGATGGCCTTTTCAACGTATTCGACGTAGCTGCGGGCGGCTTCGGGAAGGTCCTCCCAATTACGCGCGCCGGAGATGTCGCACTGCCAGCCGGGCAGATACTCGACGACGGGCTTGGCGTCCTGCAGCAGCACGGGGAACGGGAAGTCGTCGGTCTGCTCGCCGTTTAATTCATAGTGTGCGCAGACGGGGATCTTGTCCATGTAGCTCAGGACATCGAGCTTCGTCAGGGCGATGTTCGTCGCGCCCTGCGTCTCCACGCCGTAGCGCGTCGCGACCAGATCGATGGGGCCGACGCGGCGGGGTCTGCCGGTCTTCGCGCCGTACTCCGCGCCCGCGTCGCGCAACTGCTGCGCCCCTTCGCCGAACCACTCGCAGACGAACGGGCCCTCGCCCACGCAGGAAGAGTACGCCTTCACCACGCCCACGACCTCGTCGAGCTTCGCCGTGGGAAGGCCCGAGCCGACGGGCGCATACGCCGCAACGGCGTTCGAAGAGGTGGTGTAGGGATAGATGCCGTAGTCCAGGTCGCGCAGCGCGCCGAGCTGGGCTTCAAAGAGGATGGACTTGCCCTCCTTCTGCGCGTTTCTCAGGAAACGGCCGGTGTCGGTGATGTAGGGCTTGATGGCGCCGCAGTAGGTGTTGACCCACGCCATGAGCTCGTCCATCGTGTAGCCCTTTGCGCCGTAGATCTTCTGGAGCATCAGGTTCTTCCACTCAAGAAGGTCGGCAAGGTGCTCCTTTAAGTGCTCGGGGTGCAGGAGCTCGCCCGCCTGCACGGTCTTTTTCTGGTACTTGTCGCCATAGAACGGCGCGATGCCTTGCTTGGTCGAGCCGTACTTCTTGTCGGCAAGGCGCGCTTCCTCGAGCGCGTCGAGCTCGCGGTGCCAGGGCAGCAGCAGCGACGCGCGGTCGCTGACCTTCAGATTCTCCGGCGTGATGATAACGCCCGCGGCGCGCAGCGTCTCCATCTCCTTGAGCAGGTTTTCGCAGTCCAGCGCCACGCCGTTGCCCAGAATGTTGACAACGCCGTCGCGGAAAATGCCGCTCGGCAGCAGGTGCAGGGCAAACTTGCCCTTTTCATTCACCACAGTGTGGCCCGCGTTGCCGCCGCCCTGATAGCGGACGACCACGTCATAATGGTCCGTGAGGTAGTCGACCATGCGGCCCTTGCCTTCATCGCCCCAGTTGATGCCTACGATCGCGCAATTTGCCATTGTATTGATCCTCCGATCCGGAGCGGGCCCGCTCTGCGAGTCCTGCTCAAATTTTTCAACCGAGTTATTATAGTCACATTTTCCGCCCATGAAAAGAGTTAATTTTGCATAGCTATCATTAGCACTACTTATGTCTTGTTGATTTTTGCGTCAAATTGAAATAATGTGCTATTCCGCTTCATTCAAGGTGTTTCGTCAATAGTGTCCAAAGTTGAGGCTCTGATATTGTTTCCTTTTTTCAGCACTTAGGACTTGCAATGTTGAGTCTCATGTGCAATAATTAGTTTGCTGTTATGAAGGTCACCACAAGATATAGTGTTATGTAAAGGACATACCAAAAGAAGAGGAGACGGGAGTACATGAGAGTTATCAAGCGCAACGGCGCAGAAGTAGAATTTGATATCGTCAAGATCATCGCCGCAGTGACTAAGGCTAACGACGTTGTGGACGAGGAGGCTCGCATGACGCCCGTCCAGATCCAGCGCATCGCCGAGAGCGTGGAGTTCTCCTGCCAGAGTCTGGGCCGCGCACCCACGGTCGAGGAGATCCAGGACTTTGTCGAGCACCAGATCATGGCGCACGGCGCGTTCGAGGTCGCTAAGCGCTACATCACTTATCGTTACAACCGCTCGCTCGTGCGCAAGAGCAACACGACGGACGACAAAATTCTCTCCCTCATCGAGTGCAACAACGAAGAGGCCAAGCAGGAGAATTCCAACAAGAACCCCGTCGTCAACTCCACCCAGCGCGACTATATGGCCGGCGAGGTGAGCCGCGATCTGACGAACCGTCTGCTCTTGCCCGAGGATATCGTCAAGGCGCATGAAGAGGGCATCATCCACTTCCACGACACGGACTACTACGCCCAGCACATGCACAACTGCGACCTTGTGAACCTGGAGGACATGCTGCAAAACGGCACCGTCATCACGGGAACCCTCATCGAGCGCCCACATTCGTTCGCGACCGCGTGCAACATCGCGACGCAGATCGTCGCGCAGGTCGCCTCGAACCAGTACGGCGGCCAGTCCATCTCGCTGACGCACCTTGCCCCCTTTGTCGACGTATCGCGCCAGAAGATCAGAAAGCAGGTGCTCGCCGAGGTCGAGGCCCTCGGCGTCGACCCCACGGAGGACAAGATCACCGAAATCGTCGAAAAGCGCCTGCGCGAGGAGATTCGCCGCGGCGTGCAGACCATCCAGTATCAGGTCGTGACGCTTCTGACCACGAACGGTCAGGCACCGTTCATCACCGTTTTCATGTACCTCAACGAGGCGAGAAGCGAGCAGGAAAAGCGCGACCTTGCCGTCATCATCGAGGAAATGCTCGAGCAGCGCTATCAGGGCGTCAAAAACGAGCAGGGCGTGTGGGTCACGCCCGCCTTCCCCAAGCTCATCTACGTGCTCGAAGAGGACAACATTCACGACGACTCGCCGTATTATTACCTCACACAGCTCGCCGCCAAGTGCACGGCGCGCCGCATGGTGCCCGATTACATCAGCGAAAAGAAGATGCTCGAGCTCAAGGGCGATGTGTATCCCTGCATGGGCTGCCGCAGCTTCCTGACGCCTGACCGCTTCACCGACGCGGGCGTCGGCAACATCGCGAATGCCGGCAACTATGTTCCCGGCAAGCACAAGTACTACGGCCGCTTCAATCAGGGCGTCGTCACGATCAACCTGCCCGACGTGGCACTCTCCTCCGGCGGCAACATTGAAAAGTTCTGGACGATCTTTGAAGAGCGTCTTGAGCTCTGCCACCGCGCGCTGCGCTGCCGTCACGACCGCCTGAAGGGCACGCTCTCCGACGCGGCGCCCATTCTCTGGCAGTACGGCGCGTGCGCAAGACTCAAAAAGGGTGAGCCCATCGACAAGCTCCTCTACGACGGCTATTCCACGATCTCGCTCGGCTACGCGGGACTTTACGAGTGCGTGAAGTACATGACCGGCAAGAGCCACACCGACCCCAGCGCCACGCCCTTCGCACTGGAGATCATGCACAAGCTGAACGCCGCCTGCAAGACCTGGAAGGCGCAGCACAACATCGATTTCTCCCTGTACGGCACACCGCTGGAGTCCACCACCTATAAGTTCGCCAAGTGTCTGCAGAAGCGCTTTGGCGTCATCGAGGGCATCACGGACAAGGGGTACATCACCAACAGCTATCACGTACACGTCACCGAGCCGATCGACGCGTTCAAGAAGCTGGAGTTCGAGGCGCAGTTCCAGCACCTGTCCCCCGGCGGAGCCATCAGCTACGTGGAGGTGCCGGATATGCAGAACAATCTGGACGCGGTGCTGGAGGTGATGAAGTTCATCTACGACCACATCATCTACGCGGAGCTGAACACCAAGAGCGACTACTGCCAGGTATGCGGCTGGGACGGCGAGATCGAGGTGGTCGAGGAGGACGGCAAGCTGATCTGGAAGTGCCCCCAGTGCGGCAACACGGATCAGGACAAGATGAACGTGGCCCGGCGGACCTGCGGCTATATCGGCACACAGTTCTGGAATCAGGGGCGGACCCAGGAGATCAAGGACCGCGTACTGCACCTGTAATTCTCTTCAAATGCGGGGCGGGCTTATGCCCGCCCCTGTTTTTCACCTTGCTTTTTCCCCTTTTATTTTTCAGCTCTATTTTAATATTATTTTAACCTTTGTGGTCTATACTCAGGGTCAGGAGGTCGTTCCATGCATTACGGAGAATTGAAGAAATGTGATATTGCCAACGGTATCGGCGTGCGGGTGACGCTGTTCGTATCCGGCTGCACCAACCGCTGCCCGGACTGCTTTCAGCCCCAGACGTGGGATTTTGACTTTGGAAAGGAATTCACGGAGGACACCAAGGCGGAGATATTCGCGGAGCTGGACAAGCCCTTTCCGCAGGAGGAAGAGCTGAAAAACAAAAGCGCAAGACTGGCGGAACTGGATGCAGAATTGAACATGGATCAGCGCCCTGTCAGCCGAGAAAAGAGCGCAGAACAGGAACGATAATCCGAAAAGGAGGATGAAATGGACACGATTGCAATGACAGCCGTCTATCCGCACGATGCGGCATATGCCCGCGCGCACGGTGAACTGGCGGCGTACCGGAATGCGCGCCGAAGCAATATCGCCTGCAAAGACGCCATCGAAGAAGCGATTGCGAAGCATTTCGACGGGATGCACTTG
>ENA-OYXT01000881-OYXT01000881.1-human-gut-metagenome-genome-assembly--contig:-NODE-881-length-10723-cov-5.893326_pt1 | contig 10723 bp, 6 predicted proteins | sample MGYA00244218_ERZ653423 | MGnify/ENA primary metagenome ERZ653423 (study PRJEB26926, sample SAMN06165035) | human gut metagenome | biome: ENVO:00009003; feature: ENVO:2100002; material: ENVO:00002003... | reverse complement strand
CGAGATCATGCCTAGTCTCGTGGGCTCGGAGATGTGTATAAGAGACAGGTGTAGGCCTAAGTATCGGAAACGATCCACAGACCTTGAGAAATTTCCGTTCGCTGAATCCAAGACTGATCTTCCTGCCTGTTGCTACTATACTGGGAACCATATCGGCAGCTGCACTGGTGAGCCTCATTCTTCCCCACCGGAGTGCCGCCGACTGTATGGCAGTTGGTTCGGGCTTTGGTTATTATTCACTATCCAGCATCTTCATTACGCAATATAAAGGGCCGGAGCTAGGAACCATTGCTTTACTTTCTAACATAACCCGTGAAATAATTACTTTGTTGTGTGCCCCTCTACTGGTTCGGTGGTTCGGAAATCTGGCACCGATATCAGCAGGAGGAGCTACGACAATGGATACTACCCTGCCTATTATAACCCGTTATGCAGGTCAGCAATTTGTCGTAGTTTCCATTTTTCACGGATTCGTAACCGATTTTAGTGTACCATTTCTTGTCACCTTCTTTTGTTCCATCTAAGAAAAATACCAAATTCTATGAAGAAGCACTTTTTTTATCTAACATACATGCTTGCCCTTGCAGCTACATTGCCGGCTAATGCCGACAATGTGCCCTAGCAAAACCCACAGATAAACGAAATAAACCGTGAAGCAATGCATGCACACTTCATTCCATTCATCAATGAAGATGCAGCATTGGCACAGCAGGCATTACCTGACTTACAACGTTTCGAAATAAATTCAAAGACCGAACGACGCGTTTCACTTAACGGCACTTGGAAATTTCTTTTCTCCAAGAATAACGATACTTGTCCTGCCGATTTTCATAAACCGGGATACAGCACACGCAAATGGAAAAACATAGAAGTACCAGGCAGTTGGGAACTTCAAGGATTTGATGCCCCCATTTATACCGACGTATCTTATCCATTCCCTTGCAATCCACCGTATGTACCAGCAGACTATAATCCGGTAGGAGCTTATGTCCGTGAATTCACAGTACCCGAAGACTGGGACGGAATGGATATCTTCCTCGACTTCGAAGGGGTAGAATCTGCATATTACTGCTGGGTAAACGGAGAACTTGCCGGATACAGCGAAGACAGCCGTCTGCCAGCTCACTTTAATGTAACCAAGTTATTAAAAAAAGGGAAAAACAAGCTGGCTGTCAAGGTATTCAGATACAGTGACGGATCTTACATGGAAGATCAGGACTACTGGAAATATAGTGGAATAGAACGAGATGTCTATTTGTATGCGCGTCCACAAAGCCGAGTAAAAGACTTCAAACTCACGACCGAACTGATCAATCAATATAAAGACGGTGATTTTGATGTAAATATCACACTGAATCAGCCTCAGCAAGGTCAGCGTGTAGAGTTCAAATTACTGGATGCAAAAGGTAATGCTCTTTACACTCAGGATAAAGAAATTAAAAACAGCACCGACACATTATTGCCTGGCAAAAAACTACTTAAGGATGCTCTGGCATGGACAGCCGAAACACCTAATCTTTACACACTGGTTGTCAACACATTCGACCAGCAAGGAAAACCGATGGAATCATTTGCACATCCATTCGGATTCCGCACTGTAGAAATGAAAAACGGACAACAACTTATTAATGGTGTACCCGTATTGTTCAAAGGAGTAAACCGACACGAACACAATCCATATAAAGGACGCTCCATCGATGTCGCAAGTATGTTGACGGATATCCGGCTGATGAAGCAATTCAACATAAACGCTGTACGTAACTGCCATTATCCAGACCACTACCAATGGTATGCATTGTGCGACAAGTACGGACTATATCTGATTGGCGAAGCAAATATCGAAAGCCATGGAATGATGAGTCACAAAGATGGAACACTTGCCAATTATCCGGAATGGGAACCTGCATTCATGCAACGCATGAGCCGTATGGTTATGCGCGACCGCAACTGTACAGCTATTGTTACATGGTCATTAGGTAACGAATCAGGTTATGGTAAACATTTCGAAACAATATACGACTGGACCAAGAAAACAGATCCTACCCGTCCGGTACAATACGAAGGTGGAGGTTACGAAGCTAAAATCGGATCTTTATTGCCCGATGTATCCCCGCATCTGGTCGCTCCGTCGTCACATTAATCAGCGCGATGCACGCCCGATGATTATGTGCGAATATGCTCATGCAATGGGAAACAGTGTCGGCAACCTGCAAGATTATTGGGATTTAATCTATAAGTACGACCAGTTACAAGGTGGATTTATCTGTGACTGGGTAGACCAGACATTTGCAAAGAAAAACGAAAAAGGGAAAGATATCTGGGCGTATGGAGGAGATATGGGCTATGTAGGAGTACACAACGACTCCAACTTCTGTGCCAATGGACTGATTGCAGCCGACCGTTCTTTACATCCGCATATTTATGAAGTGAAGAAGGTATATCAGTACATTCACTTCCGTCCTGTAGCCTTTACTGCCAATCGGATTAATATCACTAACTGGCATGATTTCATCGACCTATCCGGTTATCAGTTGCGTTGGACAATAGAAGCTGACGGTAAAAGCATTCAGCAGGGAGTAATGGATTTTCCACAGATACCGGCACGACAAAGCCGGGAGATCGTACTTCCTATGCAGACTATTGCCGCAAGTGAAAAAGAATATTTCTTGAAACTGGAAGCAATTACCCGCCAGGATGCTCCTATGATTCCGGCAGAACATATAGCTGCAATGGAACAGTGGCAACTGCCTGTAGAGCAAATAGCTCAAAACATAGAGCCAATTGACGGTTCACTAAGATCGGAACGTACTCCGGAAAGCATCAGTCTGAGTGGAACTAACTTCCGTATCAGCTTCTCCACAGCCGACGGAGAAATGACGGCTTTAGAATATAACGGAAAGAATCTCATAAAAGAAGGTCTGCAAGCTAACTTCTGGCGTGGATTGACAGATAATGACGTAGCCAATGGCACTCCCGAACGTTGCAGAATCTGGAAAGAAGCAGGTAAGGATGCGAAACTGAAAGACTTGAAATTAAATGAAAGGAGCGACAAACGTCAGGCCATTGTCACTGCTACATACCGCATGGAAAAGCAAGATGCCGACCTTAATATTAATTATATAATCCGCCCTGACGGTGCAGTGAAAGTTACCATGTCATTTATCCCTGGTCAAAAACAATTACCAGAAATGCCTCGTCTGGGTATGCGTATGATTTTGCCTGCCGATTATGAAATGATGACATGGCTCGGACGCGGTCCACATGAAAACTATGCCGACCGTAAGAACAGTGCTGCAATAGGTGTCTACACTGCTAGCGTATGGGAACAGTATCATCCGTACGTACGTGCACAGGAAACAGCAAACAAATGTGATGTACGCTGGGTAGCATTACGTAGCCAGTCAGGAGAAGGTCTGCTTGTCACCGGAGAAGAACCTTTGAGTATCAGTGCATGGAACTTCCCACTTGAAGACATCGGCTATCGCCCATTCAGCGTAGAGCGTCATCATGGAGGAAGCATAGAAAAACAAAATCTGGTATGGCTGAACATCGATCACATGCAAATGGGAGTAGGTGGCGATAATACTTGGGGAGCACAGGTACATCCTGAATATACAATAACTCCTCATGCATGGCAGTACAGCTTCACCATTCAACCTCTGAATAAAGAAATGGATGCAGCCTCACAGGCTCATAAGAGATTCTTCTAAAAGAAGCGTTTTTGGTTTACATACTTAAAAACATCAATCAACAATCTTAGATTTGCATCCGAGGATTACAGATAAAATAGAAAGGATAAATTTGTAAAGCAAAGAAAGAATGCAGGAAGTGAACCGGCAATCAATACGGAAAGAACAAGTTCCATTTTCATAAGCGGACTTCCTGCTTGTTTGAATCCAGACCCGGATAGTAGGTTAACATCCATTGTTAAGGTAGTTAGGTTAAGTTCAAGCCCTTTCTTTCCTAAATCATTAAAAGACAAAAGTATGGAAAATTTTTATTTTATCGGTGTGGACGTGTCGAAAAAGAAGTTAGACTTCTGCGTGATGTTTGAAGGAAAGGTTGTGCATGAAGAAGAAACTGCCAACCATCAAAGTGCAATAATGTCGTTGCTGCATCATTTTGAAGAAGATTACGGAATAGACAACACCCGAATGCTTGTCTGTGCAGAGCACACCGGTCAATATACGTTCCCTTTGGCTTGTGCCTGTAAAACTGTAGAATGCAAGCTTTGGCTTGAAAATGCAGCGGAAATCAAATACTCCTCCGGTGTACAGGGGGGGGTAAGAATGACAAGGTGGATGCCAAGCGTATTGCTATCTATGCCAGCCGATTTCAGGATAAGGTACGCTATTACGAGCATCCCACAGAGGATATTGAAAGGTTAAAACAACTTGAATCCGAACGTACTCTGTATGTGACGGATTTGGCCAAATATAAAGGACAGATGAAAGACCAGAAAGACTATATGCCCAAAGCTCTGTATGAACGCAAGATGAAGCGTTTGCAGGCATTGATGGATGACTTGAAGGAAGCCATACAAGCCATTACGGACGAGATGGATGAAGTGACAGCTTCCTGTCCTGTATTGTTCAGACAGCAAGAATTGCTGATGTCCATAGATGGCGTAGGGCGTGTGGTAGCAACCAACATGATAATCGCCACGGAAGCATTTACCCGTTTTGATGATCCGAGGAAGTTCAATTGTTATGCCGGAGTTGCTCCATGCTCTTAGTCTTCCGGAAGTTCCCAACACTCAAAAGCAAGAGTGTCGCATCGGGCAGATAAGGTGATGAAAAGACTTCTCCACTTAGCTGCCGTAGCGGTAACACACCGGGTCGGAGGCGAGCTGAAGAAGTATTACGAAAGAAAAGTCGCCGAAGGCAAGAACAAGATGTCTGTAATCAATGCGTTAAGAGCCAAAATTGTAGCCAGAATGTTTGCGGTCATCAAAAGAAACGAGAAATATAAACCTATTTATCATAAAAAACTTGCAAAAATCATAGTAGTATGGTACAAATTCTAGTAATAGATGATGAAGAACCTATTCGTAAATTATTAGCGAGGATTATAGAATTAGAAGGTTATAAAATATCCACAGCGAGTTGTTGTAGCAATGCATTGCAACAATTACGCAAGCAACAGTATGACGTGATTCTTTGCGACGTATTCTTACCTGATGGAAATGGAGTCGATTTCATTTTTGAAATCAAAAAATATTCCAGCGATGCCGCCATAATATTATTAACCGCGCATGGAAATATTGAAGATGGTGTACAAGCTATCAAGAATGGAGCGTTTGACTACATCACCAAGGGGGATGATAACCGTAAAATTATCCCTACGATAAATCGTGCAGTCGATGAAACTGAAAAAAAGAAAGGTAAAAAAACGACCTCTATAGCATACTCTTTTGACTCTATTGTTGGAAAATCAAAAGAACTTAAACAGGCTATAACATTGGCACAGAAAGTTTCCAAAACAGATGCAGCTGTATTGCTGACCGGAGAAACAGGAACAGGAAAAGAGGTCTTTGCGCATGCCATTCATCAGACCAGCGAAAGAGCTGCACTGCCAATTGTAGATATAAACTGTTCGGCTTTTAGTAAAGACTTGCTGGAAAGCGAACTATTTGGCTATAAAGCCGGCGCTTTTACAGGTGCCTTAAAGGATAAAAAGGGACTATTTGAAGTAGCTAATCATGGGACCATTTTTTTAGATGAAATAGGAGAAATGGCTTTTGACCTCCAGGCAAGGCTTCTACGTGTTCTGGAAACTGGAGAGTATATAAAAATAGGTGACACTAAACCAACAAAAGTAGATGTCAGAATTATATCAGCCACAAACAGGGACTTAAAGAAAGAAATAGAAAATGGTAATTTCCGTGAAGATTTATATTTCCGATTATCCGTTTTTCAAATAAACTTACCTCCGCTGCGAGAGAGAAAAGACGACATTGAAAGTCTGTCATATATGTTCTTGGAGAAATTTGCCAATAAACTTAAAAAGAGAATTACAGGAATAACCCCAGAAGTGCTTAATATATTAAAAAAAGCAGAGTGGAAAGGAAATGTCAGGGAACTTAGAAATGTTATAGAAAGATGTTCAATCGTATGCGAAGAGCAAATAACATTCGAAGATTTGCCTCTCGACTTACAGAAACGTAAGTCAGATGTTTCACCGATGAAAGATAGTTTTGAACTGGCGGAAATCGAACGAATGCATATTATCAAAGTATTGCAATATACCAATGGGAACAAAACAGAAACCGCGCGTCTTTTAAAAATAGGACTGGCGACTCTTTATCGTAAAATTGAAGCATATAAAATAAGTGTATAAAATAAAATTAACCGTTTATAAGCATTCGTCTGATATGCTTATAAACGGTTTTATAAGAAATCATTGTTGTCCGATAAAACTTTTTAAGTCATCAATAACTTGTTGATATACATAAAATTAGACATCAACTTTAACAAGAAAGCTTATTCATAAAGATAATACTGATAATCAACCTATTTAATATGTTTATCGGACACTGATAATAAGAAATAAGAATTGACAAATCTAATGATTATGCTTTCAATCGTAATGTAAAGCAACTTCCTTTTCCAACTTCACTCTCTACGGTTAAAGTACCACCATGTGCTTCTACAAAATCCTTCGAAATTGATAATCCCAGTCCACTACCTTGAACCTTTGTACCAGGTACTCGGAAATAATGATCAAAAATACTCTGATGATAACGTGGATCTATGCCCTTACCAAAATCACGAACATACATTTCAATATAATTATCATCAGTTTGACGGACACCGATAATTATACGGCCATTTTCAGGAGAATAGCGAATCGCATTCGAAAGCAGATTGGTTAATACCCAAGCTATTTTTTCACTGTCTACAAATAATTTACCGATCTTATTTTCCGGATATTGTACTTCTATTTGTATGTTGAACTTTTCAGCTTGCACCCGATTGGCTTTTATGGCATATTCTATCAATTCTATTGGTTTTGTTATACGGGGCTTGAGCTGTAACTTTCCAGACTCAACTTGCGTCATATTAAGCAGTTCACCAGTAATATTAAGCAAACGTTCACTGTTGTCCTGAATGCTTTGCGCCAATTCTTTTTGCTCATCATTCAAATCACCTACCCTACTGTCTTCGAGCAATTGCAAACTCATCATAATTGCCGAAATAGGTGTCTTCAGCTCGTGTGATATTGTCGAAATGAAAGTGGTCTTGGCAGAATCCAGCTCCTTAAACTCTGTGATATTTTTAAGCATAATAACGTATCCCTCGTTTATAGAGCCGGAATTATTGTTTCCTGGTTTATTAATTTGCATATATTTCATCTGAAAATAGCTTTCCTTGTTGTCGGCATATATTTTTAAAGGCTCCGTTTTGCCAACTTTGTTTTCTTTTTGTGAATCCATAAGCTCACGTATGAGTCTTCTCAACAAATCATTTCTCAAGGAAATATCCTGAGCCGATTTTTGTAAAACTTCTTCACGCTTTAGATTCAGGACATTCAAGGCCTCATCATTTATAAACAAAATAGTCAGTTCATTATTCAAGCCTATAATAGGTTCTTTTACACTATTAATAATGGCTTCCATATAATTTTTTGCAGCCTTTATTTGCACCAGGGTACTCGAATGGTAATCGGACAATCGCTTTGCCATTCGATTGAAATTCTCAGAAACTTCCTTAAATTCATGACTTTCCAGATTTAGTCTGCAATCATAATTATGATTGGCTATATCTTTTATTCCGTCGATAATCTTTTTGATCGGTTTATTGAAATAAGAAGGAAGAACTGCCAGCATGAAAATACCGATTACAATACAAAAACCTCCAATAGTCGAAATCCAAAGTAATGCACGTTGCAACCCGGGACCTGCAGCAGGACTATTGGGCTCTGTAGCCGTTAAGATTTGCAAGTTTACAATAGAAAGTGAAACCAGAAGCACAATCATAGCAACCAGTGCTCCTATTACCAGTGTCAATTTTGTCTTAATATTCATAACACATTTTTTATTGCGGAAAGATAATCAATTTTATATCCATTTCTGAAAGATTTCTAAGAAAATATCCATAACGATGCATCTTAAAGATCTTACTCCAAGTTAAAGTCGGCTGTCCCATGCAAACTGTTGTAATATGGCGTTCATGACATACATCAATAATAGCCTGTATAATATCGGGTGATGCAACTTGTACCAATTCACCCCCCAGTTCGGTTACTAGTTTAAAATGGTTTAGTAAATGCCTCTGAACAGACAAATTTATCCTGTCCGGACTTTCAGAAGGCGTTTGAACATATAAAGCTATAAAATCGGTATTGTACCGGGATGCGAGCCTTGCGGTACGACGTATGATATGTCTCGGCGTTTTCTCGTTACTGCTTATACATGCAAGGTACAATTCCCTATGAATCGCTTTTTCTTCCGGAATTACTTCTGTTTCAACTTTCTTCTCAACCCTGAATGCAACCTCCTTAAGAGCTAATTCTCGTAATTGAAGAATATTTTCTGTCTTGAAAAAATTACTAAGAGCGGTTTGTATTTTCTCCGTCTTATATATTTTCCCGGCTTTTAAGCGATTGATAAGTTCCTCAGCTGTCAAGTCAATATTGACAACCTCATCCGCTTCCTCTAAAACCTTATCAGGAATACGTTCCTTTACTTCAATTCCGGCTATACCTTTAATATCCTCATTCAGGCTCTCAATATGTTGAATATTAACAGCAGATATAACATTAATGCCAGCCTCTAAAAGATCCATTACGTCTTGCCAGCGCTTCTCATTTCGGCAACCACCTACGTTGGTATGTGCAAGTTCATCAACTATTACCAACTCTGGATGCAACTGAAGAATAGCATCCAAATCCATTTCTTCAAGCTCTTTTCCCTTGTAAAATATCTTCTTACGAGGAATAACAGGCAATCCCTTTAACTGTGCTTCTGTACCGGCACGTCCATGTGTTTCAACATAACCTATTTGTACATCAATTCCATTATCCAACATTTCATGAGCTTCCTGCAACATTTTATATGTTTTACCAACACCGGCAATCATCCCGATATAGATTTTAAAAGCACCTCTTTGTGAGCGTTTTATAAGACTTAAGAAATGACGTACATTTTCTTCTTTAGTTGCCATTTTATTTGTGTAAGATTTAGTATTCAGCACCAAGTTTACAAATTTAAAATGATTTTATTGCTTTGTATTAATAGTCAGTCCAGAAACGCTTATCAAACAAAAGCAACACACCAAAAATTTCCAGTCGCCCAACAAGCATGAGAGCCGAAAGAATCCATTTTGCCGCATCTGGCAGAGCAGCCCATGAAAAGACCGGTCCAAAAGCTCCCAGTCCTGGTCCGACATTACCTATTGCAGATATAACAGTACTAAATGATTCCGTCAAACCAACTCCAAAGCACATCAGCAATGTCCAGCCTATAAATATGCATATTAAGTATGTAACAAAAAATGTATATACTAATGCCGATGTTTGTACTGGAACTTGACCGTTATTAATATGAACTGGCAGAACAGCTCTCGAATGCAACATTTGCCTGAACTGGTTCCTTATATTCTGAAACATGATTAATAAACGTAAATTTTTAACACCACCACTGGTTGAACCGGTACAGCCACCGGATATCATAGCCCAGATAAGAAGCATCCATGTAAATGGTGGCCATAAATTATAATCATCTGTAGCAAATCCACAAGATGTATGGGTAGTAGCTACTTGGAATAAAGCTTTGCGAAATGCTGTCTCAATATCATAATAACCAGTTATAAACAAGGCAAACGCTATTATTACAGTCAGAACTGTTATTGATGTAAGAAACCAGTGTAATTCTCCATCCTTTAATAATTTCTTATATTTCCCATTCAAAGTAAAATAATACAGACAGAAATTGACTCCGGATAAAATCATAAAAATAGACACTACATATTCTATGTAAGGTGAATTCCAATAAGATATACTATCCTGTTTAGTTGAAAAACCACCTGTTGCCGTAGTAGCAAACGCCTGACACAATGCGTCAAACAAATTCATTCCACCCAACATCAATAATACAACCTCCAATAAAGTTAGTCCGATATAAATAAGCCACAGGCAGCGTGCCATGACCTTAATTTTAGGATGGATTTTATCATGTGTCACTCCTGTAGCCTCAGACAAGAAAAGCTGCTGGCTACTACCACTAAATAATGGAAGCAATGCTATGGTAAAAAGAACTATACCAAGACCTCCGATCCATTGCGTAAAACTGCGCCAAAAAAGTAATCCATGAGGTAATGATTCTATATCATTTAATATTGTAGCTCCTGTTGTTGTGAAACCTGACATGGTTTCGAAGAAAGCATCGGTAACCGAGGGTATATATCCACTTAAATAGAAAGGTAACATACCTAGAAGCGTAAATAATATCCAGGAGATACTTACGATGCAATATCCATCACGTCTGGAAACTATATTACTTTTACGGTTACCAGCAAGTATCATCACTCCACCAATACCTATATTTATTAATATTGCCCAAACAAAACAGATATAGCTACTTTCATGATAAAAAGCTGATATACCAGCGCAGATTGCAAATAGCCCAGCTTCAACCAAAACCAGTATACCTAAAATATAGGAAACTGTTCTAAAATTAATTAGTCCTTCTTTCTTGCTGTCTCTTATACACATCTCCGAGCCC
>ENA-OYXT01000865-OYXT01000865.1-human-gut-metagenome-genome-assembly--contig:-NODE-865-length-10818-cov-4.905324_pt1 | contig 10818 bp, 9 predicted proteins | sample MGYA00244218_ERZ653423 | MGnify/ENA primary metagenome ERZ653423 (study PRJEB26926, sample SAMN06165035) | human gut metagenome | biome: ENVO:00009003; feature: ENVO:2100002; material: ENVO:00002003... | reverse complement strand
ACGAGATCATGCCTAGTCTCGTGGGCTCGGAGATGTGTATAAGAGACAGACCTGGTCCATCAGCAGCGTAAACAGGGCCTCCTCCTGCCTGCTATTCCTCTCCTGCACGGTGCACCCCTCCTTTTCGCAATTTCGCCCTTTTTACAGACGTATCTATATACGTAACACCGAAATCCGCAAAATGCAACCGATTTTTTTCGTTTTTCTTGTTTTTTTCAAAAAAACTATTATAATGTGGAATGTGGGATCTTTTGAACATCTTGCCGACTGCGCGAAAGGGGGGACCATATGCTGCCGATTTGCATCCTTACCATCCAGGATGAGGACGACCGCGCGTATATGTCCCGCCTGTTTGTGCAGTATCATCGCCTGATGTATCAGTGTACATATGAGGTGCTGGACGACAAATGGGCCACGGAGGATGCCGTCCAGACGACGCTGCTGCGGCTCATCGACCGGATAGACGTTGTGCGGCAGCTGGACGAGAGCAAGCTGCCGGGGTATATCGCCGCCGCCTGCCGCCACACGGCGTACAACGTGCTCCGCCATAACCGCCGCCACCCCCAGGTGCCGCTGGAGGACGCGCCGGACATGGATGAGCTGCTGTCCCGCCGGGTGGAGCTGAATGCCCTGGCCCGGGTGTGGCCCCGGCTGGATGAGGACACCCGCTGGCTGCTGGAGGCCCGGTACATTCTGGACTATTCGGACAGCGAGCTGGCCCGGGAGATGGGCGTAAAGCCCACCAGCGTCCGCATGGCCCTGACCCGGGCCCGGAAAAAGGCCCGGGCTATGCTCCGGCCGGAGCTGGAGAAAATGTGATAAAAGGGGGAGAATTCTATGCTGACCGGTCTGACGGGCTTTTTGCCGGAGTCAACCTTGACCCTATACGATAACCTGGAATTTCTGTTCCGGATCCTGCTGTCCGCTGCCCTGGGCGCGGCCATTGGCCTGGAGCGCACCAAGCGCCAGAAGGAGGCGGGGGTGCGGACCCACTGCATCATTGCCTGCGCCTCGGCGGTGTTCATGATCCTGTCCAAATACGCATTCATCGACACTGCCGCTCTGGACGGCTCCCGGGGTGCGGACGCCGCCCGCATTGCCGCCCAGGTGGTCAGCGGCATTTCCTTTCTGGGCGCCGGCGTCATCTTCAAAAACGGCAGCTCCATCCGGGGCCTGACCACTGCCGCCGGTATGTGGGGCACCGCCGCCGTGGGCATGGCCATCGGCGCGGGTATGTACTGGCTGGGCCTGATGGAGGCTGTGGTGCTGGTGGTGATCCAGCTGGTGCTGCACCGGTTCCGGGTGGGCGGCGATGCGGAGATCACCCAGGAGGTCACGGTGCACATGACGGACAGCGACGGCCTGATGCAGGCCTTTGACTGCCTGGTCCGGGAGCACCGGGGCAAGATCACCGACAGCACCCTGACCCGGGAGGACAGCATGCTCTGCCTGGAGGTGTCCATCCGGCTGCCGGACCCCATTACCCATGAGGAGGCCCTGCGTTTTCTCAGGGAAAACCCCGGCGTCCGCAAGATTTCCGTATAACAGAGGAGGAAGCCATGAAGATCGTATGCCTGGGCGACAGCCTGACCACGGGATACAACCTGGCCCCCGGAGAAGGCTGGGTGGACCTGCTGAACCGGGAGACGCCCCATCTGTGGGTCAACGCCGGCGTGGCCGGCGATACCTCCACCGGCCTCCTGGTCCGGCTCCAGAGTCAGGCCCTGCCCCAGAAGCCGGATATGATCCTGTTTATGGGCGGCGACAACGACATTATGCTCACCGGCTCCGCCGACCAGGCCAAGTCTGCCGTCATGGCCATGGTCCACCAGTGCGTGGCCGCCGGGGTCCGGCCGGTGGTGGGCATTCCATATCCCGTGCGCACCATTCCGGCCCAGTGGCAGCCGGTGTGCGACATGGACCGGGCTCTTGATGCCTCGGCGGAATACGTCCGGTGGCTGCGCAGGCTGACGGACGCCATCTCCCTGCGGCGGGTGGATTTCGGCGCGGCCTTCGACGCCGCCGGGAACACGGCGGACCTGTACCAGCGCGACGGCATGCACCCCAGCCGCCTGGGCAGCCGCGTCATGGCGGACGCCGTGCTTCACGACCTCCACTTGGTCAGATAGCCCAAAGACGGACCTCCGTTTTTTACCATTTATCCAAATGTTACCCGGGCCCAATGTTTCGCGTTGACACCATTTCCCGCCCCGTGATAGAATGGACATAACAACGGAATAGGGATCATCGGTGGATGGACTCGGGAGAGACCGTGCTCTGCGCGGCGCCGAAGGGGAACGCAGAAGCTCTCAGGCAAAAGGGACCGGGTCCGGACGATACTCCGAAAAGGCCGGATATGTCCGGCCACCGAAGGTGCAACTCGCCTCATCCGGGGCGGGGAATCTCTCAGGTTAGGATACGGGGGCGCAAGGCAACGGCTTTGCGCCCTTTTTTGCTGCCCAAAAACAGGAAGGAACAACTTTGAAGGAGGAGCTTAGAAAATGAGCGAACTGAAGCGCACGCAGCTGTACGACGTGCATGTTTCCGCCGGGGCCACCATGGTGGACTTCGGCGGGTGGGAAATGCCCATCCAGTATCCGTCCGGCATCATCGCCGAGCATCTGTACACCCGCCAGGTGTGCGGCCTGTTCGACGTGTCCCACATGGGCCGTCTGCTGATTGAGGGCCCCCAGCGCAAGGAATTTCTCCAGCATGTGCTGACCAGCAACGTCAGCGCCCTGGACCTGAACATGGCCCAGTACTGCATCATCCCCAACGAGAACGGCGGCGCCGTGGACGACGCGTATCTGTACCTGTTCCAGGAGGACAGCTATCTGCTGGTGGTCAACGCCGCCAACATCGACAAGGATCTGGAGCATCTGAACCGGGCCCTGTCCGGCTTCGACTGCACCATCACCAACATCAGCGCCGAATGGGCCTCCATCGCCGTCCAGGGCCCCAAGAGCAAGGAAATGCTCATGACCCTCTCCGGCGGCGAGTCCCCCACCAAGGAGCCCACTAAGAACTCCTTGGGCACCGTGTCCCTGGAGGGCCGCCAGGCCCGCATCGCCAAGACCGGCTATACCGGCGAGCCTCTGGGCTATGAGGTGTACGTCCGCAGCCAGGACGCCGTGTGGCTGTGGAACCGTCTGGTGGAGCTGGGCGCGCGGCCTGCCGGCCTGGGCGCACGGGATACCCTGCGGATGGAGGCGTCCTTCCCCCTGTACGGCCACGAGATGGGCACCGCCCCCGACGGCACCGAGATCCCCATCTTCGCCGTGCCTCTGGCCAAGTTTGCCGTGAGCTTCTCCACCCAGAAGGGGGATTTCATCGGCCGCGCCGCTCTGGAGCGTCAGCACCAGGCATTTATCCGCCACATGGACCGGGACTTCTCCGACATGTCCGCCCTGCCCCGGAGGATCGCCCCCATCGCCCTGCTGGACCGCGGCGTCATGCGGGCCGGAATGGAGATCTACAAGGGCGATAAGCTGGTGGGTTGGGTCACCAGCGGCACCATGGTGCCCTATTTCAAGACCCAGGGTGAGGGCCTGTCCACCGTGATCCTGGAGGCCAGCGGCAAGCGTGCCATCGGCCTGTGCTATATCGACAGCGACGTTCTGGTGGACGACACCGTGGAGGTGGATATCCGCGGCAAGCGCCTGAAGGCCGTGATCCCCGCCCGGCACATGAGCGTGGGCGCGCCTCCCTTCGCCCGCCCCCTGCTGTACGGTGAGCAGGAGGAGGTCCGCACCGTGGCCGGCGGCGACCGCACCGGCAAGGCCCTGGCCCTGCTGCACAAGGCCATCGAGAACCACGTCTGGCGTCAGGAGCAGTGCGTGAACCTGATTCCCTCCGAGAATACCCCCAGCCGGGCCGTGCGCCTGCTGTCCGGCAGCGACCCGGCCTGCCGCTATGCCGAGCACAAGAAGATCCTGGCCTTTTATGAGAAGGAGGTGTTCTATTACCAGGGCACCAAGTTCATCGACCAGGTGGAGCGTATGCTCACCGAGGAAATGCGCGCCTACTTCGGCTGCACCGAGGTGGAGACCCGCACCCTCAGCGGCCAGATGTCCAACATGGCGGTGTTCTCCGCCCTGATGGACTGGAAAAATCGCTTCGACCGCAAGAAGGATGCCAAGCGCCTGGGCTACGTCATGAACAACCACATCATCAAGGGCGGTCACCTGTCCGCCCAGCCCATGGGCGCCCTCCACGACTATATCGCCGTGGACCCCGTCACCGAAAAGCCCGCCGTGGTAAACTTCCCCGTCTGCCGGGACAATCCCTATAAGATGGACGTGGAGGAGACCAAGAAGCTCATCGACCGCTATCGTCCGGAGCTGATCATCTTCGGCAAGTCCATGGTTCTGCATAAGGAGCCTGTGGCCCAGATCCGCCGCTTTGTGGACGAGCAGAAGATCCCCACCACCATTATGTACGATATGGCCCATGTGCTGGGCCTCATCGGCGACCATTTCCAGAACCCCTTCCAGGAGGGCGCGGAGATCGTCACCGGCTCCACCCACAAGACCTTCTTCGGCCCCCAGCGCGGCGTCATCGGCGTGAACTATAAGGAGGAGGACCTGAAATACGGCCTGTGGAAGACCATCGAGAGCCGCACCTTCCCCGGCAGCGTCTCCAACCACCACCTGGGCACCCAGCTGGGTATGCTCATGGCGGCCTATGAAATGAACCAGTTCCGCGACGCGTATCAGAGCGCCATTATCCGCAACGCCAAGTCCTTCGCCCGCAGCCTCAGGAGCTATGGCCTGGACGTGGTGGGCGATCCCGCCATCGACTACACCGAGACCCACCAGGTCATCGTCTCCGTGGGCTACGGCGAGGGCGCGGAAATCGCCGAGCGCCTGGAGCAGAACAACGTCATCGTCAACTACCAGGCCACCCCCGATGAGGAGGGCTTCACCGCCTCCGGCGCCCTGCGTATGGGCGTCAGCGAGATGACCCGCTTCGGCTTCGAGGAGAAGGACTTCGACCAGCTGGCCTCCCTGATGGCCGACTGCATCCTCCGGGGCCGCGAGATCAAGGCCGATGTGGAGCAGCTCCGGGCCCGTCACACCGAAATGCGCTACTGCTTCGACGATGCCGCCATCAACGACGCGCTGGAGCAGCTGGCCGGCAAGCTGGACATTTGAACAAACAACAAAACATATTAAATTTGGAGGTAAATCACAATGCTGTATCCGACTGATCTGAAGTATTCCAAGTCCCACGAGTGGGTGAAGATGGAGGACGGCGTGGCCGTCATCGGCATTTCCGACTTTGCACAGGACGCTCTGGGCGATGTGGTGTTCGTGAACCTGCCCGGCGAGGGCGACGACGTCACCTGCGGCGAGGCCTTCGGCGATGTGGAGTCCGTCAAGGCCGTGTCCGACCTGGTGTGCCCCGTCACCGGCGCCGTCTGCGCCGTCAACGAGGAGCTGCTGGACCAGCCCGAGCTGCTGAACAAGAAGCCCTATGACGCCTGGATCATCAAGGTGGAGAACATCACCGACACCGAGGAGCTGCTGGACGCCGCCGCTTACGAGGCATTCTGCGCCGAGGAGGGCTGAGCATGGGCAGCTATGTCCCCTCCACCCAGGCCCAGCGGGAGCAGATGCTCCGGGCCGTGGGGCTGGAAAACATCATGGATCTGTACCGGGATGTGCCGGAGCAGATGCTCCTGCGGAAGCCCCTGAACATTCCCGACGGCATGAGCGAGCTGGAGGCAAGCCGGGCGGTGTCCGCCATGGCCGCCGAAAACCGCACCTACGCCACCGTTCTCCGGGGCGCAGGGGCCTATGACCACTACATCCCCTCCATCGTCAAATATATCCCCGCCAAGGAGGAGTTCCTCACGGCCTACACCCCCTATCAGGCGGAAATGAGCCAGGGCCTGCTGCAATCCATCTTCGAGTATCAGACCATGATCTGTGAGCTCACCGGCATGGACGTGTCCAACGCCTCTGTGTACGATGGGGCCACTGCCGCCGCCGAGGCGGCGGCCATGTGCCGCGAGCGCAAGCGCCGGGTGACCCTCATTTCCGGCGCGGCCCACCCCGACACCATCAACACCGTCCGCACCTATTGCTACGGCACCGGCGACGAGCTGCGCGTGGTGCCGGCCAAGGACGGCAAAACCGACCTGGAGGCCCTGGCCTCCATGCTGAATGAGGAGGTTGCCTCCTTCTACGTCCAGCAGCCCAACTTCTTCGGCCTGTTTGAGGACGCCGAGGCCCTGGGTCAGGCCGTCCACCAGGCCGGGGCCAGGTACATCATGGGCTGCAACCCCATTGCCCTGGCCGTTATGAAAACGCCCCGGGACTGCGGCGCGGACATCGCCGTGGGCGAGGGGCAGCCCTTGGGTCTGCCCCTGGGCTGCGGCGGCCCGTATCTGGGCTATATGGCCGCCACCGATAAGCTCATGCGCAAGCTCCCCGGCCGCATCGTGGGCGAGACCACCGACCATCAGGGCCGCCGGGCCTACGTCCTGAGTCTCCAGGCCCGGGAGCAGCACATCCGCCGGGAGAAGGCCAGCAGCAACATCTGCTCCAACGAGGCGCTGTGCGCCCTGACCGCCGGACTGTACATGGCCACCATGGGCCCCGACGGCATGGCACAGGCGGCGGAGCAGTCCATGGCCAAGGCTCATTATCTGGAAAGGGCCCTGTGCGCCCTGCCCGGGGTGGAGCCGGTATACGGCGGTGCGTATTTCCACGAGTTTGTCCTGAAAATGCCCCGCAGCCAGGAGCTGCTGGAGGCCCTGGACCGCCGGGGCATCCTGGGCGGTCTGCCTCTGGGCGACGACCGGGTCCTGTGGTGCGCCACGGAGAAGGTCAGCCGCCGGGAGCTGGACGAAGCCGTATCCATCGTCAAGGAGGTGCTGGACAAATGAAGCTGATTTTTGAAAAGAGCGTGCCCGGCCGCCGGTGCACCATCCTGCCCCCCTGCGACGTGGACACCGTCTCCCTGCCGGAGTCCCTGCGCCGGGAGACGAAGCCCGACCTGCCCCAGCTCAGCGAGACCGACATCTCCCGCCACTATACGGAGCTGTGCCACCAGGTACACGGCGTCAACTGCGGCTTCTACCCCCTGGGCTCCTGCACCATGAAGTACAATCCCCGCATCGACGAGGAGATGGCAGCTCTGCCGGGGTTCACCGGCTGCCACCCCCTGGCCCCCCGGGAGTCCCTGGCGGGTATGCGCCATGTGCTGGACACCGCGCAGGAGTACCTGTGCCAGATCACCGGCATGGACGGCATGACCTTCCAGCCTGCCGCCGGAGCCCACGGCGAGTTCACCGGCGTCCTGCTGATCAAGCAGTACCACGATGCCCGGGGCGACCACAAGCGCACCAAGATCATCGTGCCCGACTCGGCCCATGGCACCAACCCCGCCACGGCGGCTATGTGCGGCTATGAGGTGGTGAACATCGCCTCCGGCCCCGACGGCTGCGTGGACCTGGACAGCCTGCGCTCTGCCCTGGGGGACGATACCGCCGGCCTGATGCTCACCAACCCCAACACCGTGGGCATCTTCGACAAAAACATCCTGGAGATCACCCGGCTGGTCCATGAGGCCGGCGGCCTGTGCTACTACGACGGGGCCAACCTCAACGCCGTTATGGGCATCGTCCGCCCCGGCGACATGGGCTTTGACTGCATCCACATGAACCTGCACAAGACCTTCGCCACGCCTCATGGCGGCGGCGGTCCCGGCGCAGGCGCCGTGGGCTGCAAGGACTTCCTGATCCCCTATCTGCCTCATTCCGCCCTGGCGGAGGAGCCCGGCCATATCCAGGTCCGCAGCTTCATGGGCAACTTCCTGGTGGTGGTCCGGGCGCTGACGTACCTGCTGACCCTGGGCCGCCAGGGCATCCCCGAGGCGGCGCAGAACGCCGTGCTCAATGCCAACTACCTGCAGGAGAAGCTCCGGGGCACCTTCCAGCCGGCCTATGACCGCATCTGTATGCACGAGTTCGTGCTGGATCTCAGCGGCCTGAAGAAGGAGACCGGCGTCTCCGCCCTGGATGTGGCCAAGTCCCTGATTGACGAGGGCATTCATCCGCCCACCATGTACTTCCCCCTGATCGTCCATGAGGCCCTGATGCTGGAGCCCACGGAGACCGAGGGACCCGAGGTCCTGGACCAGGCGGCGGAAGTGCTGCGGATGCTGTACCAGCGGGCCTACGATGACCCCGAAGCCATGCACGATGCACCCCACCATATGCCCATCGGCCGTCCCGACGAGGTAAAGGCCGCCCGGCACCCGATTCTGCGTTGGAGGAAACCATGATCAAGCACCTGTATACCTATTCCGGCAACGGAACCGATCCCTATCGCAACCTGGCCCTGGAGCAATACCTGACGGAGCATGTGGCGGACGACGCCTGCATCCTCTACCTGTGGCAGAACCAGAACACCGTGGTCATCGGCCGCAACCAGAACGCCTGGCAGGAGTGCCGCACCGGCCTGCTGGAGCAGGAGGGAGGCACCCTGGCCCGCCGTCTGTCCGGCGGCGGTGCAGTGTTCCACGACATGGGGAATCTGAACTTCACCTTCTCCGTGTCCACCGGGAATTATGACCTGCCCCGCCAGCAGCGGGTGATCCTGGAGGCCTGCCGTCTGCTGGGCATCCAGGCGGAGCTGTCCGGCCGCAACGACCTGCTGGCCCAGGGCCGGAAATTCTCCGGCAACTCCTTCTACAATCACGGCGGCCGCTCCTTCCACAACGGCACCCTGCTCATCGACGCGGACATGACCAAAATGGGCCGCTATCTCAGCCCGTCCCCGGCCAAGATCGCCAGCAAGGGCGTGGCGTCCGTGGCGTCCCGGGTGGTGAATCTGCGGGAGCTGTGCCCCGGTCTGACGGTGGCGGGCATGACCGACGCCATGAACCGGGCCTTCCAGCAGGTATACGGCCTGACGGCCCAGCCCCTGGAGGAGAAGGATTTTGACCAGGAGGCCCTGGAGAAGCTGTACAGGCAGTTCAGCAGCCGCGACTGGGTATATGGGGCCACGTTCCCCTTTGATTTTTCCTGCACCGAGAAATTCCCCTGGGGCGAGGTCAGCATCCGGCTGCGGGTGGAGCAGGGCATTTGCCGCCAGGCGGCGGTGTATACCGACGCCATGGACGCCCACCTGTTCGACGCCCTGATCCGCAGGCTGGAGGGCTGCGCCTTCTCCGGCGCGTCTCTGTGCGACGCGGTGCGGTCGGCGGGTCTGCCTGCGGACGTAGCCGGGGATCTCTGCGGCCTGATCCGCAGCCAAAACCTATAACGAATAACGGAGGATGGACCAATGTCCGATTATCAGCTCATTGTCATCGGCGCGGGGCCCGGGGGCTACACCGCCGCCCTGCAGGCGGCCAAACGCGGCCTGCACACCGCTGTGGTGGAGCGCCGGGAGGTGGGCGGCACCTGCCTGAACCGGGGCTGCATCCCCACCAAGACTCTGCTCCACGCCTCCCAGGTGTACCGGGACGCCGTGGACGGAGCCCCTGCCGGGGTCCACGCCGGAGACATCACCTTTGACCTGGCGGAGATGTTCGCCTATAAGCGCGGCGTCTCCGAAAAGCTCCGGGGGGGTATCCACGCCCTGCTGAAGGGGGCCAAGGTGGACCTGCTGGAGGGGACCGCCCGCATCGACGCTCCGGGCCGGGTCACCGTCACCGGCCCGGCAGGGGAGACTGCCTACACCGCTGACCGCCTCCTGATCGCCACCGGCTCCGTGCCGGTGCGCCCGCCGATTCCGGGGCTGGACCTGCCGGGGGTCATGACCTCCGACCAGCTGCTGGAGGGCAGCGACACCCTGTATGAGTCCCTGGTCATCATGGGCGGCGGCGTCATCGGCGTGGAGTTTGCCACGTTTTATGCCAACCTGGGCTGCCGGGTCACCCTCATCGAGGGCATGGACCGGCTGCTGCCCACCATGGACCGGGAGCTGGGCCAGAATCTGGGCCAGATCCTGAAAAAGCAGGGGGTGGAGGTGCTGACCTCCGCCATGGTCCAAAGCGTGGAGCAGGCTCCCCAGGGCCTGACTGTCCATATTGACCAGAAGGGCAAGGAAAAGGCCGTCTCCGGCGAAAAGGTCCTGTGCGCCATTGGCCGCCGTCCCTGCTGGGACGGGCTGTTTGCCCCGGACCTGACGCCTGAGACCCGGGGCCGCAGCCTCCGGGTGGACGAGGATTTCCAGACCAGCATCCCCGGCGTATACGCCATCGGCGACGTGTCCGCCGTGATCCAGCTGGCCCATGTGGCCGCCGCCCAGGGCATTGCCTGCGTGGACCGCCTGTGCGGCGCGGCCTCCGCCACGGATCTGAACGTGGTGCCCAGCTGCATTTACAGCAGCCCCGAGATCGCCGTGGTGGGCCTCACCGAGGCCGAGGCCAAGGAGCAGGGCATCAACGCCGTGTCCGGCAAGTGCACCATGTTCGGCAATGCCCGCACGGTCATTGAGGACCCGGGCCGCTGCTTCATGAAGCTGGTGGCCGACCGGGATACCGGCCGACTCATCGGCGCGCAGCTGATGTGCCAGCACGCCAGCGACATCATCAGCCAACTCAGCGCCGCCCTGGTCAACGGTCTGACGGTGCGCCAGCTGCTGGCCGTTATGCGTCCCCACCCCTCCTTCGAGGAGGCCATGACCGAGGCGCTGGAGCGCCTGGCCGAAAAGCTGTAGCTTCCCCATAATAAAGCATGCCCTGGGCACAACGCCCAGGGCATGCCAGTCTGTCAAAAAAGCCTCGCAGAGTTCGCGGCCCGCAGGCCGCGAATAAGGTTTGATCCATTTTTCGCGGCGGCGCCCCCCAAGGGGACTTCCG
>ENA-OYXT01000864-OYXT01000864.1-human-gut-metagenome-genome-assembly--contig:-NODE-864-length-10827-cov-3.540939_pt1 | contig 10827 bp, 10 predicted proteins | sample MGYA00244218_ERZ653423 | MGnify/ENA primary metagenome ERZ653423 (study PRJEB26926, sample SAMN06165035) | human gut metagenome | biome: ENVO:00009003; feature: ENVO:2100002; material: ENVO:00002003... | reverse complement strand
AAAGCTGAAGAAGGCAAAAAGCTGTTTGTACACCACATTCAGAACGCCGAGGCTAACCAAGCTGTTGAATTTGAGAAAGTGTTGTTGGTAGACAACAATGGTAACGTAACCGTAGGCGCTCCCACCGTAGAAGGTGCAAAGGTGGTTTGCGAAGTTGTTTCTCCGCTGGTAAAGGGCGACAAGGTATTAGTGTTCCACAAGAAGAGAAGAAAAGGTTATCGTAAACTGAATGGCCATCGCCAACAGTTCACCGAAGTAACCATTAAACAAGTTATTGCTTAATCCTTAAAAGTTAGAAGAAAATGGCACATAAAAAAGGTGTGGGTAGTTCTAAGAACGGCCGTGAATCAGCATCACAGAGATTAGGCGTAAAGATTTTCGGTGGACAGAAATGTGTAGCCGGCAACATCATTGTTCGCCAGCGTGGCACAGTTCACTATCCCGGTACAAACGTAGGTATGGGTAAGGATCATACTCTTTACGCATTAGTAGACGGTGTAGTAACTTTCAAGAAAGGTTCCTACAAAGGTCGCCAAGACAGAAGCGTTGTTTCTGTAGAAGCTAAAGCTGAAGCATAATAACGAGTTTATTACAAACAGCATAAATAAAAGCCATTCCCAAAGGAATGGCTTTTATTTTATCCTTTGTACAAAAGTCAGTCTCAACCGACCGACCTTGTCACCAGTACTTTGTCGATACGCGCTCCGTCCATGTCCATGATTTCAAATACGAAACTATTCCATTCCAACTTCTCTCCACTACGAGGAATACGCTGCAAGCGGTCGAGTATCAGACCGGCCAACGTATGATATCCGGAAGCTTCATATAAATCACCGCAGTCGAAATAACACAACAGGTCGTATAAAGAACATTGGCCGTCTACCAGCCAACCTCCGTTATCTGCACGTTTGATGATTTCCGGTTCATCTTCTTCATTATCCATACTTCCCACAAGTCCTTCAAATATATCCTTCAAAGTAACCATTCCCACAAAGTCACCAAACTCATCGCAAATCAATGCGCGGCTGATTTTTCTCACCTTCATTTGTTCCAGAACTTTATAGATGCTCATTCCCTCGTGAAAATATACTGCCTCCCGTGCCAAATCACCGACTTTGAAGTCTTCGTCACTTAACTTCATCACCAAATCTTTTAGCCAAATCATTCCCTTCACATGATCCAAATCACCGTCTGCCACCGGATAAGATTCATATAAATCCCGTTTCAGCACCTCCTGTATCTCCCGGGCCGACATTGCAGTATCCAACCACACCACATCGCTTTTATGCGTCATGATAGAACCTATCTTCAAATCTCCCAACATGAAAACGCGCTGCATGATGTTCTGTTCCACGGGTTCTACAGCCCCTTCTTCCGCCCCTTCCTTAATGATAGATTTGATTTCTTCTTCGGTCACTTTTCCGTCGTCTCCCTTTATTCCCAGCAGATTAAAGATGAGTTCCGTACTCTTGGAAAGCAACCAAACGAAAGGAGAGGCTATCATCGCCAACACATTCATAGGTCGTGCCATCAACTTGGCCACGGCTTCCGCCACACTCAAACCGATACGTTTCGGCACCAGTTCACCGAAAATAATCGTAAGATAGGTCACCACCACCACAATCGTACCTTGCGCCAATACGGCAGCATAGGCAGAAGAGACACCACATGAAAGCATAAAGTCCGTCAAGTCCGTAGCTATCTTATTACCGGAATAAATACCGGTCAAAATGCCAATCAGCGTAATACCAATCTGTACGGTAGACAAAAATCTGTCGGGATTGCCAGACAGGTCCAAAGCTTTCTGTGCCGCCTTGCTCCCCTTCTTCGCATCCGTGGACAGACGAGACTTCCGCGCTGAAATCATGGCCACTTCCGACATCGAGAATACTCCGTTCAACAAAATCAATCCGATAATAATTAAAATCTCACTCATCTTACTTTTTCCGTCTATAATCTATAATTATTTATTTCCTTCATCAGTCTCCATAGAAATGGAATTCGGCGTTCTTAGAATGTCATGGCTATTACTTGAATAAACAAGATAAGAAAAACCATCGCAATGGGATAGACCGTAGCGTATGCCACACCGGGAATGTTACTGTCCACCATAGAGTCTGCTGCAGCCAGTCCCGGTGTACTCGTCATCCCTCCGGTAATCGTTCCTAAGAGATCCAACACCGAAACCTTAAAAATCAAACGTCCGACCACGACAGATACCAGCATAGGCACTATCGTAATAGCTGCTCCCACACCGAACAGTAGCCAGCCGCTACTCTGGAATGTCTCGACTAAAGTTTTACCGGCAGAAGTACCTACCTCAGCCAAAAACAAAAGCAATCCCAACTGCCTAAGCAAATGATTGGAAGGCCCTGACATGGACCATAATATAGGACCGGTTTTTCCTATCGCACTCAACACCAAAGCCACGATAAGCACTCCTCCGGTCAGCCCGGGAGAAAAAGACATCCCGCCGCCGAACGATATATTCAGCTTACCGAACAATACGCCCAATACGATTCCCATGGCAATAGGGAAAAAATCAGTATCGGACAGCAACTTGGCATTATTACCCAACATACAAGCCAAACCATTCAATCCGTCTTTTTCGCCCACCACCATCAGTTTGTCTCCGAACTTCAGGGCCAAATCGGGTGAAGGGGCAAGATCTATACCGCTACGCCTCACCCGCGTCACGGTACAGCCGAAGTTCTGATGCAAGTTCAAGTCTCCCAATTGCTTGTTAATCATATTTTTATTGGTCAACAGCAAAGACTGGATATCCTGACTCTCCACCAACGGCAATTCGCCCTCCTTACGCTCTCCCAGCAATACGCCTAATTGAGAAAGTGCATCCTCGCTCCCCACAGCCTGCACCCAGTCTTCGGCATGCAAAGATGTATGTCCCATCGGAATAAGAATCTCCCCTCCGGATTTGACCCGCGACACCACAGCACCCGTCATCCGTCCCACATTCAACTGTGCCAAAGTACGTCCGAAGACCTGAGGGTTCGTCACTTTGAATATGCAAGTCTGCAACTCCGGATACTTGCTACGCCGTTCGGCTTCCAGCCTACGGGCTTCCTGCTCAAGATCCACACGCAACATCTTCGGCAACAACTTGACAAAAAGTATCACCCCGATGACTCCGAAGGGATAGGCAATACCGTATGCAATAGAAGCCAAAGGCGAGTTCGTACTGTCAATGGCCACGGCAAGTCCCGGTGTACTGGTCAACGCACCGGCTATCAACCCTACCACACTGGGAGTATCGATACCAAAAGCGTATTTCAATCCTACGGCCGTCAACGAAGCCGAAGCCACTATCAACATAGTAATCAGAATCAACGTCTTGCCCTTCGTGCGAAAAGAATCAAAGAAACCGGGACCCGCCTGGATACCTATGGTAAAGATGAACAACACCAATCCGAAGTTGCCCAATTCCTTAGGAATAGAAACCCCGAAATGCCCGAAGAGCAAAGCAATGAAAATAACAGCCGAAACATCAAGGGAAACTCCGCGAATTTTAATACGCCCCAGCATAAACCCCAAGGCCACAATGAGAAACAAGGCAAAATAAGAAGAATTCAATAGTTCTGTCCACATAGATTAATTGTAATGGATGTGTTTTGCAAAGATAGGGATAAAAACGAAAGTCCCCCAAAAGTTCCATTAAAAACTTTCAGAGGACTTCATTTTTATATGACCGCCACCCGAAGGTGACTTTCATCCATTACTCATTCATCGTCAGTGCAGCCCGGCTATTTCCAGCCTCTTCCACGGCTTTCACCGTCACTGCTACGTAATCGGAAGATGTCTTGAACTTAGGCATGTCCGGAGCTACGACCGTAATCACCATGTCATCTTCTCCATTCTCACCTACAAAGACATGATTGGTCGGATTGACACCGTAGTAATATACGCCCTTCTTGGCATCGAACTTGGATTCACCCGGCTTCAAGGCATTACCGAAGCTGAGTCTCAACACACCGTCCTTCACACTGCAACGCACGGCCCTTGCTATCACGGAATCCTTGGCTTCTACACTGAAGCCATAGTTATCCCCTTTTACGAAACGTACACGTGCCGGAACATTTACCCGAGCCTCGTTGAACGCTACCGTAGCTACTTCACTTGCATTTACGGCTGCCACCATCATCATGGCGCTAACCATCGTCATTAACTTCTTCATAATTTCAATCTTTTTACCTTTAATATATACTTGGCCTTCATGGCCTCTCCTAAAAACAATACAAAGATACGGAGGTTTCCTCCCGAATACAAGCAAAAAGACCTCTTTTAACACGTATGGAGAAATAATATTGACTTATATCAAGAAATCCCGTTCATTCGTTTGTCTTTTATGGCAAAACAGTTACAATATGTTAGCAAACGGGAATGCAAGGCCATTACTACCGTATCACTTTTCTCGTCCTACGGCCGTTCTTTTCGCCATTTGACAAAGAAATAAGGAGTTTTTCGGGCTTTTTTTGCGCTCCCTACCTTTTTTTTAATTAATTTTGCAACTCACAGGAAAGTAGGATTATAAAATAAATAGTAGTATGCTTACATTAAAACTCATCAACGAACGGACCGAATGGGTCATCAAAGGTCTGGAGAAAAAACATTTCTCAGGAGCCAAGGAAGCTATCGAAAACGTGTTGGCTACCGACAAAAAACGCCGCGAAGCGCAAACACAATTAGACATCAATTTGTCGGAAAGCAAAAAACTGGCCGCACAAATCGGTGCGTTGATGAAACAAGGAAAGAAAGAAGAAGCCGAATCCATCAAAACAGAAGTAGCCCGACTGAAAGATACGAACAAAGCCCTTCAAGAAGCCATGGACCGGGCACAACAAGAACTCACCACCCTGCTCTGCGCTATCCCCAATATCCCATACGACATCGTACCGGAAGGCAACGGTGCGGAGGACAATGTGGTAGTGAAAATGGGCGGTATGGAAACGGAATTGCCGAAAGACGCTCTCCCACATTGGGAACTGGCCAAGAAGTACAATCTGATAGACTTCGACCTCGGCGTGAAAATAACGGGGGCGGGTTTCCCCGTCTATCGCGGAAAAGGCGCACGGCTTCAACGTGCCCTCATCAACTTCTTCCTCGACGAGGCACGCAAATCAGGCTACGAAGAAATCATGCCTCCTACGGTAGTCAACGAAGCCTCCGGTTACGGTACCGGACAGTTGCCCGACAAGGAAGGACAGATGTACCACTGCAATCTGGATGATTTTTATCTTATCCCCACGGCCGAAGTACCTGTGACGAACATCTACCGCGACGTCATTTTAGACGAAAAGGACCTGCCCGTCAAGAATTGCGCCTATACGCAATGTTTCCGTCGTGAAGCCGGTTCCTATGGTAAGGATGTGCGTGGCCTGAACCGCTTGCACGAATTTTCGAAAGTGGAACTGGTACGCATCGACAAACCAGAACATTCGGAACAGTCCCACCAGGAAATGCTGGCACACGTAGAAGGCTTGCTCCAGAAACTGGAACTTCCTTACCGCATCCTTCGGCTTTGCGGAGGCGACATGAGCTTTACTTCTTCCATTTGCTACGACTTCGAAGTATATTCCGAAGCACAAAAACGTTGGTTGGAAGTCAGCTCGGTGTCTAACTTCGACACTTACCAGGCCAATCGTTTGAAATGCCGTTACCGCCGTACGGAGGACAAGAAGACGGAACTATGTCATACGCTGAACGGTTCGGCCCTTGCCCTGCCGCGCATCGTAGCCGCCATCATGGAGAACAACCAGACGCCTGAAGGCATCCGCGTGCCGAAATGCCTCGTGCCTTATTGCGGTTTTGAAATGCTGGACGACAAACCGTGCTGAGCCATACCTATTATTATAAATCCAAACGAATAGAGCAATGAACAGAATCGTATCCAAAAGCCGCTTTTCCGAAAAGGTCTTCAAGTTTGAAATCGAAGCCCCGCTGATAGCCAAAGCCCGGAAGGCCGGTCATTTCGTAATTGTCCGCGTTGGAGAAAAGGGGGAACGTATGCCTCTGACCATAGCCGGTGCCGATCCGGTCAAAGGCACTATCACACTGGTAGTACAAGAAGTGGGACTTTCTTCCACCCGTCTGTGCCACCTGAATGAAGGGGACTATATCACCGACGTGGTCGGTCCGTTGGGCAAAGCCACGCATATCGAAAAATTCGGCACGGTGGTATGTGCAGGAGGAGGAGTAGGCGTAGCCCCCATGCTTCCCATCATCGAAGCCCTGAAGGCAGCGGGCAACCGCGTGATTTCCGTGTTGGCCGGACGAAGCAAAGAGCTGATTATCCTGGAAGACGAAGTACGCAAAAATTCAGACGAGGTCATCATCATGACCGACGACGGCAGTTATGGCCGCAAAGGACTGGTGACCGAAGGCATAGAAAGCGTCATCCAGCGTGAAAAGGTGGACAAATGTTTCGCCATCGGCCCGGCGGTCATGATGAAATTCTGCTGTCTGCTCACTAAGAAATACGGTATCCCGACTGATGTGTCCCTGAATACCATCATGGTAGACGGCACGGGCATGTGTGGTGCCTGCCGCATCTCCGTGGGCGGAAAGACACGCTTTGTCTGTGTGGACGGCCCCGAGTTCGACGGTCATCAGGTCGATTTCGACGAGATGCTCAAGCGTATGGGCGCCTTTAAAAAGGAAGAGACGGAAGAGATGCAACGGTTTGCACAAGCATCCAGAGGCACGCCCGAAAATACGGACTGCCAAGCTGAAAAAGCCTGTGCGGCCGATGCTTCCCGAATGGATACCACGACTCCGCTCAGCGAGCTGACCGACCGTAATGCACCGTGGCGGCAAGAAATCCGGAAGGCCATGAAGCCGAAAGAACGCACGGCCATCCCGCGTGTTGTCATGCCGGAACTCGATCCCGTGTACCGCGCCACCACGCGCACGGAAGAAGTGAATATCGGCCTCAGTTCCGAACAGGCCATGACCGAGGCCCGACGCTGTCTGGACTGCGCCAACCCGACCTGTATGCAAGGATGCCCGGTAAGCATCAACATCCCGTCGTTCATCAAGAACATCGAACGGGGCGAATTCCTCAATGCCGCCCGCGTGTTGAAGAGCACTTCCGCGCTCCCGGCTGTCTGCGGACGTGTTTGTCCGCAAGAGAAACAATGCGAAAGCCAGTGCATCCACCTGAAGATGAAAGAACCGGCCGTGGCCATCGGCTATCTGGAACGCTTCGCTGCCGACTTCGAACGCGAGAGCGGCATGATGTCCGTCCCCGAATGTGCTCCGGCAAACGGCATCAAAGTGGCCGTCATCGGCTCCGGACCCGCCGGACTTTCATTCGCCGGCGACATGGCCAAATACGGGTATGACGTGACGGTGTTCGAAGCCTTGCATGAAATCGGCGGCGTATTGAAATACGGCATTCCGGAGTTCCGTTTGCCCAACAAGATTGTGGACGTGGAGATTCAGAACCTGGAGAAAATCGGCGTGAAGTTCGAAAAAGACTGTCTCGTGGGCAAAACCATCAGCGTACAGGAATTGGAGGACGAGGGCTTCAAAGGCATCTTCGTAGGTTCCGGCGCAGGACTGCCTAACTTCATGGGCATTCCGGGCGAGAACAGTATCAACATCATGTCGAGCAACGAGTACCTGACGCGCGTCAACCTCATGGACGCCTCTAATCCGGATACGGACACCCCTATCCATTTGGCCAAGAATGTCATGGTGGTGGGCGGTGGCAACACGGCCATGGACTCCTGCCGCACGGCCAAACGCCTGGGTGCGGAACGGGTGATGATTGTCTATCGCCGTTCGGAAGCCGAGATGCCGGCCCGCCTCGAAGAGGTGAAGCACGCCAAGGAAGAGGGTATCGAGTTCCTCACCCTGCACAACCCGTTGGAATACATAGCCGACGAAAAGGGCGCGGTGAAGCAGGTGGTCTTGCAAAAGATGCAACTGGGCGAACCGGATGCCAGCGGTCGCCGCAGTCCGGAACCGATACCGGGCGCCACGGAAACGCTGGACATCGACATGGCCATCGTAGCCGTGGGCGTATCCCCCAACCCGATTGTCCCCACTTCCATCCAAGGTTTGGAGTTGGGCCGCAAGAATACCATCGTGGTGAACGAGGGCATGCAGACCAACATTCCCTGCATCTTTGCCGGAGGAGATATCGTGCGCGGCGGTGCCACCGTCATCCTCGCCATGGGCGACGGACGGAAGGCAGCCAGCAGCATGCATGAGTATTTGCAGAAATAACCTGCATCACATCACATACATCAGCCCGTATGAACCGCACGGTCCATACGGGCTGATTCGTTAGCGCACCGTGCACAACGCCCTCCTTCCCCAGTTTGGCATTACAAACCCAGCTCCCGCCTCAACCATTCCTCCATCACCGGATCCGGAATGACGACCTGACGTTTTTCCATCTCGATAAGTTCTTTCTTCAATAATGCCCGTTTTACGATGCTCACATTGGCCGACGAGCCCAATTTGTACTTCTGCAAAACGGTACGCGTAGTGAATTCCCTGTGCACACCCTCCAGTACGGCCCGCAAAAAATTCATCTGATATGCAGTGAGGCTCTCTGTCTGCTTTTCGAACAGCGGCGTATTCTGGTCGATGATATCCTGATATGCTCCCTCGAAATCCTGTTCCGTGGCCGTCTCGTCTGTATGAATCCACACCAACCACGCCAACTGCTGCACATACGAAGAATGGTTGTCTACGGCCCGGCATATCTTCCCGGCCAACTCGGCGGAAATATGTTTGCCCGTAGCCTCAAAGCGTCCGCAAATGTAATCGACCCAATCCTCCGTCCCGATCTTGGGCAAATATACCGTATCGCCGAACTTGTAAAAAGGAAGGCTCTTTTTCTCAAAAAGTTCATTCATAAGATGCTTCTTGCTGCCGAACAGGCAATACGACACCGATTTCTGTAATTGCCAAACCGAACGCAAGCGTTTCTGAAAAGCCTTTGAATCTTTAAACTCGGCTATCTGTTGAAACTCGTCGATGCACACGACTACATCGATACCTTTTTTTTGCGCAATCTTTTCCGGAAGTTGCAGGATATCGTCCACATCGTCTGCCTTGGGATTAAGTTCCAACGAGATGGAAAAATCCGTCATAGGCTCCGTGCCCAACGAAATCTTGGGGCTGATCCGCGAAAGGAACAACCGAGCATTTTCCATCCACTCCTCCAGTTTGGAAGAAGTCTGTTTGAGCACAGCCGACGCGAAAGCATCGTAAAATTCCCGTTCGCTACGACAAGAAAAAATATCCAGATAGACTACTTTCAACGTATCGGACTGAGCCAAACGGCACACTTTACGGACCAAAGATGTCTTCCCCCAACGACGCGGAGAAATCAACACCGTATTCACACCGTGCCGGAAGTTGGACAACAAACGGGCTGTTTCTTTCTTGCGGTCGGTAAAATTGTCACCCGAAGTGGCCACACCAAAAACAAATGGCTTATTTTCCATAATCATCCTCTGTTTAACCCATCGCGAAGATAGTGATTTTCCCGTTTAGTAACAACTTTATTACTAATAACCTTATTACAAATTGCGCAACTAGCTGCCTCAACCTCCTTTTTTCTGCCCGCGCGGCACAAGCAACGACTTTATTTTCGTAACTTTGCAACCGGTTCTGTCCGCCCTCGCATCCGGGCCGGACACTTCAAAAAACGACAACACCATGCGCAGCAAACAAAACCACATCGACGAACAAAGCCTGCAAAACGCCTACGCCCTGTTCGAGAGCGGCGACATCGACCATATAGAAGTGGGCACGACCAAAGGTTTGTGCCAAATACACCGCTACCTTTTCAAAGGGCTTTACGACTTTGCCGGACAGATACGTACGCTCAACATCGCCAAAGGAGGGTTCCGTTTTGCAAACTGCCTGTATCTTGAGGCCATACTCCCCGTCATCGAAAGGATGCCGGAAGAAACTTTTGAGGATATCATCGCCAAATATGTGGAAATGAACATCGCCCATCCCTTCATGGAAGGAAATGGGCGGGCCACCCGTATCTGGCTCGACCTGATACTGAAAAAAAGGTTGAGACGCGTGGTAGACTGGCAACAAGTGGACAAGGACTTGTACCTGCAAGCCATGGAACGCAGCCCCGTCAACGACTTGGAGCTCCGCGTACTGCTGCAACCCGCACTTACCGACCGTACAGACGACAGGGAAATCATCTTCAAAGGCATAGAACAATCTTATTATTACGAAGGATACAGACGGGACAACGATTAAAAAGTTCCCGTTTCACTTCCAAACAAATCCCACATACATGAACGCAGTCTACACCATCTTGCTGCTCATCAGCAGCAACATTTTCATGACGCTGGCCTGGTACGGCCATCTGAAGTTGCAGCAAACGGGCGTATCGTCCCATTGGCCGCTTATCGGCGTCATCCTTTTCTCGTGGATGATAGCTTTCGCAGAATACTGTTGCCAAGTACCGGCCAACCGGCTTGGCTTCGAAGGCAACGGCGGCCCTTTCAACCTGATGCAGCTTAAAGTGATTCAGGAAGTCATTTCGCTCATCGTCTTCACGGTCATCGCCACCGTGATGTTCCAAGGACAGGCTCTGCACTGGAACCATCTGGCCGCCTTCTTCTGCCTCGTGCTGGCCGTATATTTCGTATTCCTTTAACCACAAGCTCCCATAAAAGCATGCAACCCACGGAAGCACAACTCCTGGAACGCCGTATCTGGCGGCATTTCAGCAAAGGACTGACCCAATACCATTTGCTGGACGACGGCGACCATATCCTGCTCGGCCTCTGTCTCTTATACACATCTGACGCTGCCGACGACTAG
>ENA-OYXT01000858-OYXT01000858.1-human-gut-metagenome-genome-assembly--contig:-NODE-858-length-10882-cov-31.251778_pt1 | contig 10882 bp, 13 predicted proteins | sample MGYA00244218_ERZ653423 | MGnify/ENA primary metagenome ERZ653423 (study PRJEB26926, sample SAMN06165035) | human gut metagenome | biome: ENVO:00009003; feature: ENVO:2100002; material: ENVO:00002003... | reverse complement strand
TCTGATGAAACGACCTTTCAAAAAACAGTTGATTTAGAAGTTAACTGTTTTTGAAAGGCCGTTTTTGCTATATCTAACAGTCTGTTGTACAAAGAAGATTTTGCATGGATGAAAAAACAAACCTTGTTGAGGTTAAATTGAGTTTTCCATTGTATTGTATTGCTAATGAATAAGAATAAGAAATAAAAAGGAATCAGGTGATGTACAATGAAAAAGCATAAAATATGTAAAATCCTTCTTGTTATACTGGCAATTTTTTTATGTGTGGCTTTTTATGAATTGCTCGGAATCTGCGTTGCATATAAAAAGCAGCCGGAAGTGTCCAATACAACCAAAAAAGAAACAAAAAATGGGTCATGGAACGAATGCAGTGAAAATACAGAACGGGCAGTAATCATAGAAAAGAATCCAGAAGCGCTTTTACAAAGAGTGCGTTTGATCAAGAATGCAAAAAAGGAAATTATTCTTTCTACTTTTGCATTTCAATCCGATGAAAGTGGAAAATTGATTTTAGGAGCACTGCATGATGCGGCAGACAGAGGTGTACATATTCGTCTGTTAGTAGATGGAATGGAGAGCTGGATTGATATGGAAGGAAATCCGTATTTCTATGGATTATCTTCCCATGAGAATGTTGAAATTAAACTGTATAATAAGGCCAATCCGTTGAAACCGTGGAAAATGATGGGTAGAATGCATGATAAATATTTGATTGCAGATGGAAAGAGATATATTCTTGGGGGAAGAAATACATACAATTATTTCCTGGGTGATTTTCCGGGACATAAGAACTATGACAGAGACGTGTTAGTGGTTTGCGATGAACCTGAGAAAGAAAATTCAGTTAACCAGTTGTTAGAGTATTTTGAAACGATATGGGAACAAGAAGACAGTGATTATTTTCATGACAATAAAAAACTGGCAAATAGAAAATCTGTAAAGAACGCAGTTTTAGAGCTGCAGAACGGCTATCAGAAATATTTTGAAGAGAATAAGGAAAGAATCTGCGATACCGATTACACGGACGAAACTTTTGAGACAGAAAAGATTGCATTAGTGTCAAATCCTATTCACACAGGTTCCAAAGAACCAGTAGTGTGGTATCAGTTGGGAGAATTGATGAAAAATGCAAAAAATCGTGTGAAGATCCACACGCCATATATTATCTGTAATGATATGATGTATAATACATGGGAGGAGATTGCAGAGAACGTTTCAGATTTTTCTATCATGACAAATTCAGTTGCGAATAATGGGAATCCATTTGGGGCTGCCGATTATGCGAAAAACAGAAATAGAATCTTAAGTACAGGAATTAATATCTGGGAATATGAAGGCGGTTATTCATACCACGGAAAAAGTATTCTGATTGACGATGATCTGTCTGTAATCGGTTCCTTTAATATGGACATGAGAAGTGCATATCTGGATACGGAACTGATGCTTGTAATTCGCAGTAAAGATATTAATAAACAGTTGGAAGAGGGCATGATGGAATATGAAAGAGTGTCCCGCCAGGTATTGGAAGATGGAACCTATCGTGATCCATATCATGTAGAGCCAATCGAATTAACAAAGAAACGTCAGAGAAAAATATTTTTGGTACAGCATCTGCTTGGATGGGCAAGGTATCTGTTTTAATAAGGAGGAAGGAAAACGTGTTTCAAATATTGATTGTAGAAGATGATAAAGAATTAAGCCAGCTATTCCAAAAAGTGCTTGAGAAGAATGGATATCAAGTCAAAAGTGCATCGGATGGAGCACAGGCATTAGAAGTATTGGATAAGGAATATATTGATCTGATCATTTCTGATATTATGATGCCGGTTATGGATGGCTATGAACTGGTGTCAGAACTTCGCTCAGCAGGATATCAGATACCAGTGCTTATGATCACTGCGAAAGGTTCCTTTGATGATATGCGCCAGGGATTTCTTTCGGGAAGTGACGATTATATGGTAAAACCGGTAAATGTGAATGAAATGGTTTTAAGAGTCGGAGCACTGCTTCGCCGTGCACAGATACTGAATGAACACAAAATTGTGATCGGTTCAACAGAGTTTGATTATGATGCAATGACGGTTACAACTGATAAGGAAAGTCTTGTTTTGCCTAAAAAAGAATTCCTGCTTTTATATAAGCTTGCAGCTTCGCCAGGCAGAACATTTACAAAACAACAGTTGATGGATGAAGTATGGGGATACGAGACGGAGGCAGACCCACATACGATAGAGGTACATATAGGAAGAATCAGAGAGCGTTTTAAAGATAACCCTGATTTTGAAATCGTAACAATGCGTGGAATTGGATACAAGGTGGTGAAAAAATAATGGAACAAAAGAAAGAAAAAGGATTGCGGATCCGATCCTGTCTGACTGGTGCAATCTGGCTGGCACTTGTATTTTCAACAGTCATATCTGCTTTATTATTTGCTTTTTTGAATCATTTTTTTAATCTGCCGGGCAGCATACCTGTGCTTGGCTGGCTTTTGATTTTCAATACATTGATTGCAGGGCTGATCACTTCCTTTATTAATGCAAAGTTACTGGAACCAATTACAAGACTTAGTAAAGCAATGAAGGAAGTTTCTCGGGGAGATTTTGAACAGCATTTGGAAACGAACAGCCGTATAGCAGAAGTTGGAGAATCTTATCAAAGTTTTAACGTTATGACAAAAGAACTTCGTGCAACAGAGGTGCTGCAGATGGATTTTGTATCTGATGTTTCTCATGAGTTTAAGACCCCGATTAATGCCATTGAAGGATATACAATGCTGCTTCAGGGAGAAGAACTGTCTCCGGATCAAGAGGAATATGTAGAAAAAATCTTATTTAACACCCAAAGACTTTCCGGATTGGTTGGTAATATTTTGCTGTTATCCAAGTTAGAGAATCAGAATATACCAATGAAAAAAACAGAATATCGTCTGGATGAACAGATCCGCCAGGCAGTTCTTTCATTGGAAACAAAATGGACAGAAAAAGAAATTGGTTTTCAGGTAGAATTGGAGGAAGTTAAATATACTGCGAATGAAGGACTTTTTATGCATATCTGGATAAATCTTTTAGATAATGCGATTAAGTTCAGCCCTTCAAAGGGGACAATTACGATGTTTCTGAAACAAGAACAGGATTCTGTTAAGTTCATTCTGGAAGATGAAGGACCAGGAATAGAGGATGATGTAAAATCCAGAATATTTGACAAGTTCTATCAGGTAGATGGATCTCATAAAGCAGAAGGAAATGGCCTAGGTCTTGCACTTGTAAAACGGATTGTAGATAGTGCCGGAGGAACAATCAAAGCAGAAAACCGTGAATATGGTGGATGCAGATTTGTTATAGAGCTGCCAAAGCAGAAAGATGAGATTATCTAGTTTTAAGATAAATTAGAAGATGGGAGGATTTATATGACATTTTATCAGGAGTTGCAGTTAAATCAGGCAGGTTCTAAAAACCTGTTGAAAAAGAGTGAAACACTAAAAGAAAAACTATATCATATGTGGGTATATCTGGTGAAGATAGCTGCTACAATGGCATTTTGTTTTTTCTTTGTTAGTATTTTCAGCATCCTATTTGGAAATGAGAACAGCATTGTAGGTGTAGTAGTCTTATTATGTCTCATGGTGTTTAGGAATGCGGATCTGGGGATCCACACCGGACAATCTACGATGCTTTTGGCTTTGTTCTTTGTAATTATGACTGTATGTCCGCATTTAGCAAATCAGTTTTCACCGGTATTGGGAATGCTGTTAAATATTGCGGCACTGGCTGTGTTGATTCTGTTCGGATGCCATAATCCATCCATGTTTAATCAATCTACATTGGTTCTTGGGTATCTGCTGCTATATGGTTATGATGTTACGGGAAAAAGCTATCAGATGCGATTAGTCGGAATGGCTTTAGGTGCAGCACTTACCTGCTTCGTATTTTATCGAAATCATAAAAACAGAACTTATAAAAGAAATCTGAAAGATCTGATACAAGAATTTGATATCACTTCTTCCAGAACAAAATGGCAGATATGTCAGATTTTATGCGTACCGATTGTCCTTTGCATTGCAGAACTTTGTAATATGCCACGTGCAATGTGGGCTGGTATTGCGGCCATGTCCGTGATTTTGCCGTCTATGGAAGATATGCACTACAGAGTCCGTAAAAGGATTGTCGGAAATATTGCAGGTGTTATATGTTTTACAGTATTATATTTTCTGCTTCCTTCGTCAATCTATGCATATATAGGAATTCTTGGTGGAATCGGTGTAGGATTTTCAGCACAATATGGCTGGCAGGCAGTATTTAACACATTTGGTGCTTTAGCCATTGCTGCAGAGACATATGGACTACAAGGAGCGGTTAGTCTTAGAGTGAGTCAAAATGTTTTTGGTGTTGTGTTTGCTTTAGCATTTTGTGTTATATTTTATTGGTTTATGCCTAAAAAAAAGGAAAGTGAGGTGACCGTACATGCAGAGTGAAGTGAATCAGGAAGAAAATTTGAATACCACTGATTTTGACGAGCACTTCGCTAAAATTTCGTCCTATACCTATTGCAATTCTGACTATTTGGAAATATACTTGTAAGTATCAAATTATTTCACTTTATGGGAGGAAATTATTATGGCAAGACCCAAGGGAAGCAAGAATAAGGCTCGTACTGTAAAGGCCAGCGTTGATTATGTAGCAGTCATTGCAGAAAAGGCCGCAAAAAAAGAGAAAATCGAATCTGAGGTTGCTACGTTGACTGCAAATCTCGATGATCTGAAGACGCAGCTGAAAGCCAAGAAAGCAGAATTGAAAGCCGCCACCAAGGAACTTGCCAAAGCCGAAAACAAAAAAGCTGCCGCCGAAGCAAAAGCAGCAGAAGAAGCAAAGAAGGGCGAAGCAGAAGATGTGCTGAAGAAGCTGCTTGCCAGCGGTATGACGGCTGAAGAAATCCTTGCAAAGCTCCAGTAATGCAATATGATGAACTGGACAAGCTGCTGAAGTAAAGGAAGGGGCTGTTGCACAAGGATAAAACCGGTGTAACAGCCTCTTTTTCATTCATGCTGCAATTTTTTCAGCTTTTCAAACGTATCTAAATTAAAGTGGCATATCATCTTCCTATTTCACAAATCCTTGCCGTTTTCAGACAGGAGGTTGCTTTTATGAAAGTATCTGCCGACTATCGTATGCTCGCTCTCGATGCCCTGCGCGGAAAATGGAAAACTGCTGTTTTGACAGGTATTGCCGCCAGTGCGCTCGGTGCTACCATTGTGAGCAGTTCCAACAGTGTCGTTTCCAATTCCAATCAGGCAAAGGACATTCATTTTAACCTGTTCGCCCAGCCAAACGGCGGTCGGCTGCTTGCTGTTTTGCTTGTCGGCATTGGTCTGTGGGCAATCCTCCAACTGATCGTGGGCGGTGCAGTTCAACTGGGATATGCTCATTTTAATCTGAACCTTGTAGATGGAAATGATGCTGCCATCTCGGACTTGTTCTCTCAGAAAGACCGTCTGTGGGATGGCTTCTGCATGAAATTCCTGCAGGGTCTGTACATCGCCCTCTGGTCGCTGCTGTTGGTGATTCCGGGAATCGTGAAAACATACAGCTATGCGATGACACCTTACATCATGTCCGAGCATCCTTCGCTGACCGCAAATGAAGCGATCACAGAATCCCGGCGGATCATGAATGGCAACAAATGGCGGCTGTTCTGTCTGGATTTCAGCTTCATTGGCTGGGAGCTGCTCTGTTCGTTGCCACTGTATGCCGGGGGTTTTCTGGTTCTCAAATATTTCACCGGTTCAGAGGCTATGGCGATTTCTCTTGTTCTTCTGCTGACAATTCCATTGAGCATTGGCTTCTTTTTTGTACGCCCCTATGAGGAAGCTGCATGGGCCACTTTCTACCGCGATATTACCGCAGCACCTACCGAACCGGATGAAGCATACTGACTTTTATACTATTTCTCAGATGTGACCGGATTTTCGAGGTGATCTGCGTATGGAGAAGAAACCTGACCGTTCCGAAATAATTACAATGACCCTCTTGTTTGCTTTAACGCTGGTGCTTACGGTATTAAAAGTGACGAGAACGTTTTCACCGCCTTGGTTGTGGGTACTGGGTCCACTTTGGCTTGGCACACGTCGGTACCGTGATTAGGGCTGCTTGCGCTGGGAGATTTCTCCCAGCGTTTTTTTTATTACTCGGAGATGCTAAGATGTCAGGATGAAACGCCAACTCCCGAACTCCGTACTTTTTATACGGTGAAAAGGATTATAATTATTTGCGTAGTACGGTATAATAAGCAAAAATTTATTGTACGAAAGCGAGGAGTGGCGGTGGATAACATTCTGAACACTATAACCGCCTACCGTGAAGAACGCAAATGGTCGCTATACGATTTAGCGACTCACGCCGAGCTGAAAACTTCCACCATTTCTACATGGTACAATAACAATGCAATCCCGACCATTCCTTCGCTTGTAAAGATCTGCGATGCCTTTCAGATCACGCTTTCCGAGTTTTTTGCAAAGGCAGAGGGAAGTGAGTCTGTCCCGGTGGCACTTACGCCCCAGCAGATGCAGATCATTGAGAAGTGGTCGATACTTCGCCCTGACCAGCAGGAAGCTGTTTTGAATTTGCTGAATACGATTCCTTGATTCTACATGGATAGCAATAGAGTTGCGGCTCTTTTACTATTGTGAAGGATGTTCTGTACGTCCTTCATACTCCGCCCGCCTTGCCATCATCGACAAAGAAAGGACGAAGAAACATGAAAAGGAGATTGATTGAGTACCAACCGAGCCCCGGCAACCAGAACTTGGTTCGCCGCCGACTGCATCCCTGCACTCCGACCTTGTGGCGCAGCTTGCGACTGCGTTGTTCTGTGGTCGGAGGGCTGGCTTATGTACTTTGATTCTTACATCACAGGAAAACGCATCCAGCAGCTGCGCAAAACCAAAGGCTTAACGCAAGAGCAATTTGCCGTAAAGCTGAATATCAGTGACCGCCATTTGGGAAAGATCGAACGAGGGGAAGGCACTGCTTCTATAGATTTGTTGGTAGAAGTAGCCATTTCACTGAACACCACTCTGGACTTTTTGATTCTTGGCGTATTGGACACTCCACGGGAAAGGGAGCTTAATGCACAGATCAAAAAGCAGCACCAGAAAATCCAGATCTTCAAAAATAAGCTGAGTAATCTTATTGACGAGCTGGATACATCTGCATCTGTATAACCACCATAAAGAAGTCGAGAAGCGATTCTCGGCTTCTTTTTTTTTGTACCATTTTTTCTGACGCATCTACGAAAAACCGGAACTGGTAGTTCCGATTTTCGAGAAAAATCCGCTCAAAAAAGTTGCAAAACCGGAACTACCAGTTCCTTAAAAAGACAGTGTTTCTACGATAAACTATTGTCACAGCAAGGGCAACACCCCAGACGGGGAGATACCCAAAGCTGTAAAGCGTACCTTGAAAACTGAATATCATTCCCTCGGACAAAACAATGAAACTTCCGTAATTCGCGGCCCGGCCATAAAGAAGGCGGGGTGGCTGAAAGGCCAATGAGAGGAAGGGTGCAGTCCCCCTCACCGAGGTGTATTCCAACCCCACCGGGCGTCGAGGACAAATAGGGTGGGACACTTAAAACAAAACTTCAAAGCCCACCACCGGGATTCTTCTGGATCAAGGCGGCGGGCTTTTTTCCATACCGAACATTCATTCTGATGACACGGAGGTAATGATTATGAGCCGTACTTTTACCCACAAGACCGATGAATCGACCCTAACCACCCTCTGCCCCCGCTGCCTGAATGCCTTTCGGAATACCCGTGGCATCCGTGTCCGCCGTGCAGACCCCTATCAGCTCACCAAGGAGCCTTGCACCTACTGCCAGACCAACTTCGGCTACGACTACTACATCCAGCCCACCAGCCCGAAAGCCGTTTATATGAAAAAAGGACGGTTCGATGATGAATCCGAATGCGCTTAAGATCGACCCGGAATTTCAGGGCAAGATTCCGCCGCTTACCTTTGAAGAACTGAACCAACTCGAAGCTAACATCCTGCGAGATGGCCGCATCATCAATCCCATCATCGTATGGCGGGGCTTGATCGTGGACGGTCACAACCGCTACACCATCGCCAAGAAGCACCCGGAGATACCTTTCAACGTCCACGAGAAAGAGTTTGCAAGCCGCTATGAAGCAATCATCTGGATCTGCAAAAACCAGTTGGGGCGGCGCAACCTCACACCGGAACAGAAGAAGTACCTTGTAGGAAAGCAATATGAAGCTGAAAAGGCTTTGATACCAAATGAAAAAGGGACTAACCAATATACAAGTTTGGTTGGTGGTCAAAATGACCACCAACCAAAAAACGAAAAAACTCGTGCAAGAATCGCTCGTGAAACAAATACAACAGACAGCTTTGTACGGAGAGCAGAAGGCTTTGCCAAAGGCGTAGATGCTGCCGAAGAAGCCGTTCCCGGCACACGACAGAAAGTGCTTTCCGGCGAGGTCAAGCCGACCGCCGCCGAGATCGCATCCGTTGCCCGCGCACCTCCTGAAGAACGTCCGGCACTGGTGGCTGAAATCTGCAAACCCAAAGACCAGAAGAAAGCCGCAGCTGTCGAAACAACATCGTCCCCAGCAGCCAAACCGCTTTCCGATTCCAGTACATCCGAGGAAGAATGCACGGACGAAGAACTGGTTCACACTCCGGCTCCGCAGGAGCAGACTTTTCCACAAAGAGTGAATGAATCGTTGAAAATCGACCGTCAGCAGATTCTTGAAATCGCAAACAGCCGCTATGTACCCAAACGACTTGCCGATGGGACTGCGATGCTTTGCGAGGTATCGGGAGCCGCCAACAGTATGATGCGCCGCTGGGAAAGTGTTTTCCGGGAATATCCCGATATTCTGTCCGATGCAGAGAACCGTGCATCCGTAGAGCGAACAATTCAGAAGCTGAGAGATTACCTGAAAAATCTGGAAGATAAAATGGAGGAACTGCTATGAAAAAAATGAACTGCGTCAGCACTATGCCTGAGATCATGCCCGAAATCACCGATGAAGCCATCATCGAAGCCCTTTTCGCGCAGCGGCCTTACGAAGAAAAGGTCATCAACAGTGCCTTTCTCGAAATCCCTGCGGAATATCAGCGCAAGCTGAACATCCCCAATGTCGAAAAGATGTCGGCGGAGTTCACCGAACTGATTGCCAACCCGCCCAAGGTCAGCTACCGGGACGGTCACTACTTCGTCTTTGACGGTCAGCATACCATCGTGACCCGTCGGGCGATGAACGGCGGGCAGGATCTTCCGATCATCTGCAAGGTGTATGAGGGACTGACAGAGGAAGAAGAAGCCATGCTGTTTTCCCGGCAGACGGGCGTTTCCACGCCGCTGACCGCTGGCGCAGAGCTGCGCGCCGCTTTGGTGGGCAAAGACCCGGAATCTCTCGCATTCGTGAAAGCCACCGAAAGCACCGGTCTGCAGATCGGTCTGGACAGCTACCGTGCCCCGTGGAAGATCATCTGCATCCGCACGGCTTTCAAGGAATACAAAGCCTACGGCGCAGACCTCTACAAAGAAGCCCTGACCATGCTGGCAAAGGGCTGGGAGGGTGACCCCGATTCCCTCCGCTCCGGCATCCTGCAGGGCATGGTTCGCTTTGTGGCTCTGTATCAGGGCGAGTATGACCCGGAGCGTCTGGTGAAGCGTCTGCAAGCCATTCACCCTATGACGCTGGTGCGAGATGAGAAATCCCTGAGCGGCACCGTCAGCTACAAGTATATGATGCTGATCCTTCGCACCTACAACGGTGCCAGCCGCCGCTTTAATCTGCCCATCAAGCAGTGATCTTACTTCTTCATGTAGGTCTCCTTTCACATCGCAGAAGCCGTCCGCAGGGGCGGCTTTTGCCTACATAAGCAAAAGGGGGTTGAATACCACCGTATATGTAACAAACGACTTTGGTTTTCTCCGGGGCGAGATCTACTATGCAGACCTTGACCCACACTATGGTTCTGAGCAGGGCGGTAAACGTCCTGTTATTGTAATTCAAAATAATACCGGAAATAAATTTGCGCCGACTGTGATCGTGGCTGCTGTGACCTCAAAAGTCACCAAAAAGCCAAACCAGCCTACCCATGTTCTCATTGACCGAAATCCAGCGTTTTCAAGGCCCTCTATGGTGCTGCTGGAGCAGATCTTCACCATTGATAAAGAGCGTATCCAGCGGCTCCTAGGGCAGACTACGCCGGACGAAATGTACCAGATCAACGAAGCCTTGATGAACAGTCTGGATCTGAACGGAGGTCGATAATATCAACAAGAACGCCTACTCTCCCCTTTCCCCCGCTGTTCCTCCCGATGTTTTCAGCATCGATGCAACTGCACTGAAGCTGATTTCTATTTTATTTGACAACAACCTGATCTCTGCTGAGGTCTATCATCAGGTCCTTAGCAGATATTCTGCGTAATGTCAAGGATGTCGCTGACACCGGCGACATCCTACATATTCCCTTCGCAATCTTCTATACTACGGGCAAAGGAGGTACAGCGATATGAACATCACACAAAGAATGTACTTTGGGCAATTCCCATTGGACAAAGACCGTGACCGCCGCATTGCCTTTTACGGTCGTGTTTCCACCCAGCATGAAGCGCAGGTCGATGCTCTTGGCAACCAGATGCAATGGTACGATGACCAGCTTCGGTATCATCCCAACTGGCAGGTCGTTGACCGCTACATCGACGAAGGCATCACCGGAACCTCCGCCAAAAAGCGCCCGGCCTTTATGAAAATGCTTTCCGATGCCAAATGCGGAAAATTCGACCTGATCGTTACGCGTGAGGCGGCAGACCTCACGCGTAACGATCAGGTCGAATTTTCCGCATT
>ENA-OYXT01000818-OYXT01000818.1-human-gut-metagenome-genome-assembly--contig:-NODE-818-length-11205-cov-15.474529_pt1 | contig 11205 bp, 10 predicted proteins | sample MGYA00244218_ERZ653423 | MGnify/ENA primary metagenome ERZ653423 (study PRJEB26926, sample SAMN06165035) | human gut metagenome | biome: ENVO:00009003; feature: ENVO:2100002; material: ENVO:00002003... | reverse complement strand
ATATTGGACTTCACATACAGAAAGAGAACATACAGAGTGTTGTGTGTTCTTTTTTCTTGTTCTGAAGCAGGAAAAGATAAGGCAGCGTTACTTTGATGTGGATTGACATTGTAAATAAGAGAAGTTATAATTTCTTGTATATGAATATGCTCTTGCATATACTACTATCGCCCTACATCATTTACATCATATTTTACATCATTTGCCCGCAAAGTGACTCAAAGTAGAGCAAAAATATGAAGTATGGGGGATAATTGGAATATGGAGAATTTAATAGTATTAACACCAGCTTGGTCGAGTATGAAAGAACCACAAAAAGGGTCCCAACAATGAAGAGCATCGGTGGCGTAAAGGCTGAAAATGGCGTAAGTTCTAAGCCTTCAGAAGAGGTAAAAGCTGAGCCAGAGAAGATTGATTTCTCTAATGTAAAGATTGAACCTTTATTTGAGGAAGAAGTAGACTTCGATACATTCAGCAAGTCAGATTTCAGAGCTGTTAAGGTAAAAGAGTGTGTAGCAGTTCCTAAGTCAAAGAAATTATTACAGTTTACTTTAGATGACGGAACAGGCACAGACCGCACTATTTTAAGCGGAATCCACGCTTATTATGAGCCAGAAGAGCTTGTTGGAAAGACACTTATTGCCATCACAAATCTTCCACCTAGAAAGATGATGGGAATTGAATCTTGTGGTATGTTACTTTCAGCAGTAAACAATCTTAAGGATTCAGAGGATGAAGAACTTCATCTTCTTATGGTTGATAACCATATTCCAGCAGGAGCAAAATTATATTAGAATAAGAGAACACGCTAAAGAAATAGGACTTCCCGATATAAAAGTGAGGAAGTCCTATTTTTTATATACATTTCTTTGACGTATTTATTATTTTATCTTTCCAATCAATAACATTCTTAATTGATAATTTTTCTTGTGCTTGTATGAATGTTGTAATATATGTGTAGTCGATGTTATCATTTGAATCCACAGGAAGACGTATTTCCATATTTTTTAATACATTTTCATTAAACGAAGATTGTCCCCATGCAAAATTTTGAAATGCTTTTCTCATTACTGTTAGAAGATAGCAAGCAAGCTCTGGATTTAATTCACAGTCACGATAAGACATAACTTTGATTTTATCACCAGTAAAGTAAGGCTTTTCTTGATAAAATATAGTTGCTGTATCTTGCCCAAACACATTTCCCTTGCAAGTTATGGGATGCAGGAGAAAAGGGACTTACATTATCTGCTTTTGAATGGGAGAAGGATAGAAAAACGCTGATATATGGGCAGGTAGACTATATGTATGGAGAAGCACTTTATAAGCCTGAAATGAAAGAAGGAAATCCTATAAGGTTATATAGTTTGGATGAAATCACGGAGATATTCTGTAAATTAGGACTTCGTATTTGTAACAGCTTTGCTGATTTCAGTGGAAAGCCGAGTTCTGATAATGATATTCAATTGATGGTTTATTCCATACGGGAATAAATCTTCATCAAATCTTTATTTTTTTCTGTTAGGTTATATTTCAGTAAGAAATGAAATATAGAAGGAAGGATAGAAAAGATGGAAATGATGTTGCAGACACAAAATTTGTGTAAATATTTTAAAAAGCAGAAAGCGGTAAATAATGTTTCACTCAATATAGAAAAAGGACAGATTTATGGACTGCTTGGACCGAATGGTGCTGGTAAATCTACTACATTGAAAATGCTGACCGGTATGATGAAACCAACTGCAGGAAAGATTTACTTTGATGGAAAACTTTTGGATAGGAAAGATTTATCAAAAATAGGAGCGTTAATTGAAAATCCGCCTATTTATGAAAATCTTTCCGCCAGAGAGAATTTGAAGGTAAGACAATTATTGCTTGGTACAGATGAAAACAGAATTGATGAGGTCTTGCAGATTGTATCACTTACAAACACCGGAAAGAAGAAAGCAGGACAGTTTTCTTTGGGGATGAAGCAAAGACTAGGCATTGCAATGGCATTGCTTGGAGAACCGGAACTTTTGATATTGGATGAACCTACGAATGGATTAGATCCAATAGGCATCGAGGAATTACGAGAGCTGATCCGGTCTTTTCCGGAACAGGGAATCACTGTAATTCTCTCCAGTCATATTCTCTCAGAGGTACAGTTACTTGCAGATAAAGTCGGGATTATTTCAGGTGGAATCTTAGGATACGAAGGAGCATTAAAGCAGGGAGATAATCTTGAAGATTTGTTTATGAATGTGGTAAGAAAAAACCAGAAAGCAGGTGAAATCCATGGTTAATATTATAAAAGCAGAACATCAAAAAGCCAAAAGAACCATGCGAAAAAAGTTTATCTGGGGATTTCCTCTTCTTACATTTGTCATGGCATTTATATTTACTCTTGGGATGACAAATGCTTATGCAGAAAGTGTTTGGAACTGGTGGTATACACTTTTGCTGCCGGGGATGATTGCTCTATTTTGTTATCTTTCTGTGGCGCAGGAGAAAAAGATAAAATACTATCATTTAATGACTATTCCCACAGACAGAAGAAAATTGTTGCTGGGGAAAATTATTTATATTGGGTACATGATTTTGTTTTCTAATGTGATTGTGTTTGCAGGAGCAACGCTTGGAGGCTTTCTTCTAACGACACATGTTCCAGTTGGAGGAGCGTTGATTGCAGTATTGTTTCTGACGGTTTCTGAGTTATGGGAGATTCCGGTAGCTTTATTTTTAAGTGAACGATTTGGAATGATTGTAAACCTGTTCGTCTGCCTATTTATTACCGTCAGCGGTGTGGTAATATCACAAACCAGAATCTGGTATGTACTTGTTTCTGCAATCCCTATGCGAATGATGTGCCCGTTGCTTCATGTTTTACCAAATGGACTTGCCGCAGAAGCAGGGAATCCTCTTTTGGATACGGGAGTCATTGTTCCGGGAATGTGTCTCTCAATCATCTGGTTTGTTTTTGTAACGGTTCTGTTTTTGAAATGGTTTGAGAGAAGAGAGGTGAAATAAGATGATTGGAAGATCTCTTAATGCAGACTTGCGAAAGATGAAAGGAACATCTGTGATTCTGGCACACTTACTGATTCCGATTATAACCAGCGTTATATTTTTAATATATTACTTTTTTTCACCATGGAATGAAAATATGAAAGTGATTGCATTTTATCAGGCAATAGGAGCAGGACTTCCGGTACTTATTGGAATTTTTACAGCAAGTGTGATGGAACAGGAACAAAATGCAGGTGATTTTCAAAATCTGTTGTCTTTACCGGATAAACCTGCAGCATTTTTATCGAAACTGTTGATGCTACTGGTTTTGTGTCTGTGCTCTATCCTATTGACAGCAATCATATTCGGAATTGGATTTGGAAGAATCGCATCAAGCGATATCGAAATCATGAAAGGATGTATATTTGCAGCATTGCTGCTGTGGGGAAGCAGTGTTCCACTTTATCTGTGGCAGCTGATTCTGGCTTTTCAGTTTGGAAAAGGGGTATCCATTGGAGCAGGGATTATATCAGGACTAATTAGTGCATTGATGCTTACCGGACTTGGAGATTATGTGTGGAAATATGTATTTGTCTGCTGGACGGGTAGAGTACCATATACTTATCTGCAATCTGTATTGGGAGAAACTAGTGTAGGTGAATGGTTGTCATTCATACCAGGTTGCTTAATATTTACAGGGATTAGTATGGTATACTATTTTTGGTGGGTAAACCACTGGGAAGGAAACAGAATATCGGAATAGAATCGAGGGAAACTATGGCAAAAATACTGGCAGTTGATGATGAACCGGCAATTTTGGAAATGATAGAAAGCATTTTGAATAAGGATGGACATCTGGTTACCAAAGTAAGTAATCCACTAAAAATTAATATGGAAGAATTACATCGTTATGACCTGATTTTACTGGACATTATGATGCCTGGAATTGATGGCTTCGAATTATGCAAAAGAATTAGGATACTTGTGGATTGTCCGATTTTGTTTCTTACGGCAAAAACGGAGGAAAACAGTCTGGTAAACGGACTTTCTTTAGGAGCAGATGATTATATTTCAAAGCCATTTGGAGTGATGGAACTTCGGGCAAGGATCAATGCACATCTTAGAAGAGAGCACAGGGAACATTCTGTCCGGATGGTTTTGGGGAGGGTCTGTATTCAAATATCTCAAAAGAAACTATTGGTTGATGATAAGGAACTTCCTCTTACGAAAGCGGAGTACGAAATCTGTGAATTTCTGGCTAAAAACAGAGGACAGGTTTTCTCGAAGGAACAGATATTGGAAGCGGTCTTTGGCTTTGACAATGAGAGTAATGACAGTACTATAATCACGCATATCAAAAATATAAGAGCAAAATTTGCGGATTATGATTATACACCGATAAAAACAGTCTGGGGGATTGGATATAAATGGGAAGAGTAAAGAGAAGCAATGCACTCAGCTGGATTTTTATGAGATATGTACTGGTCATGCTTGGATCATTAGTAGGTTTGGTGATTGTTGCTTGGCTGCTGCTGTACCTTTTGATTAGTGTGGGCTGTATCTATCCGGCGAATTATGCAGAGCAAAAGATTAATGAAGCATATGATACGATTCTACGTGCAGATAAAGTGACTGCTGAGATGATTCCCGCACTTTGTGATTATGTAATCTTTTCAGAGAATGGAGAGAAAATAGGTGGAGATCTGTCAGAACAATACGAACAGATAGCATGGAATGTTGCAAAGTACGGAAACGCATCCGGGAAATATTTTTATAAAGTAATTGTAAGGGAAAATGAATATGTTGTATTGCAATATCGCCTGACACCTCAATATCATTCAGCTTTTTTGAGGGAGCATTTTATAGGACCACAGAATGTGATGAGTATTATGTCAGTGATTGGAGCGGTAGCGATTATCATCATTCCGTCCATACGTTTTGGAAAAAGAATCAAAAAGCAGATGCAGCCTGTATTAGACGCAATCAGACAAATAAAGGATCAAAATCTGGAATATGAGACATCCTGTTCCGGTATCAAAGAGTTTGATGACTGTTTATCGGCAATCGATGATATGCGAGATGCATTGCGAGAATCTTTAGAAAAGCAGTGGAAAACAGAGCAGGAAAAGAAACAACAGATGTCTGCTTTGGCGCATGATATTAAAACACCTCTTACGATTGTACGGGGAAATGCAGAACTACTTTCAGAGACTGAACTGACCACAGAACAGAAGAATAATATCACTTATGTTTTGAACGGCACAACACAGATACAAAGTTATGTAAAACAGTTGATAGATGTCACAAAATCATGGAATTGCAGTGATGTTACCTATACAACGGTGAGGTTAGAAGATTTTTTCGCAGATATAAAGGAACAGGCACTCGGACTGGTAGAAATCTATCACCAGAAAATAGATTGGAAGGCGGGACAAAGTGATAAAAAGGTAACGATTGCTTATGATCCAATGTTCCGGGCCGTAATGAATATGATTCAGAATGCAGTGGAGCATACAAAAGAAAATGGAATCATTTATATTGACGCAAAGGAGCAGGATGGCCGGCTGACATTCATTGTGGAGGATAGCGGATCAGGATTTACAAAAGAAGCATTATTGCATGGCACAGAGCAGTTTTTTATGGATGACACAAGTAGAAATGGCGAAGCCCATTATGGGATGGGACTATTTTTTGCAAAAACTGTGGCTGAAAAATATGGTGGAGGTATTAAACTTTCAAATTCTGAAAATACAGGTGGGGCGAGGGTAGAAATATTTTTCCTGAGTAGTCAAGAAACAAGCTAAATAGACCGCAATTAAGCTATGAAAAAGAAATTTTACATGCTTTTATCTAATATGTAAAAGCCTTTTGATAGACATTACTACTACGTTTGCTGTAATCTCATGGAAGAAGGAGGCATACAGAATTATGATAGCTGATAAAATTAAAAATGCTCGTACTATTCTTTATTACATAACTAAATAATCTTAAAGATTCAGAGGATGAGGAGCTTCATCTTCTTATGGTTGATAACCATATTCCCGCTGGAGCGAAATTATATTAAAATAAAGAGAACACGCTAAAGAAATAGGACTTCCCGATATAAAAGTGAGGAAGTCCTATTTTTTATATACATTTCTTTGACGTATTTATTATTTTATCTTTCCAATCAATAACATTCTTAATTGATAATTTTTCTTGTGCTTGTATGAATGTTGTAATATATGTGTAGTCGATGTTATCATTTGAATCCACAGGAAGACGTATTTCCATATTTTTTAATACATTTTCATTAAACGAAGATTGTCCCCATGCAAAATTTTGAAATGCTTTTCTCATTACTGTTAGAAGATAGCAAGCAAGCTCTGGATTTAATTCACAGTCACGATAAGACATAACTTTGATTTTATCACCAGTAAAGTAAGGCTTTTCTTGATAAAATATAGTTGCTGTATGACTTCTATGGTAAGTAACGATTCATAGCTTCTGGAAATAGCAGTTGACTATATATTTTCACCTCCCCTTCCTTTTTGAGGGGCAGGAGGGCACACCTGCCTCTCGTTTTAAGGAGATTGATGCAAACATGATTCTTTGATATAATCAATGCAACAGTTTTACAAATCGGAATTTAACGCACATCTAAAAAACGAGAATTCACAAAAACGTAGCCATAAAATGGTGATGAAAGGACGTATAACTTATGAGTAAAAAAGTATTTGTTTTGGTACACGATTACTGGCATCACGATGATTCCATCAAGCCTATGATGAACTATCTGTTTAACGCAGATTATGAAGTAACATTCACAAAGAATCCAAATGATTATTTCAAGGGGCAGTTTGATTTGTTTTTGTCTTTCAAAGATCCTATTGAAAATGATCAGATTCCTACTCCAATCTGGTGTGATGAAAAATGGACGGAGAAATTTCTGAATGATATTCAGAATGGTATGGGAACGATTATGCTTCACGCATCACTTACTGATTACACAGAAAATCACGCAATCCTCACAAATGTTGTAAGAAGTAACTTTATCACTCATCCCGAACAATGTCCGCTTACTGTAAAACCGATAGCAGAACATCCGATTATTGAAGGCATTGGCAAATTCACATTCCCTGATTTTGACGAACATTATGTAATGAAAATGATTCCGAATGCTGATACAACGATTCTTGCAGAAACCGTTTCAAAGAACGGCGTTCAGCCTGCTGTATGGATTCACACCTATGGCAAGGGAAAAATCTGCTGTATCGTTCCTGCACACACTACCCAAAATCTGACCTGTGAACCATTTGTCAAACTTGTAAAGAATGCTATTGATTGGGTTTAATAGCATTAATAGAGCGTCAAATTCCAGTTTATAGAGTTAAAAAATATAAGTTAAGGAGGCATGTATTATGAAAAAAGTAATCTATCTGCTTGTATTATGTATGGTGCTGGGAATGGCTGGATGTGGAACGAATCAAGAAAATAAAGAACCTGTGTCTGGAAATGTGTCCGTAGAAACAGAAAATAAAGAAAATGATGATGTAGTACAAAATGAGCAAATAGCAGATACTGGCTCATATCCTCCATGTGTTATGGTTGATGGTGTTATATATAAAGACACAGGATATGTAGCGTCAATGCCTGGTTGTGGAACAATGGATGGAGAAATTGTGTCAACAGTGGCAGGGACAGAGTTACCATCTGAAAATAATCAATCAAATTTCGGAAGCGGATATCATTATCAAAGGAGTTCTGAAGGTCAGCTCATAGTAGTCATTGATGACGAACGAATCATATTTAGAGATATTGAAAAAGACGATACGTCTATTCCAATAGAGGTTATCAATTTTAATGCAAAAGTAAAAGAAATTACCGATGATGGAGAACTTCTTGTAACGCATGTGAGTACAGCTGAAGGCTTTTGTCAGATGAATGATGGAGAGTATTATGTATCGGCAGAAAATTTAGCGGAAGATGTTCAGGTGGGAGATATCGTTACAATATGGTTTAATGGAATGATTCAAGAAACATACCCTGCTCAATTGGGGGTAGTTTATAGAATCATTAAAACACAATAATTAGTCAGATTCCAGTTTGTTGAACTGAATCCGAAAAGCATTAGGGCGCAGAGGAGATAGAATCCTTTGTGTAAAAGACTAACGAACATATTTAATGAAACATCGGAACCATCTTCTTTTTGTTGTCTACCTATAATAACGATTGGAGTAGTCGATTATAGACACTGCAATCAAAAAAATCTGAAAATATATTTATCAACATTACATAAAAGTGTGTAGATGCACATAAAATGGGAATACATATTGAAATTCAGGTCGTTCTGTGATAGAATCTCATTACTAAAAAGTGTGCAGATGCACGGAAATGGGGAGTGTAACGATGGAGATTAAAAGAGACGCTTACCTACAGCAGCTGATCGAGCGAAAAGATAATGGAATGATAAAGGTGATTACCGGCATTCGTAGATGTGGCAAATCCTTTTTGCTGTTTACCATCTTTAAGAGATACTTACTGGAGAACGGCGTTGATGTTGATCATATTATTGAGATTGCATTGGACGGTATTGAAAATGAGGAACTAAGAGATCCTAAGGTGTGTTTCAAGTACATCAAAGATGCCATGAAAGACGATGGCAAATACTATCTGCTTCTTGATGAAGTGCAGTTTATGTCACAATTTGAGGAAGTGCTGAACAGCCTGCTCCGCATGAGCAATATTGATGTGTATGTCACCGGAAGTAATTCCAAGTTCCTGTCCAGCGACATTGTGACCGAATTCCGTGGCAGAGGTGATGAGATTAGAATCTACCCTCTCTCCTTTGCAGAGTTTTATTCTGTCTATGACGGCGATTATGATGATGCATGGGATGACTACATGATCTACGGAGGATTGCCGCAGATCGTAAGTTTCCAGAGCGAACGACAGAAAGCGGACTATCTGAAGAACATCTTTGCAAATGTCTATCTGAAGGATGTTATTGAAAGAAATAAGATTCAGAACGTGGATGAGATTGGGATTCTGGTTGATGTGCTTGCATCTGCAATCGGCGCACCGACCAACCCTTCAAAGATTGCCAATACCTTTGCCAGTGAGCGTCAGATGACTTATGCTAATAAAACCATCTCCAAGCATATCGACTATTTGACAGATGCCTTTTTGATTTCCAAGGCAAGCCGATACGATATTAAGGGCAGAAAGTATATCGGTGCAAATCTGAAATACTACTTTACTGATCTGGGACTGAGAAATGCACGTCTGAATTTCAGACAGCAGGAGCCTACTCATATCATGGAGAACATTGTTTATAACGAGCTGCTGATCCGTGGCTACAATGTTGATGTGGGTGTCGTGGATATCTTCGATAAGGATAAAGAGGGCAAACGTGTTCGCAAGCAGTTGGAGGTTGACTTTGTGGTGAATCAAGGAAACCAGAGATACTATATCCAGGTTGCATATGACATGACTTCGGAAGAAAAACAGACGCAGGAGTTCAATTCTCTGCGTAATATCCCGGACTCTTTCAAGAAGATCGTCATTGTAAATGGCAGCAAAAAGCCTTGGAGAAATGATGAAGGTTTTGTCATCATGGGAATGAAGTATTTCTTGCTGAATGCGAATAGTCTGGAATTTTAAGTCGATTTGAGTTGTTGCTGTGGTGTTGTTCTATTTCAAAAAAGAGTGAAATGATATAAATAAGGCCAGCCGATGTGGTAGCATTTATGTGGGAGTACATGAAAGTACCGGAGGATTCAAGAGAAAAAGTTAAGAATCTGCTTAAAGATGCAAATGAAAATGGAGTAAAAATAAGTCATCAGGCACCAACACTGTATGATGTTGTTCCGAAAGAAGAAATTGCTGAATTTGAAGAGCTTATGCGCAAAACCATAGCTGACATTGTATCAGAAGCCAGTAGCGTTGCCTGTTGGGTGTATGTGCAGAAATATGTGAAGCACAAAACCCTAAACGAAATGCTGCAAGAATTGCCAGACGTAGGTCAATTCATCCTAGCTATGGATACCTGGTTTGAAAAACTGATGGAGAAATAATCTAGGAAAATAGTTTAAAGTTTACATGTTATGATCATGTATGAAGTTGGAACAAAATAAAAGATTGTGCTATACTATTGTTCAAGAAAAAAACTCATTGACATATTTCAATCTATTTAGGAGGATAAACGATCATGTGTACAGCAGCAACTTATAAAACAAAAGATTTTTACTTTGGACGAACCCTCGATTATGAATTCTCTTATGGTGATCAGATAGTAATTACACCACGTAATTATGCGTTTAATTTTCGCCATGTTGGCGATATGAAAAATCATTATGCAATTATTGGAATGGCTCATGTTGCAGAGGATTATCCTTTGTATTATGATGCTATGAATGAAAAAGGAGTGGCAATGGCAGGACTGAATTTTGTCGGAAATGCTGTTTATGCCGCGATTAAGCCAGATGTGGAAAATATTGCACAGTTTGAATTTATTCCGTGGATTTTAAGTCAGTGTTCTTCTTTAGTTGAAGTTCGCGAGCTTCTTGAACGAATTAATATTGTTAATACTCCTTTCAGCGAGCAATTACCATTAGCACAATTACACTGGATCATTTCTGATGAGAATGAGTCAATTACGGTAGAATCTATGTCAGATGGTTTGCATATTTATGACAATCCAGTAGGAGTGCTTACGAATAATCCGCCATTTCCACAGCAGATGTTTCAACTAAATAATTATATGTATTTATCTCCTAAACAGCCCAGAAATACTTTCTGCGAAAATTTGGCTCTTGATGCATATAGTAGAGGTATGGGAGGATTAGGTCTTCCGGGAGATCTCTCATCTTCCTCACGCTTTGTACGTGTAGCTTTTACAAAGGTAAATGCAATTTCAGGTGAATCAGAGGAAGAAAGCGTTAGCCAATTCTTCCACATTCTCGGATCTGTGGATCAGCAACGAGGATGTTGCGAAGTAGCGGATGGAAAATATGAAATCACATTGTATACGTCGTGTTGTAATGTTACAAAAGGTATTTATTATTACAATACTTATGAAAACCATCAGATCAGTGCAGTAGATATGCATGTAGAAAATCTGGATAGTGATAAAATGATTTGTTATCCAGTAATTCAAGGAGAACGAATCAACTATCAAAATAAATAATGTTTTGAAATCAGGGATGAGGTAGAAAGGAAAGTTCCATGACAAAAGATGAA
>ENA-OYXT01000797-OYXT01000797.1-human-gut-metagenome-genome-assembly--contig:-NODE-797-length-11361-cov-3.039713_pt1 | contig 11361 bp, 10 predicted proteins | sample MGYA00244218_ERZ653423 | MGnify/ENA primary metagenome ERZ653423 (study PRJEB26926, sample SAMN06165035) | human gut metagenome | biome: ENVO:00009003; feature: ENVO:2100002; material: ENVO:00002003... | reverse complement strand
GGCAGCGTCAGATGTGTATAAGAGACAGATTTTATTATCTTTGCCCCAACAAGATCGCTCTCTTAGTAAGAGAAAAGACAAAAGACGGCACAACAGAAAGTAGAGCTTTTTACAACACAAAAAAACACTCTACCCACAAATAAAAGACAGATTTTCTATCGAATAAAAACCTTAATGCTCTACACAACTCATAAATTTTGTAACGGTTGGCAAGCATCTTCTTGTATTGAATCACGCAAAACAAGAAGTGATTCGGGTCCCATATTGAACAAAAGATCGACGACACTCAAATTGGGCAAGAAACCATGTTTTTCCCGAAAGACTTGATAATATCCACGAGGAATAAAAGTAACATCAGCCTCAACTGATATTTTAGGACTTATCAAATTACGGAAATCGGCAACACAAACATCCGACCTGCCTCCAAAATCCATAAAGCCATAAGAAGCCGTCTGCGCAACTTTGGGGTGCAAGTCCATAAGTTCGCACACCTTGGCACGTATCGCTTCATTAAAATCAAAAAGAAAGTCCCACTTCTGCGTATAAAACGGTAGGAAGTCATCGGCATAATACTCAAAGAAAGGACTGTTGCGATAAGCCGTCTCCAAAGCATTCCAATGCAGGTGGCGCCAATTCCCATGGTCTGAGATACGGATATCCTTCACGGGACACTTATCTGCGGCAGGCTTCACCACAGGAATGGTCAACGCCTGCACGCCGGAAGGCGAAGCAATGAGGCAACGGTTACGGTAAGTTTGTTTCACATAATGCTCGTATGCCTCGACGTACGCTTCAGCATAAGCATAAAGTTTGGTGTAATATTGTACCGGTGCCAGATAAGCGGAAGAAAGCAAACAAATACGACTCATCATCAAGGATTTTGGTTTTGAACGGACACGGTTATGCCTACGAAGCGGCCGGACGGACTTTGTCCTCCTCTCGGTTTGTACGTGTTTTCGCGCCCAACCTTCATCATCGTACGATGGGCACGAAGCCGGGCATACCATGGTGCTTCAGTATCCCAAGAATAAAGAATACGGCTCAAACGGCCGATAATATAAGTGTCGGGCACAAACCCGAAAGTACGTGAATCGGCGTGGTTACGCTCATTAGCCGACGACATCCAATAATAGTCGTGGCTGAAACGGAAACTCGACACGAAATGCCCTGACACACAAAGCGAATCGGCAATGACTGCGGCACGCACTCCTTCGTGAAGATTGATCATACGGCAATACCATTGCATATTATCAGGAGTAAGTGTCACGTAAGCGTTCCGGTGGGGAAGTTTCACCACCCTGCAAGGACGATGGTCACGAGGACGGTTTCGATACACTTTCCCCAACGAATCTATCCACAGGCTATCTCCCGGAACAGCATAACAGAATCCCACAAAGACATCTCGCTCGTCTATGTATCGCTTGTCCTGCCCGCCGGCAGAAGGGTCATTAAAAGCTACCCATTCGCCCCGCGGCACAGGACTTGTGCCCCAACGCATATAGCCCCACCAACGCATGGGCGAAAGACGCAGCCCGTATGCCGTACGGTCTACCGCCACACGGTCACCCGCCATAAAAACAGGCCGTTCGCCATCTTCGGGTATCTCTATGAGAAACACCCAACACCCTCTGACCAAGACTACCCAGATGGCAGCGGCCAGCAACACGGCACACAGTCGTCCAGCCTTCTTCAATATCCTTTATCTATTTGATGTGATCCACCAGGCGGAACAGGCGGTTCCAACGCACATGACCGTCGAACCATCCGCGATCTTTATCCAACGAAAGCCAAATGAGTATCGGCTTACCCACAATGTGATCCTCGGGAACAAAACCCCAATAACGTGAATCGGCCGAATTATGGCGGTTATCACCCTGCATCCAATAGTAGTCCATCTTGAATGTATAGCTATCCGCCTCTTTCCCGTTAATGAAAATCTTCCCATCCTTCACTTCAAGGTCGTTATGTTCGTATACTCGGATAGGACGTTCATACACGGCTATATTGTCCATAGTCAGTTTGACGGACTTTCCTTTGGCCGGAATCCATATAGGACCGTAATTGTCACGTGTCCAACCCGTCCAGGCATTGAGCGGATACAAACCGTCGGGTACGGAATTTACATTATCGTAAGCGATACTGTCTACAATGTCCGTACAGGCCTTCAGACGCTCGTAAGCGTACTGTGTCAGCGGCATGGTTCCTGTTTCAGACAATGAAGCCAAATCTTCCCCACTGATGCCCAGTTCCCGCACTAATTCGTCCGGTATGGCCTGTTTCAAGCGTACGAAGTAATCGTACTGCACATTGTCCGGTTCCTTATTGGGCTTGCCGTCCAGATAGACCACATGGTCCTTAATCTGAAGCGTCTGTCCGGGCAGTCCCACACAACGTTTCACATAATTCTCCCGCCGGTCTACCGGACGCGACATCACTCCGCCGAACACTTGGGGATTCTGGTCGATATATTGACGTCCCATGGCATAAAGCTCGGCAAAGAAGTCGCGCTGTTGCTGCCGGGTGAGCGAATCCAAAAGCGGATAACCGCCATGTAGTTGCATATATTGCTGACCGCCGATGCCGTATGCGATGGCATAAAAATCCATGTTTTGGTATTCCGGGTTCACGGTCACCGTATCGCCCGCCGGATAATTGAACACCACGATGTCGTTCAACTGTACCTGTCCGCCCGGGACACGCTCGTAATCCCACTGCGGCCATTCGATATACGACTTGCAACCCACAAGAGGCATCGTGTGCTGCGTAAGCGGCATGGACAAAGGCGTCTGCGGCTTGCGCGGTCCGTAGCTCATCTTGCTCACGAACAGGTAATCGCCCACCAAAAGCGACTTTTCGAGCGAAGACGATGGAATCGTATAATTTTGGAAAAAATAGATATTGACGAAATACACAGCCACTAAAGCAAACACGATGGCATCCACCCAACTCATCACCGTGCGCGTCACGGGACTTTCTGCTTCTTTCCACCATGTCCAAGGGATGCGTTTCGTGATGTAAGCGTCATAGATGAACGGTACGACCAACAATCCCCACCAACTCTTGATCCATACGAGGAAAGCAAGATAGAGGGCTGTTACGACACCCATCTTTATCCATTGTGCCCGTGTGGGCTTCTGCCTGAGTTTCTTCATGTCTTTCTTTCAAATGTCGTTTAAAATTGGAATAAATCATCCATCGTAAGCAATCCCTCATGTGTGGCCGTATATTCGGCTGCCAACACGGCACCCAACGCAAACCCTTTCCGGTTGTGCGCGTCATGAGTAATCGTAATACTGTCCGCCTCGCTGTCATACACCACGGAATGAATGCCCGGTACCTCGCCACGACGTACGCTGTCGATACGCAATTCATTTGTCGCACACGCCTCAGTACCGCTCACGGTTCCGTCCGGCGCCGTAAACGTACCCTTCACCCATTTCTCTTTACGACCGATAGCATGGATAAGGTCTTCGGCCAACGTAATGGCCGTCCCGCTCGGTGCATCCAACTTATGCACATGGTGCACTTCTTCCATCTTCACATCGTAGGCCGGGAAACCGGACATGATGCGTGCCAGATAACGGTTCACGGCCCCGAAGATAGCCACGCCGAGGCTGAAGTTGCTGCTCCAGAAAAGCGTATGTCCCTTTTCGCGACACAGGCGGCGTACTTCTTCGCCATGTTCGGGTATCCATCCCGTACTGCCCGACACCACTTTCACCCCGGCGGCAAAAGCCTGAAGATAATTGTCGTACGCCGTTTGCGGTGTAGTAAACTCAATAGCCACGTCTGCACTCCGGAAAGCTTCCGAAGCGAAATCTCCACGGTTATCAATGTCGATGATACTCACTATTTCATGGCCACGTTCCAAAGCGATTTGCTCTATCATGTGACCCATCTTGCCATAGCCGATTAATGCGATTTTCATATTTTTCAAGTAATATGCTGATATTTTCTCTCGCAAAGATAGGGATTTGACTTGAATTTCATTACTTTTGTTAGTAAAAATAAACTTTTCAGCCCCAGCATTATGGAAAAGCTGTTGCACTACATCTGGAAATACAAACTGTTTCCGCTCAAACCGTTGCAAACCACAGACGGCCTGACGCTGGAGGTCATCGACCCGGGAACACTCAACCGAGACGCAGGCCCTGACTTTTTCAACGCCAAAATCAAACTGGACGGTACGACATGGGTGGGCAACATCGAGATTCACGGACGGGCTACCGATTGGTACGCCCACGGGCATCACGAAGACACCCACTACAACAACGTCATCCTGCATGTAACGGAAACAGCCGACCGCCCCGTCGTCACACAAGACGGGAAGACGCTTCCGCAACTCATCGTGGAAGTACCCGGCTACCTGCGCGAAAACTACGAAGAATTGTGCCGGACAACGGATTATCCGCGATGCCATCGCATCATTCCCCAAATCGACCCGTTCACGGTGCACAGTTGGATGAACGCCCTGCTTTACGAACGGTTGGAACAACGTGCACGGACCGTAGCCGCCCGTGTGGAAAAACTGCAAGGCGATTGGGAACGGGCCTACTTCATCACCCTGTCCCGTAATTTCGGTTTCGGTATCAACGGAGATGCTTTCGAAGTGTGGGCACAACATATCCCGTTGCAAGCCGTGGCACACCATCGCGACAACCTGTTCCAGATAGAAGCCATATTCATGGGACAGGCCGGACTGTTGGACTTCGATACCATTCCGAAGAAATACCGCGACGAAGCCATCGACGACGATTATTATCCCCGGTTGAAACGGGAATATGACTATCTGGCACATAAGTTCGCCCTTACGCCCATGGACGCGGCAGCATGGAAATTCCTGCGTCTGAGGCCGCAGAACTTTCCCCATGTGCGCATCGCCCAGCTCACCCAACTGTATTACAACCAGACGGCCGGTTTCTCCCGATTATTGGAAGCCCGGACATTGGAAGAACTGCACGACATGCTCTCCACGCATGCCACCCCCTATTGGGAGTCACACTATACTTTCGGATGTCCAAGCCACAAAAATGCCAAGGCTCTGACGGCAGGTTCATTGAACCTTATCGCCATCAATACCGTCGTCCCGCTGCTGTATGCCTACGGACAAACCCACGGCAACGACAAATATTGCGAACGGGCTTTGCAATTCTTAGAACCAATCAAGGCGGAAAACAACTATATCACGCGCCAATGGGCCGAATGCGGTATCAAAGTGGACAGCGCCTCGGATTCGCAAGCGCTCATCCAACTGAAAAAAGAGTATTGCGACCGGAAATATTGTCTGCATTGCCGCTTCGGTTATGAATTTCTGAAACGAAAAAACACTTCTGAATAAAATGAAAACGGATTATATCTTTGAACTGGAGATGAAGGTACGCGACTATGAATGCGACCTGCAAGGCATCGTAAACAACGCCAATTACCAACATTATATCGAACACACCCGGCACGAGTTCCTGCTCGCACAAGGCATCAGTTTTGCCGACTTGCACGTGCAAGGAATAGATGCGGTAGTGGCACGACTGAACATGGCTTTCAAAACGCCCCTGAAAAGCGGAGACCGCTTTGTCAGCAAGCTGCGCGTTGAGAAAGAAGGCATCAAATACGTGTTTTATCAGGACATATTCCGCCTGCCGGACATGAAATGTTGCCTGAAAAGCCTGGTGGATACCGTTTGCCTGATAGAAGGCCGTTTGGGAACCTGCCGCGAACTGGACGACATCGTGCCGAAACCGGAAGACTGACCTTTCCTGCCCACCTCTTACCTTACCATGAACTTATGACCGAACAGGAAATTATCTACACCATGGCCTTGACACGGGTACCGCGTGTCAACACTGCCGCCCAACACCGCCTGATGGAGGAGTTGGGCAGCGCCTCGGCTGTGTTCGACCACCGCCATCACATCCGTGACTTTTATCCCGAAGCTTCGGACAAGCTGTCTGCCGCGCTGCAAGAGATGGAAATCCAAGTGGCACGGGCTGAAGAAGAACTTGAATTCACCCGGAAACACCATATCAAATGCCTGTGCTACCACGACACGGACTATCCTTCGCGACTGCGGGAATGCGACGACGCTCCCCTACTGCTTTACTACAAAGGAAACGCCGACCTGAACCGGACACATGTCGTCAACATGGTAGGCACGCGCCACTGCACGGAATACGGGAAAGATATTTGCCGCCGTTTCGTGGCCGAACTGGCCAATCTTTGCCCTGATGTGCTGGTGGTAAGCGGACTGGCCTACGGGATAGACATCCATAGCCACCGTGCGGCATTGGACAATGCGGTAGACACCGTAGGCGTATTGGCGCACGGCCTGGATCAGATATATCCCCGCCTGCACCGCGACACGGCCGTACAAATGACTTCACAAGGCGGACTGCTCACGGAATTCATGAGCCGTACGAACGCCGACAAGGTGAACTTCGTACGCCGGAACCGTATCGTGGCAGGCATGGCGGATGCCACCATCGTGGTGGAATCGGCCGAAAAAGGCGGCGCACTGATTACGGCGGACATCGCCATGAGTTACCACCGCGATGTGTTCGCCTTTCCGGGCCGCGTGGGCGACCCTTACTCACAAGGCTGCAACCGCCTGATACGGGACAGCAAAGCCGCCCTGCTGCAAAACGCGCAGGACTTCATGGAAGCCATGGGATGGCAACCTCGTTCATCGGAAAACCAAAAAGACAAAGGCATACAAGGTGAACTTTTCCCCGACCTGTGCGAGGAGGAACAACGTATTGTAGACTGCCTACGCCAGTCGGAATGCCTGCAAATCAACGCACTGGCCGTAGCCACTAACCTTCCGGTACATAAGCTCAGCGCTTTTCTCTTCAATCTGGAAATGAAAGGTATAGTCAGGCTCTTGAGTGGAGGGATGTATCGGTTGATATAATCCAACATCAAAAGATACAAATTCCAACGAATCCCGAAGAAGTAAGGGAACACCACGTTTCCCACCAACTCGTAAGTCCAATCCTAACAAACAGGAATATGAAACACAACAACTTCTTATGCACAATCGCCCTCCTGGCCTGCCTATCGTGCAGCACGAAACAAAAAGTGACGGTGGAATACAAGGACTACCGCCCACTCAACATGTCATCGTTCGTAACGTTCCAAAGGAATATCCTGCTGGACACTCCGACAGAGGAAAGCCGTATCCAAGATTTCCACATCGGACGGCTGCTTTTCGCCCAGGAAAGGATATACGTGATAGATGAAAAGGAAAACAGAATCCTGATGTTCAATGACGAAGGGAAGTTCCTCAAATCCATAGGCGGTGCAACAGGAGAAGTTTCCGGAAACCGCCTCAAAATACAGGATGCCGCCCTTGATGCGCAATCACAAAAGCTCTATGCCTATTGCAACACAACTTGCCAAATCATGGTGTTCGACCTCGACCTGAATGTGGAACAGACCATCCCCATGGCTACTCCTTTGCTCGAAATCGGGTTGGACGGAAACTGCCTGTATGCCATCCGGACATCCCTGAAAAGAGACGGCAGCGAGCTCGTGGTGTTCGATAAGAACCGATTGGAGGACACGCCTTCCGTCTTGTGGAAACAAGCAGGTATCTCCTCTGGCAAACAAACTCCCGGAGAAACATTCATCCTGCCCGAAAAATCGCTTTCGCCGTCTGAAGACGGCACCTATGCAAGCTTGCCGCAGAGCAACCGGATTTGCCAAATACGGAACGGAAAAATCACGGCTGCCTATGACTTGGATTTTGGCGGACAAGCCCCTCAATCCGCTTCCTATAGCATCTACAACATCTGTGCCTCGGACTCCTTCCTGATTTTCAATACGAACAGCTCTAAGTCATGGTTCATCCTGAACCGAAAGACAGGAAAATGCCTTGTAGACGAAAATCTGCATAACGATGTATGCCTTGGGCACAATTCCCGGCTTATCCCCGTGCAGGGAACAGACAAGGGAATGGCATACGGCATGTCGGCCGCATTCGTGTCACAAACGATGCAACACCTCGAAAAACATAAGGAGGAATTTGAGCAATTCGGCCAAATGAAATTATATCGTCCTTACCTGCCTTTCCTCGAAAAGGACATCGCTCCACAGGACAACCCGATGCTATATCTTTGGGAAATCAAATAAACCGATATAAACCAACTTTCTGACCATTGGCATAAAGATACTCCACTTTTTTCTATTTCACCTTCGATGGGCGTCGGACTTACAACCACAAAAGTCATATATTTACTTTCAAAAAGACAGTATCACAAAACTAAAATGATGAACACACTAACATTTCGCTATAAAAGCATAAAATAAGACTACAAAACGGCAAATCAGCGACAGGCCAATACTGCGATATTTGCAAACAGACGTACTTCCGCCCGCAAATTCCGCAAGGATTTCAAGGTTCCGTCCGGGTTCCGCAAAGCTTCCGGACTGAAAGTATGTTAAAAACAGAAGCCGTTCCGCAATACATATCCCAACGTAGTATTAAGCCGTTTTTTTTGGACGAACAAAGCAAATACCGTACCTTTGGAAAGAAATATAAAAAGGCGATGGAACAAAGTATCTGGCAAGAGATAGGACAGCTATACCAAAAGTTTCAAGAACTGGGCATCAGTGAAGCGGTGGACTATGAGAAGTACTACCTCTATTCCCTTATCACCCATTCTACGGCCATTGAAGGCTCTACGCTCACCGAAACGGAAGCACAAATGCTTTTCGACGAAGGGCTGACTGCCAAAGGAAAGCCATTGGTTTACCATTTGATGAACGAGGACTTAAAGAAAGCATACGAACTGGCCAAAGCAGAAGCCCAGAACAAGACGTCAGTCACTCCGGCATTTTTGCGGAAGCTAAATGCTGCATTGATGCGTACAACGGGCAGTGTTTATAACGTCATGGGCGGTTCTTTTGATTCTTCCAAAGGCGAATTCCGTCTGTGCGGTGTCACGGCAGGAATTGGCGGACATTCTTACATGAATTACCAAAAAGTCCCTGCCAAGGTTGATAGACTCTGCGCCATCTTACAGGAAAAGCAAAGCACATCAGGGACATTCAGGGAACAATACGAATTGAGTTTCAACGCCCACCTCAACTTGGCCACGATTCACCCTTGGGTGGATGGCAACGGCAGGACAGCGCGTTTGCTGATGAATTATATCCAATTCTGCTGTAACCTTTTCCCGACCAAGATATTCAGGGAAGACAGAGAAGAATATATTCTTTCCTTACGTCGCTCACAAGAAGAAGAAACCAACCAACCGTTCTTGGATTTCATGGCATCCCAATTAAAGAAATCGCTTTCTTTGGAGATTGAGAAGTTCAATGCTTCACAGAAGAAAGGTTTTGGCTTTCTATTCTAAAACATATCAGGAGCAGCTTTTTCGTCTATGCTTTTATCATTTTGCCCTTACTCTTTAAGTTCCAAAATATATATTTGTTTCTCTGAACTGTCATCAAAATCTCCTCCCGTAAAATCCCCGAATTTATGGATAATATTAAATCCAATTTGTTTGAGATATGAATTTAACTCTTGGGGAAAGAACAATCTCATGTCCATATTCTGGATTGAATGAAATTTATCGTCAATAAAATATTGCCACTTTATACGATTAATTTGAGATGCGCTTTCATAGTGCATGCTTTGTTTTATCAACACTTTTCTTCCATCATTGGTTGTATATTCGGTAATAACTTGTTGCTTCCTCTCGTTTTCAACAATATATTGGATATTAGGATTGAAGCAGTCCAATAAAAACAAACCTTTTTCTTTCAAATGATTTCTTACGACTTTCAACGCATCAAATAAATCCTCATTTTTATACAAATGATGGATTGAATTAAACGGAATAAAAATAAAATCGAATTTTTCTCCAAGGTCTAATCCTCTAATATCCGCTTCAATGAAATCTATTTTTAATCCGGCTTGAAATGCTTTCTCCTTTGCCCGTTCAAGCATGGATAAAGTATAATCAACTCCCTTAATATTATAACCATCCTTTGCTATTGGAATCGTAAGCCTACCCGTTCCACAGCAGAGTTCAAGTATTTTGGCATCTTTATTTTGAGGCAGCCATTTTTTGTAAAACTCCAAATCGGACAGAGATTTATTCAATCCATCATAAATATCTGCATTATAAATAAAATCACCGACTTTATAATCTGTATTCATATTCTTTATTTTAACAGCTCACGATTTTGATTATCACCACTTTCCAATATGCTCATTTGATGGATAGCTATTTGGTTTAACTTAACAAGACGTTCACGTTGTGTCATATTCTGTTCGATAAACACGGCATTTAGATTCTCCATATTCGACAAACAGATAAGTTCATTGATAGTAGCATAATCACGGATGTTTCCTTTCAGTTCGGGATTCGCTTCTCTCCATTGTTTTGCTGTCATACCGAACATCGCCACGTTCAGCACGTCGGCCTCATTGGCATAAATAATGCTTGCTTGCATTGGTGTGACTTCCATCGGAATAAGGTTTTGCTTTATGGCATCAGTATGTATGCGGTAGTTGATTTTCGACAATTCACGTTTCGCTGACCAACCGAGCAGCCTTTGTTCTTCTGTCTTTAGCCGCTGATACTCCTTAACAAGAAGTAATTGGAATTTAGGAGAAATCCACATGCCAAAATGATATGCTATATCCCGATGTGCGTATGTGCCACCATAACGACCTGCCTTAGAACGAATACCGATGGCACCGGTACGTTCTATCCACGTTTTCACCGAAAGCACAAAATTGTTACTTCCTGCCGCATTTTTAATTGTACCGAATTCGGTACAATTAAAACTTGGATTGTACAACATTTCCCATTCCCCGATATACTCAAGGGTGCTTTTCAAACTAAGCCATCGAAAAATGATATGCTCTTGCATCTGACTGCGAGCCATATCAGTCAGTGAAATATAATCGTTGTCGTTATATGCAACGACCGTAATCTCCGTATTCTGCACTTTAATCTTCGCCATATTTGTATCATTTGGTTTCAAGTTTTCAAAGGTACAGTGAAATATTGAAGAATAGATATTTTATTCAGAATACTTTCCAGTAATGAGAACGGTTAGCAAATCATTATTTCAAAATTGGGCAGCCTACCGTTGATTAAAAAAGGCACCGACAGCCTGATAATATTTGCTGATATTCGTACTTTTATGAATCGCTTTCAGTACTTTTCTGTCGGTTTGGGGTGCCAGGTATTCCCAAAAAGTCTTCATTTTAGTCAGTAGCTGTCCCTCTCCTCCTTCCAATAGCACGTCGTAATTGTTGTACACGCTTTTGTGCATGGATTTCAGTCTATCCCTCATTTCATCGGGCGCAAGCGTACGGTTTTCTTTGTATTCCAGTGCTAAGGCCGGATT
>ENA-OYXT01000778-OYXT01000778.1-human-gut-metagenome-genome-assembly--contig:-NODE-778-length-11611-cov-13.583593_pt1 | contig 11611 bp, 7 predicted proteins | sample MGYA00244218_ERZ653423 | MGnify/ENA primary metagenome ERZ653423 (study PRJEB26926, sample SAMN06165035) | human gut metagenome | biome: ENVO:00009003; feature: ENVO:2100002; material: ENVO:00002003... | reverse complement strand
CTGCACATGGAGTCCCTCTTCTCAGGATGTAAAAATCGGCTGGTATAATGTGGACACCCGGGTAACATACACTGTTACCTATGAAGGTGGAGATATTAACAGCAAGAGAGTCAACTCCAGTGGTGTTCCAGATGGAGATTATAAGGTTTGCATTGTGAATGGCGGAAGTAAGAGCATCACCGGAGCTATGCAGTACGAGGTAAAATAACCATGAAAAAGGGAATTCATCGAGGATTAGGGCTATTGTTAGCAATCGTGGTGGTTGCCATGTTAGCTGCTTGTTCTACTAAGGATTCTGTATCGGAGGTTCCAGACAAGGATGACAGCGATGCCATCGTTCCTCCGGCTTCTGTTCTTCCATTTGCTGATGTGGTGGATTTAAGTGAATACTTTGTAGATGAGCCTGTGGAATTCTCTGATAGTACGCCAAAAGGAGAACTTGTGTGCGTCAATATTGATGAATCTCAATATTCAAAAGCAGACGATACCATTCTGTTGCCCAATGAAAAAACAAAGGCAATGGCCGTTCATTGCACTTGGGCCTCTGCTTCCAGAACAATCTATATTGGATTTATCGATGAGGTGTCTGAAGAGGTGTATACCCTATCTGCCGTTGGTGGTGCTCTTACAGGAACGCTCGATCTGAGTTCCCTTCCAGAAGGTGAATATCGTCCCATCATGTACAGCAGCGACAACCAAAATATCAATGCTGTTATGCTGTATCAATTCCAATAGTCTCAAGTTGAAGAGAGGTGCCGTTCTACCAAGAACGGCACCTCTCTTTTCCCTTTTATGATATAGCGATGCCAAAACAGACCGGCTTCAACGACAGATTAGCTCGGCTGTCGTGACAAAACAATCCGGCTATGCGACAAAACAGACCGGCTATTTCTGGACAAAACAGCTTGGCCTTAACACCTGACTTTATATCGAACAATTTGCTTTTCGGTGTGACTTGTGATGTACTGCAAAGTGTTTGAGTGCACATATTTTTCGCCCATATCTGATACAGTTATATACCGGTACTCAGTTGGATGCGTGGAAAACGTCTCACCTTTTGGAATGCGTTTCCCACTCAGCACATCACACACTTCATTGATTCTATAGCTAACTGCGTCATGCAAAAGTGAGTGGCTGCCTTTTTCAGTAAACACTGTTCTCAATAATCCTCTTTTATACTTCTTGAGGTTATCTACAAGAGACTGCTGAGCGTCGATACGTCGATCCAAAGCAATGAGGAAGTCTGCAATCTTTCTTTGCTCGACATCATTCTCCGGTAGATAGTGTTTTGTGGCGAAGAACTCATCTGTTGGGACATTAAGCAGTCCATGATTTCTTGCCCCTTCTGCTGAAATCATATAGATTTCCTTGTACCATTTGAGAGAATCAAAGTACACCTTAATGAAGTCTGTATCGTGCTTCTTGAGCGCAAAACAGATATATAGTGTAGACAACGCTCCCATAGGATAGCGGTCTAACCGCTTTATTGAACCGAAGTCGTAACCTACGGAATAGCTCTTGTTATACGCATATTCGCCATTCCTCAAAAGGTAATATCCGCTCATGTCTTTGCTTGCAACGGTTTTGTTGAAGTAACTGATCTGATCGACAAGACCATCTTTCGAGGATATTGTCAGGGGTAGATCAGTTTCATTGTTGCTGTTTTTCCGTGTTACTCGTTCTGCAAAATCAGACAATTTCTCTGCTCTCCACGGCTCATCAAAGCCCGGAAAGCGGAGCTTCGGACGCTTCTCAAGACCGTTACTTGAGGATACATTTGCCATAATTATTTGCCCTCCACGTCAAAGGGGAAATCCAGCCCCAGCTCATCAAAAAACGGTTTCAGTTCCGCATCAATATCCTTAATTTCAGATTGCAGCTTGCGGATCTCAGCGGCGACTTCATTCAAGTCAATCTCAGGTTCCGGCTCAAAAGTGTCAACATAGCGAGGAATATTCAGGTTGAATCCGTTCTCTTCAATCTCCTGCATGGTCGCAACATGAGCGTATTTATCGACATCCTGACGGCGCTCGTAGGTTTCAACGATCTTGTCAATGTCGCACTCCCGAAGGATATTCTGGTTCTTTCCGGCTTCAAAGTCGCTGGAAGCGTCGATGAAAAGAATGTTGTCAGAGTTACCGTTTCGCTCTCTCTTGAGAACAAGGACGCAGACGGGGATGCCCGTACCAAAGAACAGATTTGCAGGCAAACCGATTACCGCGTCCAGAACATTTAATTTCTGAATGAGATGCTTGCGGATTACTTCCTCAGCAGCACCACGGAACAGGACGCCATGCGGCAGAAGAACGACGGCTCGTCCGTCCTCATCCATGTGGTAAACCATGTGCTGAACAAAGGCAAAGTCAGCCTTGCTCTTCGGAGCAAGTTTGCCATACTCATTGAAACGCTCGTCCTCCATGAAGTGCATATCGGCAGACCAGTTTGCAGAATAAGGCGGATTGGCAACCTGAACACGGAACTTCATGTCTCCGAAGTAGTCATGCTCTAAGGTATCACCGTTGTAGATGTTAAAGTTGCGATATGGGATTCCGCGCAGAATCATGTTCATTCTGGCGAGGTTATAAGTCGTGGAGGTCAATTCCTGTCCATAGTAGTTTCTCACATTGGCGTAGTTCTTGAGGCGCAGCAGCAGCGAACCAGAGCCACAAGTGGGGTCGGCTGCATCCTTGACATCCGTGAGACCGAGGCAAGCCAGACGGCAAAGCAATTCGGCAGGACCGGAGGGCGTATAGAACTCACCGGCTTTCTTGCCAGCAGTTGCAGCAAACTGACCGATCAGATATTCATAGGCGTTACCAAGAACGTCAATTTTGGTATCATCCACGCCGAAGTTGATTTCGTCCAGCGAAGCGATGATCTTTGCCATAACAGCACTTCTATCTTTGACAGTATGACCGAGCTTCGATGAATCGAGCTGCATATCAGAAAACAGTCCGTCAAAGTCCTCCTGAGAATCGTTTCCGATTGTGGACTCCATCAGCGCGTTGATTGCGCTCTGCAAGAACTCAATGTCGAAGGAACGGTTTTCTACCATCTTGACCATCTTGCGGAACAAATACTGTGGCTCGATGACATAGCCGAGATCGCGCAGTGCCTCTTCGATAACGGCGGTCTTATACTCTTCGTCTGCCCACGCCTCTTCATAATCGATACCGTCATCCTTGAGAAGATTTGCCATATACTTCTCTGTCCGGTCGGAAAGGTAGTAGTAGAAGATCATGCCCAAGATGTAGTTCTTGAACTCATACGCCTCCATGTTTCCGCGCAAGGCATTTGCCATTGCCCATAGCTTATTGCAAAGCTCTTTCTGGTGAGCCTGAATCGAATTATCCATTTGTCTCTCTCCTTATTGGTATTTCTCTGTGTGCTGCCGGATGAAATCAACGATCCGATTTACAAGGGAGCGCTTCTTCAAAAGCGGCAAGGGCTTCTCAATCCTATCCCGGATAGTTCCTGCATCCATTGTGCCAGAAAACTCATATTCCGAAATAATATCCGTCAGCATAGATGCGTCAATGTCCTCAGTCTTCGCAAAGGCAACAATCTCTTCGCGCTTTGCTTCATTTTCAAAGTCGTTATATGCTGCATCAATTTCATCCGCACTTTCCAAACCGACAACAACACGATCTAAGAACGCTTGTAGGATTTCGACTTTCCGGAGCAACTGCGGATTATCGGTTCTACCCAGCTCATCCTTAATGTGTTTAATATCGTAATCCTTCTGCTTGGGATCGTCGAAATGGATGTTGCGGATCAGGTTCATGATGTATGCGACATTGATCCTGTCACTCTCCATCAATTCGATGCAGAAGTCAACGTCGTTCAGAACGGAGACAACCTCGCGGTCTGTTTTTTGCCTTGAGTAGAGCATGAGGTATTTGCTCTTGTAGTCCTGGTATTCCTGCTCGGACATGATAAGAGCATCTTGATCGAAGCTGAACTCAATAAAGGTCTGCAATGATTGGAGATACTTTGTCAGCTCACGGAAGGTCACGACGAACTTCTTTTGATCGTCCTCGTTCTGCATCGTGTCAACGGACTCAGGGAACAGCGCAATTTCCTTGAGCTTCATCACCATTTCGTTGAACTTCTCTACGAAGTATTGATAACCCGGAACAACGATGCCAGAGGTATCTTGACTCTTAGAGAAGAGCGTCAGCGCGTCATCAGTACGTTTTTTGAGGTTGCGGTAGCAAATGATAATGCCAAAGGGCTTTGTTTCCTTCTCAACGCGGTTCGTGCGGGAATAGGCTTGCAGCAAATCATGATACTTCAAGTCCTTGTCCACATAAAGAACGGAGAGCTGCTTGCTGTCAAATCCGGTCAGGAACATATTCACGACGATGAGAATATCGAGCGACTTTGTTTTCTTTCCCTTTACTCGGTCAGAGATGTCCTTGTGATAAGCTGAGAACGTATCTGTGGAGAAATTGGTTCCGTACATCTCGTTATAGTCCTTGATGATACGCTCCAATGAATCACGGCTATGTTCGTCCTTGCCCTCGGCATCCTCATTCTGCCCGTAGGAGAAGATGCCGCTGATATTCAGGTCATGCTTGATCTTCTTGAAAATGTCATAATACTTAACAAGGGCATCAATAGAGGACACGGCAAAAATAGCCGTATACTGTCCATTTCGGGTTTTCGCCTTGTGGTTCTGGATGATGTGATTGGCGATCAGAGACATTCGCTCATCGGACATATAGAGTTCGCCTATATCAATCGCGTCCGCGAGTGTGGGGTCATCCCAGTCAAAATCACCCTCCATTGTTTTTATGTACTCAATGTGGAAGCCCAGAACATTATTATCAAAAATGGCGTCTTTAATCAGGTAATTGTGAAGACACTCACCAAAGAGCATTTCTGTTGTTTGCGTGATTTTACCCTCAGTTTTACCGTTGACTTCAAACCGAGGTGTCCCCGTGAAGCCGAAAAACTGTGCCTTTCTGAAATGCCGCACAATGTCCTTGTGCATATCCCCAAACTGGCTGCGGTGGCACTCGTCGATGATAAAGACAACCTTCTCGTCTTTGTATGCGTCCATTACTTTCTCGTACTGAGGGCGCTTTACAGCGTTTGCCATCTTCTGCATCGTGGTGACGATAAGCTGCCTGTTCTTGTCCTTCATCTGGCGGACAAGGACATCGGTGCGATCTGTCACATCAACGGAGCCAGCCTCAAACTTGTTAAACTCTTCGGTTGTCTGAGAATCCAAGTCTTTTCGGTCAACAAGGAAAATGACTTTCTTGATGTTCGGATTTGCTGCGAGAATTTGCGCAGTCTTAAAGGATGTCAATGTCTTGCCCGCGCCGGTTGTGTGCCAGATATACGCATTCCGGTTTGTAAGCGTTGCTTGACGGATCAGCGCTTCTACGGCATAAACCTGATAGGGACGCATGACCATCAAAATCTTATCGGTATCATTTAGGATGGTGTAGCGTGTCAGCATTTTAATGATGTGATCCCTTGCAAGGAAAGAAATCGAAAAGTCCTTCAAATTGGTGATGCGGACGTTATTGAAATCAGTCCAGAAGAAAGCAAGACTATACATCAAGTCTCTGTCGGAATTGGCGAAATACTTTGTGTCAACACCATTGGAGACAATGAAGAGCTGAATGAAATGATACAGCCCGTTGTAGGAGTGTTTCTTATAACGCATGACCTGATTGACTGCCTCGCGGATGTCAATGCCACGGCGCTTTAATTCTACTTGGATCAGGGGCAAGCCGTTTACGAGAATCGTAACGTCGTAACGATTGACGTATTTTCCAACCACGGTTGTTTGATGAGTGACTTGGAAAATGTTCTTCGTATGGTCTTGATCAAAGAAGGACAGATATACCTTTGTACCATCTTCACGCTCAAGGACAAACTTATCCCTCAAGATTTTTGCGCTCTGGAAAACTGACTTTCCGAGCATGAGGTTGAAGATACGCTCCCACTCTTTATCGGTGATAGGCGTATCCAGCTTTGGCGCATTGAAGGCTTCAAACTGAACTTTGAAGTTCTCCACCAGCGCGTCATAATCAGGAATTGCGACTGCGGTATATTCCTGCTTGTTCAGTTGCTCAATAAACTGCTGTTCAAGAGCCGCTTCGCTTTGGTATGCCATATCTTCATCTCCAATACTTGAGGATCATTTGTTGGTTGCCAGCCTGTCCTCATTTCTATTTTATCATAGCAAGTGTCCCAAATACCGGACTTATTTTCGTTTCAACTGCAAAACCACGTCACCATCATCTGTAATTTCCATTTGCATTGTTTTTAGGTACTTTGCGATGAACTGTTTTTTCTCAGACAAACTCATCTCAATGCGCGTTGCCTTCAAAGCGGCACTGAACATCTCGTTGATATTGAGCCTGACGGTTTGGTCAATATAACGCTCTATTTCTTTGAAAAGTGCGCCGAGCTTGATGTCCTCGGCATTCCCAGAGTAGAAGTCATCAATATAGCAATAAAATATCCCTGCATTCAGAAGTGCATTCTTCAAGTCCGGTCCGCAGTTTTCTCGTTCAATCATAACTAAAAAACGTGCTTCCGGCAGAGACGAGATTAACCCCCAGTAGTCGGAGTCGCTGGAAACAAGAATAAAGGAATCGACGTTATTCTTGTAGTGTTCCTGACAAGTTCGGGCAATAAGCATGACATCAACGAGTGACTTGCTTTGCTTCACCCGTTCAATCATCATGTGTTCAACATGAATTGCGGTGAAGTTGTCTAATATCCTCCATGCGGAGGCGGTATGCACATCATCAAAGAGAATGATCGACGCAATTTTTTGTGTATACTCGTGATCGAGGTTTTTTAAGGTAGCACACAGCTTGTAGGGATCAGAGTTTTCACAATCGACAACGATAACAGTCTTTTCGCTGCTCTCAATAAACTCATAAATACTTCCTTTGATATAACTCCCCGCATCTGAGACTTTGCTATATTCGGTGAAATAGTCGTTGTTCCAACTGTACAGCAAGGTAACGAACTTCTTATCATTGTAAAGAATGTTGCCGACTTCCTCCGGCTGCCAGTTTATGTACATCTGATAGGGATAAAAAAGCAAATGAGAGTAATAAATGTCGGCAGCCTCTCTTGTACCATCTTCCTTCAAACCATCAGGCATGACGAAAAGTGCTTTAATGTAATCCCAATTTATCCAGAGGGGAAAGAGCTTCTTGCAGTTGTTGATTCTATCGCAAATCAACCTGTTAATCTCGACAACGTGTTGGCACAGTTTTTTGCTGGTGTTTTTGATGAAGTTCACTCCGTCAAGACTTAGCTGGTTTATGCTTTCCTGCGGAACATATTCCGGCATACTCAGAATGGTCTCATACTGGAATCTCATGCGTTCATTGATGCGCTTGAAATTGCGCTCAATCGCAGTTCGTACAATGCAAAGATGTCTTATAATCCGAGCTGTTTTATCGCTGTCCAACCGATTGTATACTTCAACTTTTGGGGCTTCATGTTCGTTGTCAAAGATGCGTTTTGGCACACCAATCAGGTAAGCCACCTTTGAAACGATCTCGTAGGTGCTGTCTTTGTACGCTGCCCTGTCATCGGTGAGAGGGCTTGTTGCATTATCCAACACCTCATTCGGTATGGGATTTTCAAGTATACTCATGATTGCTCCTTTCCACGGAGAGCGTATCTGCTTGTTTAAGAAGTGGTGAGATTAGAAGAACGGCTGTCCAGTGCCTACGCTCTACTTTATCCGATCAGCAATGCTGTCGAGCTGCGCTGCAATTTTAGAAAAGTCGCAGTCCATGTCCAATGTCTTCACACTGATCTGATTCCCGCTCATTTGATAATCGTTGTTTGGCTGAATCGCATCGTCTGTTCCCGCATATAAAAGCATACCGGAAACGACCTCATCCGGCGCGGCAGACCAGTTCTTCACATAGGTGAAAATCTGATACAGATTTCCGGAATGAAGCGTCTGCGTCATGTACGGTGCCTTCATTTGCATATTATGCGTGTAGTATTTAGCGTCGATGATGAGCGTTTTCTTTGCTGCCTTATTCGTAATCACAATGTCGGACTGCATCGTCGGCAAGAGCGTTCTGTACCCATCTGTGACTTGCCACGCAATTTGCGGAGAGTATGCTTTTAACTCTGGATGTTCACGCTGATAGTATCCGAGAATAAACTTCTCGTATAGCTTCGCCATTGTTTGATCATCCGCATAATCCATAATCCTTGTTGCGCCATCGGCTGTCGTTTGCAAAAGCCCTTTTATCACAAATCGGCAAACGGCTATCAACATCCGGTATGTTTGATTGTTGCGATCATATTGAATGTCCCAGTTGATACTATGGATGTCCAATATGCTGATGCCATCAAAGAAAATCATCAACTTCCTGATCTCCTTTTTTCTGGCTTTTGAAATACTTCCACGGAGCAGCAAATCCATTGTTGTTTTGATGATTCGGTTGGGGTAGGCATCAACCGAAAACTCATCATAATTGCAAACGAGCTGTTTCTTGCGAATAGCCTGTGTCTTTATGGATTCACCAATTTCAAGTTTCCCACGGGGAGACGCAAGTGCTTCTTCTCTCGAAATGTATTGTCTGATTAAACCTCTCTTTATCTGGACAGATACTCCACGGCAGAGAATAGCGGACAGAAGTTCAGCCACATTATCAAACTCTTCGGTGGCGACATTTTTATACCCTTGCTCATGCAGCACTTGGAACGCATAAGCCAGCATATAATAAACGTTTTGGACGCGGATCATTTGACTACCTCGCGTAATGTGCGGCTCCAATCCTTCACTTTAATTGCCTCGTCAAACCAGTATTCTTTCAAAAGAGGTATCAGTTCATATTCTACAACAGACCGCATCCATTCATCGTTGATGGTTGCATTTGTACAGAAATAGCTATGTCCAATACAGAACCCCTCGCCAAGCGAGTCATCATTAGCAATTACGTCGTTGAGCTGCTCAACTGTTGCAATGAGCCGGTCAAACTTTGGGTTATTGACTTTCGTTCTGTATGCTCTGAATCCAGCAGACGAAAATGCCGGAGCAAGCTCAAAGAAAGCAAAACGACGTCTAAGTGCGTAGTCCAGCATGGCGAGGCTACGGTCAGCAGTGTTCATCATGCCAATGATATAGACGTTACTCGGAATGGAGAACTGCTCGTCTGCATATAGAAGCTGCAATTCAACACCACGTTTATCACTCTCAATCAACATGAAGAGTTCGCCAAAAATCTTGCTGAGATTGCCTCTGTTGATCTCGTCGATAATGAAAAAGTAGGGACGATCATCCTCAGCCGCTTGTCTGCAAAACTCGTAGAATACACCCTTTCGCAGTTCAAATCCTGTCTCCGTCGGGCGGAACCCCATGATGAAATCTTCATAGCTATAACTCTGATGAAACTGAACCATTTTCACACGGTTTGTGTCCTTTTCTCCCATGATAGAAAATGCCAGTCTCTTTGCTGCGAAGGTTTTTCCAACGCCCGGTGCGCCTTGAAGAATTACATTCTTTTTGGTTAGAAGCAGCGACTTGAGAACCTTATACCGATCTTCGTCCATATACACATCAGTAAGGAAATCATCGGCGGTGTATGGCTCGAAAGTGATTTCCTCATCAGCGGCATCGTCGAAGGTGTCTTCGTGCTTGTCTCCGTCAATTATGTTTTGCAACTTCTTGACGTAATCTGTGTAGGACGTAATATCCGTCAACGTTTTGATAGCACCCTGATCTGATAATTCCCACTCGCCCTTATCTGTCCAGCGTACCTTTCGGGTATTGGCATATTGACCGCGTTCAGGAACAAAAACATATTCGCCTTCGACCAACCCGCGACCGAGGATCTGCTTTCTGCCTTTTTTAACAAAGACAACATCACCGGGTTTCAGCTCGTTTGCAAATTGCCATGTAGCAAGAACCTGATTCTTATATGAGCCAGTATCCCCGTAGACCTCTTTCATCTTTGCCCGCATTTCTTCCTTGGAGCTATATTCCATTAGATCGCCAAGGTCAGACCAGCCGATAGCCATAATCCCTTCGGCATAATCATTCTCCCAATTTGCGGAACCATCACCCGCTGCGTACAGCCAATAGTGTGTTGCAGTAGCGTCGGCTGAAAGAGCTGTATCTGTGTTCTCTTTCGGAATGATTCCATCAAAGATTTCATCATCGAAGGATATATCAATGTTGTTCTCTTCGACGATCTTTTTGCATCCTCTACGAATGCTGTTAGACTTGTTGCCGGTTTGCTCGTAGTAATATTTAATGTTCTCCTGAGTGGCATTTAGAGCATTGACCATCTGCTCCGGTCCGTAGTCTTTTCCAATGTGGACGATGAAGTAAACCGTAGTTTCAGTGTTGGACCTGCGAGTGTATTTTAAGCCCTTCATCATGGACGCAAAGAGCATGATCGTCAGCTTGTGCGAGGTTTCTCCAAAGCACGGGACCTCCTGACACATGGCTTTTACAGCAGCGTCCATCTCCATTGTGCCATCATAAACCATCTTGGCATATTTGTAGACAATGACTTCGCAGTCATATTCATAACCGATATACGTCTTGACGCCGCCCTTAGAATCAATAAATTCTTTCAGCCGCTTCAAATCTCTATAATACTGTGCAGTGCGTTCGTCTGCTCGATCAGACATCACTTCTTGTTTTAGGTAGTCGAAGATTTCGCCCTTCGCTTTCTCCATAGAGGCATCACTTTCAAAACACTTCCAGAAGGACAGCGCAATCGTGTTTTGATACAGATAGAACGCATCTGAAACATGGGTGCTGATCGTCGTGTCAGCCCAGTCCGGGTGAGTTTCCCGCAAGTATTCTCTGTATTCTTTTCGGACTTTGCTTATCGTTACGCCAATGTCCATCTGTTATCCTCCTTTTTCTGTAACAGTCCTGCTACGCACAAACATTTAATTCGTCTCCACTGGTATATAAAAAAGCCGCACGGAAAAAGGACCTATCAGTTGTCCGTCCGCACAGCCTCACAAATATCTCCGATGTCGCAATTCAAATAGCCGCAGATGCGCAGCAAAATAGAGAGGGACACTTCTTCCCCCTTATTCAGTTTCGTCCATGTTCCGGATGCAAGGTTAAGCTCTTGCCGGAAGGTGGACTTCTTTATGTCTCGTTCTAACAGGAGCATCCAAAGTTTTTTGTAACTGATTCCCATGATACGCACCCCTTTACTCACCCGCTAATCATGACTTCCATTCTATTATACACGAAAACCTCTTTGAATGCAATTATCTCATGCACGAGTTCACAAAAAAGATGCAAGTTCTTGATGGTTTTGATTTTCAAAAAGGGCAAGGCAGTTATTCATGAAAGCTGCCTTGCCTTTTCTCTTTATTCGCGCTGAGAATTGCGATGATGCTCTTGGTCGCGCTCTGCGTTTGGCTTGAGGAAATCGTCCACGTTTGCCTTCAAAGTGTCGATCATTCGAGCTTCCTTTTTGAGCTTCGCACGTTCATCATAGAGACGCTGCTGCTCTTCAAGAAGCCGCTGCTGTTCCGCTTGCAGCGTCTTCAAACTCGGTAGTTTTTCATCGCCCTGTATGGCAACTGTCTCTTATACACATCTCCGAGCCCACGAGACTAGGCATGATCTCGT
>ENA-OYXT01000761-OYXT01000761.1-human-gut-metagenome-genome-assembly--contig:-NODE-761-length-11732-cov-4.963347_pt1 | contig 11732 bp, 9 predicted proteins | sample MGYA00244218_ERZ653423 | MGnify/ENA primary metagenome ERZ653423 (study PRJEB26926, sample SAMN06165035) | human gut metagenome | biome: ENVO:00009003; feature: ENVO:2100002; material: ENVO:00002003... | reverse complement strand
CATGGTGTCCTCCCAGCCGGACCATGCAGCGAAGGTGGGGTTGACGGTGATGGTGCTGTGCTCAGCAGAGAAAGCCTTGATGGCCTCCTGGTAAGCGTTGTGACGGGACTCGCCGCCCCACCAGCTCATGGTCAGGGTGACGGGGTCAGAAGACAGACCGGCCACAGAAGCTGCTGCGGAAGAAGCAGCGGTGGAAGTGGCGGTAGAACCAGCGTTGCTGGAGCCGCCGCAGGCGGCCAGCAGGCCGGCAGCACCCACAGCGCCAGAGACCTTCAGAAAGTCACGACGAGAAATTGCCTTGCTCATTTTCGTTCTCCTCCTATGTAGAAAACATCTTCTTGCACGGATGCCTCTGCAAAGCATCCGTTGTATACAAATATGATACCAAAGGCAAGAAAAAAAAGAAAGATGCAAATTGTAGTGATAGCGGCAGAAAACGTACAAATATTGCGCTTATTTTTTGCCCGGTTTTGACGTCATTGCCATAATGAATAAACTTGGACCGAAAAACTGTGCAACTTGTATACTTCAACGATTTGCATAGAAAACTGGGATGCAACAGGAGAAGATTGGCCTGAATTGCAAGAATTTTGTAGCCGAGGCAGAATTTGTTGAAAGAGCGTTGTATACATCAAAAGCAACGATAACAGAAAGTTCCGCCCCTGAGCTGATATATCAATAGCGCAAAAAACGCGCGAATTGGGGCGCGACTGATATATCACGGATGCAGAAAAGATACAAAAATGCCGTCCGGCGTGCGGACGGCATAAAATCAGGAAAAAGAGTCACCGGCGGGCGGCGTAGAAGGCGCTGCGCTCCCGGAAATAGCACTGGGGACACATGCTGACGTACTGGACGTCGTTCTCAAGGTCGATGGCTACCTGTTCGCCCTCAAAGACGAAGCGGCCGTTGACCTTGCGGCAGTTGCAGGTGGCCTTGCGGCCGCAGGTGCAGATGGTCTTCATCTCCTCGATGGTGTGGGCCAGCTCCAGAAGCCGGGTGGAGCCGGGGAAGCCCTTGAGGGAGAAGTCGGAGCGTAGGCCGTAGCAGATGACGGGGATGTTCAGCTCTACCGTCACCATGAACAGCTGCTCGGCCTGCTCGGCAGTGAGGAACTGGCTCTCGTCACAGAGCACACAGGCCAGAGGCCGGCCCTCGCTGCTGGCGGCCCGGACGGCCTCCACCAGGTCCATGTCCGGCGGCACCAGCAGGTCGGCGGGGCGGCGGACGCCCAGACGGCTCACGAGGTCGCCGCTGCCCTTGGTGTCCACCTTCGGCTTGAGGATGAGCACCCGCATCCCCTGCTCCTCGTAGTTGTGGGCCACCTGCATCAGCGCGGTGCTCTTGCCGCTGTTCATTGCGCCGTAACGGAAATAAAGCTTTGCCATGTCGAAAAAGTCTCCTCATGAAAGGACCCTCTCAGCCAAAGCCTGACGGAGAGGGCCTGTATTATTGATAGTATGTGCTCAGTCCTGATTGCGCAGCCGGTAGCCCAGACTCATCAGGCTGTCGCCGAGGTGGACATTTTCCACCACCACGTCGGGGTAGGGGACAGACAGATCGTAGTGGGAGAAGTTCCAGAAGCCCTGGATGCCCAGAGCCACCAAGCGGCCGCTGATCTCCTCTGCGCCGCTGCGGGGCAGACAGAGCACAGCCACCTCGGGGTGGTGCTCGGCGCAGAAAGCTTCCAACTCGTCGCTGTGTAAAATCTGGATGCCGTTGATCTCTTTGCCCACCTCGTCGGGGGCGTTGTCGAAGGCGGCGATGAGCTTGTAGCCGTTGGTGTCGGTGGTGATGAAGCGGCTCACAGCCTTGCCCAGACGGCCGCAGCCGATGAGGATGGTGGGTAGGAGGTCGCCGTTGCCAAAGAGCAGATGCTCAAGGATGCTCAGCAGGTTCTCCACCGAGTAGCCGATGCCCTGACGGCCATTCACGTCGCCGATGCAGTTGAAGTCCTGCCGAACCTGAGAGGCAGTGGTACCCATCTGGGCGGCCAGCTCACGGGACGAGATGCTGGTGATGCCGTCGTTCTTCAGGGTGCGCAGGTAGCGATAGTATTTGGGCAGGCGCTTGATGACGGGCAGAGAAGCTTTGCCGGGAGTGTTCATAGGGGGGTCTCCTTTCTTTTTATCCGCAGCATTGCCGGGGAGAAGTGCGCAGCGGCAGGGTGCTCCGGCAAAAGATTTGTACTTTCTTGTACAATAATGATACATATTTGACAATCTTATCTCTAGTATAAAGTATACAGCGCGAAGACAGAATGTCAAACCATTTGGCACATTTTTTTGAGAAAGAAAAGAAATCTTTGCCGAAGTATAACCGGCAGGAATGCCGGACAAGCTGAAATGAAGCAAAAAGGAGGATACGCAGAATGTCACAAGAAGAGAAGAACATCCCCGTGGAGCAGCAGCGGCTGGAAAAAGAGCAGATCGAGGATATGGGCAGCGTCTACCGTACCCGGGGAGCTCACGCCATCCACTGCCTGACTGTCATCGGGCAGGTGGAGGGCCATGTGGAAGCGCCTCAGGGCCAGAAGACCACAAAATATGAGCATGTCATCCCCCAGCTGGTGGCCGTGCAGGAAGACCCCGCCATCGAGGGCCTGCTGGTCCTGCTCAATACGGTGGGCGGGGATGTGGAGGCGGGGCTTGCGCTGGCGGAGCTCATCGCCAGCATCTCCAAGCCCAGTGCGGCGGTGGTGCTGGGCGGGGGCCACTCCATCGGCATCCCGCTGGCCGTCAGCGCCCAGCGGAGCTTCATTGTGCCTACAGCCACCATGACGGTCCACCCCGTCCGCCATTCCGGCATGATATTGGGCGTACCGCAGACCATGCGCTGGTTCGAGCAGATGCAGGAGCGCATCACCGGCTTCGTGGCGTCCCACAGCGGCATCTCGGAGAAGCGGTACACTGAGCTGATGATGCGCACGGGCGAGCTGGTCATGGACGTGGGTACCGTGCTGGATGGCCGAAAAGCCGTGCGGGAAAAGCTTATCGACGAGCTGGGCGGGCTGTCGGACGCGCTGGCATGGCTCTACCGAGAAATCGAGGGGAAATAAATTGCCATTTGACTTTTCCCGTGGTACAATGAAAGAATCGAGTAGTATCGAAATTCTTCCATCGTCACCGACAGAGCCGCCCTGAGCGCGCCCTGCTTCATGATATAAAATAAGGAACGGGTTTTAGGAAACATGGCAAAGAGAAAACGCAAGACCTCCGGGCGCAGCACAGCCTCGCGCCGCAAGAACCGGACACAGGACCGGATGCCCGCGGGGCTCATCACCCTGTTTGCGGGGCTGGTGCTCATGGCGCTGGCTTTCGTGCCGGGCAGCTCGGCCTGGCGCACGATGCACGATGTCCTGTTCGGCGTGTTCGGCTGCGGAAGTTTCGTGCTGGGCGCAGCGCTGTGCTATCTGGCCATCCTCTACACCCGGGGCGAAGACCTGCTGCCCCACATCGCAAAGCTGGTGCTGGGGCTCATCTTCGCCAGCGGCACGGTCATCGTCTTTTCTGACATCCCCACCGACCAGACCGCCGCGCAGATGACTGCCGCCTGTTATCATAATGGTATGAGCGCATGGCTCTCGGGCGGTGCGCTGGGCGCTGTGCTGGGCGGGACGCTCCTGCTGCTCTGCGGCAGACCCGCCGCCAATCTGGTCATGGCGGCGCTGGCGGCCTGCGCCAGCCTGTACATTTTTGACGTTACGCCCGCCGAGTGCTGGCAGTGGCTCTGCAACGTGGGCGGCAGCGTCCACGAAAAGGGCCTTGCCGTCCACGAGCAGAATGCCGCCCGCCGGGCCGAGCGTCTGGCAGAACGCGCCGCCGAGGAGGCCGAGGCGGAGGAATACGAGGACTATGGCGATGACCTGCCGGAAGACGAAGCGGGCGAAGGCGAGGACTACTACGGCGGCGAAGAGCCTGCCGCGCCCGCCTTCCATATCCAGCCTCCCGGCTGGCTGGCTGGCGTCTTCCACTGGGGCCATCAGGTGATGCAGGGCGGCGAACAGGCGGAGCCTGCCCCTGCGCCCGCACCGGAAGCGCAGACCCCGCCTCAGCCCGAGCCTGCCCCCGTACAGGTGGAAAAGTCCCGGCCTCGTGCGCCCTTTGATATTGACTTAGGCCCTGACCATACCACCGTCACCGAGGGCGGCAGTGAGCCTATCGAGCCCATCATCCTCGGCCCCGGCGGCACCTTCGGCATGGACCCGCTCCGCCGTGCGCCCATCCGCGCCACCGTGACTCCCATCGTCCCGGACGCTGTGGATACCGCCGCCGAGGACTTCTTCACGGCCCAGCCCGAGCCGACGGTGACGCCCACCGTTACGCCCGCTGCCCCGGAAGAAGAGCCGGAACAGCAGCCCACGCCTGAGCCGCCGCTCTCCTTCGGCATCCCGCTCTATGATTTGACCCCGACTCCGGAACCGGCCCCGCAGCCGGTCAGCGCCGAGAATGCTGTGGCGTTCCGCTCTGAGCCGGATGAGGACGGCTGGATCAGCATCACCAGCGACCCGGTGGAGGAAAAAGACCTCAACACGCTGGTGGCAGCCGCCATGGAAAAGCCTGCTGTCTCCGAGGAGCAGGCCGCGAATGCCCCCGCCGAAGAGGCGGAGACGGAGGAGAGCTTCCAGTATCAGTACCCGTCCATCGAGCTGTTCGAGCGCGCCCCGGAGGAAAGCGACTCCGGCGCGGAAGACGAGCTGAAAGCCAACGCCCAGAAGCTGGTGGACACGCTGGAAAGTTTCGGCGTCCGCACCCGTGTGCTGGATATTTCCCGCGGCCCGTCGGTCACCCGGTATGAAGTCCAGCCCATGGCGGGCGTCAAGATAAGCCGCATCACTTCGCTGGCGGACGACATCGCCCTGAACCTGGCGGTGGCCGATGTCCGCATGGAGGCACCCATCCCCGGCAAGCCTGCCGTGGGCATCGAGGTGCCGAACCATAAGAAAACGCCGGTCTACATCCGCAGCGTCTTCGAGAGCCAGAGCTTTTTGCGGATGACCTCGCCGATGGGCATTGCGCTGGGCAAGGACATCGCCGGCGTGGCCCAGGTGGCCGACCTGTGCAAGATGCCCCATCTGCTCATCGCGGGCAGCACCGGCAGCGGTAAATCGGTCTGTGTCAACAGCATCATCATGAGCCTGCTGTTCCGCTCCAGCCCTGAGGACGTCAAGCTCCTGCTCATCGACCCCAAGGTCGTCGAGCTGGCTGAGTACAACGGCATCCCCCACCTGCTGATGCCCGTCGTCACCGAGCCCCGCAAGGCGGCCGGCGCACTGGGCGGCGCAGTGCAGGAGATGGAGCGCCGCTACCACCTCTTCGCGGAGAACAACGTCCGCGACATCAAGTCCTTCAATAAGCTGGCTGCAACGGACCCGAACCTCGAGAAGATGCCCTATATCGCCATCATCATCGACGAGCTGGCCGATCTGATGATGGTCGTCGGCAAGGATGTCGAGGACTCCATCTGCCGCATCGCCCAGAAGGCCCGCGCCGCCGGTATGCACCTCATTGTGGCGACCCAGCGCCCCAGTGTGGACGTCATCACCGGCCTCATCAAGGCCAACATCCCCAGCCGCATCGCCTTCGCCGTGTCCAGTCAGGTGGACAGCCGCACCATCCTCGACGGTGCCGGTGCCGAAAAGCTGCTGGGCATGGGCGATATGCTCTTCATGCCCGTGGGCGCACCCAAGCCCACCCGTATCCAGGGTACCTTCGTGCGGGATGAGGAAATCAGCCGTGTGCTGGACTTCATCAAGAAGAGCGCCACCGTCCAGTACGACGAGGCCATGATAGAGGCCATGGAAAAACACGCCATCCAGGACGGAAAGAAGGGCAGCAGCTCTGCCGACTCCGACGAGGAGGGCGGCAGTGACCCGATGCTCAAGCAGGCCGTGGAGGTGGTCATCGACGCCGGTCAGGCGTCCACCAGCCTGCTGCAGCGCCGCTGCAAGCTGGGTTATGCCCGCGCCGCCCGCATCATGGACGAGATGGAAGAAAAGGGCATCATCGGCCCCTACGAGGGCGCAAAGCCCCGCGCTGTCCTCATCAGCCGCCAGCAGTGGCTGGAAATGCAGATGAATCAGCCGGATGAATAGAATTTTTGATTCCGGAAGCAATAGAGCCCTGCTGTATAGGGCAGGCATCATGAAAGAAAAAGGATAACTATGGAACATTACACCGAATTTCTCCCCATCAGCCGGGCCGACATGGAGGCCCGGGGATGGGACCAGCTGGACTTCGTGGTGGTGGGCGGCGACGCCTATGTGGACCACCCCAGCTTTGGCACCGCCATCATCAGCCGCCTGCTGGAAGCCGAGGGCTACAAGGTGGGCGTGCTGGCCCAGCCCCGCTACACCGACTGCGAGGACTTCAAGCGGTTCGGAAAGCCGAAGTACGGCTTCTTCATCGGCGGCGGCAATGTGGACAGCATGGTGAGTCACTATTCCGTCGCAAAGATCCCCCGCGCGGAGGACGAGTATTCGCCCGGCGGCAAGGGCGGCGCACGGCCCGACCGCAGCGCCACCGTCTACACCAGACTTGCCAAGCAGGCATACCCTGACCTGCCCGTCATTCTGGGCGGTCTGGAAGCATCGCTCCGCCGCTTTGCCCACTACGACTACTGGCTGGACACCGTCCTGCCCAGCATCGCCGAGGACTCTGGCGCGGACATCATCAGCTTCGGCATGGGTGAACACCAGACCGTGGAAATTGCCCGCCGTCTGGCGGCAGGGGAGCCGGTGGAGAGCATCACCGATGTGGACGGCACCTGCTACCTGACCGACTTCGACCACCTGCCCGAGCGGTATGTGGAGTGCGCGGGCTTCAGGAAGGTCGCCTCCGATAAGGTGGCCTATGCGAAAGCCTGCCGCATCCAGATGGACAATCAGGACGTCGTCAGCGGCAATATCATCGTCCAGAAGCAGAGCGAGAAGTACCTCGTGCAGAACATCCCCGCAAAGCCCCTCGTCCGCTGGGAGCTGGATAAGGTCTACGCCCTGCCTTACACCCGCCGCTACCACCCCATCTACGAGGCCATGGGCGGTGTGCCTGCCATCCGCGAGGTGCAGTTCTCCATCATCCAGAACCGCGGCTGCTTCGGCGGCTGCAACTTCTGCGCCATCCAGCTGCATCAGGGCCGCCGGGTCACCAGCCGCAGTGCGGACAGCATCGTGGAGGAAGCCGAGCGCATGACCCACGAGCCGGATTTCAAGGGCTACATCCACGACATCGGCGGCCCCACCGCCAACTTCCGTTTCCCATCCTGCCGCGAGCAGATGCTGCGGGGTATGTGCAACGGCGGCAAGCACTGCCTCGCTCCCACCACCTGTTCCCACATGATCGTGGACCACAGCGATTACCTGAAAATCCTCCGCCGCGTCCGGGAGCTGCCCGGCGTCAAGAAGGTGTTCATCCGCAGCGGCATCCGCTTCGATTACCTGATGGCCGACCCCGATGACACTTTCTTTAAGGAGCTGGTGGAGTACCACGTTTCCGGCCAGCTGAAAGTCGCGCCGGAGCACTGCGCCCCCAACACCCTCGCCTACATGGGCAAGCCGCCCATCGAGACCTTCAACAAGTTCAAGGATAAGTTCTACGAGCTGAGCAGGAAGGCAGGAAAAAAGCAGTACCTCGTGCCGTATCTCATGTCCAGCCACCCGGGCAGCACCCTCAAGGATGCCGTCTATCTGGCCGAATACCTCTACAAGAACCATATGCGCCCCGAGCAGGTGCAGGATTTTTATCCTACGCCCGGCACCGTGAGCACCTGTATGTTCTACACCGGCCTCGACCCCTACACTTTGAAGCCGGTGTTTGTGGAAAAGACCGCTGAGGGCAAGGCACTTCAGCGCGCCCTGCTCCAGTATTATGAGCCCCGCAACGCCGAAAAGGTCATCAAGGCGCTGAAAATGACCCACCGCGAAGACCTCATCCCCCTTCTGGTTCCCGCTGAGGGCCGCATTGCGGTCCAGCGTTCGGCCCGCAGAGCCGAGGCCGCCGATGTGACCATCCACGGCGACGGCACCTACACCGTCCGGCCCAGAGGCAAGGGCGGCAAGCCGCAGAGCCGCTCCGCCGCCCCGGCAGGCCTCAGCCCGGCAGGCCGTCAGCCCAGCCCCGGCGCACGTTTTGCGCCCCATTCGGCTCCTGCGCATAAACCGAAAAGTAATCAACAGAAAGAGAATACATCGTGGAAAACTTCAAAAAAGAAAAAGTGACCGCTCAAACGCTCATGAGCCGCCTCGCTGCGCTGGCGCTGGCCGCAGCCCTTGCGCTGAGTCTCGTGGGCTGTGACACCTCTTCCATCGTCCCGGGAGGCAGCGGCGACGTTATGCCGAACCCGGCAGCTTCTCAGACCGGAACGACGCCTTCCGACGGGCAGGACGCCGCCTTCCAAATGCACTTCATCGACGTGGGGCAGGCGCTGAGCGTGCTGGTGGAGTGCGACGGACAGTTCATGCTCTACGACGGCGGCAATGTGGACGACGGCAGTCTGGTGGTATCCTACCTGCAAAAGCAGGGGGTGGAGCAGCTGCAATATGTGTTCTGCTCTCACGCCCACGAGGACCATGTAGGCGGGCTTGCCGCCGTAATGGCAAAATTCCCGGCGGGGCACGCTTACAGCCCTGTGACCGAGGGCAGCACCAAATGCTTCAACGATTTTGTCAAGTACACCCAGCAGCAGGGCTTGCAGCTGGAAGTGCCCTCCGTGGGCACCGTCTGGCCGCTGGGCAGCGCCACCGTTACCCTGCTGGGCCCGGTAACGCAGTACAGCGAGACCAACAACACCTCGCTGGTGCTGCGCATCGACTACGGCGTCACCAGCTTTCTGCTGACCGGCGACATGGAAAATACCGCCGAGACTGACCTTGTAAACAGCGGTGCCAACCTGAAAGCCGATGTGCTGCAGGTAGGGCACCACGGCTCCAGCACCAGCACCAGCTACCTGTTTCTGAACGCAGTGCTGCCGGAAATGGGCGTCATCTCCTGCGGCACAGGCAACAAGTACGGCCACCCCCACGAGGAGACGTTAAGCATCCTGCGGGACGCAAAGGTGGACGTCTACCGCACCGACCTGCAAGGCACCATCACCATCGGCAGCGACGGCCAGAACTTCACCGTGGGCACCGAGCGCTTTGTGCCGGACAGCCAGCTGAACCCCACTGACCCGGCAGCATCCAGCACGGCCCAGCAGGCCTACATCGGCAACGTGAACAGCAAAAAGTTCCATCTGCCCAGCTGCGCCAACCTCCCGGCAGAGAAGAACCAGATTTTGTTCTCGAGCTACGATGAGGCCGTGGCCGCAGGCTACAGCCCCTGCTCGAGCTGCATCAAGTAAGATTGGAGGCGGTAATATGAGTTATGGATGGGCAACCGTTTTTACACTGGCGGCATGGCTCGCAGGGTACTTTATAGACGAGTTCATCAGCTGGGACGACCCGATGGGCCTGCGAATCGTGCTTCCTGTCATCGTGATGGGATGCTGTATTATGAAGTTCATCAAGGACAGTAACCAGCCGAAATAAAGCAAAAGGCACCGTGCTTCTGCTCGAAGCACGGTGCCTTTTTAGTTATCGAATCAGCGTCCGCGTCCGGCTCCGCCGCCGTGGCTGCTGCCGCCGCCCATGCCGCCGAAGCCGCCGAAGCTGCCGCCGCCGCGCCCGGCTCCGCCAAAACCGGAGCCGCCGCCCATACCGCCAAAGCCGCTTCCACCGAAGCCGCCGCCGCGGGGAGGACGCGGCCCCCGTGGGCCTCTCGGGCCGCGAGGGCCGCCATAGAAACCACCGCCGGGGCCGAAGTCATCGTAAGGGCCGCGGGGAGGGCGCGGGCCTCTGTGCCGACGCCGTGCGCCGAACCAGCCAAACGGCCCCCAGAACCAGCCGAAGGAGTGGCCGAGAGGGGTGATAAAGATAAAGAAAACTGCGATAAACAGGATGATATAAGCAAGCATGGAGAAAATGCCGCCGATAAAGCTTTCCCAGATGGAGTAGTGCTTCTGGGGCGGGACAGGCTCGACAGAGGGCCGGGTGGTCTGGGTGTCAGAGCCGTCGGAATAGATGGTCCCGCCGCTCAGAGTGACCCCATACACCTCTGCGATGGTATTGGCCACATTGGTGGCGCAGGTGAGGACGGCTGCGTCGTACTTCTTGGCGGCGAAATCGTCCTCCATGGTCTGCACGAGGGTGCTTGCCTGATCGGCCAGCATGGTGCTGCGGAAGCCGTCGCCGTAGGTCAGATAGTAGTCGCCGTCGGCGTACTGGTCCGACTGCATCACCAGCAGGATGAGTACGCCGTTGTTCTTGCTGGAACTGCCGATGCCCCAGGTGTTGAAGGCTTCAGTGGCGTAGTCCTCGGTGGTGGCGCTGCCGGTGTAGTCCACGGTCAGCACGCCGATCTGTGCGCCATCGCAGCTGGAAGAGAGCTGTGCGTTGAGGGTCTCGAGCTCCGAGGTGGTGCTGTCGCTCAGCACACCGGCGTCGTCCACCACGCATTGATCTTTCGGCAGGCTGGGCAGCTGGATGCTGGAGGCCGAAGCCGCCGGTGCCAGCGCCGTGATGCCGACGGTCACGACAAGAAGCAGTGCCGCAATGCGGCGGGAGAATGTTTTCATCGTCTTCATGCGAAAAGTTCCACCTCCTGTATGCCGAACAGCTTGCCCAGCACGCTGGCCGGGAAGCCGCCGACGTCTTTTTGGTAGCTCTGGACTGCATCGTTATAATGCAGGTTGCTGATGATGGTCTGCGCACTGTTGAACTGGCTGTACTGCCCCTGTACTGCGCCCATCTTCATGGGGTCTTCGGCCTGCTCCTGCAATTTTGCGTAGAGCTGGCCGATGGCTGCGCCAAGCGTCTCGTTCGACTGGTAGAGCATATGCATCCTGCCGCCGGTGTAAACACTCAGAGAGTCCGGTGCGTGAATCTTGCCATCGGACTGCACCGCCCCGAGGCAGGCGGAAAAAGAGTCCAGCGCAGCCTGTGCCGTCTGCACTTCGGTGCTGTCTGCACCCAGTGTGTTGGACGCGGTGGTGATGATGTTGGCGGCCGTGTTGAGCCGTGTGGTCAATTCCTCATTCAGGGTATAGCCGCTGTCTGCGGCCACGCCGGTGGTGAACCCGTTCTTCACCGTGTCGTACTTTGCCCGGAGCTTCGCCCCGCCAAAGCCGACAAAGCAGGCCAGCATCACCACGATGCAAAGCGCCACGGCCACGGCCTGTTTGCTCAGCGCGGCAGGCAGGGCCTTTTCGAGGCTTGCCAGCTTCTGCTGGAAGGGCGTCAGCCGCACTTCCTCCTCGGCGGGCGCTGCGGCGCGATAGCTGGAAGCGTCAAAGCCGCCGGTGGGTTGATTCTGTTGTCTGGAAAAATCTGCGTTTGCCATTTCAGCTCCGGATCTCCATCATCTTCTGTTTCAGCTCGTCTTCGATGCGGGTGAGCTCCTGCTCGGCAGCGGCACGCTTTGCGCGGCCCTCGCTCTGGATCTTGTTCAGCTCGTCCAGCGTCTCGATAAGGCTCTTGTTGGTCTGCTGCAGGGTCTCGATGTCCACAACACCGCGCTGAGACTCCTTGGCCGTCTCGATGGTACCCATCTTGAGGGCGTCGGCGTTCTTTTTCAGCAGCTCGTTGGTCATGTCGGTGACGGCACGTTCGGCCTGCATGGCCTGCTGGCTGTGGGCCAGACCCAGTGCCAGCACCATCTGGTTCTTCCACAGCGGGATGGTGTTGACGATGGTGGACTGGA
>ENA-OYXT01000754-OYXT01000754.1-human-gut-metagenome-genome-assembly--contig:-NODE-754-length-11772-cov-5.917812_pt1 | contig 11772 bp, 10 predicted proteins | sample MGYA00244218_ERZ653423 | MGnify/ENA primary metagenome ERZ653423 (study PRJEB26926, sample SAMN06165035) | human gut metagenome | biome: ENVO:00009003; feature: ENVO:2100002; material: ENVO:00002003... | reverse complement strand
CTTGCATGTGTTAAGCACGCCGCCAGCGTTCGTCCTGAGCCAGGATCAAACTCTCTATAAATCGTATCAACACAGCGTTCCCGCTGAGCTAATCTCTTTTACAGAGCTATTTCCATAGCTTCATAAACTCTGCTCAAACACCGGGTAATTGACTGAACCCCAGTGCTTAAGCTTTTCAGTTGCACATCTTCATGTGCTCCCGTCTGGTGCTTTGTTCGTTCATTGTTTAATTTACAAGATACACGCTCCACTTATTCGCGGAACATTTGGTATTTTACCACAACCGATTTCGTTTGTCAAGAACTTTTTTCGACGTTCTTTACATTTCTGAAACCGTTTGTCGTTAGCCGCCATCACAGACGACTTATTTAGGATATCACATCCGAACCGCTTTGTCAAGAACTTTTTTATCAAATCCTCAACTTTTTTCGTTCGTCCGTGTCCCTGCCGCCCGCTCTCGCCGACAGCTTTGTTAGAATACCACCCCTTCCCCCTTTTGTCAACACCTTTTTCCCTCTTTTTTCATCTTTTTTATCCCTGTCAGAAGATGCGGTTATGTGATATGTCGTTACCATGTCCTCCGCTTCTTTTGTTCGATCTGCGGTTGGCTATTTACAGAAAAACAACCCATTCTATACATATTCAAATAGATAGGATACGCTATATAAGCCGCGCCCCGGCTGCCAAACAGCTATGCTGCCTGCCAACCGGGGCGTCCCATTGAATATGCCTTTCCGCTCACAGCGCGGCTGCGCCGATGATACCGGCCTCGTTGCCCAGCTTCGCCGGGGCGATAACGGGAACGGCCCCGTCCTTGCCGCCGAAGCAGTTGCGCTCCACATACCGGCGCACCGGAGCCAGCAGACGCTCTCCCTGGCGGCTGATGCCGCCGCCGATGAGAATGACCTCCGGAGCCAGGGCGTTGACGATGTTCACCAGGCCCGCCCCCAGATAGTCGCAGTAGCGGTCCACCACCGCCCGGGCAGTCTCGTCGCCCCGGTCCGCTGCGTCGAACACCGTCTTCCCGTTGACGTCCGCCAGCCGGGCCAGCAGAGAATCCGGATGCCGGGCCGCCGCCTGACAGGCCTGACGAATCAGGGCCGTAGCGGAGGAATATGCCTCCCAACAGCCCCGGCGGCCGCAGGTACAGGGCTCGCCGTCCATGACCAGCAGGGTGTGGCCCAGCTCGGCCCCGGCTCCCCGCATCCCGTCATAGATCCTGCCGCCGATGATGATGCCTCCGCCAACGCCGGTGCCCAGGGTAACGAGCACCACGTTGTCGTGGCCCACCGCCGCACCCGCTACCTGTTCGGCCAGAGCGGCACAGTTGGCGTCGTTGCTGAGTCGGCAGGGAATGCCAAAGCGCTGCTCCAGCATCCGGCACACAGGGACGTGGTCCCATCCCAGGTTATACGCTCGCTCCACCACGCCGTCGGCAGAGTTGCAGGTGCCCGGTGAACCGACGCCCATGCTGCGGCAGTCGGCAACGGACGCCCCGGCCCGGGCCAGGGCCTGCTCCACGGCGCCGCCCATGTCCCGCACCACCTCCGCCGCCGGGCGGCTGGCCATGGTAGGAACACTGACCCGGGATACGATGGCGTGGCCGTCGTCCACCACACCCACGGCAATGTTTGTGCCGCCCAGATCGATTCCGATACGATACATATGCTCTCCCTCCACCGTTCCGTTTACACCCGGGCCAGGTCCGGCTGCCGGACCTCCTGCCCCGCAGGGACCAGATCCTTGATGAAGCACCGGCGGCGCTTATGCTGCTCCAGGGGGAAATCCTGCCACTGGGTCTGGACCTTCTGATTCATCTCCAGCATGGGGCCGGTCTCAGCCCAGCGGACGCCCATCTCATAAGCACCCCGCATGACCTGGCTGATGACCACGGCGTTGACACCCTTGCTCTGCAGGTCCGGCCGCACGGCGATCAGCAGCAGATCCACGGTGTCGTTTTTCCGGAAGGCCTTCAGCAGGTCTACCCAGCCGGCGGGGAAGATCCGGCCCCGGTTCTTTCGCAGGGCCTCGGCAATGCTGGGCGCCGCCACTCCGAAGGCTACCAGCTCCTCCTCCTCGTTCATGACGAAGCAGGTAAGATGGGGGTTGACGAGGGGGGCAAACTTCCCGGCGTAGCGCTTGATCTGGGGCTCGGACAGCTCCACCGTGCCGTAAAGCGGGGAATAGGCGATGTTTACCAGTTGGAACACCTTGCGGATCAGAGGCGGATAGTCCAGCCGGGTCCGCACCTTGTGGATGTGCAGCTTCTGGCGCTTGAGCACATAATTGCTGAGCTTCTCCCAGCGCTGGATGACCTTCTCGTCGGTGGGCGCAGTGATGAGCTCCTCGATCCAGTCCACGTCCTTCTCATAGCCCAGAGCCGCCAGATGATCCTTATAATAGGGGTGATTATAATAGGTAAAGAAGCAGCTGCGGCGGTCAAAGCCCTCCACCAGCATGCCCTCCCGGTCCATATCCGTGAAGCCCAGGGGACCGTGAACCTGGGTGCAGCCCAGCTGCCGGGCCCAGTCCTCCACCGTGTCGAACAGAGCCTTGGACACCTGGTAGTCGTCGATAAAGTCCACCTGGGTAAACCGCAGGCGGTTGGTGTGCCACTTTTCGTTGGCCTTGCGGCTCAGGATCGCGCCGATGCGGCCCACGATCTCCCCATCCCGCATAGCCAGCCAGCACCGGGCCTGGCAATATTCAAAGGCGGGGTTCTTTTTCCTGTCCCAGTCCTGCAGGTCGTCGTCATAGGTGCCGGGGATGTACTGGGGCACATCCTTGTATAGCTCTATGGGGTATTCCACAAACCGGCGCAGCTGCGCCTTGGTGGTCACCTCTACAATAGATACCATGTTTTCTCCTCCCTTCTTGCGAAGCAGTAACAGTTTACCGCCTTTTCCCCCGGATTGCAAGCCGTATCTGGTCCCGCGCGGGATTTTCGGAAAAAAATCCCCGCCGGGGCGCAAAAAAGGATTCCATATTGTGAAAAAATTTGCTATAATGGCCTTGAACACCCGCCGGGCACGTCCCGGCTTATCACGGAATAGGAGGAATCATTATGATCAGGATCGGTATCATCGGCTGCGGCAAGATCGCGCAGGTGCGCCATCTGCCGGAATATGCCGCCAACCCCCATGTGGAGCTGGCGGGCTACTACGATTTGAACACCCAGCGGGCCCAGGAGATGGCCGCCCAATACGGCGGCAAGGTCTACGAATCCTATTTTGACCTGCTCAACGACCCCAGTATCGACGCCGTGTCCATCTGCGTGGAAAACCGCAGCCATGCGGAGATCACCACCTACGCCCTGTATGCCGGGAAGCACGTTCTGTGCGAAAAGCCCATGGCCGTGACCCTGGCAGAGTGCGAGTCCATGGTGGCCGCCGCCGAGCGCAACGGCAAGCACCTGATGATCGGCCACAACATGCGCTTTGACCCGGTGCACCGCAAGGCCAAGGAGCTGCTGGACGGCGGCATCATCGGCGACATCATCACCTTCCGGACCACCATGGGCAACGCCGGCCCGGAGAACTGGTCCATGGAGGCCGGGAGCACCTGGTTCTTCGACAAGCAGAAGGCCGCCATGGGCGCTCTGTCGGATCTGGGCATCCACAAGGTGGACCTGCTGCAATACCTTACCGGTCAGAAGGTCATTGAGACCACTGCCAAAGTCATGACTCTGAACAAGCACACTGCCACCGGCGCGCCCATCACCGTGGACGACAACGCCCTGTGCATCCTGCGCATGAGCGGCGGTGCGGTGGGCACCCTGGCCGCCAGCTGGACGGTGTACGGCCACGAGTGCCAGTCCACCTGCCTGTACGGCACCAAGGGCATCATGCTCATCTATAACAACAACAATCCTGCCGCTCCCATCGAAGTCCGGAACCTGGACGGCACCAGCACCACCTACAATATTCCGCCGGAGACCAATTCCGGTGTCATCGACGAGTTTGTGGCCGCCCTGGAGCAGAACCGGGAGCCCGAGGTGTCCGGCAGAGAAGCCCTGTCCACCATGCGGGCCATCTTCGGCAGCATCAAGTCCTCCGAGATCGGCCGCACCGTCTCCGTCAACGACAGCTACGTGAACCATCTGTAAGCATCAAGCCCCGGGGCTACCCCCGGGGCTTCATGGAACTTGTCAAAAAAGGGCGGCGCCCTTTTTTGACAAAAGAGTTTTCGCTCCGACCCGCGCGTTTTCACGCATAAAATGCGCGAAAACACACTCTCTCCGCGCAAAGTATTTTTCGCGACGTACACGCCGCCGCGAAAAATGGATCAAACTTTATTCGCGGCCTGCGGGCCGCGAACTCTGCGAGGCTTTTTTGAGCGTATGCATCAAGCCCCGGGGTTACCCCCGGGGCTTGACGATTTTTTGATTCACTGCAAAAACAGGGAAGCGGGACGGTTTACCACCAGCATGTTGTAATACTTCAGCAGGTGATAGTCGTCCTTATCCAGCTTGATGCTGGCCAGCAGGCGGTCGTTTTCCTCCAGCGGCTCCTTGGAGATCAGGGTTTTCAGGGCGATGGGAGCAAAGAACGGGGTGCTGCCGATGCCGGACAGCAGGCCCACGGCGGGAGTACGGTTATGCATGGGGTTGAGCATGCAGATGTACATTTTCTCCGCCTCGTTGATCTGGTTGGTGAGCACCATGTGGGTAATGGTATCGTAGGGCTTCATCTCGCCGGTGAACAGATGCTGGCACCGGTCCGGCTCCCGGAAGTCGTCCACCCCCAGATACAGCATCACGTCGATGCCGTCGCCGGAGGCGGCAGGGGAGAAGCACAGCAGCGACCGCACCAGCTGCCGCACCCGGCCATCGTAGTAGTACATATACGCCCGGGGCTGGTTGAAGTAGAAGTTCTTGGGCAGCACGGACTGAGCTTGGAACACAGGGGGCTGGTAATCGATGAAGCATTTCAGATCGATATCCAGAGCCCGGGCAATGTCATACAGCGTCTCCACGTCGATGGTAATGGTGCCGTTTTCATACTTGGACACCGTGGCCTTGCTTTTGTTGATCATGGCCGAGAACTGCTCGATGGTATAGCCCCGGCTTTTGCGGTATTTTTTGATCCGCTGGCCCACATGGTAGGAAAAGGAACCCATTCCGTGCACCTCCTTGTGTTTCTGCCTGAATTGTACCAAACATTTGGTAGGAAGTCAACGGAAAGTTTCCGAATGAGAAACATTTTTTCGGTTCAGTCTCGCCGCTGGAGCGCTGCCAGGTCTATGCAGCGCCCGCCCAACAGCGTGGCCTCCTCCGGGTCGTGGGTCACACACAGGACGGAGGCCCCTGCCGTGTGGCGGCGGATATAGGCTGCGGTGTCCCGGCGGCACTGCTCATCCAGTCCCTTGAAGGCCTCGTCCAGCAGCAGAAGCTCCGGCCCGCAGCACACCGCCCGGGCGATGGCCACCCGGCGGCGCATTCCGCCGGACAGCTGCGACACCGGCAGGCGGACGCTGTCGGACAGGCCCAGCTCCTCCAGATGCTGTAAAATCGCTTTCTCCGGCAAGGTCCGGCCCGTAACCAGCCGAATGTTGGCCACGGCAGAGAAGTTGTCGCATAGCCGGTCCTCCTGGAACACATAGCCCAGCCGCCGGGGGACCCCGGTGACGGCTCCGGCGTCAGGCGTTTCCAGCCCGGCGATGCACCGCAGCAGGGTGGTCTTGCCCAGGCCCGAGGGGCCCATCAGGCACACCGTCTCCCCCTGCCGCACCGTCAGGCTCACGTCCCGCAGCACCGGGCCGCGGCCGTAATCCTTGGATACATGCGCAATTACCAGGTCCATTACCGTCCCTCCCATGCAGCGAAGCACCGCCGCAGCAGCCACAGCACCAGCTTTTCAAAGCCCACGCTGCATACCACGATTACCACCGTCCAGGCCAGCAAATCCGCCGTCTGGAAATACACCTTGGACTCATACAGCCGCTCACCGATGGAACCGCCCACCACACCGATGACCTCAGCGGCCACGCCGGACTTCCACGACATGCCCAGGGCCACGCTGCACCCGGACAGAAGAAACGGCTTCACCTGGGGAACGTAGATATACCCCAGTCGACGGGAAAAGGGCACCCGGTACAGCCGGGCCATCTCCAGCAGCGCCGGGTCGGCGCTGCGGATGCCCTGGAGCGTGTTGGAGTAGATCGCCGGAAACACCATGAGAAACGAGATAAACACCGCCAGCTGGCTGGTATTCAGCCAGATCAGACAGATGATGATGAATGACGCCACCGGTACGGACTTGATCACCGTGACATAGGGCCACAGCAGTATCTCCAGCACCCGCAGCCGTCCCGCCGCCACCGCCAGCAGCACCCCCAGAACCAGGCCCAGGCCGAAGCCGCCGCTGATGCGCAGCAGGCTGAAGGCCACCGTAGGGAAAAAGTCCGGCTCCTGCCAGACCGTCCACAGCCGCTGGGCCACCTGCCAGGGGGACGGCAGCAGCAGGTCCATGCCCACCGCCATGGCCGCCCCCTGCCAGACCGCCAGGGCCAGGGCCACCGCTATGCACTTTTGCAGGCTCGCGTGCTTCATAGCGTCCTCCGCTGCATTTATTTTCCCATCCAGTAGAAGTCGTCCCCGGGGAGCTTGCCGCCCACGGACTCAGGGTTCTGGTCATACAGCACCTGCAGATAGCCGCTGGCCATGGTCTTCATATTGTCGCCGGTGATGCAGACGATGTTGCAGTCGGGAATGGCCTTTTCGGCCACGGCGGACTTGACAATGCCGTATTTCTCCACCAGGACGGAGGCCTCGGCGGGCTGATCGTTCAGGAAGTCCACAGACTGGGTGTATTCATCCAGGAGCTTCTCCACCGCCTGGGGATGCTGCTCCAGGAATTCGCTGCGCACCAGCAGCACCGCGGTGATCAGCTGGCTGCCGCCGCCCAGGGCGTTCCACTCCTTGGTCAGGTCCAAGGCCACCCGCAGACCGTCCACCTGACTCCGGGCCACCACCACAAAGGGCTGGGGCAGCATGGCCACGGCGTTGTCCATGGCGGCCATCTGGGCCACGATCTCCGTGGGCTCGCTCTTCCACTCTACGTTGACGTCCCGGCCCAGCTCCAGGCCGTTCTGGGCCAGCAGGTACGTCAGAGCATACTCGGGAGTCGCGCCCTTGCCGGTGGCGTAAATGGTCTTGCCGGCCAGGCTCTTGATATCGGTGACAGTCTCGCCGCCCTTTTCCACGATATACAGCACGCCCAGGGTGCTGACGGCCAGCATCTTCACCTGTCCCTCGGTCTTGTTATACAGCACGGAGCCCAGGTTGGCGGGCACGGCCATGATGTCCAGCTCCCCCTTCAGGAACAGGGGATTCAGCTCGTTGGCGCTGGCAGCCATCCGGAAGTCGATGGCGTTGGCGGTTTTCTGGTTTTCCGCGTCGTCCAGCAGCTTTACCAGGCCCATGGACGTGGGGCCCTTCAGTCCGCCCACCCGAATGGTGACGGCTTCCTCCCGGGGCTGGTCGGGGGCCTGGGGCTGCTTGGCGCAGCCGGTAAACAGTGCGGCGGTCATCAGCACCGCCAGCAGCAGGGATACAAATTTTTTCATGTCGGTTCTCCTTCCCGTGAAATGACGTTGGAATATTGGGTCTTGGCGCTGACGCCGGGCAGGCGTCCGATCTTGCCGGACAGGGCCGCGATCTTATCCTGGGGTGCGTCCAGCACCACAGAGATGATGTTTACGCCCCGCTCCCGGTACGGCAGGCCCATGCGCCCGATGATATAGCCGCCGTATTCGTGCAGCAGCGCGTTCAGCGCCGCCGCCGAGGATTCCTGCTCCACGATGATGCCGATCAATGCCACTCTTGTTTCCATATTCCGTCACCTCCCTCCGAAAACAAAAGAGCCGCGCCCTGCGGCACGGCCCCAGCACCCGGGGACGCTTTCCCCGGGCGGTGTCATCTGTGGCGTAGCTTCCGTCGCAATCGCAATTTTGACGTCAGGAACTCACCTCTATTTTATGATGGCCGCCGCCGGTTGTCAAGGCCGGTTTTTCTTGCCAAACGCAAATACATATTGTATAATAATGTCGACAAATTACAGTTTGGAGTGATTTCATGGAGAATAATCGGAAACCCCGGGTACTTTTGACAGGCTTTACCCCCTTCGGCGGGGAAACCGTGAATCCGGCCCTGGAGGCAGTGAAGCGGGTGCGGTGCCCGGAGGCGGAGGTCTGCGTGCTGGAGGTGCCCACGGTGTTCGGCGAGTCGTCCCGGGTGGTGACGGCGGCTATGGACGCATTCCGGCCGGATGTGGTGCTGTGCGTGGGCCAGGCGGCAGGCCGCAGCGCCGTGACCCCGGAGCGGGTGGCCATCAACGTGGACGACGCCCGGATCCCGGACAACGCCGGGCAGCAGCCGGTAGATGCGCCCATCGTCCCCGGCGGACCGGCGGCGTATTTCGCCACGGTACCGGTGAAGGACATGGTCCTGGCCATCCGGGAGGCCGGGGTGCCGTCGGAGCTGTCCAACAGCGCGGGGACATATGTGTGCAACCACCTGCTGTACTGCGTACTGCACCATGCAGGTCCGAGAGTTCGGGCGGGGTTCATCCATGTGCCCTGCATCCCGGAGCAGACGGCGGGCACCGATCGCCCCTCCCTGCCCCTGGCGCAGCTGGTCGCCGCCCTGGAGGCGGCGGTTGCGGCCTGCTGTAAAGGATAACCGGTTTCCCCCAGTGAAACATAAGACTCCGTCGGAGAAATGCTGCTCCACGGATAAATAAACAGTTAAAGTGCTCTATTTTCGGCAAATTTAGGCACAACACCGCATTGACAAACAAATTGGGGCCGTTTTATAATGGAATCATCCGAAAGGAGTTGAATCCTATGAACGAGATCTACGTCATCGGCCACCACAACCCCGATACCGATTCCATCGTGTCCGCCATGGCCTACGCAGCCCTGCGCAACGCCCTGGGCGACCGGAACTATGTGGCTGCCCACATGGACCACATCAGCGACCAGACCCAGCGGATGCTGGACCGCTTCGGCTTCCAGCCGCCCCGGACGGTGCAGAACGTCCGCACCCAGGTGGAGGACCTGGACTACGATACCCCCCCGGCTCTGAACGCCACCGTCACCATGGACCGGGCGTGGCACATCATGCGGGAGCAGCGTATCTCCGCCATCCCCGTTATCAACGAGGACGGCACCCTGTACGGTACTCTGTCCGCCGGCGACATCGCCACCTACAGCATGACCACCATCGCCAACCCCCGGGTAGAGGCGGTGCCCCTGTTCAACCTGCTCAGTGTCATCGAGGGCCGTCTGCTCAACGACAGCGGCGATCTGATCGACACCGTGTCCGGCAATGTGGTCATCGCCCTGCCCCAGAGCTGCGAGAACCTGCTGTTTAACGATCCGGACAACATCGTCATCTGCGGCAACCAGCCGGATATGATCCGCCGGGCCCTGGATATCGGCGTCAGCTGCCTAATCCTGTGCCAGACGGAGGTGGACCCGGACCTGCTGGAAAACGCCGGGCGTACCTGCGTCATCACCACTCCCTATGAGGCCAGCCGGGTATCCCGCCTGATCTATCAGGCCAGTCCCATCTCCCGGCCCTGCCACAATGAAAAGATCGTGTGCTTCCATCTGACGGACTATATCGACGACGTCCGCGAGGTGGTGCTGAAGAGCCGCTACCGCTGCTACCCGGTGCTGGACGAGAATGAAAAAGTCGTAGGCACCCTGTCCCGGTATCACCTGCTGCGTCCCCGGCGCAAGCGCGTGGTGCTGGTGGATCACAACGAGCGGGCCCAGGCCGTTCCCGGCCTGGATCAGGCGGACATTCTGGAGATCATCGACCACCACCGCCTGGCGGATATCCAGACCAGCCAGCCCATCCGGGTCCGCAACGAGCCCGTGGGCAGCACCGCCACCATCATCGCCGGCATGTATCAGGAGCACGGCGTCATGCCGTCGGCCAACATGGCCGGTCTGCTGGCGGCAGCCATTCTGGCCGACACCGTTATGTTCAAGTCTCCCACCTGCACCAAGCGGGATATTGCCATGGCCGAGCGCATGGCCCGCATCGGCGGCGTCAACATAAAGGAGCTGGGCCGTCAGCTGTTCTCTCCCGCCAGCGGCAAATCCGTGGAGGAGCTGGTAAACAGCGACTTCAAGGAGTTCCACATCGGTGAACAGAACCTGGGCGTGGGCCAGGTCACCTGCCTGGACTCCGTGGACATGCTGAAGCGCAAGGGCGAGTTCCTGGATGTGATGCGCCGCCTCCAGGAGGAGCACCACTACAATATGGTGATCCTTATGCTCACCGACGTGCTGCTGGAGGGCACGCAGCTGCTGTATGTGGGCAGCGACGAGGCCATCCGCAACGCCTTCTCCGCCGAGCCCAAGGACAACGCCCTGTTCCTCCCCGGCGTTATGAGCCGGAAAAAACAGGTCATTCCCATGCTGTCCGCCCTGTGGGGATAATTTTCACACCCGCAAGCAGAGCAGCTTCGGCTGCTCTGCTTTTTTCCGCCGGAGGACGGGATTTATCGGCAAATTTTTGAAAAAAGGTGTTGACAACCCCGCGGTGTCTGTGGTATATTAAGTCTTGCCTGTCGGGGAGACGACATGGCGGCGTAGCTCAGTTGGCTAGAGCATGCGGTTCATACCCGCAGTGTCACCGGTTCGAATCCAGTCGCCGCTACCATCGACTGGTGAGACGCCGACAGCGTCTCACCAGTCACCCCCCCTCAGCAAAAAGACGGCCCGTTGGTCAAGTGGTTAAGACACGGCCCTTTCACGGCTGTAACATGGGTTCGAGTCCCGTACGGGTCACCACTTCGGCAATCCGTAAGGGGTTGCCGAATAAATGGAGGCTTAGCTCAGCTGGTTAGAGCGCCTGCTTCACACGCAGGAGGTCACTGGTTCGAGTCCAGCAGTCTCCACCAAAAAGTTCCTGATTTCGCAAGAAATCAGGAACTTTTTTCTGTTTATGTCCTCGAATAGTGACGCGGCATTTTGGCGTTTTTCGCATGACCCGAACCGTGACCCAAAAGCTGAGAGATCAGGAAAGCACCGGAGAGGGGCGGATGGCATCATCCGTCCCTCTCCGGCTGTTTTTTGCGGGCTACATGGTCCGGCTGATGACGCTGCCGATGGTGTCGGCGGCGGAGCGCTTCATCCCCTCCGTGGCGTGGGTGTAGGTGCTGAGGGTGAAGCCCGCGTCGTAGTGGCCCAGCGCACCAGACAGCGTCTTGACATCCACGCCGTACTTGAGGGACAGCGTGGCGAAGGTGTGTCTGAGGTCGTGAAATCTGATGTGCTCCGCGCCGATGGCCTTCAGGATCTTCTCATGGGTGTGGCGGAAGGAGTCCGGGTCGAACATGGTGCCGGTCTTGGGTGACACAAACAGGTAAGGGCTGCCTGGGTGCTTGCGATGCTCTTCTATCAGCAGCTCCACGGCTTTCTGCGGGATCGCCAGCTTTCGGATGGAGTTTTGCGTTTTCGGCTGACTGATCACCAGCTCACCGTTGATGCGGTTTACCTGCTTACTGACGGAGATGGTCATGTTCTCCACGTCCAAGTCCGTCCACAGCAGGGCGAGGAGCTCGCCCCGCCGCAGGCCGGTGGTCAGCTCCAGATAGAAGGCCGCCAGCAGCCCGCGCCGTTCCGCTTCGGCCAGATACGGGCCGATCTTCTCCTCCGGCAGTATCTTCATCTCGCGCTTTTCCAGCTTTGGCAGGCGGCAGCCCTTAGCGGGGTTGGCGCTGTCTCTTATACACATCTGACGCTGCCGACGACTAG
>ENA-OYXT01000742-OYXT01000742.1-human-gut-metagenome-genome-assembly--contig:-NODE-742-length-11950-cov-4.569063_pt1 | contig 11950 bp, 9 predicted proteins | sample MGYA00244218_ERZ653423 | MGnify/ENA primary metagenome ERZ653423 (study PRJEB26926, sample SAMN06165035) | human gut metagenome | biome: ENVO:00009003; feature: ENVO:2100002; material: ENVO:00002003... | reverse complement strand
AGGAAATGCATAGGCAGGACGAAAATCAACTCCTACCATATGAATCATCTTTCTGTCTGTACTGTCTTTTTCGCCTGCCACCGCACAAACAGACAGGCACAGAAACAGACACAGAAGTATAAGTCTGCTAGTTTTTCCACTCATCTCATTCTATTTTTTCAGGAATTATACAAAAGTCGTACAGCCCCTTACTATAAAGTTTCCCTTCAAAAGTCCGCTTTCTTCCTGTAGAAGGAATGGAAATGTACAGTTTATAATCTATCCAATATTGCTCAATCATATAATAGACTGAAATTTTCCATTTTTCACCGGGAGGAATGACATATTCCTTACCTGCCAGATCGGATTCGATGGAAGTTTTAATTTCCTGAGAATTGACTCCGACCTCTGCCTTTGTACTTCCCAGAACCGGTTGTTTATCTACGAAATCGGGTATGACTACCAATGGCAAAGGAGTACCCAAAAAGCGTTTATACAGTTCCTCTTCATTTACTCCATCTTTATTTCTAAAAGAAACTTCACGCGAAAAAGATGTTTCCAACGGAGTGAAGTGCCAGCTTGTCGGCTGATCGGATTTGCTGTTATTCACTACCAGCGAATAGTCAGGTTCCAGCGTATTGTCAGAATATAACAAGCTTTTCCAATCATATACAATACTGTCTACTTCGTATTTTGAGGTTTGGGCCAACGACACTGGAATAGATTTCATCTCATATTCATTGCCGACAATTATTTCAACGTCAAGAGCCGACCTGTTCATGTTTTCTCCCGCATAAATACAAAGTTCTCTGCCATTCCTCTTCTCTACCCTGAAGTTGCAATATTCATAACCCAACTTTATAACGGCATTGGCTCCATTCTCCAAAGGCAGGTTTCTTCCATCAGGTTTTCCCTCAAGGTCACAAACTACTCCCCACACATTTTCAGAGGCTCCATATATATTCAGGATATCCCAGTTATCCGACTTAAAATTTATTCTGGCAACAGAATCTGTTTCCGACAACTGCACCACCGGAACTTCAGGCAAATAATCGTCTATAAAGACTCCGCTATTGCATCCGACGGCAGATACCAATAAGCCCAACCACAATATTTTCTGTATATTTTTCATTTTTTATCTCTACATGAATATTTCCAACCTTACATACAGCCTGCAAACTTATCTCCCGGGAGGCATGATAACCGGTGATCCGCCCCGCTTGTCAATCATGACACTTCTTAATACTTCATAGAGAATTCCACCAACATCGATGCCTAAATCGAATTTATTGAATTTATAGTAAGGTGTAACAATCGGAACAGTCTGCCATCCCCGTTGGGGATCGTAATATCTCTGTGCTCCTACCTCCATACCAAACCGGTCGGTAAAATCATAGCCCACAGTAGCTCCGAATGCGCTCCTGTTAAAACCATAACGGTTATCCGGGGAATATGAGCCGAAAACATTTATATGGAGTCTGTCAGCAGGACGGTATGTTACGATACCGGAAACTCCCAAAGACTGTCCTACACTCTTCGGGAAATTATACTTTACCGCATCCACTCCCGCCTGAATAGAAAAATAATCATTCAGGTCATAACGATAAAAGAACGAGGCCTGATTTACTCTTCCCAGACCAGGCAATGTTTCCTGCATACCACTGCCATAAAAATTAGGAAGGATTTGTCCACCCGTCGCATAATCTCCATAAAATCTGGGAGAAGGATTTGTATAATAAGGAGGTATATAGAAAGGCTTGCGCAATTTAATCTCTATTTTCTGTCCGTCCGGTATCTCATTTACCGGATTACTCAGTGTGTTTTCCTTGAAATCGGCAGCATATCCACCCGGTTGTGGAAAAACGACGGCACCCTCAGACAATATTTTCAGACTGTCTTTTTCTTGCTTAATACTATTTACTTTCATGTTTTCCTGAGCATAAAGTCCTGCACAAGACAAACAAAGAAGTGATAATAGCATGATGTTTCTCCACTTCATATTCTTCATAGTTTGAGTTATGGATTCAAATATAGATGAAATAATTCATATAACAGCCAGATCTTAATCTATTTTAATACCCGAAAAGCAATATATCAAATAAACTGACATTTATCTCAAAACTCATTAGAATACATATCCCATTATTTGAGGCTCTACTTTTTATCCTTTTTGAAAATAGGTTTAATATATTTCTTGAAAATTTTTCCCACTTCAATGGTAGTTGAATTATTCAGCATATCATACGTTCTACCCGCTGATGGTTTAAGAGTGCGTCCGTAGTCTGTCTGAAGCCTTTTACTGAAATCTGGTCCTTCTTTCATGATGAGTTCAGGAGGACGACCTTCCATTGTCACATCATAAACAGGATCCTCTCCTCGTTTAGTCCAAATAGAATAAGGACACATACGGATATATTTCTTCGGCTTCTTTACCATAAAAGTATTCGTCAGATTTCGAGGTATTCCTTCGTCAAAAGGATTCTTAAACTCCATCCATTTCTTTTCAAGCGGAGCTTCCTGAGGTTTATTATAATCCATGCCGCCCGGAAGGAAATCAAACTGAATGAGTTTTACAGCTTCTTCATTCAGCTTAATTTCCTTATCTTCCTTCTGCTGCCCCATAACAGGAATTACTATCAGCAAAAGGAATTTTAATACCATATATCGCCGGATGCAGTTCATTCTGCGTTTTTTATTCACTCATGTTCAATCGTGACATTTCATTTTCAGCCGCACTGCGGTTATTCATTGTACGTTCTGTCCGGAAGCGGTATGTAACAGTAAAGCCAACCTTCCGCGTGTCTTCCTTTCCGATACTGTTCATGATAATATCATTCAAACGGGCTGCACTGCGTATTTTGTTCTTATTGAAAAGGTCATACCCATCGAGCGAAAGCTGAAGCCTGTCATCCAGAAATGATTTTTTCAGACTCAGATTCAGAGACGTGTAATTCTTCGATTCGTACAGCTGATAATAACCTCTGGAACCATAATTAAAATCGGCAGATAACAAGAATCCGGAAGGAAGAGTGAAGCTATTGTTGAAATTCAGTATCATCAAAGGACGACCTGATTTCAGCATACTTCCATCCGGTCCAGGATAATTGAAGAATGTTTTCATACAGGTAAGCGTGAGTGAAGGTATCCACCACTTCACCGGATATTGCAGGTTTATCATACCCGTCAGATTATGCAGTTTATCAAAATTATCCATGTAGCTGACCGTAACCGCCGAATTTCCCGGCATACTGTAAAATGCTGTTACCAGCGGATTGTGCGTACAGGTATAATTCAGGTTAAAGAACAGGAACTTATAAAACAGCATATAGTTCAAGTCATGAGTCAGAGCCTGTTTCAGATAAAGATTTCCTTTCTGATAGGTAAACCGGTCTGTATACACGGCATTATCATTCATTACACCAAAAGGAGGACGCTCCGTATGAATGGAGTAAGTAAGAGATTGTTGCAGGCTCTCCGTATTATAACTTAACGAAACAGAAGGCAGAAAATTGTGATATGTCTGGTTCTGACTTTTGCTATCATTGGTTTCTCTCAGATCACTTCGTATGTGTTCGTAACGCAAGCCTGCTCCCAGCGACAGATTATTCCATGTATAATCGTATGACAGGTAGAGAGAATTCTTCAACTCAGTATTACGAGTACGGCCATTATTCAACGCACGGATATATTCTATATAGTCTGTTCCGCTTGTATGACTAAAATCATATCCCAAGCTGAAAGTTCCCGCTTTCTCGGTTTCATACGACAAACTGAATTTGGCAGCAAACAAATCCCAGTCTGCTTTACGGTGATAGTCCATAGATGTTTCTGCATCGTCGCTTTCCCATTCACGAATATTCCCCCGGCTACGATCAGTCTTGTGAAGATAATCACCGAATACGTTCATTTTCCAGCCATTCTTCCAATCGTTTATATAATACAGATTAAAATGGTTGCTGACGGACTTGTCGGACACATCACTGAGATTCTTAATAAAAGTAGAAACACCCTTGTCCGGTATCATGGAAAGAGTTTCATTTGAGGATGTATTACCTTCGCTGTATTTGCCTTCATATTTCAATCCAACCTCCGATTCTGGTGAAAAATGATAAGAAACACCACCCGTATAAGCATGGCTTTCGTTAAAAATCTGCTTTTGACTCAAATTAGTAAGATTCCAGATAGTATCACTTTGAGTCTGCTGATAAATATCAAGATCCGAATCCTTCTTTCCACGATCATAATTGTAAGAAAAAAAGAAATCCCAGTTTTTATAGTTGTAGCTTCCATTCATCCGGTAATTCTGGCTGAAATGATTTCCCTGCAACAGATTACCGCTGACATTAAAGGCAAGTCCTTCTCCCAGACGTTTGGTCTTGATTTCAATTACCGCACGCTGCTCCGAATGATAACGTACGTCAGGATTCGTCATCAGTCTGACAGACTGAATCTGGTCAATAGCCAGATTATTCAGTTCTGTTTGATCTGTAACCTCCCTGCCATTGATATAATACGTAGGTGTACCTTTTCCTATCACTTCAATGGCGTCACCCCGCTGCTGTATACCTGGTATCTTACAAAGCAGATCATTCAGAGTGGTTTGTTTGGCAAGAATAGTGTTCGGCACATCAGCAGTAATTCCATCCCGGTTCAGTTTGAAAGGTTTCCTGTACGCTGTAATCTCTACTCCTTCGAGTTCAGTTTGTGAGAGCTCCATCCGAGCTATCGGCAGGGTAATGTCCGCATTAACAAGTATATTCTTATACAGCGTCTCATAGCCCAGATAGGAATAGCGGATAATATAGCTGCCACCATCGAGTGATGCACTATATACACCGCAAGAATCTGATACCGCACCTGTTACAAGCGTACTGTCTGACTGATTCAGAAATGCCACATTTACCATTGGCATCACTGCATTTTCTGAATCTATGATTTTTCCTTTAACAAAATGCTGACCATAGACAGGCATTATGATGAAACTGCCTATTATACCTAAAACCGTTGTTCTCATTGGCTGAATTTACACAATAATCTTATTCAAAAATTGTAGCTAGAAGCGTATTATCTTTCCAGCATTCATGTTAATTATTTTTCCTATTGTCTGACTTCAAGCCGAGCTTAAACTACACAAATAGATAATAAACCTACTCTTAATCTTTGGATACTGAAAATATTCAGCATCTTTAATTAATCAATTAGTTCCTAATATTTGACTATAACAAGTCTTTAATGTAGTAAGTCGATTATTTTTTAATGCCCGAACCGTAAAGTGTCTACTTCTTTTACCTCCTGCTTTTTATATCCGCCAAAACGGTATGTAAAGTTCAGAGATACTGTACGGGTGTAGAAAGAACTGTTCATATCCAAATACTGACCTTTGAAGCGAACCTTCATATCCGGCATGCTGGAATTAAAGATGTCACTGCAACGTGCCGTAAGTGTACATTTGTCTTTGGCAAAGTTCCACTTCATTCCGGCTGTAAGATTGAATGTGCTTGCAAGATCCAACGTTCCCTGAATGAAAGGTGTTTGTACGTTCCCTGTCAGCTCAAACGAAAGGTTCTTTCCAACCTTGAAAGTATTATCAAGTGTTCCGACAAATATCCATTTCTTACGATCAAAAGGTATGTCAAAGAACTGGTCACATTTCTGTCGTGCCTGCATTCCTACAAGTGTAAGCCTTGCATCATACCAGTTCCCCATACTGAACGGTACAATGATATTGGCTCCTATCATACGCATATAGTTCCAGTTAGTGTTCTTGTATATCAATGCCAGCCGGTCGGTTGCCTGATAAGGAGACTGAGCAAAGTAATCGGATGTATGTTTATAGAACAGGCCAACGATATACTTCTGTTTCAATATATAGTTTCCATTCAGATTATAGTTCGTCATAGGTCTTAAACCAGGCGTTCCCTGAATTTCAGAATATCCATTCAGATAGGTGACTGAAGACTGCATATCCCAGTAACCAGGATATGTCTTGTCTGTTGACAGGGATAGCTGGAAAATATGTTGCGGACTTTTCAGATATGTCAACGAGGCTTGCGGATAGACCGCCCATTTGTGATAATTGCCAATAGTATAATATTCCCCAGTAGCCGAAACAGTGAACGAAGTCCCTGTTGCCCAATTCTTGCTCAGCGAGAAATAGAAATTAGTTGTCTGCTCTTCCAGCTTAGCATCAGTATTCTCAGGTTTTATATTACCTGTCACATTATTATAAGTCTGAAAATCGTAGTTTTTTGTATAGAGATAGGAAACACCGTAACCTATACCCCAATTATTGGGCAGACTATGTTTCTGGTCTGCGTAAACAGAGTAACGGTCAATACGCTGGCCGCCGGTCAGCGTATATGCGTTTTCACTATTATCTGTAAGCTGTGTTAACATTGTCTGGTTATTATCAGAAGTGAATCGGGTATAATCACCGCCTAATTCGAGTCCGAAACCGGAACTGTATTGTACAGCTATGTTATGCATCTTATTTTCTGTAAATTTATCGAGAGTGGATTGCTGAAAACTTCCGTCTGCTATACTACGACCGTTTCTGTCGGGAGTAAAACTTCCGGTATAAGCAATATTCAGACGATTCTTTTCATTGATATTGTATTCCAGAGCCGTTCTTACATTATGCATCCAGCTTTTGGTACTTAGTTTCTCATTTTGAATTATTTCATAAACCTTATCGCCTAATGTATGTCTGGAGAACAAGTCCGTATATTCCATTATTTTGGCATTGTCGGCCCCATACATTACATCCAGAGCCCGACCTTTTATTTGTCTGGTCTGATAAAGTAAGTGCTGGACAATAAGCTGATAACTCTCCGGCTCCGGTTTAAGCATAAATGTACCGTCGGCCGCAGAGATGGTAGCCTCTAAATAAGTTGAATCCGGTAGTTGCATGACAATGGTCGCACCTTCTACCGGTTGTTGATGGATGTCTACTATTGTTCCTTTTATCTGGCTAAAGGCCCAAACCGGCAATGCTGTATACAGCAATAGTCCTATCAATCGCTTTGATTTCATTACATTTATTTCTTACGATCGTTTTCTAAAAACTGCCTCTCTTCTTATGCAGTTTCCTGCTTTACCAGTTTTCTGCTACAAATGTATAAGATTATATCAGAAAAGCTTCCTCTTTTCCCTTCTTTAAAAGAAGGCATAATAAACTTTAACTGAAAAACGATAGTGTATCGGAATGATTAAGGGCATCAGAACGAATTGTGTAAGATAGAACGGCGGAAAAATTATTGTTATGATTTGTTTATCAGTGAGTTAATCGAAAATAGGGTTTCTGACAAATACAAAACGAAATGTGACATTGCTTTACAAACGCTTTACATCTAAACGGACTAAACACGGGCTTTAAATACGTTTTTGTTACATCACCCTATAAATATCACCTAAACGGGGCTGGAATAGGCTGTAATGGCTTATTTCGGCCTTTTTTCATGTCTGTTTAGGCGTTTAGAAATCTGTTTAAGTGCCCATTTAGACAGGAAAAACAAGCGGTTTAAAAATCTCTCTCTTAAATGTTAAAAAGGGGGTTGGGCATACCTTTGGGCATACTAGTTGGGCATACCCTTTTTTATTCATTTTATGCAAAAAATAAAAAGTTGGGCATACCTTTTTAACAGGTTTTAAACCGTGTATTAGATAAGAGATTACTTTCTGCGTGTGTGATTAAGCTGTTTTTGTCGTTGTTTGGGTATGGATAGTATTATATATTTTCGGATTGATTACGCTGTGAAATTAACGTAAAGTACTGATTTATAGTATATATTTAAATGATAATGCGTATTTTTACGGTGAAAACGTGTGTGTGCGTGTAGAAATGATGCAGAATAGCACAATTAGGACAGTGCAGGCAGCTCTCGGGTAAAGCTGTTTCGGTTTCCGGTTCGAGTCCGGATTCTGCCCCAATACTTTTGTGGATTTGCGTTTTTATAGGTATTAGATTTAAAGTGAACGCTCCCGGTGAAAGTCCGGGAGCTTTGTTTGACTATAATGTCGAATCAAATATTACTTCCATTTTACAGCCTCATCAAGAAATTGTTTCAGCTGTTTTTTTGTCGACTCCATTCGTACAGAATCTGGAGAAGAAACATATACAGAAGTAACATTACTTTTTGTAATATCCCCATCGGCTCTAACTATATATGTATTGATGAATAAAGAATCACCTGAATCTGTCGTGCATAAATAAGCATGAATAATCTTTTTGCCTATGTATTGTGGAGTAAATTTCGATTCAAGATCTTTCATTTCTTCGTTATAGCCGATAGTTTCATTATGAATAAATGCTGAATCCAATTGTGCCTGAGCTTCTAAAAGTTCTTTATATTGTTTAGAGTCCTCAATCTTTGACATGACACTATCAGTTACAGAATATGCAATCGGTTCATAAGTCCAAGTTTTGGGTAAGGAGGATTTAATAAAGTTTGATATTGATTTTTCTATTTCCTCCTGAGGCGCATTACTGCATGAGCAAAAAAAGAAGGATATGATTGTCAATATCTGTATAAAGGTTTTCATACAACTTATATTATTCATTAGTTTAAAAGAACTTTCTGATACTACCTAAAACAGCATATATTTTAATGATCATGCTGATGGGGATTTCCTGTTCGCAGAACTCTTCGCTCTTGTTCGAAGGGATGAGCCGGACGAAACCTTCTTTCTGACTTAGTCGTATTCTCTTTACCGTACGGTATTCCTCTGTAACAATGCCGTATATTTCTCCAGCTGGGAGATACTGAATAGGTGTAGTTACTTCACGCAAGGCGATAATGTCACCATTACTTATTTCTGGTTCCATAGAGTGACCAGTAAGATTGCACCATAATACTCCAGGTTGATTGTAGGGAGGATAATTTATATAGAAGTCGGGATTCACTGTCTGATCATTTACGATTAAATCAAAACCTCCAATAAAATCTACATTAAAGTACGGTGCACCTTCGTATGTTTGGTTTACAGATGGAAGTTTTTCTTCTTTTTCAGATTCTGCACGGAACATGTTGCCTACACCGAGGAGAAGCCAATCTGGTGATAATTGAGGATATTGGGTCAATATTTTGACTATTTTATCTGAACCTAACTCACTTTTCTTTGCATCTCCTTTAAAGTTTGATGCTGAGACTCCTATAAGATTAAAAAAATCAGCCTGTTTTACCCCTATTTCTTTTATAAAAATCAAAATCCTGTCTTTTGAAGTCATAATTTTGGCTATTTAATTTGTTTTGGTCAAAATATTGTCTACTTTTGCAAAGTGTTCCAATAGGAACACGCCCTAAAGGTAATAAATAAAGACTATAAAACAATAGAATTATGACAGAAACAAAAAAACTCATTAAAGCTAGCGGCGAACTTCAGGAGGAAATTGCCGCAAAACTGAAAGTAACGACCCGCTCTGTTCGTTCAGCTCTGGCATACGACACCAACAGCCCTACAGCAAGACTTATTCGTTCGTATGCTCTGAATCACGGAGCTAAGCTCTACGAGCTGAAGGAAATGGAAAATCCGTATGCGGAAGTAATTAAGTTATAGACACCAACAAAAGCAACTCCATAGATAAATATTCTCGCTATTCCAGTTCGTGAGAATAGGGATGGCTCCAAACTCAAAGCCATAGAATCATGAAACGAATCAATACTGCAACCCGTTATTTACTGCTTATACTGGCAGCTGCCATACTGAACCGGCTGACAGACGGTTCAATAAATCTAGTTATATCAATTACTCTTTGCCTGGCACTAATACCTGCCGCAATACGGATGGACAGAGAGGATAAGAAAGCACAGAAAAAGGAATGAATCATATCCGGCTTGCAGAACCTTACCATCAGGATAGTAGTAAACTCTCTGACATAGGTATTCAATAGGTGGTAAAAAGAGGTGAAGCGGCTGCCGTCCGGGTTCAAGTCCCGGAGCCGGACTACAATCTTAACGAATTAATCATGGAAATGTACGGAAATACATTATGCGTCAGCTTTACGGAGCTTGTCCGTGGGGGCATTATCAGCAAACCCACTTACGACAAGTATGTACGTGAGGGCAAGATTACCCTCCTCCAGCGGGGAGGTAACGGACGCGAGGCTCTAATCGCCTACCGCTCCATGCCGGAACGGCTCCGTGCAGCATACGATGACACATTTAAGAATGCATACGAGGAAATGAAACAGCGCGAGCAGGAAAAGTACATCAACACACAGATCCGGTTCGATGCCGAGGCGGTACGCTTCTTCAAGGAGTTTGAGCCGAGCATCGAGTTATCCAGACAGATGGAATACATCCTAAACGCTCAGGTGATGAACGAAATGGTGCGTACGGAGAAGACACGCAGTGTGGAACATGCCAAAGGTGGTTTTGCCCGCCGGGCAGAAACATGGAGCAGCGTACTGATTTGCTGTGAACGACTTCGCGAAATAACGAATCACACTCTGCCCAAAAATCCGGCACGTCTGCGCGAAAAATTCAATGCCTACAAGCGTGAGGGATACGGGGTGCTGGTGAGCGGTAACCTGGGCAACAGTGCCGCACGCCGCATCGGAAAGGCTGAAGGTGCTCTTTTGCTGAAGCTCCGCCGGAGCAAGTTCCCTGTCTACACAGATATGCAGCTCTTTGAGGAATACAACCGTCAGGCGGTGCTTCGCGGGCTGAAGACCATCAAGAGTCCTACCACGATGCACAGTTACTTGAATGATCCGGCGGTAATGGTGTGGTGGTTTTCTGCTGTTCACGGCGAGAGGGAATTCAAGAACAAGTATATGCCAACCTTCGATACGGTAATGCCGTCCATGCCTAACTCGCTGTGGTATTCAGACGGTACGAAGATAAACCTTTACTACCGTGCGTACGATGACAGGCAGAAGCGATGGGTGGCACGAACCACGGATGTGTACGAGGTGATGGATGCCTGCACGGAACTGTTCCTCGGCTACTTTATCGGTGACGGCGAAAACTTCTACAACCAGTACATGGCGTACCGGATGGCACTCCAGACATGGAAGGTGAAGCCTTACGAGATAGTGACCGATAACCAGGGAGGGCATAAGAAACTGGCTTCGCAGGGATTCTTCAAGAAACTCTGTCATCTTCACAAAACCACGATGCCGCACAACGGGCAGTCGAAATCCATCGAGTCCGCTTTCGGACGATTCCAGCAGCAGGTACTTCACAAACTATACAATTTCACCGGTCAGAACATTACGGCAAAGAAGCTTTCCAGCCGTGCCAATGTTGACATGGTAATGGCTAACATTGATAAACTGCCCACGCTGGAGGAACTGAAACAGCAGTATGCCGACTGTCGCGAAGAATGGAACTCGATGCAGCATCCTACCAGCCCAACCGGAATGACTCGCATGGAAATGTACACCGCCATTGAGAATCCGAAAGCCCAACCGCTGGATGATTACGAAGCACACGAAATCTTCATGCTGTTCTCTCAGGCTCCGGTGCAATACACCAAGGAGGGTTTCAACTTCCGCATGAACAAGCAGGAATACAGCTACATGGTGTATGGCGACGACGGGCTGATAGATATGAACTTCCACCTGCAGAACGTAGGCCGTCAGTTCCTCTACCGCTATGATCCGGAAAACATGACCCGCATCGAGCTATGGGCGGTGACTGACACGGGAGCCAAATATTCGGCAATAGCCACACCGAAAGTCACCATTCACCGTGCCACCCTGGAACGAACCGACGAGGAAAACGCTTATCTGTTTGCGCAGCTGGATGCCAACCGCCGCACACGTGCAGCTATGCACATCGCACAAGAGGAACTGTTTATGGAGGAAGCCATGGGCGAGGCATACACCCAGCTCCGCATTCCGCGCCCGGTTGCGGTGAGCGAAAAGCAGCTTGACGGATACCGTGAGGAAATGAAGAGAGGCACACTGGAAGCTCCGGTACAGATGCCCGACACGGACATTCCGGAAGAGCCTGTACTGGCAGACGAA
>ENA-OYXT01000714-OYXT01000714.1-human-gut-metagenome-genome-assembly--contig:-NODE-714-length-12219-cov-5.549737_pt1 | contig 12219 bp, 10 predicted proteins | sample MGYA00244218_ERZ653423 | MGnify/ENA primary metagenome ERZ653423 (study PRJEB26926, sample SAMN06165035) | human gut metagenome | biome: ENVO:00009003; feature: ENVO:2100002; material: ENVO:00002003... | reverse complement strand
GCCTATGTCTGCACCAAAAAGGCCCGTGCCCGGGCATAAAACGTCCCCATTTTATAAAGAAGGAGCCCCATAAATGCTGTGCCGTTTATGGGGCCTTTTTTCCGTTCTGAACAAAGGAGAAATGTCCTATGAAGCGTCCTGTGCGCATCCTGCTGACGGTGGTGGCCGTTATTGCGGTGATCGTGTGTGTTTTCTGCATTCTGTTTATCGTCCAGTATGTCCGGGGCAAGTCTGTCAGCGATAAGCTGGGCAGTGGCGTCCGCTCCGGCCAGGTGGTGGAGCCCCTGGACCCCCAGGACGACGGCAAATATATGGCCATCAATGTGGACTTTGACAGCCTCCACGACGTCAATCCGGAAATCTACGCCTGGATCGAGGTGCCCGGCACCAACATCAACTACGCCGTGGTCCAGAGCGCCGCAGACGACCTGTTTTACGACGATCACGGGGTGGATCGGTCCTATTACTCCGGCGGCAGCATTTTTTCCCAGCGGTACAACACCACCACCTTTCAGGACCCGGTGACGGTGCTGTATGGCCACAACCGCCAGTCCCAGACCATGTTTGCCCAGGTGAACAACTTTGCCGATGCGGAGTTTTTCGCCAAAAACCAGAAGATTATCGTTTACACCCCGGACAAGGTGTATGAATACACCATTTTCGCCGCCTATCCCCACTCCAGCGAGCACCTGCTGCTGTGCCACGATTTTACGGACCCCCAGCAGTTTGCGGACTATTTTGCCTCCCTGGGGGAGGCCATCAACGCCAATTACCGCCGGGACCTGTTTCCTCAGGCAGGGGATCGGGTGCTGACTCTGTCCACCTGCTACCGCCAGAACCGCATGCAGCGGTTTCTGCTCCAGGGTGTGCTGACGGAGACATATGACGTGGTCAAATAAACGACCCCAATGAGACAAGGAGACCCTATGGAACAGGAAAAACAGACCCAGCCGGAACAGAAGAAAAAGCGCCTGTCCACGCCACTGCTGATTTTCATCATCCTTATGGCGGTGACGCTGACGCTGTGCGCCGTGGTGGCGGGGATCTGGCTCCACGGGCGCAGCAGCCTGCGGAACCAGGGCGCGGCCCCCACCGACACCCCTGACGATACCCAGCAGCTGGACAGCTACACCGTCCTCCACGACGGCAAATACTACCGCTATAAGGACCATATGGTGAATCTGCTGCTTATCGGCGTGGATTCCGACAATAAGCCTGCCGCGCCCCTGCCCTATGGCAGCGACAACCAGGCGGACGTGATCCTGGTGGCGGCCCTGGACACCGACGCCAACCGGATGACACTGATTTCCGTGTCCCGGGATACCATGTGCGATATTGCGGTGCTGGACCAGAACGGTCAGGTGTCCGGCGCGGCCCACACCCAGCTGGCCCTGTCCTACTCCAACGGAGACGGCCTGTATGAGAGCTGCCGCCTGTGCCAGGAGGCGGTGTCCCAGCTGTTTTACGGCTTGCAGTTCGACGGCTGCGCCGCCTTTTATATGGGCGGCATCGGGCGGCTCAACGACGCCGTGGGCGGCGTCACCGTCAGTGTGCTGGACGACTATCCCTTCACCGATGTTCCCGACGGGTGGAACATGTACCCGGGCCAGGATGTGACCCTTACCGGGCGGCAGGCGCGGCTGTATATCCAGGCCCGCCGGGGCGATGCCACCGGCAACGAGGACCGCATGAAGCGGCAGAAGCAGTATATGCTGGCCCTGATCAGCCAGGCCAAGGACCGGGTGGCGGCCAGCCCCGCCAGCGTCGTTCCTCTGTATAACGCCGTCAGCGACTATGTGCTGACGGACCTGGACCTGGGCAAGCTGTCTTATCTGGCCACCCAGGCCGCGGGCATGAGCTTTTCCGGGGACATGCTCCGGGTTACCGGCGATGCTGTTCTGGGCCAGGGCAACCGGGTGGAGCTGACGGTGGATCAGCAGGCCCTGTATGACCTGATTCTGGACGTGTTCTATGAAGAAATACCGGCTCCCACGGACACTGCCGGGGAATGACCGCGCATAAATCAGCCCCTCCGGCCTGGGCCGGAGGGGCTGATTGTTCAGTCGATGATGCGGCTGAAGCTCATGCCGCTTTTCTGCATGTGTACGTCCAGACGGACCCGGTCGCCGCGGATATAGCTGCGGGTGTACTCATAAATGCGGCCATCCTCGGTGCGGGTGCGGCGCTGGTGGTAAAAGGCACAGCTGCCGGGCTCCACGCCCAGAAGGCTGGCCCGGGGGGCATCCAGGATCACGGATTCATAGGAATCCTCTGCGGAAAACGGTGTGATGCCCACATGGTACAGCAGACTGTAGAAGCTGTGGGTCTGGACCATCTCCCGGGTGAGATTGGGATAGATGTACTGGGGATAGTAGGAGGTTTCCAGGATCAGCGGCTCCCCGTCCACATTGCGGATGCGGGTGAAGCAATAGACGTGGGTGCCCTCCTGCAGGTCCATCCGCTGGCAGATGGCCCGGGTGGGGATCACCACGCCGAAATCCACCAGGGTGGACGACGGCGTCTTGCCCAGGGAGGAGACCTCCGTGGTGAAGGAGTAGCGCACGCCCCGGCGGTTGCTGTTGGGGTCGGCCACGAAGGTGCCCTTGCCCCGCTTGCGGACCACCAGGCCCTCGTCCTCCAGCTCGCCGATGGCCTGGCGGGCGGTGTTTCGGCTGATATCCAGCGCCCGGCACAGCTCCGCCTCCGACGGCAGCAGGTCCCCGATCTTCAGCGCGCCGGAGGAGATCTCCCGCTTGATGATGCCCACCAGCTGGGCGTACAGGGGAATGTTGCTGCTCAGGGACAGCCGGCTGTCCAGGATCGCGTTGTGTTCCATAAGATAAGACCTACCTTTTTCGGCACAGTGTTGTACTGCGTACATTCGGGATATTCTGATTGTACCATATACGTTTGGAAAAAGATAGTCCTATTTTACAATTTTGATACACAATTGTTACGAAACCCGTTAAAAAATAAACGGAGTGCGGTTACTTTTTTTCCTCCATGGTCTTTTGCAGCCGGTTCAGCCGGTGGATGATCATGGCGGTGCAGATGATCACCACCACGCAGGCCACGAAGAACATGCCCATGACACTGTCGTGATAGCTGCAATAGCGCAGGGCCAGCCATGCGCCCACAAGCAGCAGAACATACCTCCATACAGCCTTGAATAGCTTCCCCCAGTCCAGATCAGGTGCGTTTCCCATGGCGGGCTCCTCCTTTTATGTTTCAGAATATTTCTCATTATACAGCACGATGCACAAAGAAGTAGTTACAAAACGGATACAAATCAAAAAAACAACCGTTAAATACAAATACCGGCAGGGGATCCCCCGCCGGTATTTGAGTGTTTCAAAAAAGTCAGTCGCCTTCCCGCATGCGGTAGCCCACGCCCACCTCGGTGAAGATGTACTGGGGCTGGCCGGGCGTCTCCTCGATCTTGCGGCGGATATTGGCCATGTTCACCCGCAGGATCTGGTTGTCGGCCTTGGCCTTGGGACCCCACAGCTCCCGGATGATGAAGTCATAGGTCAGCACCTTGCCGGCATATTTGCCCAGCAGGGCCACGATCTTGTATTCGTTCACCGTCAGCTTGGCGTTTTCACCCCGGATCAGCACCTGATGCTTGTCATAGTCGATGGTCAGGTCCCCGGCGGTGAATTTGCCGGACTGGGCGATCTGGGAATTGGCCAGGGTGGTGCGGGTATGGCGGATGGCGGTGCGGATGCGGGCCAGCAGCTCGGAGGTGCCGAAGGGCTTCACCAGATAGTCGTCGGCGCCGTAATCCAGGGCGTCCACCTTGTCGTGCTCATGGTTCCGGGCGGACACCACTACCACCGGCAGGTTGGACCATTTGCGCACGGACTTGAGCACCTCCATGCCGTCCATATCCGGCAGGCCCAGGTCCAGAACAATCAGGTCCGGGCAGTGGGAGGCGATCATGGTCAGCGCTTCTTCACCGCTGCCCACGATGATGGTGTCATACCCATTGGCGTTGAGGACCATGGAGATGAAGTTGCTGATGCTCTGCTCATCCTCCACGATCAAAATCTTATCCTTGATCTTCATGTTCTTCCTCCTCCAGGGGTAGGTCCACGGTGAACCGGGCGCCGCCCCCCTTTTTGTTTTCTCCTTTTATTTTGCCGCGGTGGGCCGCCACCACGGTTTTGCACACGGACAGGCCAATGCCCATACTGCGGGTGCTGTCTCCCTGCTGGGCGCTCTGGGTGCCGTCGAACAGGTTGTGCAGCCGAGGCTCCGGAATGCCGCGGCCGTTGTCCTCCACGGTGAACCGGGCCCACCGGCCGCGCTTTTCCAAGGACACCGTTACCTGGGTGGTGGTGACGCCGTGAACGGCGGCATTTTCCAGCAGGTTCGTCAGCACCTGCTGGATCAGCAGCGGGTCCATGGGCACCAGAAAGAAGTCCTCCGGCAGGTCCACCCGCACGTCGATTTGAGGATAGCTCCGCCGGAATTTGCCCACAGCGCCCTCAATGACCTCCTCCGCTGCTTCTGGGGTCTTGGTGACCTGGGCGTCCTCTCCCGCGCCGATGCGGGTGATGGACAGGAGGTTCTCCACAATGTGGATGAGCCATTGGGCCTCCTCGTTGGCGTTTTGCAGCAGCTCCCGCCGCTGCTGCGGTGTCAGCTCGGCATCCTGCTCCAGCAGGACGTTGGTGGCCCCCACAATGCCTGTCAGCGGGGTGCGGATATCGTGAGATACGGCCCGCAGAAGGTTGCTGTGGATCTTTTCCCGCTCAGCCTCCCGTTCCATCTCGCTGACCCGCTTGGCCCGGCTGGTAACGATGCCGGTGGCAACGCAAATAGTCATCATCACCAAAAACGTCAGCGGGAAGCCGGCCAGCGTGAAGCTGACCTCCCAATACGGCGGGGTGAAGATATAGTCCACGCTGAGCACTGCGAACACGGCGATGGTCAGACTGAAAAAGAAGCCGTCCGTCAGCAGAGCCGTCAGGAATACGTCCAGCAGAAAGATCATGGACACATAGCTGGTGTCGTTTTGGGGATCGAAGTTCCGCAGCACCAGGCAGCAGATCACCGACACCAGATACAGCGACACGGACACGATGAAGTCCTTTCCGGAATAGGACAGCATGTCCGTCCGGAACAGGCGGGTCCGCTTCAGCCACTCCTGGGGCCAGCGGATCTGAAAGTGCTTCAAGGTCAATTACCCCTCTCCCCTGGTTGATGACAGTATTGTATCATATATCCGCGTTAAGAAAACGCTAAAAACGCGTTAAGATGATAGATTTTTTTCGACAAAGCTGTGAGGCCGCGATTTCAGGCGCTTTCCCCGGGCTTGTTCATAAGTTTTTCATTTGCATAGCCGGGGGCGGTGTGGTATACTATATAAGTATTTGTATATTCTGGTGCTTTGCACCTTTTTTATCAGCAGAAAGGAATCAAACTATGGGACTGATCCAGAAAATTTTCGGAACCTACAGCCAGCGGGAGCTGAAGTCCATTTATCCCATCGCCGACAAGATCGAGGCCCTGGAGGACGAATACCGCCAGCTCACCGACGAGCAGCTTCAGGCCAAGACCCCGGAGTTCAAGCAGCGCCTGCAGCAGGGGGAGACCCTGGACGATATCCTGCCGGAGGCCTTTGCCGCCGTCCGGGAGGCGGCGGACCGGGTGCTGGGCCTGCGGCCCTACCGGGTGCAGCTCATCGGCGGCATTGTCCTGCATCAGGGACGCATCGCCGAGATGAAAACCGGTGAAGGCAAGACCCTGGTGGCCACTCTGCCTGCCTACCTCAACGCCCTCTCCGGCAATGGCGTTCATATCGTCACCGTCAACGACTATCTGGCCAAGCGCGACAGCGAGTGGATGGGCAAGGTCCACCGCTTCATGGGCCTGACCGTGGGCCTCATTATCCACGACCTGACCAAGGAGGAGCGCCAGGCTGCCTACGCCGCCGACATCACCTACGGCACCAACAATGAGATGGGCTTTGATTACCTGCGGGACAACATGGCCATCTATAAGAACGAGCAGGTCCAGCGGGGCCACAGCTTCGCCATCGTGGACGAGGTGGACTCCATCCTCATCGACGAAGCCCGGACGCCCCTGATTATTTCCGGCATGGGGGAAAAATCCACCCAGCTGTACGACATGGCGGAGGCATTCTCCTGCCGGCTGAAAAAATATGTGGTGGCGGAGACCGATGACAAGGCCGCAGAGGACGAGAGCCTGGACGCGGACTACATTGTGGACGAAAAGGCCCGCACCGCCACCCTGACGGCCCGGGGCATTGCCAAGGCTGAGGAGTTCTTCCACCTGGAGAACCTGTCCGACCCCGAAAACAGCACCATCGCTCACCACATCAACCAGGCCATCAAGGCCCACGGCACCATGAAGCGGGACGTGGACTATGTGGTGAAGGACGGCGAGATCATCATCGTGGACGAGTTCACCGGCCGTCTGATGTTCGGCCGCCGGTATTCCGAGGGCCTGCACCAGGCCATCGAGGCCAAGGAGCACGTCTCCGTCCAGCGGGAGAGCAAGACCCTGGCTACCATCACGTTCCAGAACTACTTCCGCCTGTACAGCAAGCTCTCCGGTATGACCGGTACGGCCATGACCGAGGAGGAGGAGTTTGCCACCATCTATAAGCTGGACATTGTGGAGATCCCCACCAACCGTCCGGTGGTCCGTATCGACAACGAGGACGCCGTGTACAAAACCGAGCAGGGGAAGTACCGGGCCGTGATCCGCCAGGTAAAGGAGTGCCACGAAAAGGGCCAGCCCGTCCTGGTGGGCACCGTGTCCATCGAGAAGAACGAGCTGCTGAGCCGGATGCTGACCAAGGAGGGCATCCGCCACAATCTGCTCAACGCCAAGAACCACGAGAAGGAGGCCGAGATCGTGGCCCAGGCGGGCCAGTTCGGGGCCGTTACCGTGGCCACCAACATGGCCGGTCGTGGTACCGATATCATGCTGGGCGGCAACGCCGAGTACATGGCCACCAACGACCTGCGCAAGGCCGGTTACACCGACGAGGTCATCGCCGACGCCACCGGCTATGCCGAGACCGACAACAGTGAAATTCTGGAGGCCCGGCAGATGTTCGCCGACAAGCTCCGCCAGCACAAGGAGGAGATCTCCGGCGAGGCGGACCGGGTGCGCCAGGCCGGCGGCCTGTTCATCATCGGCACCGAGCGCCATGATTCCCGCCGGATCGATAACCAGCTGCGCGGCCGTGCCGGCCGCCAGGGCGACCCCGGCGAGACCCGGTTCTACATCTCCCTGGAGGATGACCTGATGCGCCTGTTCGGCGGTGAACGGGTCCAGGCCGCCATGGAGCGCATGAAGATCGACGAGGATATGCCCATCGAGAGCAAGATGCTCACCCGCTCCATCCAGCAGGCCCAGACCACCGTGGAGTCCCGGAACTTCCAGGCCCGTAAGTCCGTGCTGGAGTATGACGATGTCATGAACAAGCAGCGCGAGATCATCTATGGCCAGCGCCGCCAGGTGCTGGAGGGTATGGACGTGAAGGACGTCATCATGAACATGATGAACACCTCCATCACCCACCTGGTGCAGAATGCCTTCAGCGGCATCCAGCATCTGGACATGACCTCCTGCCAGGAGCTTCTGCGGCAGGTGGAGGGCCTGTACTTCCCCAAGTACGCCGTCCGCTTCACCCAGGAGCAGCTGGACACCATGGACGCCCAGGCCGTCATTGATGCCTTTACCCAGGCCGCCGCCGCCTACTATCAGCAGAAGGAGGACGAATTTACTCCCCCCGTCATGCGCGAGGTGGAGCGCGTGGTGCTGCTGCGGGTGGTGGATGAATACTGGATGGAGCATATCGACGCCATGAGCGACCTGCGCCAGGGCATCCGCCTGCGGGCCTATGCCCAGACCGACCCCATCATCGCCTACAAGAAGGAGTCGCTGGAGATGTTCGAGGAGATGATCGCCGCCATCCAGGACGAGACCGTCCGGCGGCTGTACTCCGTGCGTTTGCAGAAAAACGAGGAGGTCAAGCGCCAGCGGGTGGCCAACGCCACCTCCGAGAGTGTCGGCGGCGACGGCACCGTGAAAAAGCAGCCCCGCAAGGTCAAAAAAATCGGCCGCAACGAGCCCTGCCCCTGCGGCAGCGGCAAGAAGTATAAGAACTGCTGCGGCAGAAACGCGTAACGGAGGGTTTGCCCATGTCCTTTCTGGCCCATGAGGAAAACGGCCTGCTTATCAAGACCAGCACCGTCCTGTCCGGCGTGCGCCACGGCTTTTCCACCCGGACAGGCGGCGTCAGTCCGGCCCCCTGGGATTCTCTGAACCTGGGGGTAGGCCGGGGCGACGATATGGACCGGGTCCGGGAGAATTACCGCCGCTTCTGTGCCGTGCTGGGTACGGACGAGCACCGGGCGGTGCTGAGCAAGCAGGTCCATGAGGACAACGTCCGCCATGTGACGGCGGAGGACTGCGGCAAGGGTCTGTTCCGGGAGCGGGACTATACCAGCGTGGACGCCATGATCACGGACACGCCGGATATTCCCCTGGTGGTGTTCTCCGCCGACTGCGGTATCATCCTGCTGTACGACCCGGTGCGCCGGGCCGTGGGCGCGGCCCACGCCGGCTGGCGGGGCGCCGCCGCCGGCATCGTATATAAGACCGTCCGCCGGATGCAGGAGACCTTCGGCACCGACCCACGGGACCTGCGGGCCGCTATTGGCGCGGCCATCGGCCCCTGCTGCTTCGAGACGGATGCCGACGTGCCCCGGGCCCTGCGGGACGCTCTGGGCCGGGAGGCGGAGTCGTATATTACCCGCCGGGGGCAGAAGTGGCATGTGGACCTGAAGGGCGTTAACGCCCGCTGGCTGGAAAAGGCCGGGGTCACGCAGATCGACGTGTGCCCCGACTGCACCGCCTGCCGCCCGGACCTGTATTGGTCCCACCGGCGGATGGGCCAGGCCCGGGGGGCTCAGATCGCCATGATCTGCCTGTGAAAACGAGGTATTCCATGAAAAAGCGCATATTCGCGGCGCTGCTGGCCCTGTGCCTGACGGTGCTGACCGGGTGCGACTGGTCGGACAACACCGACGACATTTTCGGCACCCTGACGGATTATTACAACGTGGAGAACAAGGATAAGGACAAGGACGTGAAGCTCACATCCTTCGCCTTGCCGTATCTGAAGGGGGAGACGGCGGACCCCATCACCTGCCCCGACGGGGCCCAGCTGACCCTGGGGACTCTGCTGTACGAGGGGCTGTTTGCCCTGGACGGGCAATTTGAGGCCCAGCCCGCCCTGGCGGAATCGTATACCTACGACGCCTCCCGCTATACCTATACCATCACCCTGCGGGCCGCCTCCTTCAGCGACGGCACCAGCGTCACCGCACGGGACGTGGTGAACGCCCTGCGCCGGGCCCAGACCTCCGCCCGTTACAGCGGGCGGCTGGCGGAGGTGTCCGACATCTGGGTCAGCGGCGGAGCCGTCCGCATCAGTCTGACGACGGATAACCGCAGCTTTGTGTCCCGGCTGGATATCCCCATCGTGAAGTCCGGCACCGAGAGCAGTACCTTCCCCATCGGCACCGGCCCCTATGCCTACAGCGGTGAGGGCGGCGCCCACCTGGCGAAAAACGCCTCCTGGTGGCAGGGGAAGTCGCTGCCCCTGGACCGCATTGAGCTTACCGCCTGCAAGGACACGGACTCCGTGTCCTACGCCTTCTACGCCCGGGAGATCCAGCTGCTGTTCTGCGACCTGACCGGAGCCGATACCTCCAATGTCTACGGCAGCGGTGATTATACCGATGCCGCCACATCCATCATGCAGTACCTGTGCCTGAATACCCGCCGCGCCCCCTTTGACAATCCGGCTGTCCGCCGGGCCGTGACCCTGGGGGTGGACCGGGCGGGCTGCGTCAGCGCGTTTCTGCTGGGCCACGGCATGGCGGCCCACTTCCCCCTGTCCCCGGCCAGCGACCTGTATCCCAAGGAGCTGGAGACGGCCTATTCCCCGGACGGCTATGCCTCCGCCCTGGAGGCGGCGGGCCTGCACACCGGCAAGACCCGGAGCCTGACGCTGCTGGTGAACCAGGAGAACAGCTTCAAGGTGTCCACCGCCCAGAAGATTGCAGCGGGTCTGTCCCAGTATGACCTGCAGGTGACAGTGCAGGCTCTGCCCAACGAGGAGTATCTCCAGGCCCTGCAAAACGGCGATTTCGACTTGTGCTTCTGTGAGGTGAAGCTCACCGCCGACTGGGATCTGCGCCCCCTGCTGCAAAGCTATGCGTCCCTGAACTTCGGCGGCTATGCCGACCCGGAGACGGACCAGCTGCTGGCGGGCCTGTGCGCGGCGGAGCCTGCCGGGCGTGCCGCCGCCATGACGGCCCTGTGCAAAAAACTGGCGGACCAGGCCCCCATCGTCCCCGTGTGCTTCAAGAGCTATTCCGTCCTGCTGCCGGCCGGCGCGGCGCTGCAGCCCATTACCCCCACCGCCGCCAATCCCTTTTGCGGTATATCCGATTGGAAACTAAATATGAAATGAACCCCCTGAAAGAAGGAACACCTATGAAACAAATCCGCGCCCTGGAGGTGCTGCTGCGGCAGCATGGGCTGCTGGCGGCCCCGGCAGACCGGGACGCCGCCGTCACCGGCATCTGCAACGATTCCCGTCAGGCCAGGCCCGGCGACCTGTTTATCTGCAAGGGCTATGGCTTCAAGCCGGAATACCTGGAAATGGCCCGGAGCCGGGGGGCCGTGTGCGCCCTGGCGGAGACAGACTTTCCCGGGGTGGATATCCCCTGCGTCCGGGTGTCGGATGTGCGCAAGGCGCAGAGCCTGGCGGCCCGCTGGTTCTACGACCAGCCCTCCGACAGCCTGACCCTTATCGGCGTCACCGGCACCAAGGGCAAGACCACCACCTCCTATATGATCCAGGCCATTACCAACGCCCTGGCAGGCCGTCCCACGGGCCTCAGCTCCTCCGCCGGGCGGTATTGCGGCGGTCCGGATGTGGACATACACCTGACCACGCCGGAGTCTCTGGATTTGCAATGGCTGTTTGCCCAGGCCCGGGACCATGGCCTGCCGTATATGACCGCCGAGGTATCCAGTCAGGCGTACCAGGTGGAGCGGGTCTATGGCGAGCATTTCGATATCGGCGTGTTCCTGAATTTCAGTGAGGACCACATCTCCCCCAAGGAGCATGCCTCTATGGAGGAATATCTCCAGTGCAAGCTGCATCTGCTGGAAAACAGCAGCCGGGCGGTGATCTGCCGGGAGACGGCGCAGTTTGACCGGGTGTACGACACCGCCCGCCGCTGCTGCCGGGAGACGCTGCTGGTGGGCATGGACCGGGACGACTGCGACCTGACCGTCCGCCAGGTGGAGAAGCTGGAGCATGGATTCCGGTTCGCCGTTCAGGAGCGGGGCAGCCAGACACTGCACCACTACCATCTGGCCATGGACGGGGATTTCAATATCGAAAACGCCCTGGCTGCCATCGGCGTGGGCCGCCTGCTGGGGGCCGGTCATGACCGGATGGCCGCAGCCCTGGACAGCCTGGTGGTTCCGGGCCGCATGAACCGGTACGAGGGCGGCGGCGTCCATGTGCTGGTGGACTGTATGCACAACCGGGCCAGCTCCCAGGCCCTGCTGACGGACCTGAAGCGGGATTATCCCGGCGCGCCCATCACCGTGGTCACCGGCATCGCCGGGGGCCGCTCGCCCCAGCGGATCCAGGGCATGGGCGAGATGTGCGGCAAATATGCCGACCGCATTTTCTTCACCACGGACAATCCGGATTTTGACGACCCCGGCGACATTGCCAGCCGCTTGGCCCACGCCGCCGCCCAGGGCGGCCCCGCCCGGGTCACCATTCAGCTGGACCGCACCCGGGCCGTGGAGCAGGCCATTCTGGAGGCCCCGGCAGGCGCCGTCATCGTCCTGGCCGGAAAGGGCAACGACGCCATCCAGCGGGTCCGGGGGGGATATGTCCATTACGACTCCGACCCGGTGGTGGCCAAACGCGCCCTGGCCCTGCGGGAAAAGAAGCAGTAAATCAAAACCTCCGGCTAAGCCGGAGGTTTTGATTCAGCATGTCAAAGAACCCCTGCTTTCATGCGGCGAAAGCAGGGGTTCTTTGACATGCTGAAAAGCTCCTGATTTCGTAAGAAATCAGGAGCTTTTGGTGGAGACTGCTGGACTCGAACCAGTGACCTCCTGCGTGTGAAGCAGGCG
>ENA-OYXT01000710-OYXT01000710.1-human-gut-metagenome-genome-assembly--contig:-NODE-710-length-12249-cov-3.971625_pt1 | contig 12249 bp, 7 predicted proteins | sample MGYA00244218_ERZ653423 | MGnify/ENA primary metagenome ERZ653423 (study PRJEB26926, sample SAMN06165035) | human gut metagenome | biome: ENVO:00009003; feature: ENVO:2100002; material: ENVO:00002003... | reverse complement strand
GGCATACGAGATCATGCCTAGTCTCGTGGGCTCGGAGATGTGTAGAAGAGACAGGCGCTAACGTGCCGGTGGACTGCACACAGGTGAAGTATGTCAAAAAACCGGCGGGCGCCCGCCCCGGCATGGTGATCTACACCACCTACCGCACCGTCAACGTCACCCCGGCAGAGGACTTGGTAAAACGTCTGCAAGCCGGAAAATAACAGGAAAAAAGAGCACCGTAAGGTGCTCTTTTTTGTTGAATGGCTCAGGCTGTGTGAGGCGCGTGGCCGGTGTTGTCCTCCGTGTCGCGGAACAGCAGCGTGACGCACCAGAGACCTGCCAGCCCGACCAGCGCGTAGACGATCCGGGAGAGGACGGCGGCCTGTCCGCCGAACAGGAATGCGACGGTATCAAAGCCGAACAGCCCCACGCCGCCCCAGTTCAGCGCGCCGACGATCACAAGGATCAGCGCAATTTTGTCAACGATCATATTCTACCTCCTGTGTGACAAGTGAACTGTCCGTAGTGTTTTCGTAAAAAACGGATTTTATTCATACCTTGCAAGGCAGATGCGTCTGCATTATAATAAAAAACGAAATTCAAAACAGCGAGGGATACCTATGGATCAACGATTTGAACAGACCGCCTTTTACCCGGCGGATATCTTACTGCCGCAGACGGCTGAAATGAAAAAATGGCCGGTGGTCGCCTGTGACCAGTTCACCTCCCAGCCAGACTACTGGCAGGCGGCGGAAGCAGCCGTAGGAGAGGCTCCGTCAGCCCTGCGGCTGGTGCTGCCGGAGGTCTATCTGAACGGCCCGGATGTGGACAAGCGAATTGAGACCATCAACGCTTCTATGGACCGCTACTTGGCGGATGGCCTGTTCCGGACACTCTCGGACAGCCTGATCTATCTGGAGCGCACGCAGTCTGACGGCCGGGTGCGGCATGGATTGATCGGCTGCGTTGATCTGGAGCAATATGACTTCACCCCTGGCTCCGGGGCGCTGATCCGGGCCACGGAGGGGACGGTGTTGGAGCGCATCCCACCCCGGGTACGGGTGCGGGAGCACGCGGCGCTGGAACTGCCCCATGTAATGCTGCTGATCGACGATCCGCAGAGAAGCGTGATCGAACCGCTGACAGGGGAGACCGGCGTCATGGAAGCCCTCTATGACACGGACCTCATGCTGGGCGGCGGCCATGTGAAGGGCTGGCGGCTGACTGATAGTCAGATGAGCCGGGTGGCCAACACCCTGAGCGCCTTGAAAAGTCCGGAGGCCATGGCGGATAAGTACGGCATGGCGGACGCGGCCCCGCTGCTGTTCGCCGTGGGAGACGGCAATCATTCTCTGGCCACCGCCAAAGCCTGCTATGAAAATCTGAAAAAGGTGACGCCGCCGGAGCGGTGGGCGTCTTTGCCCGCCCGGTACGCCTTGGTGGAGGTGGTGAATCTTCACGATGACGCGCTGACCTTTGAACCCATCCACCGGGTACTGTTCCATGTGGACGGCCGGGATCTGTGGGAAGCATTTCAAGCGTTCTACCCCGGCGCGCATACCGGCGGGGGAGAGGGCCATACGGCAGAGGTCTGCGGTCAGGGAATGGACGGCCTGTGGACGGTTCCGCACCCCAAAGCGCAGTTGACGGTGGGAACGCTGCAAGCCTTTCTGGACGCATATTGCAAGGACCATCCGGAGGTGCAGGTGGATTACATCCACGGGGATGACGTGGCCCGAAAGCTGGGCAGTCGGCCGGGGAATCTGGGATTCCTGCTGCCGCTCATGGGGAAGGAGCAGCTGTTCCCCACCGTGATGGCCGACGGCGTGCTGCCCCGCAAGACCTTCTCCATGGGAGAGGCGCGGGATAAGCGCTACTATCTGGAAGCCAGGAGGATTCGATGAAGATACAGGAACAGGCCCCGGCGAAGATCAATTTGACGCTGGATATTTTAGGCCGCCGGTCAGACGGCTACCACGAGCTGCGGATGGTGATGCAGTCCGTTTCCCTTTGCGACACAGTAACGGTGGAGGAGACTGGCACCGGCTTCACACTGCTGGCGGACGGCTTCACGGTCCCGGCGGGGAAGTCCTCCTTGGAGCAGCAGGCGGCGGAAGCCTTTTTTGCCGCCGTCGGACGGCCCGTGCCGCCCCTGACCGTGCATCTGGAAAAAACCACCCCGGCCTACGCAGGCTTGGGGGGCGGCAGCGCGGATGTGGCGGAGCGGCAGATCACGGCCGGCGGGCAGAAGCTGGACGTGCTGTTTCTCGACGGGCTGGCCGACGGCATCTGGATCGACGCGCCGGGCTTCGCGGAGGAAGAGATCCGCAATATCGAGCTGATGATCCTGCAGGCGGCCCGCGTGCGGATGTCCCGCACCGAATACATCGCCTGCCCGAGCTGCGGCCGCACGCTTTACGATATAGAGGGAACGCTTGCGGCGATCCGCGCCCGAACATCGCATCTTAAAAACTTGAAAATCGGCGTGATGGGGTGTATCGTAAACGGACCCGGCGAGATGGCCGACGCCGATTACGGCTACGTGGGCGCCGCTCCGGGGCGTATCACTCTTTACAAGGGGCGCACGGTGGTGGAGAAGAACATCCCCCAGGAGGAGGCGCTCGATCGGCTCGTGGCGCTTATCAAGGCTAACGGCGACTGGGCCGATCCTGAAAATCAACCGGAACGACCATGACGATTCTGCCTGCAGCCTATCTGGGGTCGGTCGAATATTTCGCGCACCTGCTGTGCGACGATTGCGTCATCGACCTCGGGGAACATTTTGTCAAGCGTTCGGAGCGCAACCGGGCGCAAATTCTCGCTTCGGGCGGCGTGATGGACCTCACGGTGCACGTGCAGCGTGCCAACCGTCCCCGTACGCCGATGCGGGATGTGCGGCTCGACTATTCGAAGCGGTGGCAGCACCAGCATTGGATTTCGTTGGTGTCGGCTTACCGGGGATCGCCCTATTTCGATCACTACCGCTCCTCGTTCGAGCCTTTCTATCGGCGGGAATACGATTTTCTGGTCGATTACGACCTCGAACTGACGGAAGTGCTGCTTCAAAAACTGAATGTGCAGAACCGCCCCCGTATTTCGGAGCAATACGTCGAAGCCGCTCCCGGCGACCTCGATCTGAGGCCCAAACAAAAAGAGGACCCGGCGTTTCATGCCGAGTCCTATTTCCAGGTCTTTTCCGACCGGCTGCCTTTCGCGCCTAATTTGTCAGTCGCAGACCTGCTGTTTGCTGAGGGTCCCGACGCGGCGGAGCTACTAAGGCGCAGTTTCCGGTAAGGAACGTTTCGTCGTATAAATCCCCGGCTTTCGCTTCTATCTTCATCCGGCCGTTGAGCCGTACCGAGTCGCAGCGGTAGATGCACGGTGCGTATTGCTCGACCGCGAGCGTGTCGCCCGAGAGGGTTACGACCGGCTCTCCGGCCGAAGAATAGACGGTTACGGTCTGCAAGTCGCCGTTACGCTCATCCTCCCGGCGTCCGGTGATGTGGAGCGTCGGTTCCGTGTTGTTCCACAAAGCCTTGTAAAGATGGAAAGCGTCCTTGCGGCGGCGTCGGTCCAGCGTGACGAGCCCCGTAGCCTCCACGCCCTGCGGACGGCGGGCCGAGCCGTAGTCGAACAGGGTGTTGATCCAGGTTCCCCACAGCAGCGTGTCTTGTGCCAGGTATTTCGTGTAATCTTCATGAAAACGGGTCTGCCGTCCTTCCGGCTGCCAGAGCAGGCTGTTCGAGCGGCGTCGGCGAGCCGGATCGCCCTGTTGTTCGATCTGCCCCGCTTCACCGTAGCAGATGCCCGAACGGAGCTGGTTCCACCCCGACCGAAGCTGGCCGAGCCAGATTTCGAGGTCTTCCGTGCGGCCTTTGTCCCAGCCGATGTTCTGCGCCCATACGATCAGGTCGGTGATCTGGTTCAGTTCTCCGTCCTGGTTGCTGGTGGCCGCCGTCGGGCGGCTGCGGTCCATTTTTTTTGCCAGTTCGTTCAGTGTCCGCACATAGGGCACGGGGTTTTCGCCCCGTTGCCAGAGGCAGTCGAAGAGTCCCCAGATGACCACCGACGGCCGGTTGATATGCTGGGCGATGATTTCGCGCAGTTGCTGGCGACCGTTCGCCTCGAGTTGCGGGTTCGGATAATAGGAAACGTCGCTGAGGAAAGGTGCCCGGATCAGCGGCAGGTCGATCCAGACCAGTACGCCTGTGCGGTCGCATAGGTCGTACAGACAGGGGGCGTGCGGTCCTGCGGGCGAGCGCAGGGCATTGGCTCCCAACTCGCGTATGAAAGCGAAATCTTCGGCATAGTCCTCCGCCTCCATAGCGCTACCCGTGCCCGGACGGTCGTAGTAGAGCGTTACGCCGTGAACCCGAACGAGCGAGTCGTTGAGGCGGAAACCCTCTTCGGGTGTGACGCGGATGTTGCGGAAGCCCGTGGCGATTTCGATCTCATCGCGCGAGGTGTCGCTCTCGACGGATACCCGCATTCGATAGAGGTTGGGGTGATCGAGGTCCCACAGCCGGGGATTTTCGACCGTGAAGGGGATGACGATGGGTTTGCCGTCGAGTTTGGCCTTTATCGTTTTGGCTGCGGCCTGAATTCCGTCCGGATCGAACGCTTCGAGGGTCACGCGGCAGAAGTTGTCGCCTTTCGAGGTGAGGTGGATTTCGGCCTCGGCTTCGGCCCGTTCGGTCGATACGGCCCGGGGGTGGATCAGGACTCCCGACGAGCCCAGATACAGAGGCGATACAGCGGTGGGGTCGGTGACGATGAGTTCTACCTCCCGGCTGATGCCGCCGTAGATGTTGTGGATGGACGAGAGCGGCAGCACGTCGCCCGTAATGGCGTTGCTCACGGCTACGCGAAGCAGGTTTTCGCTGCCGTATTTCACCCGGTCGGTGATTTCGAAGACGAAAGCGGTCGTTCCGCCCCGGTGCTCGCCGACGTAAGTTCCGTTTACGAAGAGGTGGGCGACGCTCTCCACGCCGTAGAATTTCAGGAAGAGCCGCTTCCCGGTCCAGGTCTGCGGTACGTAGAGTTTGCGCTGATAGTCGGCGGTCGTTCGCAGGTACGGGATCGTCCCGGCCAGTGCATCGAGGTTCCAGGTGTGCGGCAGCGTGACACAGCGGGCGTTGTCGCTGCTGTTTTCGTAGCGGAACGAGAAGAGCCAGTCGTCGCAGAGCGGATATACTTCGCGGGCCTGCACACTCCAGGCGGCGATCAGCAGAAAGATCAGAAGTAACTTTTTCATTTCGATATGTATTTGGCCCCGAAAGGCATTTTCCGTAAAACCGTATTGTTCCGGATCGCTCCGAAGGAACCGGGCGGTTCCGGAGGGTTATCGGAAACAGTGGCACAAAGATACGAAACCCGGCCGATATTTTAATCTTTCCGGACGAATTACCGCATCTCGTTCCCTTTTCCGAGGTCGATTTATAGGCGCTATCTTTACCGAACGGCCGAATTATTTCGTATTTTTGCGGCCGGTTGAAATTGTCGATCCATGAGCGAGAAATCGAAAGGAACCCTTTGCGGCATCGTTGCCGCCGTGAGTTACGGGATGAATCCCCTCGGTGCTTTGTCACTCTACCGGGCGGGAATAAACACCAATTCCGTGCTGTTTTACCGCTATGCGCTTGCCGCCGTACTGCTGGCAGCCCTGTTGTTGGTGCAGAAAACTTCGCTGCGCATTACGCGCCGGGAGTTCTCCGTGCTGGGATTGCTGGGAGTGATGTTCGCCGTATCGTCGCTCACGTTGTTCATGAGTTTTCACTATATGGATGCGGGGATCGCCTCCACCCTTCTTTTCGTCTATCCGGTCATGGTGGCCGTCATCATGGCGATTTTCTTCAGGGAGCGAATTTCGCTGGTCACGGTCCTCTCCATTTCCCTGGCTCTGTGCGGAATCGCGTTGCTGTACCGGGGTGAGGGCGGTGCGGTACTCAATACTGCGGGCGTTGTGCTGGTCATGGCTTCGTCGCTCTCGTATGCGCTCTATATCGTGGTGGTCAACCGTGCTTCGTTGAATATGTCGTCGGTGAAGCTTACGTTTTACGTGCTGTTGTTCGGCGTGGCTGCGATCGTGTTGTATTCGCTGTGTTGTCCCGACCAGCCTTTGCAGCTTCTCTCGACACCCTCGATGTGGGGGGGTGGGCGGCGATGCTGGCTCTGATTCCTACGGTCGTTTCGCTGGTGTTGATGACCGTTGCCGTGCATGCCATCGGTTCTACTCCGACCGCTGTTATGGGGGCTTTGGAGCCGCTGACGGCAGTGGTGATCGGCGTGACTATCTTCGGTGAATTGTTCACTGCGCGGCTTGCTGCGGGTATCGGCTTGATCCTGTTGGCCGTCACCCTTATCGTTGCGGGCAAATCCCTGCATCCGGGGCGCCTGGCGGCGATTATCGGGCACCGGGGGTTTTTACGCCACAGCCGGTAGGCTCCGGTGTGGAATAATTCTACATTTTGTAGATTCACGCCACAGGATCGGCCTCGTCTGTTGCAGGCGTATTATATTGTGTATGATTCGCTTATCCGGATAGAACAGGATTGGCGCGGGGTTTGGGTAAAGTCCTTTAACCCTTTTATGGATAAAAACTACTTATGAAATGAAACCGAATCTGAAAGAGTTGAATTTGGAGAAACTGAAAAAAATAGCGGCCAAAACACCTCGTATTCGGGTGAAACTGACTCGTAAGCACTGGATCTTCATCGGCTGTGCCGTCGTGGTGCTGGTCGTTCTGCTCGTCGTGTTGCTGCGTCCCCGGCCGCAGGCCGCCGCACTGCCGGTGGTGGCCGTCGAACCGGTGCAGGTCGAAGATGTCAGCATCTATGGCGAGTACGTGGGCCGTATCCGGGCCCAGCAATTCGTCGAGATCCGGGCCCGCGTCGAAGGTTATCTGGAGAAGATGCTCTTTGCCGAGGGAACCTATATCAAGAAGGGCCAGACGCTTTTCATCATCGACCCGACGGTCTATCGCGCCCGTGCGAACAAGGCCAAGGCGCAGTTGAACAAAGCCCGGGCCCAGGCTCTGAAGGCCGAGCGCGACCTGAACCGTATTCGTCCGCTGTATGAGCAGAATGCCGCCAGTCAGCTCGACCTGGATAACGCCATCGCCTCCTACGAGAGCGCTGTGGCGGACGTGGTGGTGAGCGAAGCCGACCTTACGCAGGCTGAAATGATACTCGGCTACACGACCGTGCAGTCGCCCATTTCGGGTTACATTTCCGAGCGGAACGCCGATATCGGTACGCTCGTCGGTCCTGGCGGCAAGTCGCTGCTGGCCACCGTGGTAAAGAGCGATACGGTGCGGGTCGATTTCAGTATGACCGCGCTGGATTACCTGCGTAGCAAGGCCCGTAACGTCAATCTGGGCCATAAGGATTCGACCCGCAAGTGGGACCCCTATATTACGGTCACGTTGGCCGACGGGGCGCAGTATCCCTATCGGGGACTGGTCGATTTCGCCGATCCGCAGGTCGATCCCCAGACGGGTACCTTCTCCGTGCGGGCCGAGATGCCCAATCCCGACCATATCCTGCTCCCCGGACAGTTCACTAAGGTCAAACTGCTGCTCGACGTGCTCGAACGGGCGGTCGTGGTTCCCAAGAAGGCCCTGATTATCGAGAAGGGCGGCGCCTATGTCTTCGTCGTGCGCCGGGACAGCATCGTGGAGAAGCGTTTCGTGGAAACGGGTCCGGAAACGGGCAATAACTTCATCGTCGAACGAGGACTTGCCTCGTATGAAAATATCGTCGTCGAAGGCTATCACAAGCTGACGCACGGCATGAAGGTCGAACCCGTGGCTCCTCGTGAAGAGGAGGCGAATCCAGAGGAGGAGTAGCCCATGAAAGCCGACTTTTTCATCGACCGGCCGGTCTTTTCCACGGTACTTTCCATCATCATCGTCATCGTCGGCGCCATCGGCCTCGCGCTGCTGCCCGTCGATCAGTATCCGCAGATCGTACCGCCTGTGGTGCGTGTTTCGGCGTCCTATCCCGGTGCCGACGCGCAGACCGTGACACAGGCCGTTGCTACCCCCATCGAGCAGGAGCTGAACGGTACGCCCGGCATGATCTATATGGAGTCGTCGAGCTCCAACTCGGGCGGTTTCTCCGCGACCGTCACCTTCGATATTTCGGTCGATCCCGATCTGGCGGCCGTGGATGTCCAGAACCGCCTGAAGAAGGCCGAGGCACGCCTGCCGGCCGAGGTGGTGCAGAACGGTATTTCGGTCGAGAAACAGGCCGCCAGCAAACTGATGACCATCACGCTGCTCTCGTCCGACCCCAAGTTCGACGAAATATATTTGAGTAATTACGCCACGCTCAACGTGCTGGACCTGCTGCGCCGTATTCCCGGCGTGGGCAGTATTTCGAACGTCGGCAGCCGCTACTACGCCATGCAGATCTGGGTGCAGCCCGACAAGCTGGCCGACCTGGGGCTGACGGTCAAGGATCTGCAATCCGCGTTGAAGGATCAGAACCGCGAGTCGGCGGCCGGCGTGCTGGGGCAGGCTCCGATGACGGGCCTCGACGTGACGATCCCCATTACGGCGCAGGGACGTTTGTCGTCGGTCAGCCAGTTCGAAGATATCGTCATCCGGGCCAATCCCGACGGTTCGATCATCCGCCTGAAAGACGTGGCGCGCATTTCGCTCGAAGCGTCGTCCTACAATACCGAAAGCGGTATCAACGGCGGTAATGCCGCCGTGCTGGAGATCAAGATGCTTCCGGGAGCCAATGCAATGGAGGTGGCCGAGGCGGTGAAGGCCCAGATGGAGGAGATCAGCCGCAATTTTCCGGAGGGTATCTCTTACGAGATTCCTTTCGATATGACTACCTACATTTCCGAATCGATCCATCACGTCTATCAGACGCTTTTCGAAGCGTTGCTGCTGGTGATTCTGGTGGTATTCCTTTCGTTGCAGAGCTGGCGGGCGACGCTCATTCCGATCGTGGCCGTGCCGATCTCGCTCATCGGTACCTTCGGCGTGATGCTCGTGTTCGGCTTCTCGCTCAATATGCTGACCCTGCTGGGTCTGATTCTTGCCATCGGTATCGTGGTCGATGACGCGATCGTCGTGGTCGAAAACGTCGATCGCATCATGAACGAGGAGGGGCTTTCGCCCTACGAAGCGACCAAGAAGGCAATGCGGAGCCTGAGCGGAGCGTTGATCGCCATGTCGCTGGTGCTGTGCGCCGTGTTCGTCCCGGTGAGCTTCCTTTCGGGCATTACGGGGCAGCTCTATCGCCAGTTTACCATTACGATCGCCGTATCGGTAATCATCTCTACGGTCGTGGCGCTGACGCTCAGCCCCGTGATGTGCGCCTACCTGTTGAAGCCCGACAGAGGCGGCCGGAAGAAACGGTTTTTCCGGTATATCAATTTCGGTCTTGCGAAAGGCAATAAGCTCTACGGCCGTATGATCGGCCGGGCGCTCGCCCATTCGCGCCGTATGTTCGCCGCCTTCGGCGTGGTACTCATCGGTATCTGGTTGATGAATAAACTCGTGCCCGAGAGTTTCATGCCGCAGGAGGATCAGGGGTATTTCACCGTCGAACTGGAACTTCCGGAAGGGGCGACCATCGAGCGTACGCGTACGGTGACCGACCGGGCGATGGCCTTTCTGATGCAGGATCCCGATGTGGAGTATGTACTCAACGTGACGGGTTCGAGTCCTCGTGTGGGCAGCAACCAGGCCCGCAGCCAACTGACAGTGATCCTCAAGTCCTGGAAGGAGCGGGAATCGGAGGATATCAGCGAAGTGATGAAACGTGTGCGCGACGAGTTGTCGCGTTATCCCGAAAGCAAGGTCTATCTTTCGACGCCTGCCGTCATTCCCGGTCTGGGAACCTCGGGCGGTTTCGAAATGGTGCTCGAAGCTCGCGGGGATGCCGGCTATGCCGATCTGCAGCGGGCGGTGGATACGTTGATGCACTATGCCGAGCAGCGGCCCGAGTTTACGGGGCTGGCCTCTTCGATGCAAGCCGATATTCCGCAGCTTTATTTCGACGTGGACCGCGACAAAGCGCAGTTGGTCGGGGTTTCGATGTCCGACATCTTCTCTACGATGAAAGCGTTCACGGGTTCGATCTACGTCAATGACTTCAATATGTTCAACCGTATATACCGTGTATATATTCAGGCCGACGCGCCTTATCGGGCTTACCGCGACAACCTGAACCTCTTCTTCGTACGGGGTGCCGACGGGGCGATGATTCCCGTCACGTCGCTCGGTACAACGCACTATACGACGGGTGCCGGTACGATCAAGCGTTTCAATATGTTCAACGCTGCGACCATCACGGGCGAAGCGGCTCACGGATACAGTTCGGGACAGGCGATGGACGAGCTGGAAAATATCGTGCGTGAGAAATTGCCTGCGTCGGTGGGCGTCGAGTGGAGCGGCCTTTCTTACCAGGAGAAGCATGTGAGTGGACAGACGGGTCTTGTGCTGGCGCTGGCTTTCCTGTTCGTCTTCCTCTTCCTCGCCGCCCAGTACGAGAGCTGGTCGGTGCCCGTCGCGGTCATTCTCTCGCTGCCCGTAGCCGGAATCGGTGCCTATCTGGGTATCTGGGTTTGCGGTTTGGAAAACAACATCTATTTTCAGATCGGCCTGGTGATGCTCGTAGGTCTGGTGGCCAAGAATGCCATTTTGATCGTAGAGTTTGCCAAGGAGGAGGTGGAAAAAGGCCGCGACGTGGTGTCGGCGGCACTCAAGGCCGCACACCTGCGTTTCCGCCCGATCGTGATGACCTCGCTGGCGTTCATCCTCGGCCTGCTGCCGCTGGTGTTCGCATCGGGTCCGGGGTCGGCGAGCCGTCAGGGTATCGGTACGGGCGTCTTTTTCGGTATGCTGGTAGCTATCTCTGTCGGCATCGTCTTCGTGCCCTTCTTCTTCGTGTGGATTTACCGGATTAAAGCAAAACTGAAGAAACGATGAAACGAGTTGCGATATTTGTCATTTTGGCTGCACTGACCGTCGGATTCTCTTCCTGTTCGGCTGTGCGGCACTGTCAGGCCCCCGAGGTGGAGATGCCCGGGCAGATCGCTTCGGGCTATACCGATTCGCTGACCATCGCCGATCTGAGCTGGTGGCAGTTTTACGGGGATTCGACGTTGCGCCGGGTCATCGAGCTGACCTTGGAAAATAACAAGGATATGCTTGCGGCGGCGGCTCGTGTGGAGCAGATGCGGCAGTTGTATCGGATAAGCAAGGCCGAGCGTTTGCCGAATTTTTCGGCCAAAGGGCTGGCTGATTACGAAACGAACGATTATGCCGACGAGGAGTCGAGCCGTGATCCGGAGTTCAGTGCCAAGCTCTCCGTCAGTTGGGAGCTGGACCTTTGGGGAAACCTGCGCTGGGCCAAGCGCAAGGGCGGGGCGGAGTATCTCTCTTCGGTCGAGGATTGGCGTGCGATGCGTATGACTCTCGTCGCGGAAGTTGCGACGGCCTATTTTCAGTTGATGGCTTTGGATAACGAGCTTTCCATCGTGCGTCGTACGCTCCGAACGCGCAGCGAGGGTGTGCAGCAGGCGCAGTTGCGGTTCGAGGGCGGTCTTACCTCCGAAACCGTTTACCAGCAGGCCAAAGTGGAATACGCTTCGACGGCGACCCTGATTCCGGATCTGGAGAGCAGGATCGAAATTATGGAAAACAGTATTGCATTGCTTATGGGAAAATCTCCTGACTGGGAGGTGTTGCGCGGTCAAATGAATATCGAAGCCGAGTTTCCGGACAGTCTGCCTGTCGGTCTGCCTTCGGGACTGTTGCAGCGGCGTCCCGACGTACGGGCTTCCGAACAACAGTTGCGTTCGGCGATGGCTTCGGCGGGGATGGCCTATGCAGATCGTTTTCCCCGGCTGACCTTCAATCTGGTAGGCGGTTGGGAGAACGATGCGTTGCAGGGTTTCTTTCGCTCCCCGTTCTCGTATGTGGCCGCTGCGATCGCCGCTCCGGTCTTCGGCTTCGGACGCAAGCAGGCCAAATATCGTGCGGCATTGGCGGCATACGACGTAGCCCGGCTGGGGTACGAGAAGAAGGTGCTGGAGGTTTTCAAGGAAGCCAACGATGCGGTAGTCACTTACCGTAACGTCCGCAAAACGGCCGCGTTGAAGGTCGCTCTGCGCGATGCTGCCCGCAAATACGTCGAACTGGCCAATTTGCAGTACCGGGGCGGCAGTATCAATTATATCGACGTGCTGGATGCCCAGCGCCGGTATTTCGATGCCCAGATCGGTTTGAGCAACGCCGTACGGGAC
>ENA-OYXT01000694-OYXT01000694.1-human-gut-metagenome-genome-assembly--contig:-NODE-694-length-12510-cov-9.668406_pt1 | contig 12510 bp, 14 predicted proteins | sample MGYA00244218_ERZ653423 | MGnify/ENA primary metagenome ERZ653423 (study PRJEB26926, sample SAMN06165035) | human gut metagenome | biome: ENVO:00009003; feature: ENVO:2100002; material: ENVO:00002003... | reverse complement strand
GGCAGCGTCAGATGTGTATAAGAGACAGGGACAATGAAAAGTATAGATAGAATTAACGATGATATTTCTGATATATTACCAGATTCATCAGACTTATTAGGTACAGATGGTCTCGAACAACGAGCTTCCATGGTCCAGGATAAGTCAAAGTCAATACATGACAGGAGAACAGCCCAAGAGCTTGCAAAAGCTAAATTAAAACTTGCTAGAGCTGCTGAAGGCCAAGCTGCGAAACAAGCTGTTAAGGCGTTTAGACAGAAAAAGCAAGAAGCTCAAGAGGCTGTATATCAGCAACTTGAAGATGAAGACAAGCACATGCCAGCCAAAGAAGTTATAGATTTGGCTAACAGAGTAGCTGTTAGTAATGGTCAGCCTGCAATGGCAGAGAATGTTGCAAGGCAGATTATGCTCTCTCAAGGTACAACTCGGCCAGAAGTCGTAAAGCTTCTCAGTTCACTCAACATAAATCTTGATTTGCAGTTATCGAAGACAGATACGGCTAATTTATTGGCTTGCCTTCTTACTGCTAATGAGAAGCAGCTTCAAGCCATATACGATAATGATAAGACGCCTCTCGCTATTAAAATAGTTGTTAAACGTCTTATGAATGACTCTAAAGTTGGAGAAATCCAAACAGTAGAGAAACTCTGGGACCGTATTTTCGGAAAAACTGGAATGATGCTTGATTTGCCACAAGAATCTAGGGCAGCAGGTATCATACCGAATACTCCAGTTTCTAGAGAGGCTTATATTCTGATTAGAGAGTCACTTCTCAAATAATTGCACACACTTAATTCTCTCATTTTTCAAGTATGAAACCATTTAGTTACGCGGGCGCCCGCGCACGCCCACGCCCACCTCCATATATCATTATATGTTAATTACGTAATATTATTCAGTCAAGGCTGGGCTCACATAGTTTTTATTAAACACATTTGATATTCACATATTTTGCCATTGTGAGCTCAGCCTTATAACACCAAATACTGATATGGCAAAGATTATTTATTTCAGAACAGAAGGAAATGGCAAATCAGGCCATTATCCTATGGGCATTGATGAAGACCTTACTCGTGAAGAATGTAAGATATGGTCTGAATGTGACAATCAAGTGTGGATTGATAACATATGCAAAAATCCAGGTCGTCATTTGATAAAACACCATGGCATCGTATATACTAATTATGCTGTGCCATTTTCTGTAGATGATGATAGAGGTGGGTCGCACACCGAAGTATTTTGGAAGGTATACATCCAGAAAATGAAATGATAGAACTCATAAAGAACAAATCCTTCTTGAGACAACAACTTAGAATGTAAACAATATGAATGCTCCAAAAAGAACACTCTCTGAAATGCAGCAGAGAGTTATAAATGCAGATACACTCAAGCATGATGTCGTAAATGCTAAAGAGATGTTACGTCTTGAAATGCTTTCATCATTCAAGGCCTATACTAAAGCTATGTTTAAAGCTCAGTATAAACGTAATTTTATTGTTGCTGAACACCATGAGAAAATTATAAAAGCTTTACAGGATGTTGTAGATGGTAAGTGCAGAAGACTTATCATTAACATTGCGCCTCGATATGGTAAATGCCTTGTAAAAGGAACAAGAGTGCTCACAGCGAATAAAGGCCTTATTCCTATAGAACTTATTGTTCCGGGTGACGTAGTATATTCACATCACAATGGCAGGCTTGTAACCAACACTGTGCTTGCTACTGAAGAAGCTTATAAGCCAACAAACATTATTACGCTAAGGTCAGGCCGTACAATAGAAGGAAGCTACGACCATCCAATGCTCACCGTATTTGGCTATAAGAACTTAGAGGATATTAAACCAGGAGACAGAATTGTATCACTCAAATCTGAGATTAATACAGATTACGAAATATCAGATGCTGAACTTATATTTTCTACAGTTATGATATTTGAGGGCCATTGTAGGCCTGATTATACATTTGCGAACACTGACCCACTAGTAGTTAAAGCCATGCAGAAAGCCTGTGATGAGCTTGGCATAGAAATCAAACAATATAAAGACCGTGAAAGATTTGAATATTATCTTAATAATAAGGCAGTTGTTAGAAACATACTACAGAAGTATGGTTTAGAGGGTCATCCTGCATATGATAAGCGCTTACCAGCTAGATGGTTTAATCTTTCTATGAGACAGAAATATATGTTTATAGATATGATGATAGCCACAGATGGAGCAGTAGACACTCGTTCTGGCCAAATACAAATTGTGTTAGCAAATGAAGAACTCATACAAGATATACAGCAATTACTGCTTTCTATGGGAGTACCTTCTACATATATACACAGACATAATGCTCGCGCTAGAGTTTGGGTGCTAGCCATTCCTCGCAAGTATGCTCAGAAACTTTATCCTCATCTTACTTTCTACGGAAAGGCTGAAGCAGCTAAGCATATAATGGATAAAGAAGCTGAGTGTTATTTGGATGTATATCCTTACGAGATTATACAATACGAGCACCTTACCCATGAAACTTCAAAGAAAGGTTCTATAAGATGCACGCCTTATAAGAATATAACAGAAGAGAAATTTCTTAGGCTAATTGGACTATATCCTCAGTTATCTAAATATCACAGTGATGATTTCTATTTTGACGAAGTAGTTTCTAACAGGCCACAACCCGAACAAGAACTCGTACATCTTGAAGTGGAAAATGACCACAACTTTATAGCTGAAGGCTTAGTATCACATAACACTGAGTTGGTAATTAAATCATTTATTAGCTGGTGTTTTGCTCTAAATCCTAAATGCCGATTCTTGCATCTGTCGTATTCTGATGTGCTTGTAGCAGATAACTCAGACACTGTAAGGTCTATCATGCAAGAAAGCTTATATAAAGAGCTGTTTCCACAATCTAAGCTTGAAAAAGAGAAAGCTTCTAGTAAACGTTGGCGAACAGCAGCAGGCGGAGAGATGTATGCGGTTTCAACACAAGGCCAGGTAACCGGTTTTGGTGCTGGCAATGTAGATGAAGAGGAACCAATCAAAGGTTCTGAAACGGCCGACAACCTTACATTCGATGAAGATATGAATGGAATGCTTGAGCAGATAGGTGCTAAGACTAATGTGTTCCAAGGTGCAATCATGATTGACGACCCTATTAAACCTGAGGATGCCGATTCAGATATAGTTCGTGAGCGAATTAACTTGCGATTCGAAAATACCATTCGTAACCGTACTAATAGCCGCAATACTCCTATTATCATAATCATGCAAAGACTACACGAGCATGACTTGTGTGGATATTTGCAAGAGATAGAACCGGATGAGTGGACAGTTCTGTCGTTGCCGGCTATACAGGAAGACCCTGTTACTCATGAACGTCACGCTCTGTGGCCTATGAAGCATACACTCGAAGAGCTTGACCACATGCGAGAGATTAACCCACTCGTATTTGATACTCAGTACATGCAGGACCCTACACCAAAAGAAGGTCTTATGTATTCTGAAGGTTTTAAGACTTATAACAAAGACCAGCTGCCGCAAGGCCGAGAAGCTGCTCACAAGTGGAACTACACAGATACAGCTGATACTGGAGCTGATAATTTGTGTTCTATCTGCTTTATAGATACACCTGAGTATGCATATGTTACTGATGTGTTGTTCACAGATGCGCCAATGGAGAAAACAGAGCCAAAGACCGCAGAGATGTTAACACGAAATCAGACCGTATCAGCTCTTATAGAGTCGAATAACGGCGGTAGAGGTTTTTCTAGAAATGTTAAAAAGATACTTCGTGTAACACATAGAAACTTTAGAACCGCTGTCAGAACGTTCACTCAGTCTGAGAAGAAAGCAACACGTATATTCACTAATTCTGGAATGTGCCAAAGCGATATTCTGTTTCCAGAAGGCTGGGAAAAGAAATGGCCTAAGTTCTATGCAGCTCTTATGTCGTATCGTAAAGATAATAAGAAACAGCAGCACGATGATGCACCAGATGCTCTTACAGGCGTAGTTGAGATGCATAGTAGAAAACATAATACTAGTAGAATAAGGCTGAGAAATTAATTTTATTTCAATTAACATACTTTAACATAAAAAATTTTATTATCTAAAATATTTTTAGTATATTTGCAATGTAAATGTTAGTTTATGGGTTTTTGGTTATTTTTAAGGAGAAGGTTTTCTTGATAACTGTTCTTAATTATTTATTAAAGTTGTTAATTAATTTGGTCCAATCAGCTCTCAGCGGAGAGCTACATCCTCGTCCTGGTGGGCCAATCACGCTACGTCCGTCCAGTGATTGGAGAGGTTCGATTCCTCTAACGAGGGCAAATGGCGGCATCAGGGGTAGTATAGCTCAGAGGGCTAGAGTACAGGTCTTGTAAACCTGAGGTCGGAGGTTCGAATCCTTCTGCTATCGCGGCCGCCTTCGCTTATATCGCAGATTAGAGCAGTTGGAAGCTCGCTAGGTTCATATCCTAGAGGTCACAGGTTCGAGTCCTGTATCTGCAACTAACGCATAGCTTTTGCACTCACTGCTTAGCTTTGCATATTTATTAACTAATTAATATTTAAACTATTATGGGATTGAATTGCGGATGTCCAGCAGGTAAGCATCTCAATGACCTTACGATTGCTGAGTGCAAAGAGAGCTTTGGACAGATTCAGAAAGTAATTTTTGCCCGTATCTTCAGCGATAAAGGTGTTAAGAACAAGATTTCTAAGGAAGCGATTGTTAAGCAATCTACAATGGCAACTCTTTTTGCTGCAAGTAACGGCACTAAGTTGATTATATCACCATACATTCAGAACCCAACTACCGAACCTGGCGAAGCTCGTACGTTTGGTGGCGGTAACCAGACACTTGGTGGTATTGAGATTGTTATTGGCCGTGAGCCGACTGCATTCACAGGCGTTATTTATCAGGAAGCTCAGTCAGTTATTAAGACACTCAAGACTTATTCATGTGAAAAGATTGGCGTGTACTTGATTGACGAGAATGGTAATATTGGAGCTATCGATAAAACAACTGGTGAGGATGCAGGCTATGAGCCTATTCCAATTGACAAGTTCTTCGTAGGTGACAAGAACCTCGGCGGCTATGAGGAGCCAGACTCTAACACTATTAGTTGGAGCTTCTATCCTAATTGGTCAGACAATCTCGTCTTGATTAAGGCTGATACACTTGACTACAATCCACTTACGGGGCTCACAAACGCAACTTCAGTTAATAAGATTTGAGTATGGTACGACAAGTTAGAAAACCAGTAAAAAAGGTACGTCTCGAAGCAGGTGATATCTCACAGGAGTTTGAGGTATCACACGCCGAGAGAATTCTCGATATGGGACCAGCTTTAAATGGTGGTTGGCACGTACCTGAAGATAGTGAATACGAATATACAGAAGAATATGGGCTTAAGCTTAAATCAGATAAAGGAAATTCTGCTAAGACCACAGAAAAGGCAGCTGATAAATAAAGCGTCTTCTCTCCAGCAGCGTGTTAGGTTCCACACGGAAACTAACATATCTTTGTTTGACTACAATAGCTCAGCTCAGTTGTTTCTTGATTGGGTGTCGCACTTACTCCCAAAAGACAAGTACAACATATTCGTTCATCTGTTCCAGTATCCGCTTCCAACTTCAGCAGTTATAGACGATGTATACCGAGAGCTCGAACGAGTATTCTACAGTAGAAACTCAAGTTCAGCATATCAGTTTACATCTTCTGAACTGCTCGAAGATTGGCTGAATTACAAAAAGAATGTACTTCATGAGCCAGATATATGGAAAACTGAAGGTTGGAAACAGCTACAGGTATCGCCTAACAGCATACTTGTAGTTGACCTTCCAACTCAACAGACAAGCTTTAGACCAGAGCCATATTTCTATTGGCTTAATATCGATAACGTTATCGATTACAAGTTTGCAGATAGGAGTATCACTAATTTTGAATGGCTTGTTTTCAAACAGCCAGAACATAGAATAGCGGTCTTTGACAGTACTTCAATAAGAGTTTATCAGCTTAATGAGAAGGATGAGATAGAGTCACTGTTAACAGAGGCTACTCATAACTTAGGATTTTGTCCAGCACGGTTCTTTTGGACAACTCCTGTCAATGAGAAATATCCAGATATTAAGAAAAATCCAATCACGAAGGAGTTATCTCGATTGGACTGGTATTTGTTCTTCTCTATCTCTAAACAGCATCTCGATTTGTATGCTCCGTATCCTATTTATTCAGCTTATGAGGCAGACTGTAATTTCGAGAACAACGAAACAGGTGAATACTGTGACGGCGGTTTCTTAAGAAATGCTGACGGCGAATATGAGATTAATGCTGATGGAACAGTTAAAAAATGTCCTTGCTGCGGTGAAAAGCGAATAGCTGGTCCTGGTTCCTTCTTGGAGGTACCAGTTCCTAATCAGACAGAGGGCATAGCGGATATGCGTAACCCTGTTCAGATTACAACTATCGATAAAAACAGTCTAGAATATAACGTCGAAGAAGTGCGCCGCCTGCACGATGAGATTGTTGTTTCAGTAGTTGGAGCAGGTGGTAATGCTGCAGTATCAGAGAAAGAGGCTATCAACGAGACGCAGGTAGCCGCAAATTTCGAAAGTAAAACAGCTGTTTTGAACACTTTGAAGACAGACTTCGAGCAGGCTCAGAAGTTTGTAGAAGACACAATCTGTAAGCTTCGCTATGGAGATAATTTCATATCATCATCTATAAGTTGGGGCACAGAGTTTTATGTCTTCACTGTCGAAGAACTCTATTCTAAGTATAAATCTGCTAAAGAGAGTGGCGCCACCGAAACAGAACTTGATGCTATAATGCAGCAGATTCTTGAAGTGGAATATCGTAATAACCCGCTGGTATTGCAGAGGATGCTTATATTGAAGCAGTTAGAGCCATATCCTCATAAAACACTCGATGAGATAATGAAGCTTTATAATGCTAGTTTGCTTAACGTAAACTATGTGAAACTTAAAGTTAATTTCTCAGAGTTTATATCAAAGTTTGAACGTGAAAACATTGATATTGTGGAATTTGGTTCTTCTCTTCCATTGCGCGAAAAGATTAAAATTATTAGAGATAAATTATTAGAATATGTCAAACAAAACGATGAACAAGGCGGAGCTCCAAGAATTGATTCAGGACTTGAAGGACCGTCAGGAGGAGCTTCAGCAGCTTCAGCTGAGTAATCCTGATGCTTTCACAGTTGAACAGAAAACGGAGTTTGACAATAACGCCGAAGAACTTAAGAAAGCTGAGGCTCGCCTCGCTGTCGTAGAAGAGGCCTTGAAGCAGAATGCTTCAAATGCTTCTACTGACAACACATCTGGTAAAGTTGTTGTGATGGTTGCTTATGGTGACCGTTTTAGCAAGCGAACAGGTAAAGAGGTAAATCCACCTCAGAAACGCTACTTCTCATTCGGTGAGTGGCAGGTATTTAAGCAGAACTACAGGCTGCTCGGTTATTCAATTACAGCTGTCATCAATGACCCATTTGGTGATGCTGCAGGTTTCATTGAGGAACCTAAAGATTAAAAGACAAAGCTATGATAACAATTGAAATGCTTAATCAGAGCGAGTCACTTAAGGGTTTGACTGACGCTCAAAAACTAGCCATTACTACACTCTCTAACAATGATGAGGCAACAGTAATTGGCACAAAGATTGGTGCTTTGCACGGCCAGTATGATGCTGATATTCTCAGTATTTCTGGCGTGAGTAAAGCAGATGGTGAAAAAACTTACGACTATCTTAAGCGAGTTCTTGGTGATTACAAGACTAAGCTTGATGGTACTAAGACACTTTCTGCTCAGCTTGAAGCTCAGAAGAAGAAAGTTACTGAACTTGAAACTAAACTTGCAGCAGGTGGGTCTGATGAAGCTGTAAAGCAGCAGCTTAAAGATGCTCGCCACCAGGTTACTCAGCTTCAGACGCAGCTTACAGCTAAGACTGAAGAGCTTGATAATGCTAAAAAGGACTACGAAAAGAAGGAAAAAGACCTTCAGGTAGGCTTTGCATTTACTAACGCTACGGCTGGTATCAAGTTTAAAGCTGATGTTTCAGAGCCAGTTAAAAAGATTCTTCTTGCAGCTGCTAAAGATGAGATTCTTGCTAAGGGTACTCCTGATTTCGTTGACGATGGTAACGGCGGAAAGAAGCTGGTACTCCGCGATGCTGCTGGTAACACCCTCAACAATCCTAAGAATAACCTCAATCCATATACTATCGAGGAGTTGGTAATGGAGACAAGTTTGAAGGATGTTATTGATACAGGTAAGCATCAGCCAGGTGGAGGTACTGAGCCTAACCCACAACCTGGCCGCCAAACAGTTAATCTTGATTTGTCAACAGTTAAAACTCAGCAGGAAGCTGATGTTCAGATTGAGAACTATCTGTTGTCAACCGGTTTAACTCGCGATAATGTTGAGTTTGGTAACAAAGCACTTGAGATTAGAAATGAAAACAATGTTTCTAGCCTTCCAATTCGATAATAGACTGTATGATGTAAAAGGGTAATGCAGCATGTCAGTTATGATATATTTATGTTAAACTTTTAAAAATTAAAAGACTATGAGTTTAGTACTTACTAGAATTCAGAACATTCGTTCTAGTTCAAATTTTGACAAGTACGAGTATCGTCCTAGCCGATATGGTGCTCTTGACGTTTTTATCCAGCAGTCTAATGACCCAGCCGGTATTCTTACTGAGGAGCTCAAGCAGAAGGCTCGTACTTCTATTGGTAGCACCCTTGAAACTCCTGTAATCGACTATGATGCAGGCATCACAATCAGCGATACTCGTACGCTTACGATTGATGATAGTGAAAATACTTCTCACATGGTACAGATTAATTTTGCTACTTATGCGTTTGGCTTCACTATCGCTCCTGCTATGTACATGAACAACGAAATCAGCATCCAGAAGGATTTCGAGACTAAGTTGATGAAGTACATCTACAAGCTTGCTCAGAAACTTGATGTAGTAGCTCTTTCTAAGCTTGCAACTGAGAAGACAAAGGTTATTAAGAACCCACTGCTCTATACAAACACAGCAGGTACAATCAGCGCAAAGTGGACTGAGCGTGAGAACATCTTCGGCGACCTAGACCCAATTATGGCAGCCAATGACTTCTTCGGCCAGTTGCACATCGTAGGTGATGCCGGTGTTGAGTCAATTATGCGCAAGCTCGCACAGCACGGTTTGTACAATGACGTTAACAAGCAGAACGAGTTTGGTAACAAGATTGTACACTTGACTAACAATATGGCACTCAATAGCAAGAAGTATGCTCAGGGTTATGCTATCAATTCAGGTTCTCTCGGCTTTATGACACGTTTCGAGCGTGACTGCTTGCTCGGTACAGTATCTGGTGATGGCCATGAGTGGGGTATTGCAACTTTGCCACTGTTGAATATTCCTTGTGGTACTTACTTCTACGATTCTGTTGGTGACTACCGCACTATCGCAGGTACAGCTACAACTGATATGGTTCGTACCCGTAAGGAGCACTATGGCTTCGCAGTTGACGTTGCATTCCTTACTTCTTACAACAGCCATTCTGAAACTTTGGCTAGTCCAATTATTGCCTTTGATATTTCAAGTGAGAATGCTAATTATGCAGTGCCTGTACAGCAGGTTGCACAGCAGGTTGTTGCTCCTCCAAAAGCGTAATCTTTCTTTGGGTGAATATCTAAATATAAATCTAGAAGAAACTAGTAATAGCTTTTAGTTGTTATTAGCTTTGGATGGGTCCAGCGGGAGGACAGACTTAAAAAGTCTCGTTCTCCCGTTTTTACTTTAAACTGAAATGTAATCATGATAAGAATTGCAGATATACAAGATAAAATGCTCCATCTAGTAGGATGGAAACAGAGTTATGATTTGTCAGATATTATGCTATCTAGCAATATAACTCAGACTGAATCAGGTATGTATTTTCAGCAGATTCATCCTCTTCTTACATTGGATAATTTACGAAGTATAGCTCCTGATTTTCAGAACTATAATTGGCAGGTGCACGATGTGAATAAAGCTTATAAATCTGGAGAAGTAGTTCGATTAGATGATTCTCTGTACAAAGCTATTCAAGATGTTCCAGCAAAAACAGATATTCTAGATTCTGAATATTGGACAGAAACAAATCCATTTTCAGAATGGCTTGAAGAGAAAACTAAGGCTAGTATCGTGAAACTTGTTAATAAGTTTATCAATATGAAATTAGCTGATAAAGCTACAAAATCTCTCATCGAGAACAAAATTCTGTTTGATGGTACTGGTAGGCTTACTAACAAAATTGAAAATCGTAACAGACTAGTAGGATTTGAGATTGATACTGTTCGCTCTAAAGGCGTTACAGTTAAAATTGATAAGATTGGTCTTCAGATGACGGAACCAGGTTCTTATACTCTCTATATTTTCCACTCTAGTAACCCAGAGCCAATTTACACTCTCACTTTTGAGAAAACTAAGGCTGATAGTCTTGAATGGTTTAAGCCAAAAGATGATATTTTGCTGCCTTATGAGAGCGCTAATACCGATGCTGGAGGCAGCTGGTATTTAGTATACAAGCAGTCAGAACTTCCTGAAAATGCTCAAGCTATTTATAAAGACAGAGACTGGTCAACTGAACCATGCAAAGCGTGTTCTAGAAGTGAGTTTTTAGCTTACCAAGCTTGGTCTAGATATATCGAGGTACATCCATTCTACATATCAGAGGACGAAGAATTTGACCCAGAGGTGATGAATTTTACCTATGATAAGAACTACGGCATTAATCTTGAGGTCTCAGCATACTGTGACTTAACAGATTTTATTATTAAGCAGAGAGCTATGTTCCAGGATGTACTCTCAAAGCAAGTAGCTATAGATTTCTTACGAGAATTTGCCTACAATCCAAATGTTAGAACTAACAGGCATTCTATCAACGCATCTAAGTTGGATATTCTTACAGAATTAGACGGCGATGCTAATAGCATGAGACAATCTGGACTTTCGTATGAATTGGATATTGCTTTAAAAGCTTTAAGTATTAGTACACAAGGACTAGACAGGGTGTGTCTGCCGTGTGTGAATAACGGAATTAAATACAGGTCTATATAATGGCTGCATCTAAGTATTATGGCTTATCTATTAGAAACTTAGCTTATAGATTAAGAAAGTTTGATGAGGTCCTCGGTAAGGAACTCGTTAAAACTGTATTGGCCCATGAGCAAGAAATCATAGAGGCTATTACTGAAGACCAGCTTTATGAAAGAGGTGTAAACGGAGATGATGTTGAAATTAAGACTTACGCTCCATATGCTCCAAGTACTGTAAAACGAAAAATCAGAAAGGGACAACCTTATAATAGAGTAACACTTAGAGATACCGGTGAATGGTATAAGTCTTTAAGGCTTGTGTATGATGTTGATGGTTTCTATCTAACGAGTACTGATGATAAGAATAAGTATTTAAAAGATAAATATGGACCAAAAATTCTCAAGCTTACAAAAGAGAACTTGAAAAATATCATATATAAATATATAAGACCAGAATTGTCAGTCAAACTTAAAGAATATTTACAGAATGGCACAGAAGAAGAATAATGTAGAGCGAAGCATAATTATTCCAATGAAAGAAAATCCAGTATTGCTAGATAAAGTTATACAGGATATTCAGAAAACGTTAGGAGAAAAGCTTAAATGGCTCGATTATGCTTTCGGCCGCTCTTATAAGTTAGTTGAGCACCAAGAAGGCGGTGGAAAATTTATATATCCAGCAGCATACATTGGAAAATCTGAATATGCTTCTTTACTTCCAAATGACCAATATGGTAATTTCTGCTGGTTTGATATTTATGATGCTCAGAATATTACTCAAGTAGTTCAGTCTACACCTCAGTTTACATTCTCAGGAGCTATAGTTTTCTGGTTTAATCTAGATACTATTTTTGCTGATAATGATGCTATGTACTCAGAAGAGGTGAAAGACGAAATTATCAGAGTTCTTACTACTCCAGGTCTCATTAAACAGACAGGTAGACTTACAGTCAACAAAGTTTATGAGAGATTCGAGAATATCTATAAAGGGTATTCACTTGAAAAGATTTATAACAGCTACGTTTACTCTGGTCAAGATATTCAGTCTATGGATAAATTATTCTTTATGCATCCATATTCTGGACTGAGATTTGAGTTTACAATAACAACAAGAGAATTATGTCAACGTTATATCAAATAGTTTTAATTGCTCTATTTTCTGCTTTTGCAGAGCTGTTTATGAGCAAATCAGGTTTTAGATATTGGCTTAGAGACCAGTGTGATGATATAGGTTTTACAATTGTAGCTAAAATGCTCGATTGTGACTTTTGTCTAGGTTTCTGGCTTAGTGTTATAATATCGATTGCAATGGTACTGATTACGCTTGACCCATCGTATTTCTATGTGCCAGTATTTGCAACTCCTATAATAAGATTTCTAGTATGAAAACAATATCCTTAGCCTGTCTCTTATACACATCTGACGCTGC
>ENA-OYXT01000692-OYXT01000692.1-human-gut-metagenome-genome-assembly--contig:-NODE-692-length-12530-cov-5.193106_pt1 | contig 12530 bp, 10 predicted proteins | sample MGYA00244218_ERZ653423 | MGnify/ENA primary metagenome ERZ653423 (study PRJEB26926, sample SAMN06165035) | human gut metagenome | biome: ENVO:00009003; feature: ENVO:2100002; material: ENVO:00002003... | reverse complement strand
CAGCCACGAGCCCCCGGCGGGCACCATCAGCCAGCCCCCCTTCCTGCTGAACACCCGCAACCGCACCCTGGAGAAAAACGGCCAGCGCATCAAGCTGACCCAGGTGGAGTATTCCATCATGCGGATGTTTATGGAAAATCCCGGCAAGGCCCTGTCCCGGGAGGAGATCCTGGACCTGGTGTGGGGCCGGGACTATTTCGGCGAGCTGAAGATTGTGGACGTCAACGTCCGCCGTCTGCGGCTGAAGATCGAGGACAACGCCACCAACCCCACCTATATCACCACGGTGTGGGGCTTTGGCTATAAGTGGGGCTTCTGATACCATGGGAACGCAAACGGACAACAGATTGCGGCTGTTTACCCCCGGCGGGGGGAAGCGGCTGAAGCTCCGGGGCCTGCGCCGCCGGTGGCTGGCCAGCAGCGTGGGGCCCATCGTCATCATTCTGGTCCTGACGGGGATTCTCACCGCTGTGACCATCAGCTCCAACCTCTATGGCCGGGCCCGCTCCACCCTGGAGGCCAAGGCAAAATCCGGGGCGGACTATTTCAGCGCCTACAGCATGGGCAGCTACAGCGAGTATTACCGCCGGGCCGCCCAGTACACCGCAGACTTTGCCACCAGCGACAGCCTGGGCAAGACCGTGGAGCTGCAATTTATCAACGGCAAGCGCCAGGTGGAGCTGTCCACCCGAGGGGCCGTGGCCGGCAGCACCTCCGCCACGATGGATGTGAATCGCGCCGTGGAAACCGGCAAAACCGCCACATTCACCGGCCGGGACCCCCTGACCGGCGAGAACATTCTGGCCGTGTCCAGCCCCCTGTTCTACAACGGCGCGGTGGTGGGCGTTATGCGCTACGTCACCTCTACCCATCTGATGGACCAGCAGCTCTGGCTGACGGTGCTGGTGATCGCCGCCATCATCGCGGCGGTGATCTTTCTGATCTTCGTATCCAACCTGATCTTCATCAACAACGTGGTGACGCCGGTGGCGGAGGTGTCCGAGGCCGCCAAGCGCATTTCCTCTGGCAGCTACGGCATCCAGATCAGCAACAAATACTCCGACGAGCTGGGCCAGCTGGTGGACAACATCAACAACATGTCCCTGAAGATCAGTCAAAGCGAAAAAATACAGACGGAGTTCATCTCCTCCGTGTCCCACGAGCTGCGCACCCCGCTGACGGCCATCAGCGGCTGGGGCGAGACGCTGCTGGGCGATGAAACCGGCGACCCCCGCCAGCTGCGCCGTGGCCTGCGCATCATTGTCAAGGAGGCCCGCCGCCTGACGGGCATGGTGGAGGAGCTGCTGGAATTTTCCAAAATGCAGGACGGCCGCTTTACCCTCCAGGTGGAGGAAATGGACCTGCAGGCGGAGCTGGAGGACGCCATCTATACCTATCGCGAGCTGTTCCGCCAGGACGGCATCCAGCTGAACTACCACAGCGGGCAGGAGCTGTATACCGACCCTATCTCCGGCGACCCTCAGCGGCTGAAGCAGGTGTTCTGCAACGTGCTGGACAACGCCGCCAAGCACGGCGGGGCAGGCAAGCGCATCGACGTGGACATGACCCGGGAGGGGGAGTGCTATGTGGTGCGCATCCGGGACTACGGCCCCGGCATTCCTCCGGCGGAGCTGCCCTTTGTGAAGCAGAAGTTCTATAAGGGGTCCTCCAAGGCCCGGGGCAGCGGCATCGGCCTGGCCGTGTGCGACGAGATCGTCCAGCGCCACGGCGGCGCCTTCGACATCGGCAATGCCGACGGCGGCGGTGCCATCGTCACCATCCGCCTGCCCATCGCCGGGGAGGAGCTATAGAAAAAATCGAACGCCTGTTGCATTCCGGCGGGCGCTGTGTTATACTGTTCAAACAGGAAAGGAACCCATTCCCCATGGAAAAAAACAACCAATTCCGCACGTCCATCGGCGGCCAGGCCCTGATCGAGGGCATCCTTATGCGCGGGCCGGAGAAGCAGGCCATTGTGGTCCGCTCGCCGGAGGGCCTGGTGACCCGGGTGGAGGAGCTGACCCTGGTCAAGGACAAGTACCCCATCCTGGGCTGGCCCATCATTCGGGGGGCCGTCACGTTTCTGGACTCCATGGTCCGGGGCGTCAAGGCCCTGATGTTCTCCGCCGATTACTATCCCGACGATGAAAATACCCAGCCCTCCAAGCTGGACCAATGGCTGGAGGCCCACATTCCGGCGGAAAAGCTCCAGTCGGTGCTGGTGTGGGTGTCGGTGCTTCTGTCCCTGGGGCTGACGCTGCTGCTGTTCATGCTGCTGCCCACGTTTATTGCCGGGCTGTTCCATGCCCGCCATGCCGCCGTCCACAACCTCATCGAGGGGGCGGTGAAGATCGCCATTTTCCTGGGGTACCTGATCCTCTGCTCCAGGCAGAAGGACGTGCGCCGGGTGTTCTGCTATCACGGGGCGGAGCATAAGACCATCTTCTGCTATGAGGCGGGGCTGCCGCTGACGGTGGAAAACGCCCGCATCCAGCCCAAGCACCATCCCCGCTGCGGCACCAGCTTTCTGTTCGTGGTGATCGTGGTGTCCATTCTGTGCAGCAGCATCGTGTTCAGCTATGTGAACTGGCAGAATCTGTGGGTCCGGGTGGGCATGCACCTGCTGCTGCTGATCCCGGTGGTGGGCGTCACCTATGAGTTCAACCGCTTTGTGGGCCGCCACGACAACGCCGTCACCCGTATTCTGTCCGCCCCGGGCATGTGGCTTCAGAATTTCACCACCAACGAGCCGGACGACTCCATGCTGGAGGTGGCCATTGAGGCCCTGAAGCTGGTGCTCCCGGAGGAGCAGGGAAAGGACAAGTGGTAAGCGTCTTCCAAAATGCGCTGCACCGCATTTTGGAGCAGATTGTATGCCGTATGACGGCAGGAGGACCGGATGGCTACTACATACAACGACCTGACACTGGATATCCGGCGTCAGCTGCGGCAGGCGGGCATCGAGGCCGCCACCCTGGAGGCCCGGGAGCTGGTGTGCTTCGCCGCCGGAAAGGATAAGGCCCGGCTGCTGCGGGACGGCGCGCTGTACGCGTCCCCGGAGGTGGAGGAGGCGGCCTGGGCCCTGGCCCGCCGCCGTCTGGCCGGGGAGCCGGTGGCATACCTTATCGGCGAGTGGGAGTTCTACGGCCTGCCCCTGGACATCTCCGAAAGCGTACTGATCCCCCGGCCCGACACCGAGACTCTGGCCGAGGCCGCCATTGACTGGCTGGCGCAGCAGGACGGCCCCCGGGTGCTGGATCTGTGCGCCGGATCCGGGTGCCTGGGTCTGGCCATCGCCAGCCAGGTGAAGGACGCCCGGGTGGTGCTGGGGGAGCTCAGCGACGGGGCCCTGCGCATCTGCCGCCAGAATATCCGCCGCAACGGCCTCACCGGCCGGGTGACGGCCATGCAGCTGGACGCCCTGCACCCGCCGCTCCAGCGGCTGGGGGACTTTGACTGCATCGTCAGCAATCCCCCCTATATTCCCACCGGCGACCTGCCGGGGCTGGACCCCTCCGTCCGGGATTATGAGCCCCATATGGCCCTGGACGGAGGCGCCGACGGGCTGGACTTCTACCGGGCCATCCTGCGGCATTGGCCTGCGGTGCTGCATCCTGGCTCCCGGCTCTATTTTGAGGTGGGCATCGGCCAGGCCGACGACGTGCTGCGGCTGATGCGCGGCGTGGGCTTCGGCGACCTGGAAATTCTCCCGGACCCGGCGGGCATTCCCCGGGTGGTGCTGGGAGCCCTGTATCAGGAGATCTGACTGTCCGCTTTTCCGGACAGTATTTGTGATAGCATTATGGCAATCAATTAGAGGAGGAGACGAAAATGGCAGCGAAAAAGGATACGTCCGCCGCAGTCCCTGCGGGTTCCGACAAAAAAAAGGCCCTGGAGACCGCCATGCAGCAGATCGAGAAGATGTACGGCAAGGGCTCCATCATGCGCTACGGCGAAAACGCCGAGACCAACGTGGAGGCCATCCCCACCGGCTCCCTGGCCCTGGACCTGGCCCTGGGCATCGGCGGCGTGCCCCGTGGCCGCATCATCGAGATCTACGGACCGGAGTCCTCCGGTAAGACCACTCTGGCCCTGCACATTCTGGCCCAGGCCCAGAAGCTGGGCGGCGAGGTGGCCTTTGTGGATGCCGAGCACGCTCTGGACCCCACCTATGCCCGGGCACTGGGGGTTCGGATCGAGGATATGCTCATCTCCCAGCCGGACACCGGCGAGCAGGCCCTGGAGATCACCGAGGCCCTGGTCCGCTCCGGCGCCATCGACGTGGTGGTGGTGGACTCCGTGGCTGCCCTGGTGCCCCGGGCCGAGATCGAGGGCGAGATGGGCGACAGCTTCGTGGGCCTGCACGCCCGGCTGATGAGCCAGGCTCTGCGCAAGCTCACCGGCGTCATCGCCAAAACCAACAGCATCGTCATCTTCATCAACCAGCTGCGGGAGAAGGTGGGCGTGATGTACGGCAACCCCGAGGTCACTACCGGCGGCCGGGCCCTGAAGTTCTATGCCTCCGTCCGCATCGACGTGCGGCGCATCGAGGCCCTGAAGTCCGGCGGCGAGATCATCGGCAACCGCACCCGGGCCAAGGTGGTGAAGAATAAGGTGGCGCCCCCCTTCCGGGAAGCGGAGTTTGACATCATGTACGGCGAGGGCATCAGCCGCCTGGGCGAGATGCTGGACCTGGGCGTGAAGCTGGACCTGGTCCAGAAAAGCGGCTCCTGGTTCAACATGGGGGATATCCGCCTGGGACAGGGCCGCGACGCCGCCAAGCAGTATTTCCGGGACCACCCTGACGAGGCCGACAAGCTGGAGGCCGCCATCCGCCGGGACTTTCATAAGCTGATGAGCAGTCAGTCCAAGATTGCCGCCAAGGCCGCCGGCCGGGCGGTGGACGTGTCCGCCGACGACTTCGACGATGACGCGGATTGAGCGCATCCAGCCGTCCCTGCATAAAAAGGACCGGGTGCTGGTGTATCTCACCGGCGGCGACCTGCTGCGCATCACACCGGAGGAGCTGCTGCGGTTTGGCCTGCGGCCGGGCCAGGAGCTGACGGAGGATGTGCTGGAGGAGCTGCATCGGGCCGCCGCCCGGTCCCAGACCCGCCAGCGGGCGGCAGAGCTGGCCGCAGGCCGGATGCTGTCCCGGAAGGAGCTGTCGGACCGGCTGGTGAAGAAGGGGGCCGACCCCCGGGAGGCCCAGGAGACTGCCCAGTGGCTGGCGGACCTGGGCGCGGTGGACGACGCCGCCTATGCCGGGGTCATCGCCCGGCACTACGCCGCCATGGGCTACGGCCCCGGCCGCGTCCGCCAGGAGCTCCAGCGCCGGGGGGTGCCCCGGGACCTGTGGGAGGATGCCCTGGCCCAGCTGCCGGACCCGGAGGAGGCCATCGACAAATTTTTGGCCGCCAAGCTCCGGGGCAAGACGCCGGACCGGGCCACGCTCCAGCGGCTGTCCGCCGCGCTTCAGCGCCGGGGCTTCCAATGGCAGGATATCCGCCCCGCCCTGGCCCGGCTGGACCGGGACATGGAGGAATGAGCTCCCGCTGGCGGCGAAAGACGTCACCTGCCGGAGACACCCCGGCAGCATTCAATACCCGAATAATCAGAGGAAACAGAGCATGAACGTATCATTCATATCCCTGGGCTGCGACAAGAACCGGGTGAACACCGAGCAGATGATGGCCCTGTGCCTCCAGGCCGGCATCACCGTCCAGGAGGACTGCCCCGGCAGCGACGTGGTGGTCATCAACACCTGCGGCTTTATCGACAGCGCCAAAAGCGAGGCCATCGACACCATTCTCTCCGCCGCCCAGCTGAAGGACGCCGGGGAAATTCAGAAGATTCTCGTCACCGGCTGCCTGAGCCAGCGGTATCAGGCCGATATCCTGGATGAGCTGCCGGAGATCGACGGCATCATGGGCACCGGCTGCTTCGGCGACATCGTGCCTGCCCTGGAGCAGGTGATGAACGGCCAGGAGTGCCGCCACTTTGCGGATATCAACGGCCCTGTGGAGGAGCTGCCCAGGGTGCTGTCCACTCCCCGGCAGTACGCCTATCTCCGCATCGCCGAGGGGTGCAGCAACCGCTGCGCCTATTGCGTGATCCCCTCCCTGCGGGGCAACTACCGCTCCCGCCGGATGGAGGACATTTTGCAGGAGGCCCAGGCCCTGGCGGACGACGGCGTGCAGGAGTGCATCGTCATCGCCCAGGATATTACCCGCTACGGCATGGACCTGTACGGGGAGCGGAAGCTGCCGGAGCTGCTGCGGGCTCTGTGCAGGCTGCCCTTCCACTGGATCCGGCTGCACTATCTCTACCCCGACAACCTGTCCGACGAGTTGATTGACACCATCGCCGGGGAGGAGAAGATCTGCAACTACCTGGACATCCCCATCCAGCACTGCAACGATACCGTGCTGAAGGCCATGCGCCGGCGGGAGACCAAGGCCGGGCTGGAGGCCCTGTTTGCTGACCTGCGCCGCCGCATCCCCGGCGTGGTGCTGCGCACCAGCCTCATCACCGGCCTGCCCTACGAGGACGAGGCCGCCTTTGAGGAGCTGTGCGACTTCCTGGGGGAGCAGAAGCTCCAGCGGGTGGGGGCCTTTGCCTACTCCCCGGAGGAGGGGACCCCGGCGGCGAAAATGCTCAACCGGGTGGACGCCGACGAGGCCCGGCACCGGGCGGAGCTGGTGATGGAGATCCAGGCCCAGGTTATGGACCAGTTCAACGACAGCCGCATGGGCGACACCGTGGAGGTGCTGTGCGACGGCTGGGACGGCCAGTCCATGAGCTATGTGGGCCGCAGCTATGCCGAGAGCCCCGGCATCGACGGCAGCATTTACTTCACATCCGACAGCCCCGTGGAGGCGGGGGACTTTGTCCGTGTGCGCATCACCGGCGCCATGGACGGTGAGCTTACCGGTGAACGAACGGAGGAATGAACCATGCCTATGAACACAGCCAACAAACTGACCCTGCTCCGGGTGTTCCTGATCCCGGTGTTTCTGGTGGTGGCCTACTGGGGCTTTCCCGGCAGCCGCTATGTGGCCCTGGCCATCTACATCGTGGCCTGCCTGACGGACCTGCTGGACGGGTACATTGCCCGGCATTATAACCAGGTGTCGGACTTCGGCAAGTTTGCCGATCCCCTGGCGGACAAGTGCCTGGTGATGGCGGCCCTGTGCTGGTTCGTGGAAACCGGCGATATGGTGGGCTGGGTGCTGGCCGCAGTGCTGCTGCGGGAGTTCGCCGTGTCCGGCATGCGGCTCATCGCCGTGGAAAAGGGCCGGGTCATCGCCGCAGGCTGGTCCGGCAAGGTAAAGACCGCCAGCACCATGGTGTGCATCTGCCTGATGCTGTTCGGCATTCCCCACTGGCTGAACCTGGCGTGCCAGGGGGTGATCCTGGTGACCACCGTCTACTCCGGCGTGGAGTATTTCGTGAAAAACTGGGACGTGTTCTCCGAAAAGTGAAAAACAGATTCCCGGGCCCAATGGACCCGGGAATTTTCTGCGCCAAAATTTTACATAGATTTTACTTACCCATTACAACGGATTTGACAAAGGCCCTGTATACTGAGAAGTGTAAAAGAGCGTGTGTCAAAATGTAAAAACGATGAATAGAGGGAGTAACATCTATGGATATTTTCAATGTGCTGACCCTGGTAGGCGGCCTGTGCCTGTTCCTGTTCGGCATGAACCTGATGGGCCAGGCCCTGGAGCGCCGGGCCGGCGGCAAGCTGCGCAGTCTCCTGGATAAGATGACCAGCCGGGTGTTTGTGGGCTTTCTGACGGGCCTGGGCATCACCGCCATCATTCAGAGCTCCTCGGCCACCACAGTGATGGTGGTAGGCTTTGTCAACTCCGGCCTCATGACCCTGCGTCAGGCCATCAACGTCATTATGGGCGCCAATGTGGGCACCACCGTCACCGCCTGGCTGCTGAGCCTGGCGGGCATCGACAGCGGCAGCCTGTGGATCCGGCTGCTGAAGCCCTCCTCCTTCACCCCGGTGCTGGCGCTGGTGGGCATCATCTTCTACATGTTCTGCAAGGACGCCAAAAAGAAGGACACCGGCACCATTCTGCTGGGCTTTGCCACCCTGATGTTCGGCATGGAGACCATGAGCGGCGCGGTGGCGGGGCTGAAGGATGTGCCGGAGTTCACCCAGCTGTTCCTGATGTTCCGCAACCCGGTGCTGGGCGTGCTGGTGGGCGCGGTGCTGACGGGGATTATCCAGTCCTCCTCCGCTTCGGTGGGCATTCTCCAGGCACTGTCTGTCACCGGAAGCGTCAGCTATGCCGCCGCCATCCCGATCATCATGGGTCAGAACATCGGCACCTGCGTCACGGCCATACTGTCCTCCGTGGGCACCAATAAAAACGCCCGCCGGGCCGCCGTGGTCCACCTGATGTTCAACGTCATCGGCGTGGTGGTGCTGCTGACGGTGTACTGCGTGGTCAAGGCCCTGTTTGCCCCGGCTATTCTGGACCGGCCTGCCACCATGTACGGCATCGCCATTGCCCACTCCGTGTTCAACATCCTGTGCACGGCCATGCTGCTGCCTGCCGGCGGCCTGCTGGAAAAGCTGGCCATCCGCCTGGTGCCCGACGCCAAGCGCCGCGAGGAGACCGTGGAGCTGGATTCCCGTCTGCTGGCCACTCCTGCCCTGGCCCTGGGCCGGGCCCGGGACGTTACCGTTCAGATGGCCCAGTGCGCCGTCCGGGCCCTGGAAAACGCCCTGGACGCCTTCACTGCCTATACCCCGGAGCTGGCCCGGTCCATCCGGGAGGACGAGGAGCGCTGCGACCACTATGAGGACATCATCGGCACCTATCTGGTGCAGCTGAGCAGCCACTCCCTCAGCGACGGCGAAAGCCAGGAGTCCACGGAGCTGCTGAAAACCATCGGCGATTTCGAGCGCATTTCCGACCACGCCGTCAACGTGCTGGAGTCGGCGGAGGAGCTGCAAAGCAAAAAGCTGTCCTTCTCCCCGGCGGCCATGGCGGAGTATCAGACCCTGGCCCGTGCCACCCGCCGGATTCTGCACCTGTCCCTGGACAGCTTCCGTCAGGACGATCCGGTCCAGGCGGCCCAGGTGGAGCCGCTGGAGCAGGTCATCGACACCCTGAAGGAGGAGCTGCGCACCCGCCATATCCTGCGCATGCGCCGCGGGCAGTGCAGCATCGAGGCCGGCTTTGTGTGGGTGGACCTGCTGACGGACCTGGAGCGCACGTCGGACCACTGCTCCAACGTCGCCGGCTGCGTCATCGATGCCGGACGGCACAACCTGAACCTGCACGAGACCCTGCGGGCCGCCCAGACCCAGGATCCGGACTATGCCGGCCGCTTCCGCGCCTATGCCCAGGAATATTGTCTGCCGGAGGGAGAATGATCCCGCAGCCGGAAGAATGCATTTCGCCAAATCAAAAGGCCGCCCCATCCGGGGCGGCCTTTGCCTGTCAAAAAGCCTCGCAGAGTTCGCGGCCCGCAGGCCGCGAATCGAGTTCAATTCATTTTTCGCGGCGGCATGTACGTCGCGAAAAATACTTTGCGCGGAGAGAGTGTGCCCGAATGGGCTAAAAGCCCATTCGGACGCGCGGGTCGGAGCGAAAACTCTCTTGTCCAAAAAGGGCGCCGCCCTTTTTGGACAAGCTGAAAGGCCGCCCCATCCGGGGCGGCCTTTGCCGTATATCGGCGCTCAGATCTCCAGGTAATTCTTCACCAGCACCTGCAGCAGCTCGTCCCGGTCCACCTTGCAGATCAGGGTCCGGGCGCCGTTATGGTTGGTGATATAGGTGGGGTCCTCGGACAGGATATAGCCCACGATCTGGTTGATGGGGTCGTACCCCTTTTCCTTCAGCGCCTCATACACGGAGGTAAGGATATAATGGATTTGCTCGTCCTTATCCTGGGCGGCGTCAAACTTCCTGGTAAAATCATCCATGCGGGCTTTCTCCCCTTTCTATTGATTCACCATCAGTATACGCTATTTTTCCGGCGCTGTAAAGAGGAAAAAACGCATTTTACCGGGTGCGCAGCTCCGCGCCCAGGCGCTTGGTGAGCTTTTTGATGACGCCGGAGGCGCACTCCTCGATCTCCGTGGAGGTCAGGGTCTTTTCCAGGGAGCCGATGGTCAGCCGGATGGTGACGGACTTCTTTCCGGCGGGCACCTGCTTGCCCCGGTACTCGTCCACAAAATCCGCTCCGTGGAGCAGGCCGTTTTCGTGGATGCCCTGGGCGATGACGTCATACATCTGGCTCCACTTCACCTGGCTGTCGAACAGCAGGGAGATATCGTAGTCGGTCATGGGATACTCCGGCAGGTGGGTGAAGGTGTTGGTGCGGGAGCGGAAGGGCTTCAGGGCGTCCACATCCAGATCGAACAGCATCACCGCCAGATTCTTGATGCCGCAGGCCATGGCGGGCTTCCGGGCCAGCAGCGCCAGGTTGCCCACCTGCTCCTCGCCAAGGAAGATGTTCAGCCATACCACCTGGTCGGCCCACACCGGGCGCTTCTCCTGGCGGAAGGTGAAGCCCTCCATATGGGTGAAGCGGGGCATCTGCTCCACCGCGCCCTTGGCCCGGCGGAACAGCGCCGTCACGTCCTTGGCCGGGGCCACGAAGGCGCCGGCAATGTTCTTGCGCTGGGACGGCAGCAGCTCCCGGGGATCGTAGGGAGCGCTGTAGTCGGCGTCGCGGAACACCTGGGCCGTTTCAAACAGGGAGAACTCCGTGAAGTACCGCTCATTTTTCACCACGGCCTTGCACAGATTGGGCAGCAGGGAGGAGCGGATCAGCCGCTCGGAGGGAGACGGCGGCGTGGACAGGGCCAGGATTCCGGCGGTGTCCTGCAAAATGGCGTTTACATAGGACTCGTCCATCCAGGGATAGGTGAAGATCTCCTGCATGCCGCAGCGAATGGCCAGGTACTCCTTGATCCGGCGCTCCAGGTCCTTATCCAGCTGGTTGATGGCCCCGTCAAAGGAGGTGGTGATGGGGGCAGCCTGGAAGTTCTCATAGCCCACCATCCGGGCTACCTCCTCCATGATGTCGGCCTTGATGGATACATCACCGGTGGAGCGCCAGGTGGGCACGGTAACGTGCATGTTGTCGCCGCTGAAGTCCAGCCGGAAGCCCAGCAGGCCCAGCTTGTGGGCGATCTCGTCGTTGGTCAGGTGCTTGCCCAGGCGGCGGTCCAGCCAGGTCAGGGACACATCGATCTCCGCCTGGCGCAGCTTTTCGGGATACTGGTCGGAGAAGCTGGTGACGCGCACGTCGGGATACAGCTCCCGGAACAGGCTCATGGCCAGGGACAGGGCTTGGTCGCAGCGCTCCGGGTCGATGCCCTTTTCATAGCGGGAGGACGCCTCGGTGCGGTTGTCGTACCGCAGGGCCGTGCGGCGGACGCCGGCGGCCTGGAAATTGGCGATCTCCAGGATGACCTTGTCGGTGGAGGGAAGAACGGAGTCCTTGGCGCCGCCCATGACGCCGGCCAGACCCACCACCCCCGCCTCGTCGGCGATGACCAGATCGTCGGCGGACAGGGACAAGGCCTTGCCGTTGAGCAGCTCCAGCTTTTCGCCGTTTTGGGCCCGGCGGACGATGATGTGCCCGGCGATGTTGTCGGAGTCGAAGGCGTGGGTGGGCTGGCCGGTGGCCAGCATCACATAGTTGGTGATATCCACCAGGGCGTTGATGGGCCGCATGCCCACCCGCCAGATGCGGCTCTGCATCCGGAAGGGGGCGGGCTTCACGGACAGACCCTCTACCGCCGCGCCAATGTAGCGGGGGCAGCGCTCCGTGTCCTCCACGGTGATGGTGAGTCCGTCGGCCCCGGCATCGCAGGTAAAGGGCGGCAGCTGCTTCAGGGGCAGGTCATACAGAGCCGCCAGCTCCCGGGCGATGCCGTAATGGCCCCACAGGTCGGGCCGGTTGGTCATGGACTTGTTGTCGATTTCCAGGATGATGTCGTGCAGGTCCAGGGCGTCGGCAATGGGGGTGCCCGCCGCAGCGTCGAAATCGCTGAGGTCCAGAATGTGGGCCTCCTCCGTGGTGGGGAACAGATCTCCCAGGCCGATCTCCGCCGCGCCGCAGATCATGCCGTAGCTCTTGACGCCCCGGAGCTTGGCCTCCTTGATCTCCACCGGCTCGCCCTCACCGTGCCAGCGGCACATGGCCCCGGGGGCCGCCACGGCCACCTTCATGCCCGGGCGGACGTTGGTGCCGCCGCATACGATGTCGCGGATGTCGCCGCCGATGTCGGTGCGGCAGATCTGCAGCTTGTCGGCGTTGGGATGGGGGCACACTTCCACGATCCGGCCCACCAGCATGTGGTCGAACCGCCGGGCCAGGTCCTCGGCCCCTTCCACCTCCACGGTGGACATGGTCAGGTCATAGGCCAGCCGCGTCAGATCCATGTCCTGGGGCAGGTCCACGTAATCCTTGATCCAATTCAGTGATACTTTCATGTGTTTCCCTGTCTCTTATACACATCTCCGAGCCCACGAGACTAGGCATGA
>ENA-OYXT01000670-OYXT01000670.1-human-gut-metagenome-genome-assembly--contig:-NODE-670-length-12895-cov-4.766433_pt1 | contig 12895 bp, 10 predicted proteins | sample MGYA00244218_ERZ653423 | MGnify/ENA primary metagenome ERZ653423 (study PRJEB26926, sample SAMN06165035) | human gut metagenome | biome: ENVO:00009003; feature: ENVO:2100002; material: ENVO:00002003... | reverse complement strand
CTTGCATGTGTTAAGCACGCCGCCAGCGTTCGTCCTGAGCCAGGATCAAACTCTCAATAAAATGGTATCTAAAAAGCCGAGGCTTCTTAAATCTTTATCGAGCTATTTGTCATAGCTTAAAACTTTTTATCCTTACGATTCAGACGTAATTGACTTAACCGTCCTCCTCGCAAGCCACTGTACATATTGCACAGTTTTTCATCTGGTGCTTGTCAAAGTTTCGTTGTTTAATTTACAAGGTGCACGCTCCATTCGCGGAACAGTACGTTATTATACACGCATCCCAGGAAATGTCAAGCGTATTTTTCAAAGTTTTTTCGGTCTGTCACTTCTTTCAGTTTCATCATCTAAAATCCGACCTTAGCTGTGCACAATGTCCACATTCGCTCCTCTTTCACCTTATTTTGTTAAAAAACATCATCCTCAGCGCGCTGCAAAATCTTCCAGCCGCGGCTTTGGATAAATTGGCGGCTTTTCCAAAGACTAAGTGCAGTTTATCGAGTATAAAAGGAGTTTTGATAGATGAAAGCAACCGGAATTGTCAGACGGATCGACGACCTTGGCCGCGTTGTCATTCCCAAGGAGATCCGCCGCACCATGAGAATCCGCGAGGGCGACCCGTTGGAGATCTACACGAGCAAGGACGGGGAGGTCATTTTTAAGAAGTATTCGCTCATGGGCGGCGTAGATGAGTTTGCCGCGCAGCTGTGCGACACGCTGAGCAAGTCGACCGGCACGAGCGTGGCCGTGACCGACCGCGACAGCGTCATCGCCGCGGCAGGCAGCGCGCGCCGCGACCTCATCGGCAAGCGCATCAGCCCGCAGCTCGAGCAGATCATGGAGGACCGCGGTATCTACCGCGCCGTGCCGAGCGAGCGCAGCGTGTTCGTCACCGAGTCGCTCGACCGCTACTGCGCGACCATCGCCGCGCCCATCATCTCCGAGGGCGACGCACTCGGGCTCGTGGTCTTCATCGGCACCGAGGGTGAGTCGGCCGCAGGCGAGACGGAGTACAAGCTCGCGCAGGCCATCGCAGGCTTTCTCGGCAAGCACATGGAGAGCTGAAAAAAGAGGACGGCTTTAGCCGTCCTCTTTTCCTATATAGCACCGCCTTCGTGTTGTCCATTGCAATTGCTGATCGTACCACCTCTCATCGTGAATACGCAGTCCTTTCCAATATCCACAGCACCGCCATCACCATCGTCATCTCTGCAATTCGCAATGATACTGCTCTCCAAGATCAGTGTGCCGCTAGACACAGAAAAACCGCAGTTCTTATTTTGGCCATCAATGGTGCCGTCAGTGCCGCTGTCCTTTATCGTTAGTGTTTTACCATCGTACACACAAAACATATCCTCGTCTGTAGCATTACAGGTCAAGGTATACCCATTCAAATCAAATGTGACGGCTCCGCTGATTGTAATTTCGCCGCTCATAGTAACATTGCCACCTAAATAGTAACTACCGTCCGACAGGTTCAAATTGGTGCCATCAAATATCGTCCAACTCTCCCAATTGTTCTCCGCCCGCGCCGCCGTCGGCAACAGCGTCAGGCACAGGCACAGGGCCGTCAAAAAGCTGAAAATACGTTTTTTCATATCATTCCTCCATCAAAGCGATTGGTGCATCCATCGGATGCACCAAGGGGATATCCCCTTGCCGAAATTTACCGTTCTGTCACGGCCTCGAAGCCCTTTTCCGCCTGCTGGACGGTCGTTCGGATGATGCCCGCCGCCATGGCGTGCAGGTCGAGCTGCAAAACGGCCGCGCTGACCCCCGCCGCCGCTCTGGCAGCACATTGTAGAGCTTAAGCGCGCACTCCAAAAAGCGCGCGATCTTGCGCTCCACGGTAAAGTACACGTCGCACGGCACGGCCACGAACGAGCGCATCATGCCCGTCGAGGCGATCTCCATCTCGTAAAAGTCCTTGGCCTCCGCGTCCGGAAGATAGTCCCCGAAGATGCCCTCCAGCCGCTTCGCCGTGCTGCGATACAGGTATGCCGAGGTTGACGACAGCGTGTAGGCCGTCACGTACAGCTTGCGCAGTGGCTCGGTCAGCTCGGCGATGTGGAGCTGGATAGCCGTCCCCACCGCGTAGAGCACGTGCCGCGCTGTGCTGCTCGGCCAGCGTGAACTGCCCGCTGAACATCCGCTTGTCAAGCTCGAGCAGCAGCGCCTCCTTACTGGGAAAGGCCCGGAAAAACGAGCTTGGCGGCATGCCCGCGGCGCGGGCGATCTCCGCGGTCGTCGTGCCCTCATATCTCTTTTTCAAAAACAGCTTTACGGCGGCGCGCAGCATCTTCTGCTGCGTCAAAAGTCCGCTCGCCTGCTTGCCGCGCAGCAGCATATCGATCACGCTCCTTAAAGTTTACTTGTGAGTGTAGTCACATAACAGCATGGTCCGCCGCTTTCCGCAAGAATGAACTGTGTAAATTTTTACCCCTGTCTATATAAAAGAAGTGCGGCGGTCCTTCGACCGCCGCACTCTCTCATTTTATTTTCCTTTACAGCATCGCAAAGCGCTGTGCGCCCTTCGTTTTGAGCCAGCGAAGAAGCAGCGCTGTCACTGCGAGCGTCACCGCCGCCACGATGGCGAGATACGCAGCCGCGCCGAGCTTCCACCCCTGCCAGAGGTAGAGCCCCGCGAACACGATGGCGTAGAGCCAGCCGCCGAACAGCGCGATCGTCACGGCCAGACTTTGCTTGATGGGCATGAGCTCGCTCGTCCACGTCAGGTTTGCCCGCGCGACGCCGAGCGTCAGCCCCAGGCACGCGGAAAACGAGATGTACGCGAGTGCCTCGGCAAAAACGAGCGGCAGCGCCGCCGTCACAGGCAGGATAAACGCCATGCAGGCAAGCGGCACGAGCGCTGGAAGGGCCGTGAGCGCAAGCTGTACCTTGAGCTTTGCGCGAAGCACCTGCCAGGGCTTGACGGGCAGCGATTGCGCGAGCCAGAGGGACTTTCCCTCGAGCGAGACCGACGGCGTCGCCATGTCGTTCATCGACGCAATGGCGCACACGCCGGTGCAGAGCAGCACCTCCGCGCAGCCGCTCTGCGAGGTGAAGGCCTCGTTCAGCAGCGACACGACCGTTCCGCCCTTCCACAAAAGCAGGATGCCCGAGATCGGCAGCAGCAGGATACCGAGGCCGCTGTTGAGCATGTAGTTCGGGCTCGCGGTGAAGCGCGCGAGTTCCTTGCCGAAAAGCGCCCCATCGATGCTCCGGCGCTTGACGGCCTTTTCGCGGTACACAGCCTTGCCCGATGCGCCCGACGCAGTCGTGATCTGCAAAAAGCTGCGCGAGAGCAGCGTCCACGTCAGCGCAAACAGCGCGAGGATGACCGCCGCGCTCAGCAGCATCGCTGTCACATCGCCCGTACCGGTCAGGCCAAAGACGTAGAGCGGGTGCGCCGCACCCTTGATCTTCTCACCGTAGACCGCGGCGTTGGCGACGAGCTGCTCGATGGCCGTCTGCGCCTTGAAGACGAAGAAATAGTAGATGGCAAGCCCCGCGAGCGAGACGATGACCGTGATGAAGCTCTTGTGCTTGAGCTTACGGCTCACCTTCGCCACGACCCAGCCCAGCGCGCACGAGAGCGTGAGCACGAAGATTGAGATGAGCGCCGTCAGCAGCACGCCGCCGAGGAGCGCCATCGGCGCCGTCGAGACCGTGACCCAGTAGACGACGACCGCGGGCAGGATGACGACCGCGGAGTACATGAGGCCCATGAGATAGACCGTCAGCAGCCGCGAGGCCATCAGCGTCCGCACCAGGATGGGTAGAGACAGCAGCAGGTCGTTGTCCTTAGCGAAGTACAGGCCCGAATACGTGTTGAACACGCTGCCGAACGCGCCGAGAAAGATGGCGAGCAGCGACATGAGTGCAAAATAGAGCCAGCCCATCCCCGCCTGCGTAAGCGGCACACAGAGCGAAACGGAAAGCCCCGTGAACATCCCGCCGAGGCCGATCATCAACGCGGCAAGGAGCAGGATATAAGCGATAATCCCCGCCGTCGAACGTTTTTTATTGGTTTTGGCATTATAAAAGTAGCTGCGGAAAATTTCCATCAGCTGCTTCTTGACGAGCGTTTTCAGCATGATTCGCCCTCCAGCTCAAGGAAGACCTCCTCGAGTGAGTCGTCGCCCTTGACCTCCTCCATCGTGCCGGAGCGGATGAGCTTGCCGCCCTTGATGATGGCGACCTTGTCGCAGAGTTTTTCGGCCACCTCGAGCACGTGAGTCGAGAAGAAGATCGCGCCGCCCGCGTCGCACACCTCGCGCATCATGCCCTTTAAGATATGTGAAGCCTTCGGGTCGAGGCCGACGAACGGCTCATCCATCAAAATGAGCTTCGGCTCGTGCAGCCACGCCGAAATGATGGCAAGCTTCTGCTTCATGCCGTGGGAATAGGCCGCGACGGGCTGGGCCAGGTCGCCCGTCAGCTCGAAGAGGTCCGCGTACTTGCGGATGCGCTCCTGCCGCGCGCTTTCCTCCACACCGAAGATGTCGGCGATAAAATTGAGGTACTGGATGCCCGTCATAAACTCATAGAGGTCGGGATTATCCGGGATGTAGGCGAGCATCTTCTTGCAGGCGATGGGATCGTCCTGAATGGAGTGCCCGCCGATCGTGATCCTGCCGGAATCGAACTGCTGGATGCCGACGACCGACTTGAGCGTCGTGGTCTTGCCCGCGCCGTTGTGGCCGATGAAGCCGTAGATCTCCCCTGGCGCGATGTGGAGCGACAGATCATCCACGGCTTTCTTTTCGCCGAAGGTCTTGGTCAGGTGTTCAATATAGAGCATAAGGTTCTCCCTCTTTTCTTCTTGCAGCCGTTTCGAATATCTTTGTGATATCAAAATAATATCATGTGATTTTCAACTGTCAAGAGCCATTTTGCAAATGTCAAGTTTGCTTTACTCGCAGGATAGCACTACTGCTCCAATTTGTCAAGTATGCTTTACATTTTATCTTTGTGATACAGCACGAGCGACACAATACCCATCACCGCCGCATACAGTACGCCGCCAACGGCCCAGATAAACCAGCTATACTGCGGCTGGCCGTTCCCCTTGGGCCCGAAAGTGTAGAACAGGAAAATCGCCGTCACGCTCAGCCAGTAGATGAGCGACACTGTGCTCATTACGCCGCTGCGCGCCTTCTTTTTGCGTGTGTAGTCGCCCTCCTCGAGCAGCTGGTCCATCGCGCCGGTGTACGTTCCGCTCCAGACGAGCACGCCCACGCCGCAGGCGACCAGAAGCAGCAGCGCATCCACCGCCGCCGCGGCGTAAACATCCGCCGGAGCGATGCGCACGAGCAGCGCGGCGACATCGGACGACGCGAGACCGACCCCGAGCATCAGCGGCACGACAGCAAGGATGCACAGCACCACGCCGAGGATCGTACAGCGCGAGGCGGTCGGCTCATAGGCCTTGCGCCGCTCGCGCACCATGCCGCTCACGCCGTACTCGGTCTCAAACGGCTCTTTTTCAAGAAAGTCGAATTCCTTCGTCTTCGCCCCGCACGAGAGGAACATCCCCACCGCAATGGCGACCAGCACCAAAATGACGCTCACGCCGAGACCTGCGGCCAGATCCTCCGAAATACCGCCCAGGCCCGCGTCCGCCATGGCGGAGAGAAAAATGATCACAACCGGCGAGACGATGCACATCGCCACCGCCAGTGCGATCTTCGGCGCGCAGGCCTTGCGCAGCGCAAGGTATCGCGCCGCCTGCTCCATCGTCACTCTCCGCAGCGGCGTTTCGTCCGCCTCGGATTCGACGAACTCCTCCTCTTCGAGTTCGTCCTTCAATAAATAGTCGGTGCTCACGCCAAACAGCCGGCTCATCTGCACCACCTTGTCAAGGTCGGGCACGGACTGCACGCCCTCCCACTTGGATACCGACTGGCGCGTCACCCCGAGCTGACTTGCCAGCTCCTCCTGCGACCAGCCCGCCTTTTTGCGCAGCGTGATGATTTTATCCGCTAAGATCATATCGTCTTCCTCCTAAATTCTAAGGCGCGGTCCCGCGCCTTCTGGATGGCGTTATCATAGCCTATTTCGCGGTTGCGGGAAAGAAAGCGCACTGTCAAATTTGTCAACCGGCAGTTGCAATCCTTGATTTTTCAAGGTTTTTTCGCCGTGCGCTCCTATTACCCTATGTATCTTCGTTATGATATCATACCGCGGCGCAGAAAAAAAGAGCGTCCCGTTCGGGACGCTCTTTTTAAGGTTTTTTCACACACTTACACGACGGCGAAGAACTTGACAAGGAACAGAGCGGAGATCACGTAGGTCAGAACGCTGACGTCCTTAGCCTTGCCGGAGAGCACCTTGACAAAGGTGTAGGAGATGAGGCCCAGGCCGATGGCGTGGCCGATGGAGCCGGAGATCGGCATACCGATGAGCATGATGGACACCGGCAGCATTTGGTCCATGTCGCTGAAGTCCACATTCTTGAGGCCCTGGAGCATCAGAACGCCGACATAGATCAGCGCGGCGGAGGTCGCAGCGCCGGGGATGACGGCGGCGATGGGGGCGAGGAACATGCAGGCAAGGAACAGGATGCCCGCGGTGAGCGCGGTCAGGCCCGTGCGGCCGCCCGCTTCCACGCCGGAGGCGGACTCGATGAACGTGGTGACGGTGGAGGTACCGGTGCAGGCGCCCGCGACCGTACCGATGGCATCGGACAGCAGGGCTTCCTTCATCTGGGGCATGTTGCCGTCCTGATCGACCATGCCGGCGCGGGAGGCCGTACCGACGAGCGTGCCGATGGTATCGAACATATCGATCATGCAGAAGGTGATGACGAGCGTGATGGCGGTGAACCAGCCGATGTTCACAAAGCCCGCAAAGTCAAACTTGAAAAGCGTGGTGGAGACCATGTCGGCGAAAGGCGGGACAAAGCTCGCAGTCGCGAGGCTCGCAAACGGATTGACATGCAGGAAGATGGCGCTGCCTGCCCAGTAGATGACGGACGAGAACAGCATGCCGAGCAGCACTGCCGCCTTCACGCCCTTCTTGGCGAGGACGACCATGACGAAAACGCCGAGGAATGCGGTCACGACGGTCAGGACCATCGCATCGTAGCCCGCGCCCATGTTGCCCTTGATGATGCTGGGCGTCAGCGCGCCGAAGAAGTCACGCATCATGTAGAACGGGCCGCCGTTTTCAGAGTAGATACCGACGTTGGAGCCAAGGCCCACGTTCATCAGCATCAGGCCGATGGCGGGAGCGATGCCGTAGCGCACGCCGAGAGGAATGGCCTCCACGATCTTCTCACGCACCTTTAAGAGCGTGAGGATGAGGAACACGATACCCTCGACAAGGATGATGACGAGCGCCGCCTGGAACGCGGACTCGTACTCGCACTCGTTGATGACCGCGATGTTGGCGACGACCACCGCGAAGAAGCTGTTGAGTCCCATGCCGGGCGCCATGACGAACGGCTTGTTGGCGAAAAACGCCATGCAAATCGTGCCGATCGCCGAGGCGATGCAGGTGGCAAGGAACACACCGTTCCACAGCGGCGTACCCACTGCAAAGTTGGTCAGCAGGTTCGGGTTGAGCGCGATGATGTAGGCCATGGTCATAAACGTGGTAAGACCGGCAAGGATCTCGGTGCGTACCGTAGTACCGTTGGCCTTCAGCTTAAATAGCTTTTCCATGATTTTCTCCCTTTCTTTTTTGTTTTTCCGCCCGCTTCCTAACAAAAAATTAGGAAGCAAAACAGATTTTCAGTCAATATTATAAACATCCCGACAAGAAATTGCAAGTGTTCTGTTTATTTTTACCACACTTTCTCACTCCGCGCCGAGAGTTCCGCCGGTTTCTGTTGTGTTTTTGTTTGCTTTGCGCTATACTATATTTAGTAAAAATTTGCATTTTGGGAGGTGCATGCCGTGAAGCTAATGGTTTTAGACGGCAACTCCATCATCAACCGCGCCTATTACGGTGTCCGTCCGCTCACCACGCGCGACGGGTTTTTCACCCACGCGATCTTCGGCTTTCTGACGATGCTCGGCCGCTTACTCGACGAGGAAAAGCCCGAGGCGCTGTGCGTCGCCTTCGACCGCCGCGAGCCGACGTTCCGCCACCTCGAGTACGAAGGCTACAAGGCTACGCGCCACGCCATGCCCGAAGAGCTCGCCATGCAGATGCCGGTGCTCAAGGACGTGCTCGACGCGATGAACATCCCCCGCTACGAGCTCGCGGGCTTTGAAGCCGACGATCTGATCGGCACGATCTCGCGCAAGTGCGAAAGCGCAGGCTGGGACTGTGTCGTCGCCACGGGAGACAAGGATTCTTTGCAGCTCGTGACCGAGCACACGACCGTCAAGCTCATTTCCACGCGCATGGGCCAGACCACGACGAAGGACATGACGCCCGAGAGCTTTCGTGAGGTCTACGGCTTTGCGCCCATCCACATTGTCGACCTCAAAGCCCTGATGGGCGACGCGAGCGACAATATCCCCGGCGTGCCGGGCGTTGGCGAAAAGACGGCGATGGCGCTCATCCAGAAATACCAGAGCATCGACGAAATTTACCGGCTGCTCCCCGATATCGAGGCCAAACCGAACGTCATCAAAAAGCTCACCGAGGGCGAGGAGAGCGCACGCCAGAGCTTCCACCTCGCGACCATCGTGACGGACGCACCACTCGAATTTTCTCCGCAGGACAATCTGCGCAAGGCGCCGTCAGACGCGCTCTATCCGCTCTTTATGAAGCTGGAATTTACCAAGCTCATCGACAAATACGGTCTCAAGCCGCCCGCCGACATCCCCGCCGCCGAGGAGCCGGTCGACCTCACCGTGACCGCCGAGGCCGTGACCACGGTGGAAAAGGCCAAGGAATATCTCTCGCTCTTCCGCAAGGCGGAGCACGTGACGCTGCTGGCGCTGCCGGACCTTTCCGGCGTGATCGTCGACTTCGTTGCAGGCGAATCGACCGCCGTCTCTGCCGAGTTCTACTTCAGCCGCTACGAGGGCGACTGGAACGCGCTGCTGCGCGCCCTGTTCTCGGATGATATCAAGAAAGTCAGCCACAACGTCAAGGACCTCCAGCGCACGCTGCTCGAAAACGACCTTCCCATCGAAGGGTTCATTTTTGACACCGCGCTCGCAGGGTACCTGCTCGACGCGACGGCGGGCAAGTACGATATCGCGTCGCTCTTCGCCGCCTGCTTCCACCAGACGCTTGCCGAGCCGAAGCACTTAGATCCAGACGCTTTCTCGATGCTCGGCGACACGGCCGAAGCCGAGACGGCGTTCCACGTCTATACCAGCGCCGTCGATGCGCTGTATGAGGCCTTTGCCCCCGAACTTGAGAAGCGCGAGCTGCACGAGCTCTATTATGAGGTTGAACTGCCCCTCTGCGCCGTACTCGCGCGCATGGAGCACGCGGGCATGCGCGTGGACGCGAACGCTCTCGCGGCCTTCGGCAGCGAGATGGAAGTGCAGCTCAAGACGCTCGAGCAGCACATCTATGAAGAGGCGGGCGGGCCGTTCAACATCAATTCCCCCAAGCAGCTCGGTGAGGTGCTCTTTGAACGCTTGCAGCTCCCGCACGGCAAAAAGACGAAGACCGGCTGGTCGACGAACGCGGACGTGCTCGAAAAACTGCGGTGGGAGAATCCCATCGTCGAAGAGGTTTTGCAGTACCGCCAGTACGCGAAATTCCGCTCGACCTACTGCGACGGTCTTTTGAAGGTCATCGCGCCCGACGGGCGCATCCACACGAGCTTCCAGATGACCGTCACGGCGACGGGCCGTTTGAGCTCGACCGAGCCGAATTTGCAGAATATCCCCACACGCACCGAGCTGGGCAGCCAGCTGCGGCGGATGTTCACGGCGGCGGAGGGCTGTGTGCTGGTGGATGCGGACTACTCCCAGATCGAGCTGCGCCTACTGGCGCATATGTCCGGAGATAAGGTCATGCAGGCGTCATTCCTGTCCGGTGCGGATTTCCACACCGCCACCGCCGCCAAGGTCTTCCACGTGCCGGAGGATGAGGTGACGCCGGAGCTGCGCCGCCGGGCCAAGGCAGTGAATTTCGGTATTGTGTACGGCATTTCCGCCTTTGCACTGGCCCAGGACATCGGCGTCACCGTGGCGGAGGCCAAGGAGTATATGGACCGGTATTTTGCCACCTATACCGGGGTGAAGCAGTATATGACGGACGTGGTGGACAAGGCCCGGGAGCAGGGCTATGTGGAGACCCTGTGGCACCGCCGCCGGGCTTTGCCGGAGCTGAAAAGCTCCAACTTCAATATGCGGTCCTTCGGCGAGCGGGTGGCCCTGAATATGCCCATCCAGGGCACGGCGGCGGACATCATCAAGCTGGCCATGGTCCGGGTCCACAGCCGCCTGGCGGCGGAGGGCCTGGCCGCCCGGCTCATCATGCAGGTCCACGATGAGCTGATCGTGGAGTGTCCGGAGGAGGAGGCCCCCCGGGTGGAGGCCCTTTTGCAGCAGGAGATGCAGGGCGTGGCGGAGCTGTCCGTCCCCCTGCTGGCGGAGGCCCACACCGGTCACAACTGGCTGGCGGCCAAGGGCTGACCGGTTTTAACGAGAGTAAGGAGCAAACGCAATGACTGATTATTTTGCTGTGCAGCTGCCCCCGGAGCAGATCCGGGCCATCAGCTCCATCGGCCTGGCCCACCTGGGGGACGCTGTGTTTGAGCTGTTGGTGCGCACCTGGCTGTGCGCCGGGGGCAAGGCCACGGGCAGAGGACTTCACCGGGCCACCGTGGCCCTGGTCTGCGCCCCCCGGCAGGCGGAGCTGGCGGAGAAGATCCTGCCCCTGCTGACCCAGGAGGAGCAGGACGTGTTCCGCCGGGGCCGCAACGCCAACGTCCATTCCATCCCGGCCCACGCCAGCCGGGCCCAGTACCAGCAGGCCACGGCTCTGGAGGCCCTGCTGGGATACCTGTATTTACAGGGCAGGCACGACCGGGTCAACCAGCTGTTCTGCCGGATGATGGAGGAGGAGTAACATGCCGCTGGACGCCATTTGCCTGAGCGCCGTGGTCCGGGAGACCGCCGCCCAGGTGGAAAATACCCGCATCGAGAAAATCCAGCAGCCTGCCCGGGATCAGGTGGTGCTGCTGCTGCGGGGCGGGCGGCGGCTGCTGCTGTGCGCCGGAGCCACCCAGCCCCGCCTGCACCTGACGGCTCTGCTGCGGGACAATCCCTCCCAGCCGCCTATGTTCTGCATGCTGCTGCGCAAGCACCTGGCGGGAGGGCGCATCGTGTCCGTGGAGCAGGAGCCCCTGGAGCGGGTGGTGACGCTGCACATACAGGCGGCGGACGAGCTGGGAGAGCAGCGGCCCTGGCGGCTGATTCTGGAGGCCATGCCCCGGCACGCCAACCTGATCCTGGTGGATCACCAGGGACGCATCACCGACTGCCTGCGGCGGGTGGATTTCGAGATGTCCCAGCAGCGGCAGGTGCTGCCGGGCCTGTTCTATCACCTGCCGCCCCGTCAGGAAAAGCGCTCGCCCCTGGAGGTGAGCCGGGAGGAGTTTTTGGAGCTGCTTTCCGCCCTGCCGGAGGGCGCGCCGCTGGACGGCTGGCTGCTGGACACCTTCACGGCCCTGCCGCCGCTGCTGGCCCGGGAGCTGGTTTGTGCCGCATATGGGTCTGTGGACGCCGGCCTGTCCCGGGACAGGGGCGGGAAATTGTGGGACAGCTTCGTTCTTTGGCGGGACAAAATCACCCGGGGGGATTTTACGCCCACCCTGCTGCGACGGGCCGGCCGGCCGGCGGATTTCACCTATTGCCCCATCACCCAGTACGGCGCTGCCGTGGAGCAGGAGAGCTTCGACAGCTTCGGCAGCCTGTTGGACGAATTTTATGAGGGCCGGGACCAGGCGGACCGGGTCCGGCAGAAGGGTCAGGACCTGATGAAGTCCGCCTCCGCCGCCCGGGACCGGGTGCGCCGGAAGCTGGCGGCCCAGGAGAAGGAGCTGGCCGCCACCCGGGACCGGGAAAGGCTCCGGATATCCGGCGAGCTCATCACCGCCAACCTCTACCGCATGGAGCGGGGCATGAGCCGCCTGACGGCGGAAAACTACTATGAGGACGGCTGCCCGCCGGTCAACATCCCGCTGGATGTGCGCCTGGGGCCCCAGGAGAACGCCGCCCGGTACTTCAAGCAGTACGCCAAGGCGAAAACCGCCGAGAGGGTGCTGACGGAGCAGCTGGAAAAGGGCCGGGAGGAGCTATCCTATCTGGAGAGCGTGGTGCAGGAGCTGTCCCAGGCGGAGGCGGAGCAGGATTTCAACGACATCCGCGCCGAGCTGGAGAGCGGCGGCTATCTGAAAAACCGGGGCAGAAAGCAGCCGGGGTTCCAGCGGGCCTCCAAGCCCAGGCAGTTTACCTCCTCCGCCGGACTGAGAATCCTGGTGGGACGCAGCAACCGGCAGAACGACCGCCTCACCGCCAAGGACGCCGACCGCCGGGACATCTGGCTCCACACCCAGAAGATCCACGGCTCCCATGTGATCCTGTGTACCGGCGGGCGGGAGCCGGACGAGACCAGCCTGTATGAGGCGGCGTGCCTGGCGGCATACTATTCCCAGGGCCGGGAGGCCGGAAAGGTGCCGGTGGACTATACCCCGGTGCGCTATGTGAAAAAGCCCGCCGGGTCCCGGCCAGGCATGGTGGTGTACACCACCTATCAGACAATATATGCTGTACCGGACGGCCAACTGGTGAAAAAGCTGGCGGCGAAAGCCTGACATCGAAAGGAAGCTTTGCTGCCATATGCCCGAAGGAATGGCCCGGGTGCTGATCATTCGGACGCACGGAGCCGGCAGAGAATGCTTCTGAGTCTTTTAAAAAACCGCAGAATGCGGTTTTTTAAAAGGTCAACAGTTAGCACGCTCTAACCTGTC
>ENA-OYXT01000668-OYXT01000668.1-human-gut-metagenome-genome-assembly--contig:-NODE-668-length-12926-cov-6.725429_pt1 | contig 12926 bp, 8 predicted proteins | sample MGYA00244218_ERZ653423 | MGnify/ENA primary metagenome ERZ653423 (study PRJEB26926, sample SAMN06165035) | human gut metagenome | biome: ENVO:00009003; feature: ENVO:2100002; material: ENVO:00002003... | reverse complement strand
TCGGCAGCGTCAGATGTGTATAAGAGACAGTATTAAGAAGAAGTAATTTGTCTGGTACAAAGAAAAGATATAAATCAGAGAAAAAGCATGAAGCGTATCATATTGATTTTAACAGTATTGCTTGCTATGTTAGGGCAGGTAACCTATGCGCAGAAAACGTGTGTCATCGCATCGGCAGAAAATCATGTGCCTATTCGTGAAGCACTTATTCATACCAATAACAATCATTGGGCAAGAACAGATTATCGGGGCTATTGGACGATGCGCTATCAGTTTGATTCAGCAACCGTATCGAAACCTGGTTTTATGAAGGCAACTATCCGGTACAAGGAACTGCCGGATACTCTGTTTCTCTTGCCGGATGCCAAACAGTTAGGCGAAGTGACAGTTTGGGGCAAGAATCAGGAAGGCATCAAAAACATGGAAGAGGATATTCAGGAGAAGATAAACTCTTTGCCAACTTCATCTGCTGGCATCGGGTTTGATGCTTTCGGATGGATGGATAAACAGGGGAAACGTGATAAGAAGCATCTGCAACAGGCTAAAAAGGTATTTGAAAAAATGGAACATAAGGATCCTGTGGTAGCTGCTTATGAAAAAGCAACGGGGAAAAAGTATGAATTGACTAATCCGTATGATGTCTCGGCTTTTAAGAAAGATCCTTCTTCTGAAATGGTTACAGAAGAGAAAAAAGCAACTTCTGATGCTGAATCAAAATCGAATAAGAAGGAGAATCCTGAAAAATAAGCACAAGAGTAAACTGAAGAAATGAACTCGGGAAAGGCAGAGCGACAGCTATTTTAGCCGACGGGATAAAAAAAAACATAAACAAGTTGGCTTTCTCGAAAAAAAGTCGTATCTTTGTAGCCAAAAATATAAAGAAAGAAAAATGTTTGAAAATTTAAGTGATAGACTGGAACGCTCGTTCAAAATCTTGAAGGGCGAGGGAAAAATTACAGAAATCAACGTGGCGGAAACCATGAAGGATGTGCGCCGTGCACTCCTCGACGCCGACGTAAACTATAAAGTGGCTAAGGAATTCACCAACAAGGTGAAGGAGAAAGCACTCGGCATGAATGTACTTACTGCCGTAAAGCCGGGACAGTTGATGATCAAGTTGGTGCACGATGAACTGGAAGAACTCATGGGCGGCGAAGAAGCTCCATTGAAGCTCGAAAGTCATCCGGCCGTCATCCTCATGAGCGGTCTGCAGGGTTCGGGTAAGACTACCTTCAGTGGCAAGCTTGCCAATATGCTCAAGACCAAGAAAGGCAAGAAGCCATTGCTCGTGGCCTGCGACGTTTACCGTCCGGCAGCTATCCAGCAGCTCCATGTTGTGGGTGAGCAGGTGGGTGTTCCGGTATACAGCGAGCCAGAGAACAAGGATGTGCTCAGTATCGCCGACCATGCTATCCAGCAGGCTAAGACCAACGGCAACGATGTGGTAATCGTCGATACAGCCGGACGTCTTGCCATTGATGAGCAGATGATGAACGAGATCAGCAATCTCAAGAATCATCTCCGTCCAGACGAAACCCTTTTCGTGGTTGACTCCATGACCGGTCAGGATGCCGTAAACACAGCCAAGGAATTCAACGACCGCCTTGACTTTAACGGCGTTGTTCTCACCAAGCTCGATGGTGATACCCGCGGTGGTGCAGCCCTCAGTATCCGTACCGTGGTAACCAAGCCAATCAAGTTTATAGGTACCGGCGAGAAAATGGACGCCATTGACGTGTTCCACCCAGCTCGTATGGCAGACCGAATCCTCGGCATGGGTGATGTGGTATCCCTCGTAGAGCGCGCACAGGAGCAGTTCGACCTGGAAGAGGCCAAGAAACTGGAGAAGAAGATCAGAAAGAACCAGTTCGACTTCAACGATTTCTACAACCAGATCCAGCAGATTAAGAAGATGGGTAACATCAAGGATCTGGCAGCGATGATTCCGGGTGTTGGCAAGGCCATCCGCGACGTAGATATCCCAGAGGATGCATTCAAGGGCGTAGAGGCCATTATCCAGAGTATGACTCCTAAGGAGCGCACCAACCCAGCCATCCTCAATACATCACGCCGCCAGCGCATCGCTAAGGGTTCGGGCACCAACATCCAGGAGGTGAACAAACTCATCAAGCAGTTTGACCAGACCCGAAAGATGATGCAGATGATGACCGGCAACAAAATGGCGCAGATGATGAGCCGCATGAAGGGTATGCCAGGCATGCCTAAGATGCCGGGAATGTAAGAAGTGAAGAACGAAGAGTGAAGAATTCGTATGCTTTGCAACTTAACATTGAACATTTAATATTAATATAGAATAAAAATGCAGCTTATAGACGGAAAGGCGACGGCAGCCGCCATCAAGGAACAGATAGCCCAGGAGGTGGCACAGATCGTAGCCGCCGGTGGCAAGCAGCCACACCTGGTAGCCGTGCTCGTAGGGCACGACGGGGGCAGTGAAACCTATGTGAAAAACAAGGTGCTGGCCTGCGAGAAGTGTGGATTCAAGTCGACCCTCATCCGTTATGAGGAGGATGTTACCGAAGAAGAGCTCCTGCAGTGCGTAGACAAGCTGAACCAGGATGATGATGTTGACGGATTCATCGTTCAACTTCCTCTGCCTAAGCACATCGATGAGCAGAAGGTGACCATGGCAATAGATTACCGTAAGGATGTAGACGGATTCCACCCGGTAAATGTGGGCAGAATGTCGCTCGGCATGGCTTGTTTCATTTCTGCCACTCCGCTCGGTATCCTCACCCTGCTGCAGCATTACAATATTGAGACCAGTGGCAAGAAATGCGTCATTCTGGGCAGAAGCAACATCGTAGGCAAGCCAATGGCTCAGCTGATGATGCAGAAGCAGTATGGCGATGCTACCGTCACCGTATGCCACTCCCATTCCAAAAATTTGAAGAAAGAGTGTCAGGAGGCAGATATCATCATCGCAGCCATCGGTCGTCCTGATTTCGTGACAGCTGATATGGTGAAGCCGGGAGCCGTAGTCATTGATGTGGGTACCACCCGCGTGCCTGATGCTACGAAGAAAAGCGGTTTCCGCCTGAATGGTGATGTGAAATTCGACGAGGTGGCAGAGAAGTGTTCCTTCATCACTCCTGTTCCGGGAGGCGTTGGTCCGATGACCATCTGCTCGCTGATGAAGAATACGCTGGCTGCCGGCAAGAAGGAATATTACAGCTAGAAAGAAGATAATTATTTCAGAAAGAAGCAGTGTTTAAGTCACTGCATACTTGATTTTTTATAACTCTCTAATTTGTGGGGGCAGGGTGCAGTGATGCACTCTGCCTTTTTATCAAGCCGAGAGAAAGAGTGTAAAATAAACAAACAATATTAATCTAAAAATATAGAAACATGATAAAACTAAAGTACATATTTACATCAGCGCTACTCGTGGCAGCTGCCAGTGCCAGTCAGGCTGTCAGCAGGCAGCAGATGCAGACGCAAATAGGCAAGGATGCCCCTGCATACACCATACAGGGCAAGGATTCCATCTGCCAGATATTCATCTATTCGCCAGCACCCAATCAGGGGTTGCATCTGGCTTATTTCACCGACGATGAGCGTTGGGTGGATGTAGGACAGCTCTGCGCCAGCGACTATGGTCCGTGGGGAGCTGAAAAGAAGATGTATAACCCCTTCGTGGTAAAAGCCAACGACGGCACATGGCGCGCACTCTGGAGCGTGAACCAGCATGCGCCGCAGTTTGCCGTAGCCTATTCAGAAGACCTCATCACCTGGCGCCCGCAGGATTATCCCATCATCCGCGAAAAAGGCGTGAAGGATGTGGCTGCCTATCAGATGGATGACGGTAACTTCGACATCTATCTCAAGACATCCAAAGGCAAGCGATACGTACAGGCAAGCAACGATTTCCGTACCTTCAAGGAAGATACGCTGGAAGCTTCTGCCGATGAGATACTCTGGCAGCGCGACACCGCAACCATAGACGGAAAACTCTTCCAGGGCTGCGATTTCGAGGTGCCGGCTGTACATCTCAACTACATTCGCTCCTGGTTCCACGCCCTCTCTGAAGAGGCAAAACTCAACGCCCAGCCGATACCGAAGACCGATGCCGACCTCGCAGCTTATGTCAAGGACAACCACATCGACCTGCCGAAAGATTCGGAAATCCCTGCTAACCTCAGCATCAATCCACAGAAATCCCACCGCATCTCCAACAAGCTGATGGGTATCTTCTTCGAAGACATCAGCCGCGCTGCCGACGGAGGACTCTCTGCAGAAATGTTGCAGAACGGCGACTTTGAGTATAACAAGGAAGACCACCGCCACCAGTGGAATGCCACCACGGCATGGGTGGGGGTAGAGAAAGAGGGCATCGCCACCGAAAACGGGGTGAGCCAGAACAATCCCCATTATGCCGTTTTGGGCGCCACACCTATTTATAATATAGGTTGGGACGGCATCGCCATACGTCGCGGAGCTGCCGTTGAGGGCAAGGAGGGTAAGCATCAGCCGGCCATCTACGAGGTGAGCCTGCACGCCCGCTGTTTCGATGCCAAGAAGAAAAATCTCACCCTGGCGCTCGTAAACCAGGAGGGATTGCCGGTATGCCAGGCTAAGATTAAGGTGCAGGGAACTGACTGGAAGGAATATAAGGCGCAGCTCATCGTTACCGATAAATATGAGGGCGAACTCGCCAGCGAAGCCATCACCAAGGAAGGCAAACTGGGCAAGAACATCCGGTTCGCCATCTTGCCTAAGGGCGAGCAGAAAGTGGCGGTAGATTTGGTAAGTCTCAATCCACAAGATACTTACAAGGGGCATGGACTGCGTAAAGACCTTGCCGAGGCCATTGCCGACCTGAAGCCTCGCTTCGTGCGCTTCCCGGGCGGCTGCATGCTCCACGGTCAGGGGCTCAAGAACATTTATCACTGGAAGGAGAGCGTGGGTCCGCAGAAAGATCGCAAGCCAGCCTACAACATCTGGGGATACCATCAGACCCGCCAGCTGGGTTTCTATGAGTATTTCCAGTGGTGCGAGGATATGGGAGCCGAGCCGCTGCCTGTATTGGCGGCAGGTGTTCCTTGTCAGAACTCTGTGGCAGATGAGCGCGGAGTGGCTGGTCAGCAGGGCGGAATCCCGATGAGCGAGATGCCGCAGTATATTCAGGACGTGCTAGACCTGGTAGAATGGGCGAATGGCGACCCTGCCACCTCTAAGTGGGCTAAGATGAGAGCCGATGCGGGTCATCCGGCTCCGTTCAACCTCAAGATGATAGGCATCGGCAACGAAGACCTTATCTCTACCGATTTCGAGCAGCGCTACCTGATGATCTGCAAGGCAGTGAAGCAGAAGTATCCTCAGATAGAGGTGGTGGGTACCGTAGGTCCGTTCCACTTCCCGTCTTCCGATTATATTGAGGGTTGGAAGATTGCCAGCGAAAACAAGCGCTGGATTGCTGCCGTAGACGAGCATTATTATGAGCAGCCGGGCTGGTTCCTGAACCATCAGGATTATTACGACCATTACGACCGCAAGGCTCCTAAGGTTTATCTGGGCGAATATGCATCTCGCGGTGCCAATGCGGTAGACAATGCGCTGGCTGAGGGCATCCACCTCTGCAATGTGGAGCGCAACGGCGATGTGGTAGAAATGACATCTTATGCTCCTCTCTTGTGTAAGGACGGATACAGTAACTGGCAGCCGGACATGATTTACTTTGATGATAATAATGTACGCGCGAGCGAGAGCTACAAGATGCAGAAGATGTTCGGTCAGCATGCCGGTGACCTTTACATCTCATCCGTGCTCAGTCTGCCGGATGCGCTGAAGAAATATGTGGGCACCAGTGTGGTGAAGGATTCTAAATCGGGCAAAACCTGGCTTAAAGTGGTGAATGCCTTGCCTCGCACGCTGAAACTCTCGGTTTCTGGCTTGGGCAACAAGCAGGTAACCATCGCAGGCAGAAGCGCTCAGGTTTTCGAACTTTAGCTTTCTTCAGAAGATGTTTTCTGATAGAAACGGATAGAACCAATAATGGCTCAGATTATTCATTTTGAGTAAAATAGAATAGAGAAATAGGATATTAAAATGTTCTTTTTCTCCATATTTCATGTTTTACAGCATGAAATATGGCCAAAAATTTGGCAGTTAATAATTTTTTTTATTATTTTGCACCTTGAAAATGAAGTTTTAAGTAATTTATATACAATCAAATTTTAGAGAGAAAATGAAAAAGTTAGTATTAATGTTTGCTGCTGCCGTAATGGCAGTATCTGCATCTGCTCAGACTACACAGGAGAGCAAGTTCTTTGACAATTGGTATCTTGGTGTAAACGTTGGAGCTGCTACAAAGACTACTCACAATGCATGGTTCAAGAACGTAAATCCTTCAGTAGGTGTACGTCTCGGAAAGTGGTTTACTCCAGTTTGGGGTGCTGCTGTAGAGGCTGACCTCTATGCTCGTAATCGCAACCTGCCTTATACACATAAGACTTTGGTTCGTGGTGCAAGCGGTAAGTTCATCGGTACTATCAATGCAACAAACCTCTTCTTGGGTTACAAGGGTGAGCCACGTAAATTCGAAATCATCCCATTGGCAGGCATCGGCGCTTACCACTCTTTCAATCTTCATAATGGCAACCTCAATGCCCTCACAGCTAACGCAGGTGTTGACTTCGCATTCAACCTTGGCGCAAACAAGGCTTGGCAGGTATATGTAGAGCCATCTATGAATTGGTTCCTTCACGACAACAAGAGTGCTTGCAATGGTTGCCAGTTTGATGTTAACAAATCTGCTTTCCAGGTTAAGGTGGGTGTTAACTACAAGTTCAAGGGGTCTAACAACTCTCACAACTTCACTATCGTAACTCCACGCGACCAGAACGAGATTGATGGTTTGAATGGTCAGATCAACAACCTCCGCAACGACTTGAATAGCAAGGATTCTGAACTCGCAGCTAAGGACAAGCAGATCAAGGATCTCCAGAATGCGCTCAATGAGTGCCAGAAGACTCCTAAGTATGTAAAGCCAGCTACTGCTACCAATTTGCAGCCAACAGTATTGTTTACTGTAGGTAAGTCAAAAGTAGAGCGTAGCCAGATGCCAAACATCGAGATGATTGCTCAGTATATGAAGAATCATCCAGATGCTAAGGTTGAAATTAAGGGTTATGCATCTCCAGAGGGTTCTAAGGAACTTAACCAGAAACTTTCTGAGGCTCGTGCCAATGCTGTAAAGAACATTCTCGTTAAGACTTACAAGATTAGCGCAAAACGTCTTCAGGCTAAGGGTATGGGTGCTACTGACAAGCTCTTCAAGCAGGTTGAGTTCAACCGTGTTGCTACATTCAATGATAACAATGCAGCTGAATAAAGAAATAAGTAGTTCAGATATTTGGTCTTGTGACCAGGTCCTCCTAAACTTCGGTTTAGGGGGATTTTTTTCTTCTTGCCTTTCTTACATGTCTGGCCACCTCGCTTTATACTTTTTCGTCAGGTAATCTTAATAAGATAAGAGTTCAGTGTGGTTAATAAGCTCTTTCTTGTTTTTTTTGCACAAAATCAGCAGAAATGAGTATCTGTTGTGATAAATTGTAAGCATTTTATTTGTTTTTCTAACAAAAAAACGAAGTTTTGTGAAATTTTATGCGAAATTAGTTGGCTATTACATAAATTCTCTGTATCTTTGCAGGCAAATTATAACAAATGGGTTCGAAAGAGTCCTTTTAAGCAAGGAAATAAAAGAAAAAAGATATGAAACATCCATTAAGAAGTAGCGTCTGCACTGAAGGCAGAAGAATGGCAGGTGCCCGAGCACTCTGGGTCGCTGCAGGTATGAAACACGAGCAGTTTGGTAAACCAATCATTGCTATCGTGAACAGCTTTACTCAGTTTGTGCCAGGTCATACCCATCTTCATGAAATCGGTCAGATCGTCAAGAAGGAAATTGAAGCTATGGGGTGCTACGCAGCCGAATTCAATACCATTGCCGTTGACGACGGTATCGCAATGGGACACGACGGAATGCTCTATTCCCTCCCAAGCCGTGACATCATTGCCGACTCTGTAGAATACATGGTCAATGCTCACAAGGCCGACGCCATGATCTGCATCTCAAACTGCGACAAGGTAACCCCAGGTATGCTCATGGCATCTATGCGACTGAACATTCCTACCGTGTTCTGCTCAGGTGGACCTATGGAAGCTGGACGCTGGAAGGGTGAGAACGCCGACTTGATTACAGCTATGATTAAGGGTGCTGATACAAGCGTTTCTGACGAGGAGATGACGCAGATTGAGCAGTGCGCCTGCCCAGGTTGCGGTAGCTGCTCAGGTATGTTTACCGCCAACTCAATGAACTCACTCACCGAGGCCATCGGTCTGAGTTTGCCAGGCAACGGAACCATTCTTGCTACCCACAAAAACCGTATCCAACTTTTTAAAGATGCAGCACGCCAGATAGTTAAGAACGCTTATGCATATTATGAGGACGGCGACGAGAGCGTATTGCCACGCAATATAGCTACCCGCGACGCATTCCTCAACGCCATGACCCTGGACATCGCCATGGGCGGAAGCACCAACACCGTGCTCCACTTGCTGGCAGTAGCTCAGGAAGCTGGCGCAGACTTCAAGATGGAAGACATCGACCAATTGAGTCGCAAGGTGCCTTGCCTCTGCAAGTTGAGCCCTAACACCCAGAAATACAGTGTACAGGAGTGCAACCGCGCAGGTGGTATCCTCGGTATCCTGAACGAGCTGAACAAGGGCGGTCTGATCAACGGCGCCGTAAAGCGTGTTGACGGCAAGACACTCGATGAGCAGATGAAGAAATACGACATTACCGACACAGAGATTGATGCCGAGGCTGACAGAATCTACCACTCAGCACCGGGCAGAAAGTTCTCTACCCAGATGGGTAGCCAGGACGCTCAGTGGGAGAGTCTTGACATCGACCGCGCCGAGGGTTGTATTCGCGACCTCGAGCATGCCTACACCAAGGATGGCGGACTGGCAGTGCTCTTCGGTAACATCGCCCAGAATGGTTGCGTAGTAAAGACAGCCGGCGTAGACCCAGTGCTCTGGCATTTTGAGGGGCCAGCCGTATGCTTTGATTCTCAGGAAGATGCATGCGAAGGCATCCTCAGCGGAAAGGTTAACTCAGGCGACTGCGTAGTCATCACCCACGAGGGTCCGAAGGGTGGCCCTGGCATGCAGGAGATGCTCTACCCAACCTCTTACATCAAGAGCCGTCACCTGGGCAAGGAATGTGCCCTCATCACCGACGGCCGCTTCTCAGGCGGTACATCAGGCTTGAGCATCGGTCACATCAGTCCTGAGGCTGCAGCAGGTGGTAACATCGGCAAGATTAAGGATGGCGACATCATCGTCATTGATATCCCTAGCCGCTCCATCAATGTGAAGCTCTCTGACGAGGAACTCGCTGCACGCCCACAGCAGCCGCTGAAGCGCAACCGCTTGGTTAGCAAGGCACTGCGCGCTTATGCCCAGAGCGTAAGTTCGGCAGATAAGGGCGGTGTGAGAATCATCGACTAGTCTTCAAGAGTCTTTGAAAAGACAGTTTTTAGAGTCTTTGAGAAAAGAAAAGTTTTTGAATTATTCAGAATAATAACATATAAATGGCAAAAGAAGTAATAACAGGAGCCGAAGCACTGATGCGCTCCCTGAAAAACGAGGATGTTAAAACCATCTTCGGATATCCGGGCGGCAGCATCATGCCAGTGTTTGATGCACTGTACGGTTACACGAGAGGTGAAAAGAAGATGTTTGACCACATCTTGGTACGTCACGAGCAGGCTGCTGCTCACGCTGCACAGGGTTATGCCCGAGTCAGCGGCGAAGTGGGCGTCGCTCTTGTCACTAGTGGTCCTGGAGCTACTAATACATTAACCGGCATCGCTGATGCCATGATGGATTCTACACCAATTGTAGTCATCGCCGGACAGGTAGGCGTAGGTGCCCTGGGTACCGATGCCTTCCAGGAGGTAGACCTCGTGGGTGTTACCCAGCCAATCTCCAAGTGGTCTTACCAGATACGCCGTGCCGAGGATGTGGCATGGGCTGTGAGCCGTGCTTTCTACATCGCCCGCAGCGGACGCCCGGGACCTGTGGTGCTCGACTTTACAAAGAATGCGCAGGTGGCTACATGCGAGTGGGAACCAGTGAAATGTGAGAAGGTTACATCTTACAACCCTTATCCTACGATAGATGAAAAGGCGGTGGCTGAAGCTGCCGAACTCATCAACAATGCCAAGAAACCATTCGCCCTCGTGGGTCATGGAGTAGAGCTTGGCGGTACACATAATGAACTCATCGAATTCCTCGAGAAGGCAGATATCCCTGCCGGCAGAACCCTGCTCGGCCTTTCTGCCCTGCCTAGCAACCACCCGCTCAACATGGGTATGCTCGGCATGCACGGTTCTTATGCTACCAACATGAAGACCCAGGAGTGTGATGTGCTCATCGCCATCGGTATGCGTTTCAGCGACCGTATCACAGGCGTGCCTTCTAAGTATGCTCCTCAGGCAAAGATTATCCACCTGGACATTGACAAGGCTGAGATTGATAAGGTTATCAAGACCGATGTGGCTGTTGTGGGCGACTGCAAGCAGAGTCTGCCAGCCATTACCCGTCTGCTGAACAAGAATGTTCACCGCGAGTGGAGAGATTCCTTCGAGGAATACCGCCAGCAGGAACAGGAAAAGGTAATAGAGAAGGATATCCATCCTACAGAGGGACCGCTGCTCATGGGCGAGGTGACCAACGTGGTAACGGAAGCTACTCATAATGAGGCTGTTCTCGTAAACGACGTAGGTCAGAACCAGATGATCAGTAGCCGCTACTTCAAGTTTACCAAGAAGCTGAGCATCGTAACCAGTGGTGGTTTCGGAACCATGGGCTTCGGCCTTCCGGCAGCCATCGGTGCCACCTTCGGAGCTCCCGACCGCACCATCTGCTGTTTCTTCGGCGACGGCGGTTTCCAGATGAACATCCAGGAACTAGGCACCATCATGGAGCAGCAGGCACCGGTAAAGATGATTCTGCTGAACAACAACTATCTGGGCAACGTTCGCCAGTGGCAAGACCTGATGTTCGGCGGCCGTCACTCCTTCACCCACATGATGAATCCTCATTATGTAGAGATTGCCAAGGCCTACGGCATACCATACGATGTGGTAATAGACCGCAAGGACCTTCAGGCTAAGGTGGAGAAGATGATCAGCACCAAGGGTCCTTACCTGCTGGAGTGCGCCATCAAGGAGAATGAAGACATCGTTCCGATGACGCTGCCGGGCAAGAGTGTAGATGAGATGCAACTCGAGTTGAATTATTAAAAGTTCTCGGCTATATATATAATAAGGTGTAAATTCCTTCAAGAGGGAGCATCCTCCGAAAAGGAAAGACTCCGAAAAGTAACCGATTATTTTAAAATTTGGAAAAATGGAGAATAACAACGAAAAGAAATTATATACATTGCTTGTTTACTCAGAAAACATTGCCGGTATCCTGAATCAGATTACCGCCGTGTTTACTCGCAGACAGGTAAACATCGAGAGCTTGAATGTTTCGGCCAGCAGTATCAAGAATATACACAAGTATACCATCACGGTTTGGAGTGATGAAGAGCAGATTGAGAAAATCAACAAGGCAATAGAGAAGAAGATTGACGTGGTGAAGAGCGATTACTACTCCGACGACCAGATCTTCATCCATGAAGTGGCTCTCTTCAAGATTTCCACTCCGGTATTGCTCGAAAATCCAGAGGTTTCGCGCACCATCCGCAAGCATGATGCCCGCATGATGGAGGTGAATCCTACCTACAGCACCGTGCTTCTGGCAGGACTTACCGAAGACATCGCCGACCTCTTCCAGCAGCTCAACAGCTACAACTGCCTGCTTCAGTATACCCGAAGCGGCAGAATCGCTGTAACGAGAAGTTTTGACGAACCCATCTCTGATTATCTCAAGCAGAATTCAGAAGATTAGATTTCTTTCATATTTTGATGCCCTTTGTTCCCCTGGCTTCAAACTAGCGGAGCAGGGGGCTTTTTCGGTTTAAAACAACAAGACAAACAACAAGATAAAAGGACGAGACAGATATTATGGAACAGAAAATATTAGATAAGGTAGGGCGTTACGAATTTCTTTCGGAGCCTTTCCACTGCGATTTCAGCAGCCACCTCTTTATGGGGCATCTCGGAAATCATCTGCTCAATGCTGCCGATTTTCACAGCAACGACCGCGGGTTCGGTATGAACTACCTCATGCCCCGACACAAGACATGGGTTCTCAGCCGACTGGCTATTGAGATGACAGAGATGCCGAAGTCTTACGACCGCTTTGTGGTAGAAACCTGGTGCGAGAGTGCCATGAAATATTTCACATCCCGAGATTTCAAAATCTGCGGCAAGACATCATCATCAGAAGAAGCCAAGGTTTACGGTTACGGCAAGAGCGTGTGGGCAATGATTGATACGGAGACCCGACAGCCTGTTGATATTTTTGAAATTCACGACGGACTCATCAAAGAATATATTGATTCGGAAAAACCTTGTCCTATCCAGGCAAGTTCGAGAGTGAAAATGGGCAAGGATGCCAAGCTGGTGAGAACCATTGACACCTATTATCATGATGTAGATGTTAACGGACACATCAACTCGGTAAAATACATCGAACATATCCTCGACCTCTTTGATCTGGATTATTACAAAAATCACTTTTTGCAAAGATTTGAGATAGCTTACGTAGCAGAAAGTCACCAGGGAGACCAACTTCATTTCTATTTGGAAGAAACAAGTGAGGCAGAAAAAATGCAAGAATACTGCATAAAGATAACAAAAACCGGCAAAAATGACGTAAATGAGGTGGAAGTTGTAAGAAGTCTGTCTCTTATACACATCTCCGAGCCCACGAGACTAGGCATG
>ENA-OYXT01000658-OYXT01000658.1-human-gut-metagenome-genome-assembly--contig:-NODE-658-length-13126-cov-4.122332_pt1 | contig 13126 bp, 10 predicted proteins | sample MGYA00244218_ERZ653423 | MGnify/ENA primary metagenome ERZ653423 (study PRJEB26926, sample SAMN06165035) | human gut metagenome | biome: ENVO:00009003; feature: ENVO:2100002; material: ENVO:00002003... | reverse complement strand
GAGATCATGCCTAGTCTCGTGGGCTCGGAGATGTGTATAAGAGACAGTTTTAAGGCTAATATAATAGCAAAGAAAAACCGTCCAGATAGTTTTGGTATGCTGAAATAGCGTTTTATTTTGCCGTATTTTGCTTAAGGCTCTTTGCCGTGCCACAATATTTGGTGGAATGAAAAAAGATTAAAAAACTGTAAAATTTAGGGATTTTTCCGCTTAAAATTGCCGCTATCAGCGATTATTAAAGTTTTGGGCTCAACTCCTTTAAAATTTTGTAATTTCTTTCATTTTCCTATTGTACTTTCTGAAAATTGTGGTACAATCATATACGTTAATTAATGCTCAGGCAAGGGGAGAGTGGATATGAAAAAAGAAAAATATTTCAGGCTTAACAAAGAAGAAACCGAGGCGCTGGCCCAGGAATATGGTACTCCGCTTCTGGTGCTTTCGCTGGAGCAGATTGAAAAAAATTACCGCCTTTTGCGCACTCATCTGCCGCGCGTTAAAGTTTTTTATGCCATTAAAGCCAATCCGCACAGGCGTATTTTGGAACTGATGCGTGACCTCGGCTCTAACTTTGACGTTGCTTCCGACGGGGAAATTATGGAATTAAGTTCCCTTGGTGTTGACGGCAGCAGGATGATTTACGCCAACCCGATGAAAACGGTGAACGGGCTGCGTGCCTGCCGTAATGCCGGTGTTGGCAAGATGACTTTTGACAGCGCAGGCGAAATAGATAAAATGGCGCGTGAGTGCCCGGGTGCAACGGTACTTTTGCGCATCAGGATAGATAACAGTTCGGCACATGTCGATTTGAATAAAAAATTCGGCGCTGCCCGTGAGCAGGCTTTGGAACTTTTGCTGAAAGCAAGGGATGCAGGGCTTGACGCTGCCGGTATTGCCTTTCATGTAGGCAGCCAGACTACGAGCGCCGACCCTTATTTGTATGCGCTTGATATTGCGCGTGAAATTTTTGAAGAAGCAGCGGCGGCAGGCATGCAGCTGCGCATTATGGATATCGGCGGGGGATTCCCCATTCCCGAACCGAAAGTACGCTTTAATTTGCAGGAAATGCTCAATCAGATTAACGCACGCCTTGACGAAGATTTTCCGGGAGTGGAAATCTGGGCAGAGCCGGGGCGTTTTATCTGCGGCACGGCAGTAAACCTTATTACCAGCGTTATCGGCGTAACGGAGCGCGGCGGGCAGCCGTGGTATTTCCTTGATGAAGGCCTTTACGGAACTTTTTCCGGCGTGCTTTTTGACCAGTGGGACTTTAAACTTATCAGCTTTAAAGAAGGCGAGCAGGTGGCCGCTACTTTTGCAGGCCCGAGCTGTGATTCGCTCGACATTATGTTCCGCGGCAAAATGACAGTGCGCCAGGAAGAAGGCGATTTAATCCTTGTGCCTATCTGCGGGGCTTATACATCGGCATCGGCAACAACTTTTAACGGCTTCAGCAAGGCCAATTTTGTTGTATGGGAAGATGTAAAGGAAACATTAATGGCGCCGCAGCTTTTAAAAGCGCAGTAAAAGAAAGAATATTTTAGCTGTTAGTGCGTTTATGTTATGCGGCTGAGTCGAAAATGTTACAAAAAATTAATAATTTCAATAAATTATAGAAAGACTTGACAAATTTCTTTTAGCAGTGTATAATTTGCATTGTACAATGATGTTTTTATACATTGCCTTAACTAACGCTTTCCCTTATTTTAGGCTGATGTGCGCACATCTTTCCATGTGTGCGGCAGCCCTTTTTTATGCCAAAAATATTTTATTATGGTACAATTAAATAAAGCAGACTGACAGGAGGCAGATAATATGGACCAACAGGAATGGATGGGTTATGTTTCCCGTTTGGCTAACGGAGAATACCCTGTGCCGGTAGGCATGATACAGGATTATAACGACTGGCGCTGCCGCTCGATTGTAGGGCGCGCGCTTTACTGGATGGGCGATACCGAAAGCGCAATGCGTGTTTTAAGCACTGTTGTAAATGTAGAGCCCAATATGGATGACGACCCGGAATATGGTTTAAGCGAAGCGGAACACAAGGTTTTGTGCCTGCGCGATATTGCTGAAATAGTTTGGAAACTGGCAAAAAGCGAAGAAGCAGCCCTTACCTATTTAAAAGAAGCGTACGACCTGAGCCGTGCTTATAAACACAGCTTTCACAGCTGTGCCCGCGGCGATATGTTTTACCGCAGGCTGATGGTGCTGAGCGAAGCAGGCAAAACGCAGCAGGCTGTTGATGAAGCCAGGGCAATGGTTGAAGCTGAAAAGGACAACAACGGTGTGAACCCGTATAAATATTTTGCACTGAAGTTTTTGGCAGAAGATGCACACAACGCAGGCGATGATGCTAAAGCAAGTGAAATTTACGCCGAAGCCTTTAAGTATTACCCGCAAAACGATATCGCAGAACGAGACCTGGCTAAAGCCGCAGCGGAAGAAGACGCCGCAAAACGCTATAAAGCCTATGAATTTTGCAGCACCGTGCAGTACAAACCGTGGGAAAAACAGCGCCCGATAGTGCTGCGCCGCGGTATTGACGATAAATAAAGAACTTTGTACGCCTCTTATTAATCAGGGGCGTATTTTTTTGTAGCTAAAAATTCACAAATCTGTTACAATAGTACCAGCTGCTACTAATTTTAACAGAGGTGACGATGTGAATTTAAAAAATAAAGTTTTAACATTAGGTATTTTATGTGCTTTGGGCTTGCCGCAGGCTGCCGGGGCAGAAGGTTTTGCCATTAACGAATGGAGCGCCGAAGGCGTTGCCATGGGTGGCGCGCGTATGTTTGCTGAAGGCGACGCTGCTAACGTGGCTTACAACCCGGCTTCCATTACCAAAGTAGACGGCGAGGCGTTTAAGGTAAGTGCAACCTACATCAGCCCGCATGGTGAATATGATTTGTATGGCGAAAAAGATAAATTACTTGAAAGCGGGCATAACCGTGTGCATTTTGGTTTTGCACCGGGTACTTACTATGTAAAAAAACTGAATGACAAAGACTGGTTCGGCATAGGCGCGTTCAGCCGCTTTGCCATGGTGTCCGAATTTGAACGCAATTCACAGGTTTCTACAAACGCTTTTGTTTCCCGTTTAGATGGCGTGAGCGTGACGCCTACTTTTGCACATAAGTTTGATGATAAATGGAGTGCAGCTGTTGGCGCTGAAATTAACTATGTGCGCCTGACTATGGAAAAGAATATGGCGTATATGAACGAGATGGGTGTTGGACCAACACATACTAAGGGCGAAAGCTATGCTCTTGGTTGGAATGCTGCTGCCAACTATGCCTTTGATGATAAAAATGAGATTGGTGTGGTTTACCGCAGCCGTATCAAGCATTCTATGGAAGCAGATTTTCATGCGTATAATGGTCCTTTAACTCTTTCTGGCGACGCCTACGGTGAGGTAACCCTGCCTGAATCCTGGCATATTGGTTACAGCCACAAGTTCAACGATAAAACCCGCGTGGAATTAAATGCCGTGCGTACCGGTTGGGATACCTATAAAAACCTTAATATTATGTTAAGTAATGTAGGGGATGGTTTTGACGGACCGCAAAACAATCCCAAAAACTGGAAGGACGGTTGGCGTTACGCTATCGGCATCGAGCATAAACTGAGCGACAAATACACCGTTATGGCAGGTTACGCTTATGATGAATCCTCCATCCCGTATCACGGCGGTGACTTTATGGTGCCTACCGGCAACCGCCGTACTTATTCCATCGGTGCGCGTTATAATGATAAAGACCAGACCGTGGCGCTGGCACTGGGCTGGATGGATGTAGGAGATTTGCGTTTTAAATTTAGAGATTCATTAGATCCTGATGGAGCAAGTGGCAGACACGCTCATACGCACGACAGCTTTACCAAGATTATCGGCATCAGCTACCAGCGCAATTTTTAATTCAATGTAAAATTTTTAAAATCCCTGTTTTTTAGCAGGGATTTTTGTTTACTTTGGCGTCTGTAATTTTGAAATTCATGCAGTTTTGTATTATAATTATTAAAGATATGTATTTTACCTGCCTGCCATTTGGGCGGCAGTTATGGAAGGATGATGAAGTATGAAAACTTATGCTCCTGTTACCGAAGAAGTAATTGAAGCATTAAAAGGTGTTGTAGGCGCTGAATACGTTATGACTGATGCTGAAACACTGGAACACTATCAGACTGATGAAGAAACCGACCCGCGTAAATTCCACAAGCCGGAAGTTGTTGTAAAACCTGCTTCTGCCCAGGAAATTGCGGAAATTATGAAACTTGCCAATAAATTTGATGTGCCCGTTACCGTACGCAGTGCAGGCACCAGCCTTGCCGATGGTGCAATTCCTGTCTGCGGCGGCATTGTGCTTTTAATGGAACGTTTGAATAAAATTATTGAGCTGAATACCGAAGGCATGTATCTTGTTACCGAAGCCGGTGTGCCTACTATTGAAGTTCAGCGTGTTGCGAACGAAGCCGGTTATCTTTACGCAGGCGACCCGTGCAGTGCCGACAGCTGCTTAATCGGCGGCAACCTGGCAACCAACGCAGGCGGCAATAAGGCAGTGCGTTACGGCACTACCCGCGACCAGGTACACGAAATTGAATTTGTAAGCCCGACCGGTGAGATTATTGAAGTTGGTGCTCGTTTGAAAAAATGCTCTACCGGCTACTGCCTGGAACAGCTTATTATGGGCAGCGAAGGTACTTTGGGCATTATTACCAAAGCAACCCTTAAACTTTTGCCGCTGTGCCCGTATAAGTTCGACCTTGTGGCCGTGTTTACCGACCCGGACAAAGCTATTGATTTGGTGCCGCTGCTTTTAAAGGCAGGCATTGACCCGACCAGCATTGAATACATGGATAATACCTATGTACGCACTACCGCAGATTACTGCGAATATAAAAATGTGCCGCATTATGAGGACGGCATTTATGTTATCGTTACCGTTGAAACCTACAACGAAGACGAACTGGATATGAAGATGGAACGCCTTGACGAGCTTTGCACCGAAGCAGGCGCGGTAGAAGTGCTGGAAGCAGACGAACGTATCTGGAAAATGCGCCGCAACTGCCAGGAAAGCGTGCGTCTTATCAGCCTCGTATCCCTTACGGACGACGTTGTTGTGCCGCGCGATAAAGTTGCCGACGCAGTTAAATTTGTTATGAAAACCGGCGAAAAATATCCGTTTACGCCGCTTATCTGCGCCCATGTAGGCGACGGCAACCTGCATATTGTATTGTGCAAATGCGATTTGACCGATGAAGAATGGGAAAATAACGTACAGGCATTCCACGACGAAGTTTATACCTATGCTTACAGCATTGGCGGACGGCTTGCCGGTGAACACGGCATTGGTGCCAAGAAACTTGCCGAAATGGAAAAATATACCCGTCCGGGCGAACTGAATTTAATGCGCACCATTAAAAAAGCCATGGACCCGAAATGTATTTTGAACCCCGGTAAGATTTTTAATGTAGATTAAAAATCTTAAATGAAGGACAGTAGAAAGGATTTGAGAAAATGATGAACTACAAACCGGTCACCGAAGAAGTACTGGAGGCTCTGCGCAAAGCAGTAGGCGCTGAATATGTAATGACCGACCCTGAAACTCTTGATAAATATAAAACGGACGAAGAAACCGACCCGCATTACCATCATCTGCCGGAAGTAGTTGTAATGCCTGCCAATACCGAAGAAGTTGCAGCCGTTATGAAAATTGCCAACGAATTTGACGTGCCGGTAACCCCGCGCAGCGCCGGTACCAGCGTATCCTGCGGTGCAGTGCCCGTTTGCGGCGGCATTGTGCTTTTAATGGAACGCATGGATAAAATTCTTGAGCTTAACAAAGAAGGCATGTACATGGTTGTTGAAGCCGGTGCCAGAACTTTGGAAATTCAGGAATACGCCAATAAAGAAGGCTTTTTGTATGCAGGTGACCCGTGCAGTGCCGACAGCTGCTTAATCGGCGGCAATATTGCAACCAACGCCGGCGGCAACAAGGCTGTGCGTTACGGCACTACACGCAATCAGGTTTACTCTGTTGAAGTTGTTACCCCGACCGGCGATATTGTAACGCTTGGCTCCACCCTTAAAAAGAACAGCACCGGCTACTGCCTGGAGCAGCTTGTAATGGGCAGCGAAGGCACTTTGGGCATTATTACCAAGGCCACTCTTAAACTTTTGCCGCTGTGCCCTTATAAACTGGATATCCTCGCTATCTTTACCGAACTTGACAAAGCCATCGGCGTTGTGCCGAACCTGATTAAAGCAGGCCTGAACCCGACCAGCGTTGAGTTTATGGACAACGGCTTTGTGCGCAGCGCCAGCGATTACTGCGAACTGAAGCTGCCGCATTACGAGGACGGCTATTATGTAATTATTACGGTTGAAACCTTTAACGAAGAAGAACTGGAAAGCAAAATGGAGCAGCTTGACGAAATCTGCACCGAAAGCGGGGCGACCGATGTTCTGGAAGCTGACGAGCGCGTATGGAAAATCCGCCGCAACTGCCTGGAATCCACTCGTGTGCTGAGCCTTATCAGCACTTCGGACGATTTGGTTGTGCCGGTTGATAAAATTGCTGAGTGCATTGAACATCTTAACGAAGTTTCCAAAAAATACAGCTTTAAACTGCTGTGTCTGGCCCATGCTGGTGACGGCAACCTGCATTTCCAGATTCTGAAATGCGATTTAAGCGAAGAAGAATGGGAAAAACAGCTCAGCGAGTTCCACGCCGAAGCCTACGCTTATGTTTACAGCCTTGGCGGACGCCTGAGCGGCGAGCACGGCATTGGTGCCAAGAAGCTGCCCGCTATGGAAAAATATACCGACCCTGTCGAAATGAAAATGATGCGTGCTATTAAAGCCGCGCTTGACCCGAAAGGAATTTTAAATCCGGGCAAGGTATTTAACGTTCGTTAAAAAATAAAATCCTCCGCTTTGTGGCGGAGGATTTTTTAGTTAGTAACAGTAATGTTTTCCTTTGGTATTTTCTGCCAGTCAAATGAAGAAAGAAGTTCTGCCGCTTTTACAGGTTCTTCTTTATCAATCAGCCCGGCTAAAAAGGCGAGCCTGCCGATAACTTCTTCCGGCGTATAACGGCTGCGCAGAGCGCCCATGTCCAAATCCATGTCGCGTTTGGCAAGGCGGCGGCCGTCGGGCGCGGTTAAAAGCGGCAAATGCCCAAACTGCGGCGGCTTAAAGCCCAAAAGCCTGTATAAATAAAGCTGCGGCGCGGAAGAACTTAACAGGTCGCGCCCGCGTATTACTTCCGTAACGCCCATAAGCGCATCGTCAATAACAACGGCCAGCTGGTAGGCATAAATGCCGTCGCTGCGGCGCACGATAAAATCGCCCCATTCGCGGGCAAGGTTCAGGTTTTGCCTGCCGTAGTGCCTGTCGTTAAAGGTGATGGTTTCATCCGGCACTTTAATGCGCCAGGAATGTTTATGGCTCTGCATTTTACTGCGGCGTTCATCTTCCGTTAAATTGCGGCAGGTGCCCGGGTAAATAAACTGCCCGTCGCTTGTGTGCGGCGCGCTTGCGGCGTGCAGCTCGGCGCGGCTGCAAAAACAGGGGTAAATTAAATTTTGTGCGGCCAGTTTTTCAAAAAACTCTTTATAAATTCCGCTGCGGCGGCTTTGGTAAAATTCATCCGGCGCTTTGCCGGGAAAAGCACCGCTGTCCCAGTCGAGCCCCAGCCACAGAAGGTCATCCATTAAAAGGCGCGCTTTTTCTTCCGTGCAGCGCGAAGTATCGAGGTCTTCAATGCGCAGGAGCATGCTGCCGTTTTGCGCGCGTGCGCTCAGCCAGGCCAAAAGTGCGCAGAATATATTGCCGAGGTGCATTCTGCCGCTGGGTGAAGGGGCGAAACGCCCGCAGATTTTAGCGTCAGCCATTGTGTCAGCTCCTTTTTGTTTTAATTATATTCATTGTAACATTGATTAAACTAATTTTACAGGTTTTTTGCAGCTTACTTTTACTTTGCTTTTTTGCCTTTTTGCTGTAAAATATAATTATATGGGCGTATGCCCGTTGATATAAGGAGGAATATTTTGGTAAGAAAAACTTCTGAAATGGTAGAAGCCGGTATTTTGGCGGCTATTGCCGTTTTGTTTGCTATACTCGGCACTTATCTGCCGGTGCTTGGCGTTATTTTTAATTTTCTGTGGGCAGTTCCGGTAGCGGTTTGCGGCATGCGCAACGGCCTGCGCTGGAGCATAATGACTTTAATTGTAGCTGGCGCGGTTATAGGTTCGCTGCTCGGGCCGGTGCAGGCTCTTTCCGTAATGGCCATGTTCGGCCTTTTGGGGCTGGCGCTGGGCGAGTGCATGTACCGCGGTTACACGCCTGCCAAAACTCTGGTATATAGTTCTGCGGCAACCTTTGTTTCCATTTTATTAAGCATGGGGCTGGCGATGCTTGTAATGGGCACCAATCCCGTGGATATAATGTTCAGCGGCCTTGAAGAAGCCTTAAATGAAACTCAGGGTTATTACAGGGCTGCCGGAATGAGTGAGGAGCAAATTGCAGCGGCTGTGCAGTCCAATAAAGATATGATTGAGCTTATCCGCTTAATCCTGCCCGGCTCGCTTATTGTATGTTCGCCGATAATTGCTTTTGCCAATTATATGGGTTCGCGTAAAGTGCTTTCAAAAATGGGCGTTGCCTTTGCGCCCCTGCCGCCGTTTAAAAACTGGCGTGTATCGGAATATTTAATCTGGCCTTTCGCGCTTTCCATGGGCTTTATGGCAACTTATCCGGACGCTCCGAAGCTGGCTTTTGAAATTGCCATCAATATTCAAACCGTAACCAGCGTAGCCTTTTTATTTCAGGGCTGGGCTGTAATTTACTGGTGGCTTGAGAAAAACGGCAAGCCTTTATGGCTGGGAGCAGTAAGCGTAGTGCTGGCATTGTCGGTGCAGTTGGTTTCTACATTTATTGTACTTCTGGGTGCGTTTGAATCTGTTTTTGACAATCGTAATTTAAAAGAACGCAGCCTGTAAAGGGAGCGGGTAAAATGTTTAACAAAATCTGGAACTTCTGGAATGATATGAAAGTGCCGTTAGGCATCATCGTTGGCTTTACTGTTGTACTGGCCTTTTACGGCTGGTGGTGGCTTGCCGTTGGCCTTGCGGCGATAGGCTGCTTTTACTGGTATGCCAGACGGCAGTTTTACAGCAAAGAAGTGCAGTTTAACGGCTACCTTGATACCATTGTGCGCAATATTGAGCGTACCAGCCATTATGCCGTAAGAAACCTTGACGTGGCCATGGCCGTATTCGGGCAGGACGGCAAATTACAGTGGAAAAACGAGCTGTTTGTGGAATATGCAGGTTTTGCCGGGGTGAAAAATGTAGACGGCAAACGCCCGGAAGAAATTTTTGACCTGCCGGAAAACGCCTTTGACGCTTTGAGCATTAAAGACGGTGAACGCCTGCTTTTAATTAACGGCCGTTATTACCGCCTGCGCCATTGCCGTGTGCTGGCAGGTGAAAGGGCCGGCAAAAAAGAAAGCAAAGGCTACAGCCTGATATTTTATTTAACGGATGTTACGGATTTTGAACTTTTGCGCCAGAAATATGCCAATGAAAAACTCTGCCTTGCTTACGTGCGTTTTGATAATTACGAAGACGTAACCAAAGGCATGGGCGAAAGCACGCGCGCCAATATCTCCGGCGAAGTAAACGAAGTTCTCAGCAAATGGGCCGAAGAAGAAAACGGTTTTATTCTTGCCAACAATAAAGAAAGCTTTCTTGTCGGCATCAACCAGGCTTCTTTGCAGGACTTAATGGAAAAGAAGTTCCCTGTTTTGGATAAGATACATGAAATACAGGTAGGCAATAAAATTACGCCTACTATCAGCGTGGGCATTGCCTGCGATGGCCGCAGCCTGGAAGAAGTAAGCCTTAACGCTGCCAAAGCGCTTGATTTGGCGCTCGGGCGCGGCGGCGACCAGGTTGTTGTGGCAATAGGCGGCAGCTTACAGTTCTTTGGCGGCATTACAACCGTTACGGCCAAAAGCACGCGCGTGCGTGCCCGCATTGTTGCGCATACCGTGCATGAACTGATGGTTTCGGCCGAAAAGGTTTTTGTAATGGGCCATACAATGGAAGATTTCGACGCTATCGGCAGTGCTATCGGCATGGCAAAAATGGCACGCAGCCTTGGCAAGGAGACCTATATTGTTGTCAGCGGGCAGAACGAATCAGTGCGCAAAATTGCCGAAACGCTGCGCAGCAACGATATGAAACTGATGGATGAAGACGATGTTTATGCGGACATTATGGTAGAGGAAGAAGAAGCGCTGAAGCATATTTCGCCCAAGTCGCTTTTGGTTCTGGTTGACCACCACCGCAAAATGCTCTGTGCCAGCCAGAAGGTGCTGGACGCTATTCCGTGGCGCATTATTATCGACCATCACCGCCGCGCGGAAGACGCTATTAAAAACACCACGCTGCAATATATGGAACCGTCATCGTCATCTACAAGCGAACTTGTAACGGAGCTTGTGGGCTACTTTAACGACAGGCTGGAATTTACCAAAGGCGAGGCAACTGCGCTTTATGCAGGTATTGTTGTTGATACCAAAAACTTTGCCGTGCAGACCGGCGAGCGTACCTTTGAAGCGGCAGCACTTCTGCGCCGCAGCGGTGCCGACCCGAATATGGTACGCCAGCTGTTTAAGGATGACCTTGATTCCGTACAGGTTAAATCGCGCCTGGTGGCAGAAGCCGAAATGCCGGAACCGGGCATGGTAATTTCTGTTTACGAAAATGCGCCGAAAGAAGTTAAATCATCTGTTATTGCGGCTCAGGCTGCCGATACAATGATTAATATTACCGGCGTTTGCATGAGCGTTGTTATAACCGAATATTCCGTTGACGGTTCTTTGGGCGTAAGCGCCCGCAGCGACGGTACCGTTAACGTACAGATTATTATGGAAGAACTGGGCGGCGGCGGACATCAGACAGTAGCCGGCGTACAGCTTAAAAATATCAGTGTTGAAGAAGTTAAAAAACAAATTATCGCGTTAGCGAAAAAACAGTTAGAGGAGAATGATAATAATGAAAGTGATTCTGCTGCAGGACGTTAAAAACTTAGGCAAAAAAGGCGATATTGTAGAAACTGCTGAAGGCTATGGCCGCAATTATTTGCTGCCGCGCAAAATGGCAAAGGAAGCCAACGCAGCCAACTTAAACCAGGCTAAAAAAGACCAGGCAACGCAGGCACACCGTGCCGCTCAGCGCAAGGATGAAGCTGTAATGCTTGCTGCCCAGCTGAAAAAAGTACACGTTGTTGTTAAAGTGCGCGTGGGCGAAAACGGCAAAATGTTTGGCAGCGTAACCAGCAAAGACGTTGCTGAAGCCTTAATTGAACAGACCAAACTTGATATTGACCGCCGCAAGGTAGAACTGAAGGGAGCTGTAAAAGGCATTGGCGAATATACCGCCGTTGCCAAACTGCACCCGGAAATTTCTGCCGAGTTTGCCGTAACCGTAGCGGCAGAATAAGGCGTTTGCCATGATTGACAGAGTACCACCGCAGAACATAGAGGCAGAACAGGCCGTTTTGGGCGCAATGCTGCTTGAAAGGGAAGCCATTGCCAAAGTAATGGAAAAACTGCGCTCCGAAGATTTTTACCGCGAGGCACATAAGGTTATTTTCAACGCCATGCTGGAACTTTATAACCGCAATGAAGCAGTCGATTTGGTAACGGTAACCGAAGTTTTAAAAAAGAACGGCAAACTGGAAGATGTTGGCGGCATTGCCTATGTTACTTCGCTGGCCAATTCCGTGCCGACGGCCGCCAATGTGGTTTATCACGCCGGTATTGTCGAAGAAAAATCCATTCTGCGCCAGCTGGTGCGTTCCGCTACGGAAATTGCGGAACTTGGCTACGAAGGCAGCGAAGATGTAAGCGACATTATTGACAGCGCCGAAAAGAAAATACTTGATATTTCCAACCGCAAAAAGGATACCGACTTTGTGCCGATTAACAATATTGTTATGGATTCCTTTAAGGATTTGGAAGCATTAATGAATAACAAGAACGGCTTAACAGGCCTGCCGACCGGTTTTGTTGATTTTGACAACCTTACCAGCGGCCTGCACGGCAGTGATTTTATTATTCTGGCAGCACGCCCTTCCATGGGTAAAACGGCATTGTCACTGAACATTGTGCAGAATGTTGCCATCCGCAGCGGCAAGCAGACGGACGGCAAGCCGAAAGTAGTTGCTTTTTTCAGCTTGGAAATGAGCAAGGAGCAGCTTGTACAGCGTATGCTCTGCGCCGAAGCAAATATTGATTCGCAGCGTCTGCGTATTGGCGAACTGCGTGATGAGGACTGGATTCAGCTGATACAGACAGCCGATTCTTTAAGTGCCGCGCAGATTTATATCGACGATACGGCAGGCATAACGGCAATGGAAATGCGCAGCCGTGCGCGCCGTTTAAAAGCTGAACACGGGCTCGATTTAATTGTTGTCGACTACTTGCAGTTAATGCAGGGCAGCGGCAAGCGCAATTTAAGCGGTGACCGCCAGCAGGAAGTTTCCGAAATTTCCCGTTCGCTGAAAGCACTGGCGCGTGAACTGAATGTGCCGATTATCGCACTGTCGCAGCTCAGCCGCAGCGTGGAATCGCGCCAGGTTAAACGCCCGATGCTTTCTGACCTGCGCGAATCGGGCTCTTTGGAGCAGGACGCCGATATTGTAATGTTCCTGTACCGCGAAGATTACTATAACCCCGAAACCGAAAATAAAAACATAACGGAACTTATCGTTGCCAAGCACCGTAACGGCCCGGTTGGCACGGTAAACCTGTTCTTCCACAAGCAATTTACCAAGTTTGTAAGCCTTGCTAAAAGGGAAGAATAAAAAGCATAAAAACTCCCGTACATTACGTGCGGGAGTTTTTGCATACAAATAAAGGCAGCATATTATATGCTGCCTTTAAAAACTAATTTTGGTGGAGACGAAGGGGATTGAACCCTCGGCCTTACGGATGCGAACCGTACGCTCTCCCAGCTGAGCTACGTCCCCATACAAATTAAGTATAGCACTTTGCATTTGTAGGTACAATATAAAATCTGTCTCTTATACACATCTGACGCTGCCGACGAC
>ENA-OYXT01000651-OYXT01000651.1-human-gut-metagenome-genome-assembly--contig:-NODE-651-length-13227-cov-4.143942_pt1 | contig 13227 bp, 7 predicted proteins | sample MGYA00244218_ERZ653423 | MGnify/ENA primary metagenome ERZ653423 (study PRJEB26926, sample SAMN06165035) | human gut metagenome | biome: ENVO:00009003; feature: ENVO:2100002; material: ENVO:00002003... | reverse complement strand
CTAGTCGTCGGCAGCGTCAGATGTGTATAAGAGACAGGTATTATTGTAGATATAAAAGCACAGCTCCTCGTAGGTGTTGATCTCCACCTTCGTATTCAGAAAGATGAACGGATGCGATGCTTCTTTTCTTGTACATAAGATAATTTTTGACATTAAACATCAAACTCCTTACGATAAATCTTGTTCGTGGTCGGGAATAATTTTCCAAATCCAACATCCTTAATGATAAATGCGCCATGATGTGGATTCTCAAATTCCACCTCCACGGAGAACTTAGACGTCTTGTTCGGACGTTTCGGGATTCCGTGCAGCTTCACGACTTCCCGCTCTTCTTCTCCGGTCTTCCGGTTCCGGTATACCAAAGTCAGGGACTCTGTATCATCCAATATAATACTGATCTTTCCGTGGATGTTGTACCACTGTCTGCCGCCCAAGGCGATCGGAATAAACCGATCCTCCTCGTCCTCCGAAGAGATTCCGACATCAAAGATCACATTCTCCTTTGTCTCTACAAAATACTTCTTATAAAATTCGCCATATTCACCGCCGACTGCCTTGTAGCAGGCACCCTTGGTATAGATATTCTGTCCGGCAAATACACGTCTGCCCTGCGTCAGAAGCTCGCGTGATTTGTTCAGCCATTTCTCGGAGAATCCGAGTCCGGTCAGATAAATGGCCGAAATGTATGTTTTCTTTGTCTCATTTGCCACAATCTTTGCAAATGTAATATCCATCAGGATATTGTCACCGCCGAAGGCTGCCAGATTGAAATTCTCAGAATAGTCCTCATGTGTGACACTGATCGTGTTCAGTTCGTGTCCATGCGAGATATCAATTCTGTAATAATGCAGGCCATCCGTATTGTAATCAAACAATCCCACACTGTTTGTGCGCAGGCTTTCATCCTGATTAAAAATGTAATACAGACCACTGTCAAGATGGCTCGTGATCTCCACCTGCTCCTTCTCGACACCAAGCTCCTTGTAAAACGTTGAAAGTACACGGAACAGATCCTTGTTATATTCTGGAATCGTAATGACAAGCTTCTTTACCGTCGCGCCCTCATAACGATACAGGAAAGAATCGACATGCATTTTAAGCATCATTAAAAACAGCTTGCGATAACTGTAACGCGTATTATGCACCTCAACAGTCTCCTCACTGCGCGCATTCTGAAACAGCTCATCCAACACGATACCCTGCTCCTTGAAACGTGCCTCGGAAGCTTCGGAGCCAACATACCACTCTCCGGTCTCTAAGCCGAAGAAAAGGATGTTTGGCATCATATATGTTTCTTTGTTATTTAATTGGTTGACTGTCTCCGGCTCGCGCGAGATGTCGTTATAAAAACTAATCTGCGTGGAATCCGAACACAGATCCATGCCTATATAATACGCCTCTGACATGTCTTTTTCCTTTCGTACTTATATCTATTTCTATGCATTGCAATCCACAGGTTTCCCCGCGATATTACAATATACTCAAATTCTCTTCAAACAGATGTACCGTATTCAGGTAAACATCCAATGTCTCTAACAGCTCATTATCTTCCCGCATTTCCTGATTGACAAGCATGCTGTTGATAATCTCAAAGCGGTTCCGGTCTTTGCGGTTAAACGCTTTGGACTTCAGCGATTCACTCTCTACCACATAAGAAGTACCCTGCTTATCATCCGAGATTTCATAGACAAGGCGCTCGCCGTGGAACACGACATATTCCTTCACATACATGCCCGGAATCATCTCATCCAGAAGCTCTGTCTTGTAGATCAGATTCTGTCTGGAACCAGTATCAAATGCGTACTTCACTGTTACCTGTTTGCCCGGCTCGCTCTTGTAGATCAGATAGGTCTTGAGCATGACATCCTGTGGCAGCTTGATAAAGGACTGGAAGCTCTTGTAGAACGGAAGCAGCTTGCCTGCATCCATAAACTTGCCAACCGCATCCTTGATCCACGTCTTCTGCTCGCCCGTATAACGATCCAGCTTCGAGAAGTGATGCAGCATGGACATACGGGAAATCTCATCCTCGATATTGCCCTTCTGAATCTCCTGATACAGACAGTCAAAGACACCACTTGGAATCTGTGCATCTTTGATTAGATAGTTATAGCATGCAAACCGCAGGAACGCCTTTACGACCAGTCCACGGTTTCTGCCTGCATAATACGCGGTAAAGATATCGTAGATGTACTCGACATTTCCCATCGCGAACATCATCTGTGCCAATGTATTTTCTGCCAGCAGGGAAATATCTCTGACACGGTTACGCACCGTCTTAAAAATACCTGCCAATTCTTCCAAGTCACCCTTATAATGGTTGATGATATATACCAAAATCCGCTCATTGACCTTACCGGATTTGTACAGATGGATACAGATGGAAAGCAGATCCTCATTTAAGAAGCCATTGCTGTCCTCCACACCATAATCCGCCAGACGATACAGCTCTTCACTGTCGATCTCATCGAAGCCATACAGCTTCACCGCCTGAAATGCCTTGTCGAACATGTTCATATCGACCATGTAAGCGATCATCACACGTGCATTTGCGTGATTTAAGTATTCGATATCCAATTTTTCGAGATACTTTGTAAGCACCTCGTTATCCAGATTCTCATGGTAATATTCAATAATATTCAGATATGCCTGCTGCTTGTAATCATAGGAGATCTCATCACAGTTAACAATATCTCGTGCGGCATTGACCTCGATTGCCTTCTTGAATGTGAAATCACCAAGCTGCTCATAGTTATGCAGCAGCACCCGGTAATCCCGCGGACTGTATTTACAGCAGATATCCATATATGCATTTTCATCTACAATACGTTCCAGTCGATACGGAATAGATCCCGCATACCGGTTCCCCGCGCTATCCTCGAAGATAATGGAAGCCGTGTTCGACAGAATCTCCACATATGCTTCGCCGTTTACGATCGGTACGCGCTGTACTTCCTCTAACTCCTGATGCGTCACGATCACGGCACGCACGCCCTTGTTAAAGCAGACAAGCTTCCGACGGAAGATAATGTTGATCAGCTTGCTCGCATAAAGCGGACTGACCGTCTCAGGCTCCAAGAACTCATCATAAAGCACAGTCAGATCATCGCTGACCTTGCCGCTGATAATCATATTCTCCATGAAATCCTGCATTGTTGTCGCATATTCATGGTACACCTTCATGTGCTGGGACTTGTTGTAAATTACGTTCGCATACAAGTACGCAAGCTCTTTTTCGGAAAGTGTATTCTTATAATTCAGATACATCAATACCGACTGCGGTATCAGATCATATCTGGAGAAATTCATACTCTTGACAAAGCACTCATTCAGCCCGATAAATTTCAGGTTGCGTTCCACTGCATCCCGGTAGAACCGATGGTACTTGTTATCCAGTTTTCCTGCGCTGATCAGCATCGAGCAGATACTTGACAGCACCTCGTCACTCTTTTTCTTGGAGTAAATGCTATCCATGATCTCGAAAATCTTCGCATCAAACTGACGGAATGATGCCGCAAGCTGGATAAACGCCTCGATTACTTCGTCCGACAGATACTGGTGGCGCAATCCCCATCGGATCGTTGTAACCTCAAGATCTGTAATATGCTTCAGCAGCAACGGGTTGTTGTTTAAGACTTCGCAAAGCTCCATGTACATAAGCGGGCTGTTGTATCCCTGCTCATACAGGTTTTTAACTTCCCGGTACAAAGCGGTCTGATCGTTATTATAGGTATCATCCACAAACAGCAGCAACCAGAAATAGAAGATCTTGTCATCCTCTGTGTGGTAGCTTCTGCGAATCAGTTCCTTTGCCTGTTCGGTCGCACGGCGGTCCTTGCCAACCATCGCCTTCAGATATGCATAATAACAACTCTGCTTGTTGTTCATTCCAGAGTTATCGACATCCGCCTCGATACGCAGGAATTCTTGTTCTACCTTCTCTGTCTCTCCCTGCATAATGTTCATATGCATTGTTCCCAGACGGTACAGATCTTCCTCTGGTACATAGCGTGCCAGATTGTTAAATGCAAATAAGGTCGTGCTAATGTATTCCCGAAGCTGGATTCTGCCCATGCGGTAATCCATATATGTCGTAATCAAGCGCACCTGATTCGACTTAATCAGATGTGTTTTGCTGCCCGGTTTGGACACTTTTATCTCTTTTTCTGTCGGCTTGGACAGGTTAATCTCAATCTCGATTGTCTGGTAGACATTCTCGATAATGATTCTGCCGGATGACACGCCGTCCGGAATATTCTCCGGTGAAATCAGTACATCCAAAGCATACAGATTGCCATAAAAATCGGCACTTGTAATCACCTTTCTCGCTGGAATAATGAAATCCTCGGTGGAGCGTACCGTTGAACTGCTGTAGCCCCATGTGTTTTTGCTGATGTTAATCGAAATCTTGGAAAGCTCCTCCGGGAACTCCAGATTGATCTTCGCCTTGGATACTGACAATGTCAGCGCACGTTTCTTGTGTACATAGACGAGGAACTCCTCCAAAGCCTGATTGACCGACTGGCTTTCCATCAGACTGTTGTAGATCTGCTTGATCACCGGATCGCGGTTGATAAATGTACGCTTAAAATCATCGCGCACAAATACACGCGCCGCCTCTGCCCAGTTGCTCTCAGCGAGTGTCGCAAATTTGAAAAGATCATCGATCTTCTGATCTCCGTATTTTACATATGGTGTCGTGATGTCAATATCATACAGAATCTTAAATTCTCCGCCGTCCGTAATGACACTGATATGTCCTTTGTAATTTTTACCTGCTTCCAAACAGGTTGCATCGAATGTGAATCCGACATCAAAATTCTTCGCAATAAATGTATGCTGGTTGAACCGCAGCATATAGCGGCTATCATACACCATCGCTTTGATGACGTGGTCATTCGTGCTGTTCACCGTGAAGACACCTTCGTACAAAGTTCCCGATTCTATATTCAGTTTTAAAAACTTTTCTGATATCGCTACCTCAGGCCGGTCTACCTGAAATTCGCCCTTTGCGTAATGTTCTACTATCGCCTTCATGGTATCTCCTTTATTTCTCGGCTTCGTAATGAAAACCTACTTGTCATTCGTCTATTTAATAGGTATAATTATCGATATGAGGGTATAGTTCACCCACTATCCCCTTTTAACACATATCACATTATAACAAACCCCCTTTCTTTTTTCAAGACAGGGATATAAATGGTTTGTTTTCTAATTATTAGGAGGAAACTATGAGCAACGGACCACTTCGCATCGAACAGTATGAGACTGTGCGATATGACATAAATTGCAATCCACTCGGTGTCCCGGACAGCGTGACACGCGCGATCATGGAAAATATCAGCGCGGTCGGTCGCTATCCTGACACATACTACGACCCTTTACGGAACGCCATCGCTTCTTATGCCTGCTGTGCGCCAGAGCATTTGGTGCTTGGCAGCGGCAGCTCTGATCTGCTGCGTCTCTTTGTTGCACTTCTTGCACCAAAGAAGGCTTTACTGCCGATCCCATCAGCCACGGATTATGAACATGTATTATCCGTGTATGGTTGCGAAACAGACTTCTATGAGCTGGACATCAATCAGGATTACCATCTGGATATGGATGATTTTATTACACACTTATCGGATACATACGATATTGTGATCCTCGGAAATCCAAACAATCCAACCTCCCAGCTTATATCAAAAGCAGATATCGAGAAACTTGCAGCCGCATGCAAGGAGCTTGGCATCGCACTTTTACTCGACGAAATGTACATTGAATTTACAGAGAACTATGAGCGTAACACTGCGATCTCTCTGGTAAATACCTATGACAACCTGATTATTTTGCGCAGCGTATCCAAATTCTTCTCTGTACCAGGACTGCGACTTGCTTATGCAATCATGAACAACGAAACAAACATGACGATCATCAATATGACCGCCACACCAAACAGCATTTCCTGTCTGACCGCAGCTGCCTGTACTGCTATGCTGGAGGATACCGCCTACATCCACGAATCGCACTCCCGCATCTTTACCGAGCGCAACCTGATCTACTCAGCAATGAATACAAACAAGAATCTGCGGTTGTTCAAACCGAGTGCAAACTTCGCGCTGATGCAGATTCTAAAAGAGGATGTCACTGCAAAATCCCTGCTGGCACATTGCAATCTGAAGGGCATTGTCCTTCGGAACTGCGAGAATTTTCACGGCCTGGATTCGCATTTTGTACGATTCTCAATCATGGATCCGATGCAGAACGACCTGATGGTAAATACAATTCTGGAACTGTTACGATAACACTTTTGAGCTTTCGCAAAACAAATTCACAGAAGCCAAAAGAGCAGCTGGAACACATATCTGTTTCCAACTGCTCTTTTTGATTGTTATCGTATTGCTGTTATTTGCCCAGCTCTTTCTCACTCATTGCAAGTGCAGATGCGATTACTGCATCCATATCATAATACTTGTACTCGCCAAGACGTCCGCCGAAGATCACATGCTCCTCCTGCTCGCCAAGCTCCTTGTACTGCTGATACAGCGCACCATTTTTCTCATCATTTACCGGATAATATGGCTCATCGCCCACCTTCCACTCAGAAGAGTATTCGCGTGAAACAACGGTCTTTGGCAGATCATTGCCTGCATCATCCTTGCCAAACTCGAACCATTTATGCTCGATGATACGTGTCCAAGGCGTCTCAGCATCTGTGTAGTTCACTGCCGCATTTCCCTGGAAGTTTGGCTTGTCTAAAAGTTCTGTCTCAAACCGCACGGAACGATATTCAAGCGCGCCAAGCTTATAATCAAAATAAGCATCAATGGCACCTGTATAGACAACCTTCTCTGCCATCGCATCATACTCTGCTTTGTTTGCAAAATAATCGCTAGAAACCTTTACTTCAATACCAGCCAGAAGGTTCTCCACCATCTTCGTGTAGCCGCCCATCGGAATACCCTGATACAGCGCATTGAAATAATTGTTGTCAAATGTCAGACGGACTGGCAGACGCTTGATGATAAACGCAGGAAGCTCTGTACATGGGCGTCCCCACTGTTTTTCCGTATAGCCTTTTACCAGCTTCTCATAGATATCTGTTCCAACCAGACTGATTGCCTGCTCTTCCAGATTCTTAGGCTCCGTGATACCAGCTGCCTTTTTCTGCTCTTCGATTTTTTCCGCTGCCTCTTCTGGCGTTACCACACCCCACATTTTGTTAAATGTGTACATGTTAAACGGCAGGCTGTAAAGCTCGCCTTTGTAATTTGCAACCGGTGAATTCGTGAACCGGTTGAACTCTGCAAACTTCGTAATATAATCCCATACCTCTTTGTTGTTCGTGTGGAAGATATGCGCACCATATTTGTGTACATGGATACCCTCTACATCCTCTGTGTACACATTTCCGGCAATATGCGGACGCTTGTCAATCACAAGCACCTTTTTCCCTTTTTCCTTTGCCTGCTGTGCAAACACCGCACCGTAAAGTCCGGCACCTACCACTAAATAATCATACTTTTTCATGTTTACCCTCCTCTTAGCCTTTAATCTCTTCGAAATATATCTCTTGTATATACCTTTTCCTGCACATCGTCCAGCTCTGCGCTGTAACGGTTTGCAAGAATTGCATCACTCTGTTTCTTAAACTCTGCCAGATCATTTACGATCTTGGAGCCAAAAAATGTCGTTCCATCCGGCAGTGTCGGCTCATATACGATTACACTTGCCCCCTTCGCCTTCACACGTTTCATCACGCCTTGAATCGAACTCTGACGGAAATTATCCGAATTTGATTTCATCGTGAGTCGATAGACACCAATCGTAACTTTTTTCTCACTTTCAGCATTCCATTCATTGTTCGCGCCATAGCTGTAATAGCCGGCTTTTTCAAGCACACGACCCGCAATAAAATCTTTCCGCGTCCGGTTACTCTCCACAATCGCCGTCATCATATTCTGTGGCACACTGTCATAATTCGCAAGCAGCTGTTTCGTATCCTTCGGCAGGCAGTAGCCACCGTAACCGAAGCTCGGATTGTTGTAGTGTGTTCCGATTCTCGGATCCAGGCACACACCGTCGATGATTGCCTGGGTATCCAACCCTTTCATCTCTGCATAAGTATCTAACTCATTGAAATAGGATACACGTAGAGCGAGATAGGTGTTTGCAAAAAGCTTGACCGCTTCTGCTTCCGTAAATCCCATAAACAGCGTATCAATATTTTCCTTTTCTGCGCCCTCCTGCAACAACCGTGCAAAAGTATGCGCCGCCGCATCTACTTCTGCATCCGACTTATCTGTACCAATAATAATACGGCTTGGATACAAATTGTCATACAGCGCCTTGGACTCCCGCAGAAATTCCGGAGAAAACAGAATCCGGCTTGTCTGATATTTCTTTCTTACTGACTCCGTATAACCAACCGGGATCGTCGATTTGATTACCATAAATGCTTCCGGATTCACCTTCAGCACAAGTTCAATCACGGCTTCCACCGCTGTGGTATCGAAGAAGTTCTTCTGACTGTCGTAGTTTGTCGGCGCAGCAATGATGACAAAATCCGCATCGCGATATGCTGTCCCTCCATCTAAGGTTGCTGTCAGATGCAACTCCTTCTCTGCCAGATACTTCTCAATATAATCGTCCTGAATCGGAGAAATCTTATGATTGATCTTCTCCACCTTCTCAGGCACGATATCCACTGCTGTCACCGTATGCTTCTGGGACAACAGGGTTGCAAGTGACAATCCGACGTAGCCGGTTCCTGCAACCGCAATCTTTATATCTTCAAATGTTCTCATATTCGAAATCCTCCTGTAACACGTCTTTTCGAATAACTATTTACTCACTCCGCAATGCTTCCACTGGATCCTTCTTTGATGCTACACGCGACGGAATCAATCCACCGATCATCGTCAGCACAACGCTGATTGCAACCAAGAGCGCACCACCTGTAACCGGAAGCTTCGCAACGCCGGTCAGTCCTGCAAAATGGTGAATGACTGCATTGATTGGGATGTTCAGGAGCACGGTAACTCCAATACCGATCAAACCTGCCACGAAACCAATGATAATCGTCTCCGCGTTAAATACACGCGAGATATCCTTCTTCGATGCACCGATGCTTCGCAGCACACCAATCTCCTTCGTCCGCTCCAATACGGAAATATATGTGATGATACCAATCATGATCGAGCTTACCACGAGCGAGATTGCCACGAACGCCATCAGCACATACGAAATCGCATTGATAATCGTACTGATGGAAGACATCATCGTTCCTACCATATCTGTGTAAGAGATTTCCTTCTCCTCTTCGCCGTTTGCTTTCACCATATCGTTATATTCTTCGATCACGTCGATGATCTTTTCCTTCGACTCAAAATCGATCGGATAGATGCGGATGACCTTCGGATCATTCTCATAAGCGATACCAAGTGTGACAAGGTTGTCATCATAGGTCGCATTCTCAGCGGATTTCAGATCGGACAGCGACATGCTGTTTGACACACTCTGCGTCTGTTCCGTCATCGTCTGCATAAACTGCTTCAACTGATCTGCCGGAAGGCTCGCCATATATTCATACAGCTGATCCTCTGTCATGTCTGCGATTCCCATCTCGCTCATTGCATCCTGCGCCTGCTGCTCAGCTTCCTTCTGTGCCTCCTCGTTCAGATCTGCACCAAATTCATAGCCGGTAAATACATTCTTATCTGGATCATCCAGCTGCGCCTTGCCAACTTCGCTGTCTCTCGACAGATCCATCAACTTCTCCACCAGTGCATGCGTATAACCAATCGTTGTTGTGATCGAATGTACTGTTGCATCCTCATTCGGGCGGACGATACCAACCACCTTGATATCCAGACCATTTTTGATCTTATCTTTCAGGTAATCAGCATCATCGCTCTTATCCACATAACATTTCTCTGAATCATCGTATTCGTAAAAATCGGAAGATGGAATTACCTTATAGGTGAGGCTCAGCAGGTCATCATAGGTGTACGAGGTGTTTGGATACGTCTTCGTCTCACCCTTCAATGCCGCACGCATCATCTCCTGCATCTCGCTGACATCCCGGATGCCAAGCGAATACAACTCATAATCGCTGATCTCGTTATCCTTCGTCACGACCATCACGACTTCATCGTAATTCTCCGGCCAGCGTCCGGCTACAACATCATACTGGTTCTCGAGCAGCTCCTGATTGCTGATCATCTCGGACCAGACATTCGTCGTACTCTGCGTCCCTGTCATACCCAGGTTATCCATCTCTGACATCGAACCAAATCCGATACTGTCAAAGACGGTACTTGGATTGACCTGATAGACTTCTTTCTCTACATCACTTTTGTAAGCGTTAATCGTAATGCCATAGGTATACATGATATCGCTGGTGTAGTCCTTCATCTTCTGACCGTCACCTTCCTCGATATAATCCTTGAAGGATACCATGTCGTTAACCTTGACTTCACCAAGCATATTCTTCATATAATTACCGACAAAGTTGTTTGAATACACCTTGTCCATATCATGCTCTTCTTCACTCTTCATCTCGGTGCCGAGCATAATTCCCATCATTGCGGACATGTCAATGGACTCATCCGTGATCTCCAGCGGGTAGGTAGAAAGAGTATCTTCCTCCACGCTCTTGATATAATTCCGGAATCCATCGGACAACGATAAGATCAGCGCGATTCCGATGATACCGATACTGCCTGCAAATGCGGTAAGCAGGGTTCGTCCCTTCTTTGTAAGCAGGTTGTTGAAGGACAGATTCAGCGCTGTAAAATACGACATCCGCTTATGCTTTAAGTCCTTCTTGCTTAATTCCTCATACGTTTCCTTCGCTGCTTCCTCATCGGAATACGGCATGCTATCATCTGTAATCTCACCATCCAACAGCTTAACAATTCGTGTACTGTACTGCTCTGCAAGCTCCGGGTTATGGGTAACCATAATAACGAGACGGTCTTTTGCAATCTCCTTCAGAAGATCCATGATCTGCACGCTTGTCTCTGTATCAAGTGCACCGGTCGGTTCATCCGCAAGCAGAATCTCCGGATCATTGATCAGCGCACGCGCGATTGCCACACGCTGCATCTGTCCACCGGACATCTGATTTGGCTTTTTATGGATCTGGCTACCGAGTCCAACCTTCTCGAGCACTTCCTTCGCCCGGCGTCTGCGCTCGCTCTTCGAGACACCCGACAAGGTCAATGCCAGCTCGACATTCTGCAGCACCGTCTGGTGCATGATCAGATTGTAGCTCTGGAATACAAAACCAACGCTATGGTTCCGGTAGGTATCCCAGTCCTTATCCTTGTATTTCTTTGTTGTTTTTCCCTTGATTATCAAATCGCCATCGGTGTACTGATCGAGCCCTCCCACGATATTCAAGAGTGTTGTCTTTCCACAACCGGAATGTCCAAGAATCGAAACAAATTCATTTGCCCGAAAATTAATACTGACTCCCTTTAATGCCTGTACCTTTGAATCGCCCTCTCCATAGTCCTTTACTATGTTCTTCAGTTGCAGCATGTCATCTTCCCTTCATTTTCTTTCACTATAACAAAAGCGATTTCTTCACCCTTCGGGTTCCCGAAATCGCTTTCATACTCTTACATCATGTATTCAATCATCTTGTTGACTGCTTCGCCAAATTCCTCTGACTTCTTCTGTGCATCATCGAAATCCTTACCGATAACGCCATAGTAGAATTTGATCTTTGGCTCTGTACCGGATGGACGGACGCAAAGCCAAGCGCCACCTTCGAGCTCGTAATATACAACGTTTGACTTCGGAAGTCCGGTTGGAACAACCGCCTTATTCTTCATGTTTGTCGCTGTATCGTTGTCGTAATTACGTGCCCAGAGCACTTCTAAGCCTGCAATCTCCTTTGGTGTATGAGACTTTAACTGATCCATGATACTCTTGATCTTCTCCAGACCTTCGATACCCTTTAATGTCAGTGTATGGATCGCATCTACATGATAACCATACTTCTCATAAATATCGATCATGGCATCCCACAAAGTCTTGCCCTGTGAACGGTAATATGCAGCTGCCTCACAGAGTGCCATCGTTGCTACGATCGCATCCTTATCTCTGGCATGTGTACCGATCAGACATCCGTAGCTCTCCTCAAATCCGAAGAGATATGTGCCATTATGTTTTGTCTCAAACTCCAACATCTTCTGTCCAATGAACTTGAATCCTGTCAGAACCTCTACGAGCTTCACGCCGTAGCTCTTCGCCATCTCATTTACAAGGTTTGTTGTAACGATAGACTTGATCAGTGCGCCATCCTTCGGCAGTCCCTTTGTCGCCTTGATCTGGCTGAGCTCATATTCCGCAAGCAGACTTCCCGACATATTTCCGGTCAAGCAGTGATACTCGCCATCCTTATCCTTTACATACACACCGAGACGGTCTGCATCTGGATCCGTTGCGAGAACGAGATCTGCGTCATGCTGCTTTGCAAGTGCAAGTGCAAGCTCGAATGCTTCTGCTGCCTCCGGGTTTGGATAGCTTACAGTTGGGAAATCGCCATCTGGCAATTCCTGCTCTGGAACAACATATACATTCTCAAAGCCAAGTTCACGCAGAATTCTTCTGGCTGGGATATTTCCCGTTCCATGCAATGGTGTATATACAATCTTTAATTCTTTTCCGTATTTGTCGATGCACTCCTGATGCAGTACAAGCTTCTTCAGCTCTGCCATATATGCATCATCGATTTCCTTGCCGATGACTTCATACAAACCTTCATGGATTGCTTCCTGCTTTGGCATTGTAATGGCATCCTGTACAGAGATTGCCTTTACCTCACGCATGATACCCGCATCATGTGGAGGTGTAATCTGTGCACCATCCTCCCAATATACCTTGTATCCGTTGTACTCTGGTGGGTTGTGGCTGGCTGTTACGTTAATACCTGCCACACAACCAAGGTAACGGACTGCAAAAGAAAGCTCTGGTGTTGGACGAAGAGACTCAAACACATATGCCTTGATACCGTTTGCTGCCAGACACAAGGCTGCTACATCTGCAAACTCTGGTGAACAATGTCTGGAATCATAGGCAATCGCAACACCCTTTGCCTGCTTCTTACGCTGTTTGATATAATTTGCAAGTCCCTGTGTCGCCTTCGCAACAATATAATTATTCATGCGATTCGTACCGGCGCCAATAATACCGCGCAATCCAGCTGTTCCGAATTCAAGATCCGTATAGAAA
>ENA-OYXT01000626-OYXT01000626.1-human-gut-metagenome-genome-assembly--contig:-NODE-626-length-13600-cov-7.341011_pt1 | contig 13600 bp, 6 predicted proteins | sample MGYA00244218_ERZ653423 | MGnify/ENA primary metagenome ERZ653423 (study PRJEB26926, sample SAMN06165035) | human gut metagenome | biome: ENVO:00009003; feature: ENVO:2100002; material: ENVO:00002003... | reverse complement strand
AATGGTGCCTTGCGGAGGGAGTCAATGAACTCCCTATATTTTGCCTATTAAATGGGAAGGGCTGTTTCCTGCGTTCAGAACGAGAGGCAGAGGTTAAAGAGATATGTTGCCTGAAAAACAGTTTTTAAGGATAAAAACTGATTTGACTCCGGAATCTTCAGTGTTCATGATGAATTCAATGAGGCCTCCGGCTTTTCAACCAATCATCATGATGAAGCGAAATCTCATTCCTTCTACGGCTTTTTTGGCGGCGTTAGTGTTTGTTGCCTGTGACGGCGGCAAGAAGCAGGATCATCCCCGGGATGTTTCGGTTCCCAGCGAACAGGCCGTTCCTAAAACTCCGGGAGAAAAAATTCTGGCCGTTCTGCTGCTTATTCAGGATCAGGCTACGGCAAACGCCCACGCGGCGGAGGTGAAAGAGCTGGCTGCCTCCCTGCCCGGGGATATTCCCAATGAAGAAGCCGTAAATATTGCAAATGAATTGATGCGTCTGGCCAGCCGGGAATGTTATGGTTCTTCGTCTCTGGAAGATGCTTTGAAAGGAATTCATTTCGATACCGGGGAATACACGGGCAGTGTGCCTCTGGATGTGGATGGATTCGAACCTACCGCGGAAGAGCCGTAAAAATAAATTCCCCGTGCCGGGAATTGGGTAATTACTACAATGTTCCTCTTCATTCCGTTTTGCCGGAATGAAGGGCGGTTTGATATGGTATCAGGTCCCCCGGTAAATCCTTTCCTCTTCCTGATGGGAAAATGCGCGAAGAGAAGGGGAAAATATCTGTACAGCCCGACTCCCGGAGTTTTCTTGCTAGAGAACAAAGGGCCACAGGTGGTAAACTCAATCCAGGGGGCGGCGCAATTCTTCAATGGCTTCCGCCATATCTTCCCGGGTAATGTTCGTAGAAATGCCTGCCTCCCCTGCTTTGGAAAGCAGAACAAAGCGGATGGTTCCGGCCCGGAACTTTTTGTCTGATGCCGTTTTTTGAAGAACAGTTGCCGTATCAATGCCGTTCGGAAGAGCCAAGGGAAGTTCCAGCGCCTGAAGCGTGCGAAGGATCTTGTTGGCATCGGACGAACTTAAACCGGCTTTCCGTTCACTCAGAAACAGGGCGGCGCGCATGCCGAGCGCCACTGCTTCCCCGTGCAGGATGGTTCCGTAAGGGACGGCAGCTTCAATGCCGTGGCCGATGGTGTGGCCGAAATTGAGCAGAGCCCGGATATCCAGAGTTTCCAATTCATCATTTTCTACAATGCGGGCCTTAATGGCCACGTTCCGGGAGATTAGGTCAGGAAGCCTGGCAATAGTATTCAGGGAGAAGCCGATGGAGAGTTCCGGCCCCAGCCCTTTCAATTCATGAAGCATGGAAGCGTCTTTGATAGCTGCGTGCTTGACGGCTTCCGCCAAACCTTCCGCCAGCGTACGTCGATCCAAAGTCACCAGCGTGGTAGGGTCGATTACCACGACGGACGGCTGATGAAAGGCTCCTACAAGATTTTTCCCTTCTGGAATATTGACGGCAGTCTTTCCTCCTACGGAACTGTCCACCTGGGCGACCACCGTTGTTGGAATTTGCATGAAGGGGATGCCCCGGTAATAAATGGAAGCGATGAAGCCGGCCAGATCCCCTACTACGCCGCCGCCCAGAGCGGCGATGCATCCGGTGCGGTCAAGCCCGGCCCGGACCAGTTCGGAACACAGCTCCTGGGCCTGAAGCATATTTTTGGAAGCTTCCCCGGCATTCACTACGTGCAGACTGGGCATGAATCCCGCGCTCTCCAGGGACTTCATTACGCGCTCTGCATAAAGTGGGGCGACGCAGCTGTCCGTGATAACCGCAATCTTGCCGTCCAGACCGGCGCGGTAGGCAAACTCTCCGGTACGGTCCAGTGCTCCGTTTTCCACGTGGATGTCGTAGGAACGTTCACCGAGAGCAAGAGAAATGGTAGGCATGAGGCCAGTATGGGATATTCCGGAGGGAACCTCAAACGGAAAGTGCGGATGAGGCGAAGAAGACGCATTCCCCTTTTAATGCGTTCTTGTCCTGGGTGCCAGCGGAGAAAGAGTTTCCAGGATAACTTTCAAATGCTCCGCGCGTGAGGCCGTGAAACCGCCGTCATCCTTCCAGATGATATTGCCGTTGCCGTCCAGAAGGACAATCGCTGTTTCCGCCTTCTTGTGAAGGGAAAGCCTGCGGCGTACAAAAGACTGGTCATAATAGGAAATCAGGGAATTGGTCTTCATGTAAAAATCCGGAAAATCCCCCAGAGCCTGTGTAAAGGCGGGGACATCACCTTCAATGGGGGGTGGCTGCAGAACCAGCAAAATGCTATATTCCACCGGGGTTGGCGTATGTTTGTACTGTTTGCGGAGGTCCTCGCAGAAGGGAAGCCACTTTTTCATTCCGTACAAAGTTTCCGGGTGAAAAACAGTCAGCATGATATGGAAACTTTTTGGAACGATGGGAGGCAGGGAAATATTGTCTCCCAGTAAATTCATGCCGTTGATATCCGGAAAACGGTAACGTCCGTTTCCTCCTCCATAAGGATGCTCGGGATTGGGCGTTGGCAAGTGTATTTCCTGATTCTTCATGCCCTGTTAGACAAAATTCGAAGAAATAATGTTCATGCCGATGGTTGCCGAACAGGGTATGTTCATTGGTGCGGGGAAGGGCCTTTTTTCTGTTGAAAGGTTCTCTTTCTCTGAGAATTCCGGCCGATTAGAAAATCGGTATTCATGGAAAAAGGAATATATAGGCCTGTTATAGGTTTTTCTCGAAGAAAGGTGGGTACAAGAGCAGGGAAGAGAGGGACGTTCAAAAAAAGATGCGGTAAAACGAGGCAGTATGACAAAAGCATATACTGTTCATGATATGTAGGTTATGTGGGTATTGAGGGGGTGGCGGGAATAAGCGGACGCAAAAAACAGCACGAAAAAAATTGACAAAAAGGTGTGGTATGATAGATTTCTCGGCACGCCAACACGGCGACGGGATGAAAAGCCCGGCGGCTGAAGGGCTCGGAAGAGTGCTGGAAGCGGCTGGGGCCGGCCACCCGGAAAAACCCCCGGAAGGGGTTGCGATAAGAAGATTTCAAGGGAATGACTACCGAAACCGCCGAGGGTTTTCCGAGGGTGCCGAGAGGTGCCTGAGGGGTAAAAGCCCGAAGGAGCGACCTAGCTCTGAGAGGGGTGGTTTGGTAGAAGCAAGGGGAAAGAAAAAAGGTCGTGACGCGCGCCGTGCGAGGCAGAGCGAAGAGGCCTTCAAGAGACACAACTTGAAGGAAGAGCTGGCTGAAGCATGGCGCAAATGAAATCGCAAGATTCCATTTGGTCCAGCAATTTCAAAAATTAATTTGATGGAGAGTTTGATTCTGGCTCAGAACGAACGCTGGCGGCGTGGATAAGACATGCAAGTCGAACGGGAGAATTGCTAGCTTGCTAATAATTCTCTAGTGGCGCACGGGTGAGTAACACGTGAGTAACCTGCCCCCGAGAGCGGGATAGCCCTGGGAAACTGGGATTAATACCGCATAGTATCGAAAGATTAAAGCAGCAATGCGCTTGGGGATGGGCTCGCGGCCTATTAGTTAGTTGGTGAGGTAACGGCTCACCAAGGCGATGACGGGTAGCCGGTCTGAGAGGATGTCCGGCCACACTGGAACTGAGACACGGTCCAGACACCTACGGGTGGCAGCAGTCGAGAATCATTCACAATGGGGGAAACCCTGATGGTGCGACGCCGCGTGGGGGAATGAAGGTCTTCGGATTGTAAACCCCTGTCATGTGGGAGCAAATTAAAAAGATAGTACCACAAGAGGAAGAGACGGCTAACTCTGTGCCAGCAGCCGCGGTAATACAGAGGTCTCAAGCGTTGTTCGGAATCACTGGGCGTAAAGCGTGCGTAGGCTGTTTCGTAAGTCGTGTGTGAAAGGCGCGGGCTCAACCCGCGGACGGCACATGATACTGCGAGACTAGAGTAATGGAGGGGGAACCGGAATTCTCGGTGTAGCAGTGAAATGCGTAGATATCGAGAGGAACACTCGTGGCGAAGGCGGGTTCCTGGACATTAACTGACGCTGAGGCACGAAGGCCAGGGGAGCGAAAGGGATTAGATACCCCTGTAGTCCTGGCAGTAAACGGTGCACGCTTGGTGTGCGGGGAATCGACCCCCTGCGTGCCGGAGCTAACGCGTTAAGCGTGCCGCCTGGGGAGTACGGTCGCAAGATTAAAACTCAAAGAAATTGACGGGGACCCGCACAAGCGGTGGAGTATGTGGCTTAATTCGATGCAACGCGAAGAACCTTACCTGGGCTTGACATGTAATGAACAACATGTGAAAGCATGCGACTCTTCGGAGGCGTTACACAGGTGCTGCATGGCCGTCGTCAGCTCGTGTCGTGAGATGTTTGGTTAAGTCCAGCAACGAGCGCAACCCCTGTTGCCAGTTACCAGCACGTGAAGGTGGGGACTCTGGCGAGACTGCCCAGATCAACTGGGAGGAAGGTGGGGACGACGTCAGGTCAGTATGGCCCTTATGCCCAGGGCTGCACACGTACTACAATGTCCAGTACAGAGGGGGCCGAAGCCGCGAGGCGGAGGAAATCCTAAAAACTGGGCCCAGTTCGGACTGTAGGCTGCAACCCGCCTACACGAAGCCGGAATCGCTAGTAATGGCGCATCAGCTACGGCGCCGTGAATACGTTCCCGGGTCTTGTACACACCGCCCGTCACATCATGGAAGCCGGTCGCACCCGAAGTATCTGAAGCCAACCGCAAGGAGGCAGGGTCCTAAGGTGAGACTGGTAACTGGGATGAAGTCGTAACAAGGTAGCCGTAGGGGAACCTGCGGCTGGATCACCTCCTTTCTATGGAGCAAGTGCACGGAAGTGCACAGGTCGGATCTCTTCCCGAGGGGAGAGAAAGCGGAACCCGCGAGGGCCCGCAACGAACCAAAGATGTGTAAACAGCCAGACGCTTGGAGCGAAACCTGGCACGACGTGCGTGACGACCTTTTTTCACCGAGAACCGCAACTGGGGGTATAGCTCAGTTGGTAGAGCGCCAGCTTTGCAAGCTGGATGTCCGGGGTTCGAGTCCCCGTGCCTCCACCAGTTTCGGGAAAGAGACCCAAAGCCGGGCCTGTAGCTCAGTTGGTTAGAGCACGCGCTTGATAAGCGCGGGGTCACAGGTTCAAGTCCTGTCAGGCCCACCAGCAAAATCGATTATTGAGGGAAAGCGAAAATTGACATCTGCGTGGCAAAGAAAACGATTGCTGAGAAGCAATCGCTTTCCAACAAAGTGGGTAGTTGAACAACAACTACAAAACACAAGATAAACATGCATACCAAGCAATGAGACAATACAGTAAGTCACGAAAGGGCTTTGTGGTATTGTGGAAGTGGTAACAGCTTTTGCAATATGATGAAGTAAGTAAGGGCGTACGGTGAATGCCTTGGTGCCAACAGGCGAAGAAGGACGCGGCAAGCTGCGAAAAGCCTCGGGAAGCTGCAAGCAAGCGATGATCCGGGGATATCCGAATGGGGTAACCTGATCGAGGCAATACTCGATCGTTCATACCTGAATACATAGGGTATGAAACGCGAAACCCGCTGAAGTGAAACATCTCAGTAAGCGGAGGAAAAGAAAGAGAAATCGATTCCGTAAGTAGTGGCGAGCGAAAGCGGATGGAGCCCAAACCGAAGGTATTCCTTCGGGGTTGTAGGACCACGTCATATTCGACCATACTGGATAGTAGAACAGCCTGGAAAGGCTGGCCGGAGAAGGTGAAAGCCCTGTAGACGAAATCCAGAGTGGGAATTAGTGGTATCCTGAGTAATACATCACACGTGGAACGATGTATGAACCCGCGCGGACCACCGCGCAAGGCTAAATACTAGTTGGCGACCGATAGTGAACAAGTACCGCGAGGGAAAGGTGAAAAGAACCGCTGTGAGCGGAGTGAAATAGAACCTGAAACCGTATGTCTACAAAGTGTCAGAGCAGAGCAATCTGCGATGGCGTGCCTTTTGTTTAATGAGTCTGCGAGTCAGTGTTTGTGGCAAGACTAAGGGCTTCCGGCCCGGAGTCGCAGCGAAAGCAAGTCCGAACAGGGCGCAATAAGTCGCAGGTACTGGACCCGAAGCGGAGGTGACCTACCCTTGGCCAGGTTGAAGCATGGGTAAAACCATGTGGAGGACCGAACAGGTGAACGTTGAAAAGTTCTCTGATGAGCTGAGGGTAGGAGTGAAAGGCTAATCAAACCCCGTGATAGCTGGTTCTCTTCGAAATGCATTTAGGTGCAGCGTCACGTGCTGATGCGCGGGGGTAGAGCACTGACAAGGCTAGGGGGCACACCCGCTTACCAAACCTTATCAAACTCCGAATACCGTGCAATGGAACGTGGCAGTGAGACAGTGGGGGATAAGCTTCATTGTCGAGAGGGAAACAACCCAGACCAGCAGCTAAGGTGCCTAAATAACGCTCAGTGGAAAGGATGTGGGATTACACAGACAGTGAGGATGTTGGCTTAGAAGCAGCCACCATTTAAAAAATGCGTAATAGCTTACTCATCGAGTGATCCTGCGCCGAAAATGATTGGCGATCAAGCGTTATACCGAAGCTCTGGACTTTGCCGCAAGGCAGAGTGGTAGAAGAGCGTTGCATGCGCGTCGAAGGGCGATGGCGACTGACCCTGGAGCACATGCAAGTGAGTATGCAGACATGAGTAACGTTAAGCCGGGTGAAATCCCCGGCCGCCGTAAACCCGAGGTTTCCAGGGCAACGTGTTTCGTCCCTGGGTTAGCCGGGACCTAAGCCGAGGCCGAGAGGCGTAGGCGATGGACATCAGGTTAATAATCCTGAGCTCGCAACCCTTAAACTGGGGGGACGCATGAGAAAAGATGACTAGGTTATTGAATTCCGAGTTGAGTCCACGGACTCAGCGCATCATTGGATCGAGTGCCAAGAAAAGCCCCAGCGTATGCTAAGCGACCCGTACCGCAAACCGACACAGGTGGGTGGGTAGAATATACCAAGGCGTAAGAGTGAAACCTGGTTAAGGAACTCGGCAAATTAGCCCCGTAACTTCGGAAGAAGGGGTGCCTGCAGCGATGCAGGCCGCAGAGAAATGGCCCAACCGACTGTTTATCAAAAACACAGCACTCTGCAAAGACGCAAGTCGAAGTATAGGGTGTGACACGTGACCAATGCCGAAAGATTAAGGCAAGGGGTTAGCCGCAAGGCGAAGCTCTAAACCCAAGTCCCGGTGAATGTCGGCCGTAACTATAACGGTCCTAAGGTAGCGAAATTCCTTGTCGGGTAAGTTCCGACCTGCACGAATCGTGAAACGAGTTGGGCACTGTCTCAACCAGGCGCTCAGTGAAATTGTAGTGGCGGTGAAGATGCCGCCTACCCGCAGAAGGACGGAAAGACCCTATAGACCTTAACTGTAAGCTGTCATTGTTTCTTCGGTTTTAATGCTCAGAGTAAGTGGGAGACGCTGAAGACGCCCTTTAGGGGGCGTCCGAGTCATCAATGAGACACCACCCTTTGAAACTGGAGGATCTAACCCTGAGCCGTGAATCCGGCCAGAGGACCGTGTCAGCCGGTCAGTTTTACTGGGGCGGTATCCTCCCAAAGAGTAACGGAGGAGCGCGAAGGTGGGCTCAGCCCGGTTGGCAACCGGGTGTCGAGTGCATGGGCATAAGCCCGCCTAACTGTGAGACCAACAAGTCGAGCAGATGCGAAAGCAGGCCCAAGTGATCCGGCGGTAGAAAGTGGAATTGCCGTCGCTCAACGGATAAAAGGTACCTTAGGGATAACAGGCTGATCACGCCCAAGAGTTCATATCGACGGCGTGGTTTGGCACCTCGATGTCGGCTCGTCGCATCCTGGGGCTGGAGAAGGTCCCAAGGGTCCGGCTGTTCGCCGGTTAAAGCGGCACGCGAGCTGGGTTCAGAACGTCGCGAGACAGTTCGGTCCTCTATCCTCTGTGGGCGTTGGAAAATTGAGGGGTTCAGACCTTAGTACGAGAGGACCGGGTCTGACGCACCACTGGTGCATCGGTTGTACTGTCAAGTGCATGGCCGAGTAGCTAAGTGCGGACGGGATAAGCGCTGAAAGCATCTAAGCGCCAAGCCCTTCCCAAGATGAGTTTTCCCTACAGGTTCGTGGAAGACCACCACGTTGATAGGTCGCAGGTGTAAGTGCAGCAATGTATTGAGCCGAGCGATACTAATTACCAATTGACTTCATCATATTACATCACTCCCCGTCGTGAATGACAACTTGCTCTTGTCTCATTTACCTGTGCATGTTCATCAACCACCAGCCACGCAGATGTCAGTTTACGCTGAATCCCTCCCCACACAAAGGACGGAAATCTTCTTAGCCGCCACACACATACCCTGAAAAAAATCCCTCACTCAGAAGCCCCCAAAAAAGCAGGGCTCCCGGGCAGGCAGGATGAAGAAAAAATCACCTCTTCCCCCTGAAGCCCGGTGGCCAGAGCGCAGTGGTCCCACCCGGTCCCGTTCCGAACCCGGAAGTGAAACGCTGCCGCGCCAATGGTAGTCGGACGACAGGTCCCGCAAGAGTAGGTCGCCGCCGGGATTTTTTTCCATCAGGCCCCGCCAGTCACTTGACTCGCGGGGCCTGTTCTTTTCTTGCTCGGTCCCGTTCTTCTCCCCCTACATTCTCTTAGTTAGTTTCCTTCTTGTAAGATGTCGTGGCCATATAATTTTTTCTTAACTATTCCTTTTTCTTTCTTAATGACTTAAGTATGTGTGGGGTATTGACGGATTACACTCTTTCGTCAGAATGGCGGCATATGAAATCCCAAGTCATTCAGAAACCTGGGTTTGGCGGGACTGGCCATGCGGAGGCGCAGAAGGCAGGAAGCCTGATAGAGGCGGGAAAGGGAAACAAAAAAACTGCCCATGCGCCTCTGCGTCATTATTTTCAGAAAATTGTTTGAAGAAACCCGGGAGAAAATGATTCTTCCGGGTTTTCTTTTTCCTAATGATTCCTCGGAAAACTTTGAATGGGGTTTTAAGACTGCTGGTCTTTTCCTACATCTCCCTGTTCATGCTCCTATGGGTAATAGTTGACGGTTGAAAAAGAAAATTCCGGCAGCTATAGTCGTCCCTAGGCAAATGCAATTCAAATGATTCGTTTTCTATCCTTTTTATTTTTCCTGTGCTTTTTTTCCGTGTGTTCTGCAAAAGAATTGAAGATTTTTTTGCTGACGGGCCAATCCAATTCTCTGGGGGCGGTGAAGGGCAGCCCTGCTTCTCCGGAGCTGTTAAAAAAGTATGAACCGAAGGAGACTCTGTACTGGCATGAAAATTTTGGGCAAAGGGAAGGCGTGTTTCCCGGCGCTTCCACATCCTGGGAGCAGATAAGGCCTGCTATGCCACGTTATAACGGCAATTTATGCATGGGGCCGGAATACGGGTTTGCCTTTACTCTGGAGAAGAATGGATGGTTCAAGGATGCGGACGTTGCGGTTGTGAAAGCTTCCCGGGACGGCGGCGACAATTCCCATTGGCGGAAAAACGGCCAGGCTTACAGGACGCTGGTGCAGGCCGTCAAGAATGCCTGTGCGGGTGTGGACAGGTCCAAGTATTCCAAAGTGGAGTTTGCCGGGCTTTTGTATTTGCAGGGGGAAAGCAATGCCGGAACTTCCGTTCCGGAGAGTGCTTCCCGCTTTCTGGAACTTCTGGGCAATCTGGCGACAGATCTGAAACCGTACGGGGATACATCTGCACTGGCCGCGCAAAAAGCCGTCCTTGGAGAAAATGCCAATTGGGCCGGAAAGAATGAATCTGATCCGGAAACGGGTAACCTTACCGGCGGCCTGGAAGGACGCGATACGGAAGTTCAGGGAAAGACAACCCGCCAGGTGATGAAGGATCTGGCGGAATCCCGTCCATCCCTGGGCTATGCCCCTACCCGAGATCTTCCCAAACTGACCGCCGGAGATCAAATGGGAGTGCATTACAGCGGCCAGTCTCAGATCAGCATAGGAGCCCGTTTTGCTTATGAAGCCGCCCGGCTGGCCGGGAAGGATACCGGCTCCGTGCGAAGCGGTCGTTACGATCTTCCCCTGGGTTCTCCGGACGCGTGGATGAACCGGAAAATGCCGGGGAAGAACGTATGCGTGTGGAATGTGGCTTCTTCCGTAAAACCCAGCCTGGTGTCAGGGGTGGTGAAGTTGTTTGGAATCCGTGTGGAGGATCCGGCCGTCAAGACTGTTATCGTCCGGAGCAAGGGAAGTTCCGGAGACCGTTTGGTAATCGGGCCGGGAGGTATTCGCCTGGCGGAGGGGAAAAATTTGCAGTTGAGGACGAATGTACAGCTGGCGGGCCGGCAGTCCTGGAATATTCCGGGTGGTTCTGCCGTGGAGATTAAGCCCTCGCCGGTTCAGGAAAAAGCCATGCCTGTCCGTTTGTCCGGCCAGGCGGAGGTGCATGTAACCCGAGCGGAAGGCGGCGGAGAAACGGCGGAAGCGGCCCGCGTCGTATTGGAACAGGTGCTGCCCTCTGCCCTGAAATGTTCCTGGACGTTGTCCGGAAAGGTGGAGATGACTTTGAAGGGTATGGAGGGGAAGGCCGTGAATTTGGGCAAAGTCTTCGTCAAGCAGGGAGCTGCGCTGAATCTGAATGGCTTCAGACCTGTTGCGGGCAGTGTCGTTAATCAAGGCGGCACGGTAAATCCGTAATCAATAGACCTGGTACGGTCCGGAATGCTTGCCGTATTTTTTAGTGGAGGGAGGAGGTCAAAAAATACGTTTTTTCCTCCCGGAAGGGCTATGGTTTTTTTTCTTATTCACAGGAGCGGTGCGGCCTGGAAACCGAACAGGGGCATGACCTGCGGCATTTTCACCCCGGTTTATTCACAGGAAGTTCTGCTTGGGAAGCATTGATCATCAAATCTACTGTACTATATTTGGCGTACTTTTTCCTTTATGGATGCGTTATGTAGTAGTATGGTTGCGCCATGAGATGCGTTCAGTGCGGTCATTTGGAAGATAAGGTCATCGACTCCCGTATGTCCAAAGACGGGACGACCATTCGCCGCCGCCGCGTGTGTTTGAGGTGCGATTACCGTTATACGACCTATGAGCAGATTGAACGCACGGAGTTGCGCGTAGTCAAAAGGGATAATCTGAGAGAAGCCCTGAATCGTGAAAAGATTTTACGCGGCCTGGTAAAGGCGTGTGAAAAAAGGCCCGTCAGCATGGACCGCCTGGACCGCGCCGTGGAAGAGATCATTTCCGAATTGCACCGCGACCATTTGCGCGAAGTCCCTTCCAGCGAGATTGGCAAGAAGGTGATTGAAAAATTGTATGCCATAGATCCCGTGGCTTATATCCGCTATGTGTCCGTGTACCGCCAGTTTTCCAATGTGGAGGAGTTTATCCAGGAGATTACGCAGATGCGCCACCAGACGCTTATTGATCCCCTGCAGCGCAAGCTTCCCATTCTTTAAATTTCCTGTTCCATGATCGGCTTCCGAAACAACAGACCGTTGCTCAAGCTTGGTGATTGCCTGATTACCGAGTACGGGGAACAATGGCTGGCGGATGCTTTGGAGCACGCTGCCCGGCGTGCCGGAACAACCCTTCCGTTCAAGGAAGACCTGCTGGCTTCCGTGCGTTATTATCTGGAGCATGAGTGCGATTTGTCCGTCATGAAGGTGTCCGAGCTGTATGCGCGCCTGCGCCACATGCTCACGGAAGTGGGCCTGGAACACCTTGCAAGGGAGCTTAGGGAGGAGATGCCTCCCATGACGGTCTGCGTCGCGGAGATTGCCCGCAGCGTGCCGTTCTGGCTGTTTTTTGCCTGCGAACTGAAAAAGCAGGTGGAGGAATTGCGGGGGCATGGCATTACCAGGTATTGCTTCACAGGCAGGAAGGAATGCGTGATGGCTCTCCGGGGAAGGAAGCGCTGGGACCGTTCCTGCCAGTCTCTGCTGGAAGACCTGGACTTTCTTCTTTCCCGCTATGAGGAGCAGGCGGCGGATTGTTAACGGGACTTATCCGTGCCGTATTGGAGTATTCAGCTGCGCAATTCAACAGGTTCCGCTTTCCCGACTGACGGAGCCGGTTCGGAGTGCGGCGCGTTTCTGCTTTTCATGAGCATGCGAGGCTATTTCACTTTACCGGGAACGGGCTTGCGGGGCCCGTTGAGCCATGCCCGGGCATTCTGTTTTGCCGGAAGGCCCAATAAGAGTTAACAAGAGCCGTATTGTGCCGCCTGATTCCCGGAGATGAGCCGGATGAGGGAATGCAAGGGGCCTTCCCTCATTTTCCCCGAGGTTGTTATTTCTGGCTGTTTGCAGCAGGAGCAGCCTCACCCGTACCGGAAGGCCGTGAATAAGGGAGAGTGAGGTCTTGCTCCCTGACCGCACGGGGGGACGGCCGCCGTTACAGGTGTTTGGGCGCGGGGCCGTTGAGGATTTTGCGGGCCCGGTTCAGGGCGGCGTCAATATTCTCGCAGATATTGTAGCGTTTCAGCTCCCGGTAGAAGGGCGCGTGGCGGATGACGTCCAGAGGCTGGGGCTGCACACCGCAAACCAGCAGGGTGGAACCGTGTTCCCGGCACTGGTGGCAGAAGTCGGAAAGGACGTTCAGGCCGGTGGCGTCCAGCGCGGGAACCAGGCGCATGCGCAGGATAACCACCTTGGTATCATGTTCCAGCGTTTCCAGAACCTGGTCCTTGAATTGCTCCACGGCACCGAAGAAGAAGGGACCTTTCACGTCGAAAACTTCCACGCCTTCCGGGATGTCCAGCTTGGCGGCAGAGCGGTTTCCATCATCTTCCTCATCATTTTCCAGCAGTTCGTTTTTGATGGCGGAAACATCGCTGATTTGGGCCATGCGGCCCATGAAGAGCAGGGCGGCCAGCACCACGCCTACTTCCACGGCTACAACGAGGTCCACAAACACGGTCAGCAGGAAGGTGATTACCAGCACCGCCGCATCCTGCCTGGGCCCTTTCAGCAGACGGCTGAACGTGTGTATTTCACTCATGTTGTAGCACACTACCGTCAGAATGCCCGCCAGGACAGCCAGGGGAATCTGCTGGGCATAGTGGGCAAAGGCCATCAGAATGGCCAGCAGGGTCAGGGCGTGAATCATGCCGGAAACCGGGCTTTTAGCTCCAGCCTTGATGTTAGTGGCGGTGCGGGCGATGGCTCCGGTGGCCGGAATGCCGCCAAACAGGGCGGAGCCGATGTTGCCGATGCCTTGTGCAATCAGCTCCATGTTGGGCTTGTGGCGCCCTCCGGTCATGCCGTCCGCCACGGAGGCGCTTAACAGGGATTCGATCGCCGCCAGCAGCGCGATGGTGAAAGCAGGGGCCGTCAGCGCCCCCAGGGTGCTCCAGTCAATGCTGGGCAGGGAGGGCAGGGGGAGTGTATTCGGGAGGCTGCCGAAAGCTTGCCCGATGGTTGTCACAGGCAACGAAAACGCCACGGAAACGGCCGTCATGCCCAGCATGCCCACCAGCATGGCCGGTATTCTGGGCCAGAAGCGGCGGCTCAGCAGGGTAATGATTACGGTGCCGGCGGCCAGCCCCAGCGCCGCCCAGTTGATGGTG
>ENA-OYXT01000615-OYXT01000615.1-human-gut-metagenome-genome-assembly--contig:-NODE-615-length-13703-cov-8.882693_pt1 | contig 13703 bp, 9 predicted proteins | sample MGYA00244218_ERZ653423 | MGnify/ENA primary metagenome ERZ653423 (study PRJEB26926, sample SAMN06165035) | human gut metagenome | biome: ENVO:00009003; feature: ENVO:2100002; material: ENVO:00002003... | reverse complement strand
TGTCTACAAAGTTATAAACAAATTGGTCAATCAGAAATTCTGCAACCTTTTCATCTTGTATGGTTGCATCTACGTAGTTTACACTTTGTTCTGTAGAATTGGATGCAACTGTTTTTCCTTTATTACTAAAGGCGCTGATAGCATCGGGAAGAAAAGCCTTATATTCTTTTAGAGCTAATAAACCGGCATTGATCGGAGTAATAGCTTCCAGTTTTTCATAATATGCTTTGGAAGGAATATAGTTGTCATCCTTTCCAAAATGAGGATGATACAAAGCGTATTTGGAGAAATAATAATACGTATAGAATTGCAAACGTATTTTTTCCTGTGCAGTGAAATCGGCTGGAAGTTTTGCGGCTTCCAATACTTGGCAATTGGCTGCGTACAGGCTGTCTCCTTTGTGTATGAGGGCGGCCTCTTGCATTTTCATATCGGGCATACCGAGTGATTGGAGCTCTTTGCTTCCCAGATAGGTGTTGATAGCGGCACCTGCTCCTTCAAAGGTTGTGTTTCTCCACATGTTGTCACTGTCGAATGACAAGGTAAGGTCTTGATTGGGATCCAGATAAAGAGTACGGCGTCCGCGTGTGTATTGCATGGTTACATATTGCGGAGTGAATCCTGTGATTTCTATGTTGCCGTTTCCAGCGGCATCAATCGCCACTTCTTTTTGTTCGCCACTTTGGCTGAAAGTCAATCTCACTTTGACCTTCTCATTGGGATTGGTGACCTTAAAAGTGAGCTTTGCAGCTTCTGTAGCGGTAAAGGTACTCAGCGCAAGGCCAAGTACCATGATGGATTTTAGAGTTCTCATCTTATTTTTTTCTTTTAGGTTTCATTTTCAATGCATCGGGACGCATGTTATAGACTTTTTTTCCGTATGCGGGTTCTGTGCTGAGGCAGGCAGGGATGGGGGCTTTGCCGTTCAGTTTGCGAAGCACCATTTCCAAGGCGGCTGCATATTCCTGATGGATGAAAGCATCATCTCTGTCTGTTTGGTTATAAGCAATGTATTGCAGATAGCCTACACATTTGTTGAACCAGAATTCGGGAAGTTCCTCTGCTTTGTATCCCAAACGGGCGATAAATTTCAGTCTACTGATTAACTCTTGCTGATTGACTGTGGTGTCTGCAATCATCGCATCAATCTGGGTAGCTGCCGCTTCATACTTTTGTTCCCGGATATCATTATTGATACGGATCATTTTCAGATTGAAATCTTTTCCTTCATAGTTGCATAAGGCTTCAATTTCCGCCAATTCGCCGTATGAAGTTTCTTTTGCCAATTTAGCATCAACAGCTTTTTTGCCGAAACGCTGGCAGAAATCTGCATAATTGTCTGATACTTGCTTCAGGTACGGGTTCATGCCATTGATAGTGTTTACATATACTTCCCATACATCCGGATCAGTCAGTTTGGCACCTCCTTTTATTAATTCATCAAAAGCGGCTTGTACGTTATTGCGTGCATAGACTGAATAGTGATAATTGATGTAATCAATCAGGAATGCACGTTCTCTGTTCCCCTTGGTATATTGCTCTTGCAGGTAAAAAGAGCGTTTGGTAGGAATGTTTGCATCTTTTCCTGTCTGAATAAACTGTTCGGGAGTCTGACGGCTGCTGCTGCGATGAACAATTTCTTCGGTAGCAGGATCGACGAAGGCATAAGTAGGGTAGCTGCGTACACCGTATTTCTTGGCTAATGTAATTCCTTCACCTTCTTCAGCATCAATTTTGAGGTTGATGAAAGTTTGGTTATAGTAGTAACCCACTGTAGGCAATGAGAATACAGTTTGTGCCATATTCATGCAAGGTCCACACCATTGGGTATAGAAATCAATGAATATCAATTTGTTTTCTGCTTTGGCTTTAGCTACGGCTTCTGCCCAAGTAGTGCCGTGCAGGAAATTGATTCCTGCATTCTGGGCATTTAAGTGAATCGCATAGATACATGCGAAAATGAGTAAGATATATTTTTTCATGTCTTTGAATTTAATATGTTAATAACCAGGGTTTTGTTTACATTCCAGATTAGAACTGATTTCTGATGACGGAATGGCATCGATACGGCGGTCTATGATGCGTTGGTAATAATTGTCTCCTTGTGCTTCCGATTTTTCATATTCTTTTTCCAAAGCTTCTCTTAACGTCTTGTTCAAAGCAAGCAGACGGGTGAAATCGGGTTTCTCTGTGTATCCTGCAAAACGGATCATGGCAAACCATTCATGCCAGTTCTCGAAAGACAATTCCAGCATCCATTCGTTGAATATGGCGGTTTCCAGTTCTTCGTTATTGGCTGGAAGAATTATTTCGGCTCCTGCTCTTTCGCGTAGTTTACGGATCGGTGCGTAGGCTTCGGATATAGAGGCTCCTGAACGATACAAGGCTTCGGCTTTAATCAGGTAGAGTTCGGAAACACGACTGAAGATGACAGGCATGTCATTGGCATCATTCAGCAGCTTCTTTACCGATTTCAGGTTGTAGGCTACCGCAGAACTGCGGCTGTCCATCAGGCTGTCTACTTTAGAGAAGATGGCATCGGCGCGAGGATCATCCCCCACCAGTTCCACATACTCATTGGTGGGCCCCCAGTAACCTTGTTTTTTCGTGGGGCTGTTACCGTAACATTGCTGACGGGTTGAAGTGTTGGTGGCATCTTTTTGGTCGAATACACGAGCGAATAGAATCTCTTTGGTTGTTGAAAACTTATCAAAAACGTCACCATAGTTTGCTTCCGGCAATGGAGAATTTGTATCAATTGCATCATTAACTGCTGCTACCGCTTCTGTGTATTTTCCTGCATACAGCAATACTCTTGCCTTTAATGCCTTGGCTGCTTCTTTAGAAGCTTGTGAAAGCTTTTTCCAATCAGGAGCTTTTTCAATAGCTATTTCCAGTTGATCCAGAATATATTGATAAGAATCGGCTACGGAGCTACGCGCCTTTAAAGCATTGGATACGGATGGAGCTTCATTACGCATGACAACTCCGTATTCACTATTCATATCCCAAAATTCGCAGTAACGAACCAGGATATTGAAGTAGGCCAAAGCGCGTAAATAGGCTATTTCACCTAACACTTCGGCTCTACGGTTTCCGGAGAACTCTCCGTCACTCATGCGGTTACAGGCTGTTTCCAGGAAGTTGGCGTTTTTGATTACAGCGTAATCTGCATCCCATTCCGTTGCATCACTGAATGATAGGGTAGGCAACATTCGTTCGGAGTAGTAAACGGCATTACCGGCGCTGACAATTTCTTGACGCCACATGGTCCCGGCTTTGAAGGAACCACTTACTGTAGGAAATATGACATTGAATCCATTTCCAGGCAAGGAGTAATAGATTCCGTTTAAGGCTAACTCTACAGCAGCGGGTGTTGTGATGGCACCGTCTAAATCTGCTTCGAATTCGGGCTTTTGGTCCAAGACATCTACCAACTGGCACGAGGAAACGCCCATTGTAAGTAAAGCTAAGAATATATATTTTTTCATTCGATTATACATTTAAATGATTATAAGTTAATTTTTAAACCAGCCGAGAAAGAGCGGAAACCCGGATAAGTGGAGGTTTCATAGTTACCGCCATAGTTGCTGTTACTGTTTACGGTAGCAGGGTCTGTTCCCGGATAAGAGGTGAGCGTGAACAAATTGGTAGCCGAGACAAATAGTTGTCCTTTTATCACTTTGTTTAAAGGTAAATTATAAGTCAGACGCACTTCCTGCAAACGGAAGAAGGAGGCATTAAACAATTCATGATCGGTTAGTCTAGGTACACCGTCACCTATATACAAGGCCGGGTATTTGGCATTTTTGTTGGTGTCAGACCATCTGTCATTCAATCCATAGTCAATCAAACCGGTTAATTGTCCGGGTAGATTCTGCAATGTTTTGTTATAAATCTTCAAACCACCGATCTGATATCCGAAGTTGGCGAACAGGCTGAATTGTTTATAAGATAAATTGGCAGTCAGACCGCCGAACAGATCCGGATCAGGATTACCGATAATAACACGGTCATTGTAGTTGATGATTCCATCTCCATTTAAATCCTTAATTTCCAAATGTCCCGGTTTTAATGAGTTACCATCGTAATAACTTTGTCCCTTTGATTTAGCATAGGCATTCAATTCATCTATTCTGGCTTGATCTTGTATGATCCCGGCATATTCATAACCATGGAAAGCTCCCATTGGATAGCCTACAGCCAATACTTGGTCGGCATAGCTGCCTTGAACTACTACATCCATAGCTGATTGTGCTCTACCTTCTTCAACCAGTTTGGTGACTTTATTCTTGTTATGTGACATATTCAAGGTCAGGTCCAAGTTCCAGTCTTTAGTAGATAATACACGGCCTACCAGGTTTATTTCAATACCGCGGTTGGTCAATGCTCCGATATTACGGTTCATCTGCATAGAGCCACCGGTTGCACTGGGCGGGAAATCAAATGACCAGATCAAGTCTTTGGTATCTTTGATATAGCCGGAGATAGAACCGGTCAGTCGGTAATCGAACAATGCGAAATCAAGACCTAAATCATATTGGGTCGATTTTTCCCAACGGATGTCGCGGTTACCCACTTGTTTATGTATAATGGCTGACAGATTATTATAACTGGTTGCTTCGTATAAATCACGATTAGAGAAGCTGGTTAAGTTTTGGGTACCGGTAGTACCTACGCTGGCACGTAATTTCAAATCATTAATGAATGTCAGGTTTTTCATGAATTTTTCCTGAGAGATACGCCATGCAATGGCTCCTGAAGGGAAGAAACCATAACGGTTGTTCGAACCAAACATGGATGAACCATCATAACGTCCTGTAAAAGTGAACAGGTAGCGCTCCATTAATTTATAATTGATACGGGCAAATGAAGAGAACAGACCACTTGCATTATATCCGTTACCCCAAGATGAGATGCTTGCGGCACTTCCTAAATTGGTGTAAATATCATTATCCGGATAAGTCTGGCCATTCATTCTTGTACTACGGCTTATACCACGTTCAAAGGAGATACCGGCTACGGCATCCAAAACATGATTCTTGTTGAACTCATAGTTATAATTCAATGTATTGTCGAATACGGTTTTTGAATATTTATAATGATATTCTGACCCACTGGCTTCATTTCTAGTACTTAGAAAACTTGGACTGAATGAATTGTTTTCAGTAAATTGTAAATTACCCGATAAACTGGAACGGAACCGGAATCCTTTCCAAATATCAACTTCTCCGTATACGGTTCCCATGATGCGGTAAATATTATCATGGTTTTTCTTATAGGTGTTGGCCACCGGGTTGGCTTGACCTGTGGACATATCAAATTCCCCGTTATCATTATATATAGGCATATCAGGACGATAACCTTGTGCGCTGAACAGTGAAGTTCCTGCATTATCCTGATCTGTATAACTCATATTAGCATTGATACCAAAACGGAGGATAGGCAATACATTCATTTCTGTAGACACGCGTGCATTATATCGGCTTAAGTCACCTCCTTTAACCATACCTTGCTGATCGAATATGGATAATGAAATAAGATATTTGGAAACTTTGCTACCTCCACTTACTGTCAAGTCGGCATTGTGGCGGATAGCTGTTTGTTTCACTTCGTCAAACCAATTGGTGTTGGCACTGCCTAATGCGGTGGAATTAGGCTCAAGAATTTCTAGTGCATATTGGTTGGACGGATCATACACCAAGGTTTCTTTAGCAAAGCGGCGTACCGTTTCGCGCCATTCATCACCATACAGGATACGGAAGTTCTTAATTTGAACATCAGTGGTTACATTATAGTTGAAGTTGACGGTAGGTTTGGAACCCTCCACCCCTTTCTTGGTGGTAACGATAACCACACCGTTTGCAGCACGAGAACCATAGATAGCAGCTGCAGAAGCATCTTTCAATACGTCCATAGATTGGATATCATTCGGAGAAATGGCATCCAGCATGCTGGGATCTTCTACAGGAACTCCATCGATAACATACAAGGGTTCATTAGAACCGGTTAATGACGTAGCACCACGCACACGTACACGGACTGTCTCACCCGGAACACCGGTATTCTGTGACACCTGTACACCTGCTGCCAGGTTTTGAAGCATAGAAGTTACATTAGGAGTATTCAATTGGCTCAACTGCTTTAGGCCTACTGAAGCTACAGAGCCGGTCAAATCCTTTACAGAAGAAGTACCATAACCTACTACGACTACTTCGTCCAGATTGGTCACCTCGCTTTCCATTTTTACATTGAAAACGTGTCTGTTGCCAATTTTTTCCTTAACTGTCTGCATACCGATAAAGCTGATCATCAGTTCGTCGTTTTTAGTGTTTTCAGGATAAGACAGCATGAATTGTCCATCCATATTGGCTACTGTACCGAACGTGGTGCCTTGGATAACAATAGAGGCTCCGATGACCGGTTCGCCCATATCATCTTTGATCACTCCGGTAATTGTTCTGCGCTTGGCATTTCTGTCAATCGGTAATATGAGTACATAATTGTTCTCTACTAATTCATAGCGCATACCTGCCTGGCTACAAATCACGGAAAGTGCTTGTTCCAGAGGTTCTTTGTTTAATGTAAGTTTCAAAGGTACATTGTTCAATGTTGCATCTTCGTACATGATATGAATGCCTGTTTGCTTTTTAACCATGTTAAGAGCCTCTTTTACACTGATGTTTTCACTTTTGATAGTGACAGTCTTGTCGGCTAGTACGTTTGCAAACATTGCGTTGAATGTGCAGAATATGCACATTAACATTACTAATAGCCTCATTTTTGGAGGTTTAGCTACTAAACGATTCCAAAGTTCGTCTTTTTTCATAAAACTCAAATAACTCATTTAATTTAGAATATTCCTGTTATACAGGGTTTGATTATTGTTTTTTTACAAATATAGTTTCTCCTTTTCTCTCAAACTTGACATCGGATACGCGATGAATAATATCTAATGCAAAATCCAAAGGCTTGTTACGGAAAATGATTCCGGTAAACTTCATGGTTTCCAATTCCTTGGATGCTATTTGAATATCTACATTATAGCATCGTGACAGTCGGGCTGTCAGCAAAGGGAATGGCATTGCGTCAAATTCCATAGCACCATCTGTCCATGAAGTATAGAATTCTGTATCTACTTTGCTAACTTTTGATTGTGCAGAAGAGTAATGTTCACCTGGCAGCAGGTAGTATTCACCTGAAGGAGCAGTTACTTTTAGTTTACCTTCAATCAGAGTCACAGATAATTCTTCATCGGGATAAGCCGAGATATTGAAAGTTGTTCCTAATACATAAATAGCATGGTCGTGTGCTTTTATTATGAAAGGACGGGCTGCATCGTGGGTTACCTCAAACATAGCCTCTCCTTCTAAGGTGATTTCACGGGTATCTCCAAACTGAACCGGAAAATCGATATGGGAGTCCGCATTCATTTTTACTTTTGTACCATCAGCCAATACTATTGCATATTCCGAACCTTTTGGCACTATGATCTTATTTTGTAATAGTTCGGTATCCAGTTCTGTTTTATGGGGGTAATCACTTTCTTGAGGGAATATGATTTCTCCATTGTTAATATAACTTCCGTTGATTTCCCGTTGGTTTTCATAGAGGGGAATTACAGATTGGTTTGCTTGTACCCAGGTGGCTTTAGGAGTTTGGGTGTTCTGGGGAAGAGATGATTGCTCGCTTTGGGTAATGGCAGGCGTCAGATTCCGGTTATTAAAATATAAAATGGAAGCAATCCCTATGATAACAGCTATCGCAGCGGCAGATGAATAAATCGCAACCCGATAGCGGATAGAGTGGGGCTGCTTGCAACGTTTTTGAATAGCTTCCCATGAAGCTTCTTTATCAAACTGTTGTAATAAGTTAAGTTGGTTATTGACATGGCGGAGTGAAAGTAACTTCACAAAAATTTCTTTATGTGAAGCGTCTTCTTCAATCCATTGTTTTAATTCTTTAAATTCCTGTTCATTGAGTTGGTGGGACAGGTATTTTTGAATTAAGGTTTCTGTTTTACTCTTTTGCATAATTGTTGTACTGTTTAACACTAAGTATCACAAATACGCAAAACGGGTGACAAAAATCTGAAGAAAATTATAAATTAAATAAGATTAGGATTTCTATCATATTGAAACGACGCAACATTTTTAATGCGCGTGATAAATGAGTTTTTACTGTATTTACGGAAATATGGAGTTCTTCGGCTACTTCTTTGTACTTTTTGTCTTCCAGAACAATCTTGACTAAAACATTGTATTCCTGTTCCGGCAGTTTTTTTAATTCGGCCAGCAACTGGCTTCTTTTTTGCAACAGTTCTTCTTCATCATAAAAGTCATCGATGGGAGAATAAGATTCTTCCTCCAGCTCGTCTAAGGAGAAATAGCGTTCCCGTTGTACTTTGGTCAGTGAGGAAAAACGGACGGCATTGAACAACCAAGCATGTAGGTTGGAGGAAATGGCAGTATGCGAGTTCTTGTCCCAGAAACTGACAAATAGATTCTGCACGATATCTTCTGAAGTTTCCGTAGAGCCTGTGAACTGTACAGAGTAAAGGCATAAGGGAAGGTAATAAGTATCATAAAGCAGACGAAAGGCTTCTTCTTTGTTTTCAGTAAAGAGGGCTAATATCCTTTCGTCTACTTCATCATATTTATTGTATTTTCTTGCATTATTGTCCATAGATGCCTTTTATGGCACAAAATTAGGAATTTAACCGGCAAAATGTGCGATTTACATCAAATAAAAATGCAAAAAGTACAATGTATATAGAATATCTTCTTTATTTTTCAATTCTGAACCAGTCAGCGTCCGTCCATCCTCCGTCATTGGTTACAATAGCGGGGCGCGTACAGAAGATACCTACCTTGGCTCCTATCCATTTACCTTCTTTTACTTGGAAAGTTTCTCCTAATGGCTGGAATTTCTTGCCGTCCGTACTGTAACTGAGGTTACATTTCACTAACAGGTCGTGACCGCCTTCACTGGCTTTAATCTTGTCTCCTTTTGCGGAAAATTTAGCGCGAAGATAGATTGTGCCGTCTTTTAAGGGAACGGAAGCATTTACTTTTTCAGTACCCCCTCGATCGGCTTTCAGGCATTCCACTTGTGACAGGACGAGTCCGTTGTCTGTGTTTTCAACAACTAATCCGGCATAATCCATTCCCATTACAACCAGTCCCGTACGTTCACCTTTATATTTTTCTGTCGGCTTGAAAGTAAGCTTGGTGGTGGCAGTGAAATTGGGAGCCGGAGTCTTTTGTAGCATCAGATTAGAAACATCCCATAAACTCTTATAATCTTCGGGAACCGGGTAGGAGTATAGACGTACAAATCCTTCTCCTCCGTTGAAATAAGCCCATTTTTCATTGATGTTAGCCTGCCATTGCCATTGAGGAGACAATGTATAACCATCAAACTCGTCACTTTCCTGCGGAGTACAAATAGGATAGTTCTTACCTACATTAGGCTTTTTATAAGTCAGAACAGGTTCGCCACAGCCGTCTCCGTCTTTATCAATACCTATGACGGGCCAATCATCAACCCATTTCATAGGTTGCAGGTGAACCAGGCGTCCGTAAGCACCTACGTCCTGGAAGTGCATGAACCAGTCTTCTCCCGTAGGGGTGTCCACCCAGCCTCCCTGATGAGGTCCGTTGATGGGAGAGTTGCCTTGCGCTAATACTGTTTTCCATTCGTATGGACCGTATACGTTTTTTGAGCGAAGTACGACTTGCCATCCTGTAGGAACGCCGCCTGCCGGATGGAAGATGTAATAGTATCCATTACGTTTATAGAATTTGGGCCCTTCACAAGTCTGATGTGCTTCATGACCATCGAAAATGATACGGGATTGTGTGATAGCTTTACTTGCATCAGCACTTAGCTCACAAATTGTAATTACACTTTTCAGTCCGGCCCGGCTTCCTGCATAAGCGTGAACCAGATATACACGACCGTCATCATCCCATAATGGAGTCGTGTCGATGATGCCCTTTCCGGCTTTCACCAAAACTGGCTCGCTCCAGGGACCTTTCGGATCTTTGGCTTTCACCATGAATGCTCCTTGGTCCGGGTCACCCCAGAATATATAGAATTCACCGTTATGGTGGCGGATACTGGGTGCCCATACACGGTTGCCATGTTCAGGACGGACATCGGTAACAGGGGGCAGTGCGTAGGGTACAGCCGCACCTATGATAGTCCAGTTGACAAGGTCTTTGGAGTGTAATATTTGTAAACCGGGCAGACAGTTGAAACTGGATGAGGTCAAATAATAATCGTCTCCTACACGGCAAACGTCCGGATCGGAGTAATCCGCATACAGGACTGGATTTTTGTAGGTCCCATTGCCTTGGTCGGCCACCCAGGCTTGGGATACATAATTCTGTGCGGGAGCAGATAAAAAACAGCCTCCTAGCAGACAGAGAGTGATTAGTCGTTTCATGGTTTTAGATTTTTTATTTAATCGTAATTTTGCAAGGATGTTCCAATTCTTTTCTCCATTGGGGAAGATAATTGAACCAGTCTTTCATATCTTTAAATCCGAAACTTTCTTTTTTTGAGGTGAAAGTAACGTAATAGTGGAAATGCTGTTGCCCCGGTGCTTGTAAGGTATATAAGTAGTTTGATCCGTCTTGTACTTCTTTACCGATATATTTAGGAATGAAAGTTCCCATACCTGTTGTTTCCTTCACATAACCTATGGTGTCTGTGACAGGCCAGTCGGTTCCCCAGCTTCCAGTCAGTCCTTTATGGTCGCTCATGTGACCTCCTTCTTTCAGAATCTGTACACCTGCTGCAAAGACTTCCTGTTTAAGCGGACGGTCAAACAGGACATCTACCTTCATGTCCCGATGACCGCCATAGATGGTATATCGATTGATCATGTTCAAATCGTTTCCTTGATATTCCCAACCGATGACTTCTGCTTCGACGATGGCACGTACAGGACCGGAGGCTAGTACACGTTCCGTGCGGTTTACTACTGGTTTTATGTGGGTCGCCTCAGTACCATTCCAACCTTTTAATGCACCTACACCACCACTATTGTAAACACGTAGCGCATCATCTCCGTAGCCGTTGGCACGTTGCGCTTTGGTAGGGTAGAAACAAGTCTCTTTTATTTCCAGTCTTTTATTTACTTTGCTATATGGATCTACCGTCTGTTTTTCGTTGAAATAGATACGATAGGCAACTAATTCACTCTCTATAGCCGGTCCGTGATGGTAAACAAAACTATATACATTCTCGGTTCCTGCCGCTGAAAATCCCGTAATATTGGCGAATTTGTTGTTATGTCCGTAAGCTTTCATTTGGGCATAAGTACGTGCCGGATAGTTTTTTTCACTTTTTTCTGAAGAGAGAATTATACGGAAACTTTTGTTGCTTTTGGCTGGCATATCGATGAGGAAAGCCAGTTCGTCAGCACGTGCGTCACCGTTCAGATCGTCCAGTTGGGACGGAATTTCTTTATTACCTTCCCATACAGTGGCGGATTTGATGTTGAAACCTGCTTTCAGGTTATTTAAATCTATCACTATCGGTTCGTCGGTCTTATTTTGAGTCCATTCATTGCTGACTTCTACGGTCAGTGTCTTTTCGCCTTTTTGTGCAAAAGAGTTGGTAAAGCATCCTGCTAATAATGTGAGGACAATAATTGAGCGCTTTTTCATAATGATGTATAGTTTATTATTTTAAGCACGGATCATACGGATTACACAGTGTTAGTATGAAAACCGTGTTTATCCGTGCAATCCGTGCTTTACTATTTTTATAAATTAAGTGGAGAAATGCACTAATGGGTGTAAGAATTAGAAGTTGAGTTCTTCTCCTTGTGCCCCGATTTCAGCATGATTCTTTCCGTCTATCGTTACATTGGAAACATTTTGCATCTTCAAGTTCTTTCCACTTTTTAATAACTCTATTTTGATATTTTTCATATTAACTTCGTCGGCTTCGCTTAATACTACACCTTCTTTAGCATTAGATACGATGATATTCTCCATATTGATATTCTTGATTCTCATCTCAGGCAAGCCATTGAAGAACACAGCCCTGCCTGCTCCGTTACAGGTTACATCTTTGATAAAGATATTACGGAATATCGGAGTTTCTTCTGTTACAGGAGGGATGGTAGTTTCTGCTTTCTTTTCATCCTGATTAGGATCTTCACCACGACCTTTTCCACCATAGTATAAATTGAATATTAATGCTTCGTTCGGAATATTAATCATGTTGATATTGCTGATGTAGATATTCTCTACCAATCCGCCACGCCCACGATTACTTTTAAAGCGTAAGCCAACATCTGTACCCATGAAAGTACAATTGTCTACATATATGTTGTTTACACCTCCTGACATCTCACTACCTACAACAAAACCTCCATGTCCATGTAATACGGTGTTGTTCATAACGATAACATTTTGACAAGGTTCACCGCGTTTGCGCCCTTGTTCGTCCTTTCCTGACTTTATACAGATACCATCATCTCCTGCATCAAATGAGTTGTTTATAATCAATGCTTTATTACATGATTCCAAATCAAGAGCATCTCCGTTTTGTGAGTACCAAGGATTAGAAACAGTAACTTTATTAATTGTAATATTTTCACATGATAGCGGATGTAAGCACCAACTGGGTGAATTTTTGAATGTCGCTCCTTCCAGCAATACCTTATTACATTTGATGAAACTTAGCAATACAGGACGTAACCAGTCGCGCATGTAGTCCCAGTCAGAATCGGTAAGTTCTCCACGAGGTACGTTGAAGTTGTCTTTTGACAGGATAGCACCTTTCAATGCACCTTCACTAGGATACCAGATTCTTCCGTCGGCATCTACCACACCACCGGAGGCGACCAATTTTTTCCATTGGCCTTCAGTCAGTTTATCTTTCTTGGTCGGACGCCATGTGTCTCCATTACCATCAAATACTCCGTGGCCTGTAATCGCTATATTTTCAGCATTACGTGCTGAAATAGGAGACTGGCAACGACGGGTTTCCAAACCTTCAAAAGAAGTGTTTATAATGGGATATAGTGAATGGTCTGCACTGAATAATACTAACGCATTCTTTTCTGTATATAGATTCACATTGCTCAATAGTTCGATGGGACCGGTTAGCCACAAGCCTTCAGGAATAATGACTTTGCCACCTCCTTTGGCATTAACCTGTTGGATTGCATCATTAATAGCCTTTGTGTTTAAAGTAATACCGTCTGGCTTGGCACCGAAATCTATGATGTTTACCGAATAGTCTGGGAAAGTAGGTTGTTCAACTTTATCCATCTTGAAAGGGAGGCTTGTATAGATGGCGGGATCTATAATATCTTCTACAATAGTCGTAGACGGACAATTATTACATCCGGTCAAAAAAGGAATTAAACATGTGGCAGGAAGTAATAGAATCTTCTTTATTAAAGTAGTCATTGGTATTATATATGTTTAAGATTAATAATTATCTAGTTGATTGTTGCTTTAAGAAGTCTTATCACTCTCCCGTAAAAGACCCTCACGGGCTATTTACGGGAGCAGCAATAATGTTTCATGTTAACCTAATTCTAACCTTAAATAAATATTATGAAAAAACCTCTTAATTCAATGGCAAATATAGCTGAAAGAATTGTCCTTTATGTGCACTATTTGATCTGTCTCTTATACACATCTGACGCTGCCGACGACTAGTCGAGTGTAGAT